>Ga0209573_1000688_pt1 | contig 64760 bp, 45 predicted proteins | sample TNRBio252014_DNA_FD_185870 | JGI IMG/M metagenome (GOLD analysis project Ga0209573, IMG submission 185870) | Wastewater treatment Type I Accumulibacter community from EBPR Bioreactor in Madison, WI, USA - TNR Reactor_6/25/2014_ DNA (SPAdes)... | ecosystem: Engineered > Bioreactor > EBPR >...
AGTATGTATGTTCGGGTGGTTTGGTAAGTGCGTTCTCGAGCGGTTTGATTCGGACGTTCACGACCTTGCCGATGGGTACGGGTGATTGTGCGACGAGCGGACCGAGTAACGTTCCGGTACCGGGCGGCATCTTTGTTCATAATGTCAATCAGACGACGGCTCAAGTGAGCTGGAATCCGGTGCTGAACACGCAGGGTTACATCGTGAGCTATGGTGATGCGAGCATCAATCCGAACTTATGGACGCAGGTGGTTGTTTGTCATCCGACGACGACGTTCTTGATGACGAACTTACAACCGAACACGAGTTACCGGGTACGTATTCGGACGAACTGTTCGAACTGCATCACGGCGTTGAACAACAATGACTTACGAAGTGTGTGGTCGAACCAATTTGGGTTCAACACGCCGGGTAATCGTTGGGATGACGTTCGCGGTACTGAATTAGGTATCAGCGTTTATCCGAACCCGACGAAGGGTGAGTTTACGGTAGACTTAAGCGAATCGGTGAGCGGCACTGCGGTCTTATACGACGGATTAGGTCGTGAAGTATCGCGTGAAATCCTGAGCGGCACTGCGGTAGTCTTCCGCGTCGACCACTTAACAGCCGGCATCTACACCCTGAAACTGACCGTCGGCAACGAGGTCAAGACCCTCAAGGTCGTTCGGGAATAAGAAGTCTGACTAGATCGAATGATATACAACGATCCCCCCCTCTGTTCAAGGAGGGGGGGATTTGTGATGAGAGGGGGGGATTATACGATTTGCGTTTATTTATTTTCTACTATTTTGTGCCAAAACTATGTTACATCATCTTTCCGCTACGTACGCCTACCGAAATGTGTTAATTTGTTTCTTTGGAGAACTATTAGCCTATACGGTAACGAAACAATATATTCCCTATTACCTGCATTCGATCCTCTGTTTAGGATGGGGATTGGCGGGAGCTTACTTTTTTTATATTGGCTTAATGAACGGGACGATCTCCGAAAACTTCTCCCAACGCAAAGATGCGCAACCGTCCTACCTGCTTTGGGGAATGACATTCTTAGTAGTCATCGGTGCGGGAATTACTTTCGGCAAAGCATGGCATCAATTTTACAGCTACGCTAACACTTCCGACGTAATTCACCAAGCCTGTACCTTAGCTGAACGGTTTGCGGAGGGTGAAAAGGTATATCAAACTATTCATTATTCGGGTTATGATTTAGAGCCAACCTATTTACCTTTTACGTGGATATCTTTTCTCTTGACTCACTTATTGAACCTTGATCCGCGATTGATCTGTATTTCCTTTTGGGTTGGAATGATCGCTTGGGGGTTGTGGCGGCGGTATCGAAGGGAACTATCCGTCAATCATCTTTCCTTTTTCGTTTTACTGTTCGCACTCATAATCACTTTATTTTCACAATACAATCCCGAAGATGTCTCCGTAACGGTAGAACTACTCCATGCGTCCTATTACGGATTGTTGATCTATGGATTAGTAACCAATCGGTTACAGATCATTGGGTCGGCGTTGGTGCTGATCTTGTTATCGCGTTACGGCTTGGTTTTATGGGTACCGGTGTTGGCGTTGCTATACTTTTTTTACGAGTCCCGAAAGAAAACGCTCCTGCTGTTTAGCGGAGTCCTTGCGGGTATGCTCCTTTTTTATGTGCTACCGTTTTTGGTTTGGGAAAATGATTTTTCAGCGTTTATCAGAGGCTTCCAATACTACAACCAAGCAGCGGTCGGTGAATGGAAACCCCATGCTTGGCAACAACCAACTGATCCACCATACCACCTTTTTCGAGGAATCGGTTTAGCAGGCTGGGCGTATCGCTTCTTAGGGGGGAGTTTGGATGAAAAGATAACAACCTTTAAGGTTATGCAGTATGTTCTTTCCTTCGGCAGTGCAGTAGTCGGTGGCTGGTTAGTGGTGAGGGCTTTGAAAAAAGAGATAAGCCTGAGTTGGGGATTAATTTGGAGTTTGAAGGTCTATTTGCTGTTTTTTTATCAGTTCATCCTGATTCCTTATACGTATCTGTTTTTAGTGCCGATAACGGTTTCAGGATTAATGCTTTTATTTTCTACCAAGAACGCAAAATAAATCACCTTTCGTTGTCGTTATGATTAAGAATTGGGCTGAATGTTGAATTTTAGCTAATTTGTTAAATCGAACTCTTTTTGTCTTATCATTGCAGGTAATATGGATTTAAGTCGCTTACCGGTTTATCGGTGGAATCAGTTTTGGCAGGTGTTGGCAGTGCCGGCGCGCCGTCTTTTGTTGGGATTAGCTTTGGTCGCCGTATTGATGGCAGGCTTGTGGACGTTTAATTACTATGCGCCAATGACGTGGTGCATGGACGTTAAATCCGTACCGCAGTCTAATTCGGAGCAAGTGGTGATGGATGTGATCTCACGCGACTACCAACAGATGAACCTGCTGGCATTAGCATCGTATAGCTACGTAAATTTTATCGCGTCGTCCATTCAGCCCAGCCTGACCTTAGCCCTCCTGTTAGCTATTGCTTTATCGGTTGGGTGGAGTATGCTCTTGGCTTCCGCTTCACGGATTGAGGGTTTTGCGGGATACGTGATCTACTTTTTTCATGCCTGTTTCCTGTATTTCTCGGATTTCGGCTTGCTATGGGGCGGTATTGATTATCGGATGTTGGTGGCTTCGGGAGTGATTGTGCCATTCATCATCTTTGCCTATCTGTTCCGTTCGCGGAGTATCATGTGGAGCATTCCGATTCAATTCATCTTTTTTGTCGTCTTACATGCCGGTTTATATACGGGGGCGCATGTTTTTGATCCGCTTGCGGGCTTGTATCAAACGGTTACCTTCGGCATTCCGGTGTTATTGACCTTAGCACTGCTTTATACGCTGTTCATCAGTAAAGAACTGACCACCGGCATCGTCTTTTGGGCGACCAACCGCACCGATGCTTCTAAGCGCAAGGGCGTGGGCATCGTGTTCGGGATTAGCTTGGTCTTGTTTGTTTTGCAAGCATTGGTAACGGCTCGGGAACTGCATTGGATCAGCATTCCGTCGGTTTTTTTCTTGCGACCGTTCCACTTTTGGATATTATCGGCAGGATTATCGGTATTTTTATCTCAAAATTGGTACGAACGGTTAAAAAACGTCTTCACCGCACCGATAGCTTTTTACGGGATGCAGGTAGGGTGGATGATCGTGGCTTTGGGCGTGATGATGTTTGTACAGGGATCGTTAGAATATTCGTTGTTACGGGAATGGCATCAAAATATAGGTGTGTTGTTGACGGTGGGCATGTTCTTTCATATCGTCTTTCTTTTAGCCAATTATGCGAAAGTGATTGCAATGAAATTTAATGCTTATCCTTTGTTGATGCTTCCTAAGACGATTGGTATTGAAGCCGTCTGGTTTTCGACGATAGCCATCTTCATCTTGATACAAGGCAATGAATCGTGGCGCGGGTTGCGGTCGTGGGTTTGTACTTTTAGAAATATGCAGGGCGACGTAGAACTCCTCCGTCAGAACCATAACGATGCCCGTAACTATTACAAAATGTCTTCCGACTATTACGGTGGGGATGTGAAATCCAACTTTAATTTAGCGGCACTGTACATCGCGGAAGATAAGCACCTCACCTCCATAGATACGGCAAATATGATCTCCGCCTGCTACAACGAATCGCTGTTGCGTTTTCCGTTTGAACCGGCGTTGCTGAATCAAGCCCATTTTTATAACCTAATGGGGCAACCCCAAGCCGCCATCGCCCGCTATGAGGAAGTGCTGAAAAAATACAAATTCCCTTTAGCCTATGCCAACTTAGCGGGGCTGTATTTTCAGGAAAATCGTCCCGATCCGGCTATTCTGGCTCTCAAAAAAGGTATTTCAGCCAATCCGAATCAAGCCGAATTGTATTCTAATCTGGCATTGATCTATCTGCGATACAATCGCAAGAAAGAAGCCCAAGAGTTCGCCCAAGTTGCCTATGACCTTGCCCCGAATAACCCGAATGTGTTGGAGAACTATTACTTCATGCGGTATTATTTAGGTGACCGAAAGGAACTACCCTTTGATGAAAAACTCAAAGACGAACCCGAATATTACTTAGCCAACCTGAATAAAGCCATCGTTGCCTGCACCCGAAATGATTATCAATGGGCAAACAAAGCGGTTTCGGCACTGCTCAAACGGAATGTTACGCCCGAAGTGGCTTTTTTACGGATGACGACCCAAGCCATGCTGGATTCGATTCCCAATGCGGAAAGTCGCCTTAAATGGATCATGGATGCCTATCCCGAATACCGCGCGGTCGCTTTTCATAATATCGCTGTGAGTTATTTTTCCAAAGGCGCGCCCGAAATGGCGTTGGGTTACTTTGACCAATCCGCAAAAGCCGGCATCCGATACAATGCTTACAATGCGGCAAAGATGTTACTCCTATCCGGCAATCATATTTCGGGCTATAATCTGATGAAAAACCTGCGCGATTCTTTACCGGAAATCAAAACGGAGATTACGCACGAACTATCCCTTTTAGAATACGGCTACGAATACGAAAAACAGCAGTTGGAGTGGGATTTGTCGGGCATTACCTACGATGAAGCGATGCGGGGCGGTTTGTATGCTTTCGCCCATAATCAGGATATATTGAAGGTAGAAGAATTGTACCGTCCTTTAGTAGATAATGATTCATCCGTAACTGCTCCGTATTATGAGATTGCTTTGATGTATTTGGCAAAAGGACAAACCAAGATGGCACGCGAAAATCTTAAATGGGGATTGAAACGGAAATCTGACGATGTGTTATTGAACGTAGCCGTTGCCCGTTGCGATTGGTTAGAGAACAAAACGGAAGATGCCCATAAACGATTAGGCGAGGTTAAAGAACCCGACCATCCCGAAGTCCTGTTACTTTCCGCGCAAATCGCCGAGAAAAACAAGCAATACGCCGATGCCGAACGGTTCTATCGTAGCGCAGTAGCGAAAAATCCATTCTTCAAGCCTGCCTATCTGGGATTGACGCAAGTGCTGATGGCACAGAAAAAGTACAAGGACGGGGTTGACCTACTTGGTAAAGCCTTAGAATACAACGAACGCTACGACCTATATTGGTTCTACTTCGCGGAGTGCAACAAAATGTTGGGTTCAAATGACTGGGCGACGGATGCCTACCAAAAAGCGATCAGCTTCTCCGCCAATGATGCCAATACCAACCGTTTTGCGGATACCCTTAAAGCGGTAGAGGCGCGTTATTACGAAACGAAGCCGGAGTAAGATTAGCTTACGCCATAGCGATTGAAGGTACGCCAATATTTGTCTTTATACAGGTGAAAATCAATTTCGATTCGATCCGCATACTCTTGTTGTAATACCAAATTCATTATTTATTCGCCTAAATTCAATCTGGCAAGACTATTGATTTTCAAGCAGTTGTTGAGATGAAAATTGTGTAAAGAATAAATGAAATCGGTATAATTCGTAAAAGACTTTGGAGGGTTTTCTAAAATCCTTGCAAGCCCAATAGACCTCGCGGTTATTGTTACCGGTTTCTCTACCGATGTAAAGGTATCCATCTTCATCTTTTAGGTGTGCCAAAGCGGAATCTTGTATTTCTTCCATTAAGGCTGTGGTTTCGGGTTCCGGCATCCCGTTTCGTTCCGAGCCATCGTACTTAAATTCCATAATAGCAATCCATGGATGCGAGGCTTTGGCATTCCATTTCAATAAAGTTTGATTGAGGATAGCGATTATGGGAAAGTTATTCGGAGTTGTACCTTCAAAGCCAAGGTATTCATCATTGGTGGTATCATGGTGCGTGCCTTCGTACTTTTCGATAAATTCTTTCTTTCGCCAAGCGAGGTAGTCTTTCAGCTTTTCAATCGGGATGCGTTCAGCTTGGGCTTCTGATTGAGGGACAATGGTAAGGCTGTCTATGGTTGTAACGGATTCCAATTCACCCAGATTGTTATCTAAATAAAGATAAACACCGTTGATGATGGTATTCTTATCCGCATTCTTGTAATCCTGATGCACGACAGTGATGCTTATTTCATCTGGATATTCTTTGTATTCATTCGGATAGAAGAATAGATTTTTATCACTAAATTCATAATCTCCGATATGAATGTAAAAACCCATAATATCAGAGGCGGGTTTTAAGGCAGTAAATTTCCAGCCCGGAATAGCTGGAGCATTTTTAACCAATTCTTCGGCAAAAATGATATTTTTAATGATCCCGTCAGGGGTAAAGATGACTTCTACGGTGTTTTCGTCGTATTTACCTGCGAGTAAGTAGAGGTCTTCTTTGACGCGAGCCAGCTGTTCGGATACGGGGTTCAGAAATTTTTGTTCTACATTTTTACCCTTGAAGAGTATTTTATGAAAATCGGATTGGTTCGCTTGAAACCATTTCCAGAAGTCAGCATACGTAAGGGAAGTTATCGGTTTCTGTTTACGAGCAAATAAATTAAACATGGGAATAGAGACTAACCTTTAATTAATCAGCAAAGGCGAAAGCACGTGTTTTTTTCGCATTTTTGCAATAATGTTCCGTATCGTTGGCTTACTGTTACTCCTATTCAGTATTCCATGGATGGGGTGGGCGCAAACTCGTGCGATCGACAGCCTCAAGCGGGTAATCGCCACCACTAAAGTGGATACTACAAAAGCGATGAGCCTCATCCGACTGGGTGAAGCCTATCGCGGCGCAGGGGAATACAAAAAAGCCATGCGAAAAGTAATGGCAGGGCTGAGAATGTCGGAAGTCCGTAAACATGACAAGGGTATTGCTAAAGCCTATGACGTGATCGGCACAATCTATAAGAATGAAGGCAACTTTGATCGTGCCTTAACCGCCTATCGTAAAAGCCTACGTGTTTGGAATCGAATCAACGACCCCGAAGGCATCGCCAAAGCCTACAACAACATGGGGACAATCTATGAACGGTACGGCAACTATCCCGAAGCCCTCGACCTTTACAAACAAAGCCTGAGAATCAGAGAAGAAATCAACGATCGTAAAGGGCTTGCTGTTTCTTATAATAGCTTAGGCAATCTGTACTATAAAAAAAGCGATCTCGAGACGGCTTTAGACTATTATCAAAAAAGCAAACGCTATTACGAAGCCATTAAAAATGCTGAAGGTTTAGCCGTCGTTTATAACAATATTGGTAATATTCATGAAAGTATGGGAGATCATCTCAAAGCTTTAGATTATTACCGAAAATGTTTAGCCATCGAAACCGAAGCCAAAGATTTGGATGGTATCTCTTCGACTTACTCCAATATCGGTAATGTTCATTACAGCCTGAAACAATATGAACAAGCCCTCGGCTACTATCAAAAAGCGGAAGAAATACATGAAAAATTGGGCGACCGTGCGGAGTTAGCCAGTAGTTGGTCGAGTATCAGCACGACTTACCTGTACCTGAATCAGCCGGAAAAAGCCCGTGAATACGCGCTGAAAAGTTTTGAGGAAGCTCAAAATGTGAAGCATCTGGAGATGATGGCGATAGCGGCAGATAACGTTTCGGAAGCCGATTCGGCTTTAGGGGATTTTGCTTCCGCATACCGGTATTATCAACTATATAAGAAATATTCGGATTCCCTATCAAGCGAATCGAATGCTAAAGAAATCGGTAAATTAGAATCTAAATACCAATATGAAAATCAGATTCAAAAACAAAATGACCTCTTAGAACAACAAGCCCAACAGCGTAAACTCTTTTATATATTAATCGGCACACTCTTTTTGGTGCTGATGACGGGTAGTAGTCTCTTGTTTATTCGTTATCGGGTTAAAAGTCGTATCAATCGAATTTTGAATGAAAAAAACCAACGCATCGCTTCGCAAAAAGCCCAGTTGGAAAAAGCCTATGAAGAACTTAACACGACCTTAGACCAAATACAGCTTCAAAAGGAAGAAATCGAACACAAAAACCTCAAAATCGAAGACTCCATCCGCTACGCCTACCAAATTCAAACGGCGATCTTGCCCGATGCTACCTTCTTGGAAAGTCATTTACCGCCTCATTTTATCTTTTATCAACCCAAAGACATTGTTTCGGGTGATTTTTATTGGGTATCTGTGCAGGACGACCTGCTGTTTTTTTGTGTGGCAGACTGTACGGGACACGGCGTACCGGGGGCATTTATGAGTGTGGTGGGGAGCAATGCCTTGCACGCAACGATCAATGAAGCCGGCTTCACCCAACCCGAATCAATCCTACGGGAATTAGATCATAAAATCAAAACCACCCTCCACCAAGATGCCGATCCAGACTCCAAAGACGGCATGGATATAGCTTTATGCGTTTGGGATACGAATAAGCGTAAACTGTTCTTTGCCGGTGCGGGCAGACCTCTCTATTTAATGCAAAACGGTGCTTTTACCGAAATTAAGGGCGATAAATATGCCATTGGAGGCGGGCAAACGGAGCAAAAATCGTTTACGGCCCATTCTTTGCCCCTTCAGAAAGGAGATCGTTTATTCTTATTTACCGACGGGATCACCGACCAATTCGGCGGGAATGAATTGAAGAAGTTTACCTCCAAGCGGTTACAGCAGTTTATCAAAGAATATCATCATGTACCGATACGTGAGCAGGGAGACCGTTTTGCGGAGCTGATGCGTTCTTGGATGAATGCCCACCCGCAGATAGATGATTTGACGCTGTTCGCTTTGGAAGTATAAGGGTTTATCCCTACCTTTAGAATATGAAACGGAGCATCTACCTATTTCAAATTGGCATATTATTAATCCTGCTTTTGGTCGGTCATGTATTCGCGCAAAATCCGAAAATGGATAGCTTGAAGAAGGTCATCGCTACCACTAAAAGCGATACGACGAAGGTAAATGCGTTACTGAGGCTGGCTGTCGAAAGTTTTTATATCGGAAATAAAGACCAATACTTAAAATTAACTGACGATGCCTTAACGATCGCGTTGGATCATCAGTATCCCGTTGGCATTGCCAAGGCTTACTTATATAAAGGAAAATATGCAAGATTTATTGAGAATTACTATCAGGCTCTGGATTTTCTGAACAAAGGTTTAAGTTATGCGGATAATTTACATGAATACATATTAAAGTTTGACTTGTTTGTGGAATTAGCCGAGACCCATGTAGAACGTAAAATGGATTCTGAAGCATTACCCTTTTTCCAAAAAGCCCTAAAAACAGCATCGCAAAATAATGACAAAGCCTTAATGGCTAATGTGTTGATAAAAATATCTCATATCCATCGTTCATCGGGTAATATCAAGAAAGCTGTTGATTATCAAGAGCAGGCTTTGTCCATCCGTAGGACTGTACCCGACACTGATATTATTGAACCCCTATTTAATTTAGCCGATATGTACCGAAATGATTACAAGCAAAGAACTACTGCACTCCGATTATTAGAAGAAGCCCTAACTTATGCCGAAAAAAACAAAAATTGGGGTGGGGTATGCCAACTGTATTTGGGAATCGGTGCTGTTTATGCTGACAGCGGTTTAATTAATCAAGCAAAAACATATACAGAAACTTGCATTCACTACGCCCAATTAGCGAAACGACCCGATGTGATTCTAAAAGCTAATGTTAACTTATCAGATTATTATTTTACGATGGGGCAATATCCCCGGTCTCGGGATTTAGCTTGGCACTCCTACCGGCAAGTCCGTATGAGCGACAACCTCTACCTCAAGCAATATTTAACTGCAAACATAGCCCGAACCGACTCCGCTTTGGGTAATTTTCAATCCGCCTATGAATTAACTAAACTACATGTCTTATACAAAGATTCATTAATCAACAGTACCAACCGCCAAGAAATCGGTCGGCTGGAAGCCCAATACGAATTCGATAAACAAAACGAAGCCCGCCAAAAAGCCGAAGCCCAAGCCCAAGCCCGCCGAATGCAACTTTATTACCTCTTCGGAGGAATATTTGCGTTAGTGCTGTTGTTGACGGGATTTACGTATTACCGCTACCGATCCAAAGCCAAGACCAACCGCGTCCTCAACGAGAAAAATGAACAAATTACCGCGCAAAACAGCCAAATCTTAACCCAAAAAGCAGAACTCGAAAACGCCTACGAAGAACTCAACGCTACCTTAGAGCAAATCCAAACCCAAAAGCAGGTCATCGAGCAGAAAAATCACAAGATCGAAGACTCCATTCGCTATGCCTACCAAATACAAACCGCCATCCTGCCAGACCCGGCTTTCTTGCAAAGCGTTTTACCCCCGCATTTCATCTTTTATCAACCGAAAGACATTGTTTCGGGCGACTTTTATTGGGCTTCCGTGCGCGATAACCGACTTTTCTTCTGCGTGGCGGACTGTACGGGGCATGGCGTTCCGGGTGCATTTATGAGCGTAGTGGGTGGTAATGCCCTGCATCATGCCATCAACGAATTGGGCTTAAACGAACCCGATATTATCTTATATGAATTAGATCGCAAGATCAAAGCTACCCTCCGCCAAGAAAAAACTTCTGACTCAAAAGACGGCATGGACATTGCTCTATGTGTACTGGAAGGTAAGACTTTGCATTATGCAGGTGCCGGCAGACCTTTGTATCATTACTCCAACGGCATCCTCATCGAAACGAAAGGCGATAAATTTCCCATTGGTGGTGGGCAGTTTGAGCAAAAAGCATTCACTGCACATACCTTTTCGCTTCAGCAGGGCGACCGAATTTACTTATTTTCGGACGGCATTACCGACCAATTCGGCGGAGCCAATAAGAAAAAATTTACGCCCAAAAGGTTACAGGAATTTATCCTTACCCACCAAAACCTGAGCATCCAAGAGCAGGGTATATTATTTAACGAAACAATGCACCAATGGATGAGCGGACAATCCCAATTAGATGATTTGACGCTGATGGGGCTTGAAATCCGCTAAGGCATTCCTTTTTTATTCGGAATGTTAACGTAATTTTGCCCGCTTGTGTTTAACACATCAAATCAAAACCACATGCACGTACTCATTACCGGTGGAAGCGGATTGGTAGGCTCCTATTTAACGCCCCACTTGCTCTCCCAAAACTACGAAGTAACGATATTAAGCCGTTCGGCTCGAACATCGGGACACAGCAAACAACGTTTTATCCGTTGGGACGGGAAAAGCATTCCTGCGGAAGTAGGGGCGGTAGATGTGGTTATCAACTTAGCGGGAGTAGGCGTGATGGACGACCGGTGGACGGAAAGTTATAAAAAGCAAATATTGGAAAGTCGGATCAATAGTACGTCCGCCTGCGTGAAATTCATTCAAAATGCCTCCACCAAACCGCAACTCTTCATCTCGCCTTCAGCGGTCGGCTTTTATGGTACAAAACATACAACTCCAGTGGACGAAACGGCACCTGTCGGTAAAGATTTTCTGGGTATTACCTGCCAAAAGTGGGAGGAAGCCGCAAAAGGAGCGGGCATCCGTACCGTCATCGCTCGAATCGGTTTAATCTTGGCGGCAAAAGGCGGTGCTTTCCCCCGACTACTGAAACCGTTTAAGTATTACGCCGGCGGTTATCTGGGAGACGGGAAACAGGGTTTTCCATGGATACATATGGATGATATTGTGGGTATCTTTCAATTTTTCATCAATCATCCCGAAATCGAAGGTGTCGTTAACCTGACAGCCCCCGAACTAATGACCAATAAAGATTTCTCTAAGATCATCGGGAAATTGGTCGGTAAGCCGGCAGGAATATCGGTACCTCCCTTTGTGGTGAAGACCATGCTGGGCGAAAGCAGTGCCGTACTTTTGGAAGGACAATTCGTTACCCCGAAAAGGCTCTTGGATGCCGGCTATCCCTTCAAGTATCCCCAAGCTGAACCCGCCGTTCGGGATTTATTAAAGATGGTGGAAATGTAGTTTCCGGCACTTTTTTATGAAAATAAGGCTGCGGGAACGGAAACCGTATTTTTTTTATTCTTACCTTAGCACACCATTTATACAGAACATTCACTTTCATGGAAAATACTGTTTCCAAACTCAATATAGAGGATAAAGTTGATCTGACTTTTTTCCCTAAGCACCAAAAGGCGATCTATAATTACTTGGAAACCAAGCATTCCGCCGTCGAGATTGACGATTCAGACCCTTTAGGTACGGAGATGATTCTCAATATCGGTCCACAGCACCCCGCCACACACGGTGTACTCCGCGTGGTAACCAAGCTGGATGGTGAGAAGATTGCCCGCTGTGCGATTGACATTGGCTACCTGCATCGGGGGGTGGAAAAGCTGGCGGAATATAAAACCTTCCAAGAGTTCATGCCTTACACTGACCGTATGGACTACCTTTCGCCCTACTCCAATAATGTCGCGCTATGCTTGGCGGTGGAGAAAATCTGCCAAATCGAAGTACCCGAGCGTGCGCAATACATCAGAACGATCGCTTGTGAGCTGGCGCGAATTTCAGCGCACTTGCTTTGGATCGGGACGATGGTAATGGATGCAGGGGCAATCTCGATGTTCATGTATGCCTTCCGTGAAAGAGAGAATATTTATACCATCTTTGATAAGTTTGCGGGGGTGCGATTTACGGTGAGCCATAGCCGGATCGGTGGCGTTCAGTTCGATATGTCGGATGAAGTGATCGACATGATCCGCCAGTATCTCAAACACTTTTATTCCGAACTGAAAAGCTGGATGAAATTCCTGAACCGTAACCCCATCTGGCTCAACAGAAATATCGGTGTGGGCATCGTATCGCGGGAAGATGCCATCGCTTACGGTTTCACGGGTCCCAACCTGCGGGCAAGCGGTGTTCCTTTTGACCTCCGCGAAGCCGAACCCTACCTCATGTACGACCAAGTGGATTTCGATATTCCCATTCGGGATGAAGGGGATTGCCTTTCACGATACTTTGTTCGGCTGTATGAAATGGAGCAGTCGGTACGTATAATAGAGCAGTGCTTGGATAAAATACCCCAAGGAATCATCCGCGCCGATGACGCGAAGCAATCCTATCCCTCTAAAGATGAAGTCTATTATTCGATGGAAGGGTTGATCCATGACTTTATGATGACGGATGTGGGCGTTTGTCCTCCCGCAGGTGCGGAAGCCTACCACGCCATCGAAGCTCCTAAAGGAGAACTCGGCTTTTATATCAAATCCGACGGCACAGGCGCACCTTGGCGACTGAAAATCAAATCACCATCCTTTACTAACCTTCAAGTGCTGGAACGCATGATGGAGGGTGCAATGGTCGCTGATACCGTTGTTCTCATCGGTTCGATTGACCCCGTGATGGGGGAAGCCGATAAATAGGCATTAATACAGTTTCTTATAAAAAAAAAGCACTCCCACACCTTTGTTGGAGTGCTTTTTTATGACGTTAGTGCGGGAAAATTCTTTTGACGTATTTGCTGTCTATTCGTTCAAAAATAGCCTCCGTTGCGCGATAATGGTAGGCTTCCTTACCGTATCGGACGTAAAGACTACCTTCATTCCCCCGCGTGAAAGGACTTTCAAAGAGTTTCCAATCCTCAAAGGTATAGGCAACACCGTTAACGGTTCGTGTTTCAGGAAACTTAAACGATAGTTCCGTCCGGTCGATATTTAGTAGGTAACGCTTAGCGATTGATTTTCCCACTTAAAAGCCGGACGGGAAGCACTGATTTTATCACAAAAGGCTTCAAAACTCCCCACCTCCGTTTCATCCCGAACCACCACTACATAGCCATTAACGTTTCCCTTACTTCTTAATCGGTGGTTGAATTCATCTTCCAGTAGTTGCATCCATTCATACGGTTGATAGAGATAAACACCGACATACGTCTTGCCGGCACGAGCTACGATCCAACCCGTAGGCAGGACTTTACGTTCATCTAAGGTCTTAGGGAAAAAGAAGTTAATATGATCAGTAGGCATACTGTCAGGAATAACATACAAGCCAATCAGGTCATTCTTGTACTGAAATATGCGTTCACAAGGCGATGCGCTTGTCCATTTGGTAGGTTGCGAATAGGTAGGCTTTTGAGCGGTAACGGATTCAACAGTAAACGGCTCTGTAAAATACATTTCCAGTTCATATTTTGACCAATACGGATGCACTGCAAAAATCGTCGAATAGGGTTTAGTTTCTCGAAATCGAACGCTCCAAGTATGTTGCTGGATGGGTTGTAGAATTCCTCCTTGAATGCTACTTAAGCCGTATTCATTCGTTACGTAGGTCGTCCGATAAACGGGATCATTTCTTCGGGTAACGTGTCGGTAGCGATCACGGGTACGTTTTCGTTCTTTATTGAGGATGGGACGGCTTCGGTCGGTAGCTAATTGTTGAATAAAAGTCGGTGGTTCGTATCCGCAAAGAGCATTCATCCAGATACACCAAGTCATGTTGGGTTGGTGTTCACCGATACCAAAATACAGATAAGCAAATTCGGTGGCAAAACCTTTACGAGGCGTGTATACGGCAATCGGGTCTTCCCGTGAATGACCGCCCAACATCATACCATCTAAATGATCTAAAGCAAAATCTATTAACAACCAGTCCATCATTAGTTTTGCTTGAAGTCGCATTTTTTCATCTTCCGCAAAGCGATGCAAAAGCACCATACACCACATATATTCTGGAAAATAGGTAGGGGTATCGAATTCACCTTGCCCTTCATAGGTAGTACGGTGTATCCAGTTCTGAATATGCTCATATGCTTCGAGTTTTAGGGTAAGTGGATTTTGACCGTGAAACCAATCATCTGACCGGCTAAGTTCGGGGTAAATTTGCGGTAATAGATAAAGTGCCGTGTAGTATAATAAATGGTGATTTTCAGTATTACCTTTCCATACGTGATAATTTTTGAGCCAATTCTTAATTCGCATTGTTACGGAATCATCATGTGAATGTTTACGCAATCCTGAGTAACCGGTTATTCCAAAGAGCCAAAACATATCATAATTAGGGCGGGTTAGCTGGGGGGTTAACAATGCCAAGCTATCGGCTTGTCGGATAAAACCGTTTTGATACAGCCGTAATGATTTAATTAAATGAGGAGTGGTGAGGGTATCATAAGTATATAAGATATTTGCTACACGTTCTTGGAATTTGCTTTGTGCTAATGTATTACAAACGAAAAGCCATCCAAATAATGTCAAGAATAGTCTCATGTCGTTCACAATTTAATGCTTGTTCACCCCTTTCCCCACTTCCCTTCCGTGTCTTTTTCCCAAATGGAAACGTCTTCAATGGCTGTGATGTCCATCTTTCCGTAAAGGTGGGGAAAAATCTCGCCCGATTCGGGGTTAGCTTCTTTACGGAGGATGTCTCGAACGCGCTTTTCTACGATGTGAAGGACGTAAACTTGCGTTTCATGGGAAAAATGTTTCTCTAACGTTCGAGGGATTTGTTCTAAATATGAACAGTGGATAAAGCCCTCTGTTTTCAGTGAATCCTGCTCATAATAACCGCGATCTAAGGCTTTTTGCCAACGTTCTTCGCTCGTGATGTGGTAAATCAAAATATTATTTGGTAACGGCGATCTTTTGGAGGTAATTTTTTTCTTCGTCTATATACAATCGGCAGAAGTAAACGCCTGATTCCCAATCGGAAACATCTAATTCTACGTAACCCGTAGCCCGCGTTAACGATTGATGATAGATTCGCTTGCCCACCAGATTATAGACTTCTAAGGTGGCACTTTCTTCCTTACCGATGTTGTAATCTATTTTCAGTTTTTCCTTAGCCGGGTTCGGGAAGGCAGACAAAGCAGTCGCCTTCAAGGTTGGAGAAGCCTTCGCATCAGTCATGGTTGCAAACGTCCGCTCAAACGGTTGTAATACACTTTCGCATTGAGAGATGATCCGCACCGCATAGGTTGCATTACCACTTAATTGCTGGATGGTGTATTGGCGGGTTTGTGGGTCTTTCAGCGTAACGGTCGTCCAGGGGAGGGTTGAATGGGCTAACCGCCATTGAATCACATATCCGCTTGCCAATTTAGCGGGTTTCCAACGCATGACGGCATGATCCACACCCGGTAGGATGACCACATTTTCTACTGTTCCGCAGGCTTGGCTCGGTAGGGTAGAAAGTTCGGTTACGGCACTGAAGTTGGATGAAGCGGTATCCCCGCAGTTCACCCGCAGTTTAATTTCGTAGCGGGTATCGGGATTCAAACCCGTGATTTGCGTATAACGGTTAGTTGTGGAGACGTTTTTCCAGTAAACTTCCTGCTTCGCTTTGTAAAAAAGGTCGTATTTCTTACCGTTCGGTACGGAATCCCAGACCACCCAAGCCGTCGTCAACGTTACATCGGGTACTAAGAGGTTACCCGAAGGTTCACAATCCTTGAGCGTCTTAAAAACAATCGGCTCGGAATAGGGTGAATACGAATTTTCGTCGCATTTGGCACGCAGGCGAACTTCGTAAGCCGTAGCGGGATTCAACCCAAACAACACTATCGCATTGAGCGACGTATTTGCCGACTGCCATTCTTTCGTACCGACGGCTTTCCACTGCACGCGATAACTTTTCGATTCACCCGTCGTTTTCCAACGAATGTGTGCCGACCGATGTAAAATATGTACCGCACTGACCTCAAACGGTTCGGGGCAAGCGTCTAAACGAATGGTCGTAAATGTCCGTATCGGAGTAGTATCATTCTTAAAACCATCTGTGCAGGTAACGGCAACTTTCGTTTCGTATTCGGTTAAGGGTTCTAAGCCTTCTATTTTGATGGAATTAGCGGAAGTTTCCACTGTTTGCCACTGCTTAATACCTTTTTTGCGATAGAAAATTTTGTAGGAAGCGATGGCACTGTTTTTAGTTTTTTCAAACCACTGCACGCTGGCAAACGTCGGGTGAATCGCCCGAATGCTGAAATCTCGCGGAGCAGTACAAGTAGGCGCGGGTTCTAAGGTACGGGCTTCGATTTCTTGCGAAAAAGGCGAAAGTCCGTCTGCGCAGACCTTTCTAATGCGGATATGGTAGTTCGTGCCTTCGGTCAGGTTTTCTAAAGCCAGCGGACTATTGACCGTTCGGCGGGTCTGCCACTCACTTTCGGACGGCTTTTTGAACTGTACGTCGTAGGCTTGGGTTTCCGCCGTCTCTTCCCACTGTATGGTGAGGCTGTTTTCGGTGATCTTATTTACCCGCACCTCGTCGGGGGCGGTGCAATCGGAAGCTATCCCACACGAAAGGCGCGTTAAAAAGAAGGTAGGGATGCTATCACCGTCCCGTTTTTCCATGCCGAACTGCACGGGGGGAGTAACCGAACCCGTAATATAGACCTGCCCCGAAGGCGTAACCGTTACGGCATTAATGGCATCGGCATTGATGCCTCCCAAGTGGCGGGCGTAGGTGATCTTGCCAGCCTCATTCACACGGAGGAGGAAACCATCACATTCTCCGTTGGAGGTCAAGGCTATATCACCGATTTGGAGCGTACCGGAGAATGTCCCGACAAAGAAATAGCCGTGTTCGGGTGAGCCACTTTTAGAGGTTATCCATGCTGATCCGTCTACTTCGATGGGTAACCACCATTTTAGGGTATTTACGGAATCGATTTTTGTTCGTTCATCATCCAATAAACCAATGAATAGATCGCTACTATTCTTTAGGTGTATTGGTTGTCTATTATGATGAATATCATAAAATTTTACAGCAAAAGAATCTCCAAATTCAGGGATTTCCAATGGTTCCCCAAAAATATGCCCGGAAATGATTTTCAAAAAATTTCCCTCGGTATCCCAAGACGAAGAAGCATAAAATGGTCTTTCAAGGAAATAAACTGTATCCGGAAAATATACTGAAGATTCAGCGGTCGCTATTACAAAGAGTTGACCATTTTCCCTTAAATATAAATTGGAGATTCGTATTCCTTTCTCACTCCCCGCACTCCTTACCCAAAGGAGTTCCCCATTGGGATTGTATTTAGCAAGGAACATATCGGCTTTACCGATGCCGGTGAGGAGGTGATTGCCGATTTTGAGTTGGTTTTCAAAGGTGCCGGCGACATAGATGTTACCGAGTGAGTCGTGGGTGAGGCATACTCCGGCGGATCTCCCGTTTTTTTCGGGCAGGATCGTCCGCTCCCATTGAAGATCGCAGGCGTTTTGTTGCGCCATCAGGGATTGCCCGAAGCCGAACAGCCATGCGATAAGGACGATATGTAAGATTCCGCGTAGAGTTTGTTCCATCCGCTAAAAATGTGGTACAAGTTACAAAGCGATTACCATAAATGCAAATTTAGTATCGAATTTTTAACGACAAATGGGTAGTATTCAGGAAGTTAATGATAAAATTTCGCTGATATTGCATTTTCGCGGGTGAATACGCACCTTTGGGTTATGATACTCATCACGGGAGCGACAGGATTTCTGGGGCGATTCTTAGTACAGGAATTTTCGCAAGCGGGTTATGACGTTCGGGCGTTGGTTCGGCGTAAGAATCACCCGGCTGTTACCGCCTTTCCGGCAAAAGTAGTAATAGCTGAAGGTGATTTATTGGATGTGCCGTCCTTAATCGAAGCGATGCGCGATGTGCAATTCATCATTCATGCGGGCGCGATGGTTTCCTTCCAAAGAAAAGACCAAGCCTCGATGCGCAAAGTTAACGAAGAAGGTACGGCAAATGTCGTCAACATAGCTCTGGATACCGGCGTAAAAAAGATCGTCAACGTCAGTTCGGTGTCGGCGTTGGCGCGGGCGGGCAGTACGGGAGTCATCACCGAAAAGAACACATGGAAAGAATCCAACCTCAATCCATATTACGGCAAGACGAAATATCTGGCGGAAAAGCAAATCTTTCGCGGGGTAGAGGAAGGTCTGCCGGCGGTACAAGCCCTCCCGACCCTCATCATGGGCGTTGGTGATTGGACGCAAGGCACACCGAAACTCTTTCAGCAGATCGCTTCGGGTTATCCTTTTGTGCCGTCAGGGACGAATGGTTGGATCGGTGCGGAGGACGTAGCGCGCGGGTGTCGGCTTCTGTTGGAAAGTGATTTTCAAAAAGGGGAACGTTTTATTCTTTGTTCGGAGAATATCACCTATGAAAAAGCCTTCCGCTTAATCGCTGAAAGTGTGGGTAAAAAAGCCCCATCTTTCAGAGTCAGCAGTGGGATAGGGGCATTCATCGGCAGTACGTCAGAGCGATTCGCGGAATGGTTTGGGCAGGAAGCCCTCGTTACGGCAGAATCCGCGCGCACAGCAGGGCAGACCTATCGTTACGACAGTTCTTTATTCCAAAAGACCTTTGATTACTCCTTTGAGCCGATGGCGGAGGTTTTCAGTAAGATGGCGTTGGCGTATTTGAAACGGTGAGGCGGATTACGATCCTATTCTTTCGGTAATGAACTCTGATTAACCTGTTGGGAAGGCAAATTGTGTAAGTGTACGGGCTTGCCTTTCTTGCGGAAGCGGATGTTCAGCAATTCAACGGCAAGCGAGAAGGTCATTGCAAAGTAGATGTAACCCTTCGAGATATGAACTACATGCACCCCTTCGATAATCAAAAACGCGCCGATTAAGATCAAGAATGATAAGGCTAACAACTTCGCCGAAGGGTGCGCACTGATGAATTCCCCGATTTTACCTTGAAAGATAAAGATGATAAATATAGAAATGAGCATAGCAATCGCCATAATCAATGCGGAATTAGTCATCCCTACGGCAGTAACCACTGAATCCACTGAAAAGATCACGTTCAGCACCGCAATAGAACCCAGCACTTGAACAAAGCTATCCCCTTTTTTACCGGTTGCATCTTCTTCCTGCCCCTCTAATTTATTGTAAATTTCGGTGGTACTTTTATAGAGTAGGAATAGTCCGCCGGCGGTAACGATTAAATCTTTGACACTGATGCCTTCGTCCACGTGGGCTAAATCCATCTGAATATGAAACAGGGGTTCGCTCAGAGTTGCCAGCCATCCTGCCAACATGAGCAAAACCGCCCGAATACCGATGGTAAAAAGCAATCCGTAGCGTTGGGCTTTTTCCTGATCTTTTTTGGGTAAGCTGTTCGTTAAGATAGAGATAAAGATTACGTTATCTACATCTAAAATCACTAAAACGATCGTCAGCGATAGCAAACTCACTAATCCGTCCGACGTAAAAAGGTGCGCAAAGATTTCTCCCATTGGGGTATGTCTATTTCTTGGGCGCGAAAATACGGCTTTTTTTTATTTTTGACGCGTGAAAGAAATCTTCACCTGTTTACTGCTATTGGTTAGCCTATCGGTGCAGGGACAAAAAAACGACCTCAAAAAGGAGGCTGAAAAGCATTGGAACAGTGCTTGGGAATTATTGGCACGCTCCAATTACGAACACAGTTCCCAAGAATTTCTCTATGCCGGTAAGCAGTTCCTTGCCTTAGCGGATCAGGTTAATTCCGGTGTGCTACGAACCGACTACCAAAACCGATATTTCAAGTGCATGATCGGCATTTTGGATAATCAACTCGTTATGGAGCGGTATCAAAGGGTATTGGTTCTGGCTGATGTACTGCAAAAGAAAGCCGAACGTTACGCCGATGCCGGCAACATCCTCTTTGAACTTCAACTGATACAAGCCAAAGCCTTTTTAGGTAAGGAAGACTACCCTAATGCCTCCGAAATCCTTAAAAAAGCGCAAACGACTGTACTCCAATACAAAGATTCCCCCGAATCCGCCAAAAGTAAGGTTAACCACTTATGGGGAAAATTCTATGCGCAACAAGAACAATGGTCGAAAGCCTTAGATGCTTATAACCAAGCCTTAACCATTTTACCTGCGTCCGCTACTGCCTCCCATACCATCCGCTTTTATATCTTGAGGGATCAAAGCCTCGCTTATGCGCGATTGGGGGATATAAATGCCGCCAAAGCCCGTCTTCGGGAATCGGAACAATTAGCCGAGACCCATTTCAGTCGCAAATCACTCATTTGGGCGGAATATCTGTTGCGAAAAAGTGAAATTTTACAATTAGATTATCAAGCCGACAGCAGTTTGTATTATGCCAATCAGTCCGTCAAAAGTTTTTTAGACTACGGTGCAGTGAATGATCCCCAGCTTTCGGAAGCTCATCTGATTGCTTTTCGGCTGAACTTAGAAGCCGGCAAAAAAAACGATGCCCATGACCACCTCAAAAAACTAACACAGATACGGTCATTCGTTTACGGAGCATCCCACCTCAAATTAGGGGAAGCTTACCTGATGGGTGCGGAATATTACTTAGCCAACCGCGATTACGGCAAAGCCAAAGCCGACTTAGACCGAACTTATAACCTGTTAACCCAAAATATCCGTACCGATTCGGTGGCGTATTTGCGTACCTATTTATTATATGCCGATTGGTTTACGCATCAAAACAAAAACCAAGAAGCCCGCTATGCTCTCGGCAAAGCCAAAGATTACGGACTGAATATCAGTAGTTTATCCCTCAAATATCCGAATCTGGTTTGGGATTATTACCAACGGCAGTTTACGGCTATCATGTCCGTACATAACTACACCCAAGCCCAATCTATCCTCACCGATGCTGAAAAGAATTTAAGCACAAATCGGTATTACGCACCACGCCTACTTTGGCTGAAAACGGTTTTGGAGACGGCAACAGCTTCCCAACCCGCTTTTACCCCCTTAACGCTCACGAATTTCCCGCAGGAACGGGCAGAATCCGGTAAGGTGCAAGCCTTAGACCGCCTCCGTAAACTGAAGAATCAGCGTTTATTTTAGCATAAATTAATGTTTGAGGGAATGGATGCCCTTTCGTTTTTCCTCTAACACATAGGGATTGTTCCGTGCTTCGGCGGCTACGGTAGTCATGTTCCCGTGTCCCGAATAGAGTTTGGTTTCCGCCGGCAGGGTTAGCACTTGCTCAAAAATGCTTTTCATCAAAACGGGATAAGAACCGCCCGGTAAATCCGTCCTGCCCATGCTGCCCTGAAAGATCACGTCGCCGACGATGGCTTGTTTGCTTTCCACGTGATAAAAGAGAACACTACCCGGCGAATGCCCGGGAACAAATCGCATTTCCAATCGGGTGTTACCGAAGGTGATGTCTTTTCCCAAATCTAAATATTCCCCACGAGGCGGTAATTTGATCTGATCGAAGCCAAACATCATGGATCGGGCGGGCGTGTCATCATAAACGGATTGTTCGTTGGGATGAAATTCGGGTTTGAGTCCGTAGGTTTCATACACCCAAAGCGCGCCCCACGTATGATCGAAATGGCAGTGCGTGCAGATAAACCGAACGGGTTTCAACTGATTTTGTTCCAGATATGATTTCAGTTGTTGCTGTTCATTGTAGTTCCAACAGCCCGGATCAATGATGAGGCATTCCTTCGTTTCATCGTGCAGGAGGTAGGTATTTTCCTGCACGGGATTAAACGTAAAAGACTTGATGGTAAGCATAGGGCAAATAAAAAAAAACTTGCTCGGAATAATCAACGAGCAAGTTATCACTTTATCCTTTATGAAAAAATCACTTTTGAAGCAGAGAGAGAGGGATTCGAACCCTCGAGACACGGTTAATGCCTACTCGCTTTCCAGGCGAGCCCATTCGACCACTCTGGCATCTCTCTTTTATCCGTTAATTCCTTCTGACAAAAGCGGATGCAAAGGTACGCATGCATTTTAACATTAGCAAATTGCGGAAGGGAAAATCTAAAAAAAACTTACTTACCGGAAGCGGTGAGGGCTTTAATTTGCTTGAGAAGTTCGTTTTCGTCGCCGGGTAGGTAGTTATTGTGTTGCCAAACGATGTTTCCTTTGCCGTCCAAGAGGAAGGTGTGGGGTACGTTGGCTACGTTCATCGCCCGCTTAAAGTCGGAATTTTCGTCAATATAGACCTCATAGTCCCAGCCCTTACTGTTCACAAAAGGACCTACTTTAGAGCTGTTCCGTGCATCATCAATCGAGATAGCGATGATTTTCACGCCCGTTTCTTCCTGCCATTTCTCATAAAGGTCGTGGATGGTCATCAGTTCTTTCACGCAGGGTTTGCACCACGTAGCCCAAAAGTTGATGACTAAGGGTTTGCCTCCATTCTTAAAAGTGGAGGAAGAAATGGTCTTACCGTCCGGTGTTTTGAGGTTGACGGCGGGAATGTTCGTTTGGGCATGGCTGACTGATGCCCACAGCAATACAAATAGAAGAAGAATATATTTCATCACAAAGGTTAATGGTTCGGATTAAAGTAGTGCAAGATAAGGGCTACAAGGCATTTTCGCGTAGCTTTTTTTGGTGAAAATAACTGAATGTTTGTGGACAGCGTCAATGCTCTACTGTTCTAAGTACCGCGTGAAATGAGGTCAATCATTTTTTTTCTGTAACTTTCGCCTTTCAAACGGTTTCGCTATGAAAAAAATCATCGGATCTTTACTGATTGTCTTGTTGTTGTGGTCGAATGTTTTTGCCTTCTGCGGGTTCTATGTGGCGGGGGCGGGCGCGAAACTCTACAACAAATCCTCCCAAGTCATTATTGCCCGTGACGGAGATAAGACTGTCGTAACGATGGAATCCGACTTTTCGGGGGATGTAAAGCAGTTTGCGATGGTTGTTCCTGTGCCTACCGTACTGAAAAAAGAGCAAATCCGAGTGCTGAAAGACGATGGCATCTTTTCTAAGTTAGATAAATACAGCGAACCCCGCATCGTGGAATATCACGATCCGAATCCTTGCGAAGAGCTATCATATGAAAAAAAAGAAGGCATGGCAGCAGCAGATTCCGCCCCAGCTACTACTTCTGAGGCTAAAGCCTCCGAAAAAAATTACAAGGTCAAAATCGAAGCCCAATATGAGATCGGCGAGTATTCTATTTTGATCCTTTCGGCGGAAGAGTCGGACGGTTTAACGCGGTGGTTAAAGGATAATAGTTATTCCGTTCCTGACAAAGCGAACGAAGTCTTAGAACCATATATCAAAAACAAGTTGAAATTTTTTGTGGTCAAGGTAAATCTTAACAAACTGACCCCCGATTTTCAAGATCAGCAGAAGTTACGACCGATACAGATCGAATACAACTACAATAAGTTCATGCTTCCCATCCGTTTGGGGATGGCAAATGCCACCGAAGCCCAAGACCTAACCGTTTACGCTTTCAGTAAAAAAGGACGGATCGAATGCGCTAATTACCGCACGATAGAGATACCTACGGATAAGAATATCCCCTTACGGATCAAAGACTGTTTTGCTGACTTTTATCAAAAAGTCTTTGAAAATCAGTACCGAAAAGCCAATAAAGCCGGCGTTTTTGTGGAATATGCTTGGGATTTGTCTTCATCAAATTTTCTGAAATGTGATCCCTGTCCGGTAGAACCTCCGGTAGCTTCAGACTTGAAAGAAGCGGGTGTGTTTTGGTTAAAATACCAAAATTATGATAACTATGACGGTGTAGTTTACCTTACTCGCCTGCATCTTCGGTATGATCGCCCTAATTTTCCCGAAGATTTGATGTTCATACATACGCCCAATAAAGAAAACTTTCAATGTCGGTACATTGTAACGCATCCCGCAGAAGGTGATATGGATTGTAGTGAAGGCAGAAAATATCTTAGAGAACTCAAAAAACGAAAACATGCTGAAGAAACTACTTTGGCAGTCCTAATCGGTTGGAAAGGGAGCGGAAAACAAGAGAAAGCAGCAGCGACAGGAAAAGCCATTGTCCCGAACCTGAGTGCCGATGAAGTTGATTCCTACGATGTTGATGATTTCCCTTACAAGTGGGCATTTTTTGGACTCTTAGGGATCATCATTATTTTGGGATTACCTTTTTTTATCAACCAGCTCCGTATCCTTCGTCGCAAATGATAGACTAAATAAGGTGAAACTCGTTTATTAGGCACTATTCGGTAAAAGTTGACGATTTCGACTTTGTGTGGTATCTTTGATCTATATTAAGTTATTGCTATGAGTTTACCTGATTACATCATCGCATCCGATAATATTGTAGAAGAAGTGTATCGGTCTCGTCATGGTAGGACGCTCTTTAAGCTCTGTACCGTCTTTAGTCGTCATTTAGAGGAAAAAAAGCCTCCGCTCGGTCGGGTGTACCCTGAAACTGACCTTTATTTCTCCATCACCTCTCCAAAATATATTCCCGATATTTCTGTTACGCTGGCGGGGAATGACATCCTCAATCGGGAGCGGGATGTGCTGATAGGTGTTCCTGATTTGATTGTGGAGGTTTTGTCGGCATCGTCTTTTATGTCCGATACGGATACTAAGTTTCAACTGTACCAGGCGCAAGGTGTGAAAGAATACTGGATCATCTCGGCGGAACAACGCCTGATAACCGTGTACCAATTAGTTAATGGGCAGTATCAAACGGCAAGTTTAGCCAGTATCACTGGGATGATTCATTCTCCATTATTACCCGGTTTGCAGGTGCGGTTGGAGGAAGTCTTTGATTCGATGTAATAAAGAAAGCGTCATTTCGTTTACCATAATTTCCGTATCTTCGCCTTTCAAACGGTTTGGCTATGAAAAAAATCATCGCATCCTTACTGATTATTCTCTTGTTGTGGTCGGAAGTCTTAGCTTTTTGTGGGTTTTATGTGGCTGGGGCGGGCGCGAAACTCTACAACAAATCCTCCCAAGTCATCATCGCCCGCGATGGTGATAAGACCGTCGTAACGATGGAATCCGACTTTTCCGGCGATGTGAAGCAGTTTGCGATGGTCGTTCCCGTGCCTACCGTGCTGAAAAAAGAGCAAATCCGGGTGCTGGACGGCAATATCTTCGAGAAATTAGACAAATATTCTGCGCCCCGTATCGTCGAGTATTACGATGCCAACCCCTGCCAAAGGGTATTCCCTAAAGGCGAGATGGCGATGAGCAAAAACGGAAATATTGTACGCAGAGCTGATAATTTGGAAGATGATTTGGAGAAAGAATACAAAGTCAAAATCGAAGCCCAATATGAAATTGGCGAATATTCTATTTTGATCCTGTCGGCGGAAGAATCGGACGGTTTAACGCGGTGGTTGAAAGCCAACAAATATGCCATCCCCGAAAAAGCGAACGAGGTCTTAGAGCCGTATATCAAAAATAACCTTAAATTTTTTGTCGTCAAAGTCAACTTAGAGAAGATGCCGGCGGGTGGTTTTACCAAGCTACGCCCCATCCAGTTGGAATATGACTACAAAAAATTTATGCTCCCAATCCGCTTAGGTATGGCAAACGCCGAATCGGTACAGGATTTGACCGTTTATGCCTTCAGTAAGACGGGGCGCATTGAGTCCTCCAACTACCGCACGGTGGAGATGCCCACCAGCCGAAACATACCGATACGCATCAAAGACCAATTCAGCAACTTTTACAGAGCCCTTTTTGAGCGTTTTTACAATCGGCAGGGCAAGACGGCGGTCTTCGTCGAATATGCTTGGAATATCTCGTCGAGCAATTTTACCAAATGTGATCCTTGTCCCAGCCCGCCGCCCATCTTAGCCGATTTGAAAGAAGCAGGCGTTTTTTGGGTGAAAGCTACTGAGAATCAACAGCGGTGGAGCGGTAATGCCGACTATGAAGGCGATGTTTATTTTACAAGGATGCACGTCCGCTATGACCGCACAAACTTCCCTGATGATCTCGGTTTTTTTCATACCCCGAATAAAGAAAATTATCAAGCACGGTACATCGTTACCCATGATGCAAAGGGGGACTTATCTTGCCCGCAAGGCAAAGAATACGTGAAAAGCCTTGCCCAACGCCACGAAGCCGAAGAAATGATCTTGGCAGACCTTACGGGTTGGAAAAAAGGTACGCAGGAAGTGGATCAAGAAAATAAGAACGTTTTACCTTTCACTTCGGATGACCCGCAAAATCCGCACGGTTTCGGCTATTGGTTGAAGATTGTGGCTTTGGCATTGGGGATGATCTTTATCATCGTACAGCTCCCGCGTATGATCTATTTCGTAACGCTTAAATTCAAACAACTCATCACCCGTTAAACGGTTATGAATATCATCTATCAGCACACCCAGAAGGGGATCGTTACCCTAATCATATTAGGCGGCATGGTGTTATCAACCTTTATCATGGTGAAAGTAGTGAATCCTATTCAAGGGCATGAGGTTCGGGTGGTTTACTTTCTGGTGGGTATATTTTTGCTGATTGCTTTGATGATGTATCAATTAGCAGTAACCGTTACCGATACTGAAATTCGGGTTAAGTTTGGGATTGCACCTGCTTTTCCCGTTTTCCGATTGGAAGATATTGCTGATGCTCAGGCGGTTCGTAACCCTTGGTGGGTAGGGTGGGGTATTCGTTATGGACTTAACTATTGGGTTTATAATGTGTCGGGGTTCGGGGCAGTAGAGTTGGTCAAAAAGGACGGCTCGCGCGTCCGTATCGGAACGGATGAACCCGAAATCCTTGCTCAAAAGATACGAGAACAACTAAATAAATAATCGTCTACTGCACCGTTACTTTGAATTTGCCGTTTTCGCCCCGTTCGATTTCGCGGATGATGGCTTCTAAAACCTGTTCTTTATTGCGATCGTAGTCTACTTTGAGGTCAATGGTAAAGATTTTACCGACCAACTGCCAGAAAATAGCCGCCTCCGAACTCTTATACTCTTCGATCAATTTGTAAGCCGATGCCCCGCATTCGCGGTTGATGAGCTTTACCAATATCTTACCCTGCGTTACACTCATGCTTTTGAGTGGTTTTTCATATTTCTTGAAAAGCTCTTTTTCCAGCTTTTTCATGTATTTTTTGCGCTTGGCAGGGTCTTGGGTCTTTTCCAAGTCAGCATTTACTTCGTTGATGATGCGCGAACATTCTTTTGCCATCGGATAGAGTTTCTCTACATACCGCTTGAGTTTCTCCAAGTTTTTCAGCTTTTCGTAGTACTCTTCGCGGTCTTCCTCCGAGGCAAATTCATCCTCAATCCGCACAGTAGGAAGCGAAAACTCCAGCGTACCGGTCGTATCCACGCGGGCGCGGGGCTGTTTGGGTGGGTCTTGGGCGTAAACGTTTAAGGCTAACGCCACCAGAGGCAAAAAGAATTTCACAGCTTTCATAATGTTTGACAATAAAACGTCATTGGGAATGATTCAAAAAGTGCGCCAAAGCCTGTTAAAACCTAATTTAGCCTAAAACTTCGCTGAATTCAAATACGCCTACTTTGCCGACGATCCATTCCGCCGCGATGACCGCTCCGAGTGCAAAACCTTCCCGACTGAATGCCCGATGATAAATCTCGATTTGATCCACTGCCGAAGTGTACACGACCCGATGCTCACCGATAATTTCACCCGCACGAATGGACGATACACAGAGTTCGTTGGATTCGGGGGGGCGGTGTTGCAGTTGGTCGTTTAATACATATTCATCTTTACGATCCAAATGTTGGAGGGTATCGTACACCAAACGCATGGCTGTACCGCTCGGCGCGTCGGCTTTATGGCGATGGTGGCGGTCATCAATGAATACATCGTAATGCGGGTAGCGGTTCATCAGCGTAGCCAGCATACGGTTGATTTTGAATAATATATTGACCCCGATACTGAAATTAGAACCGTAAATCAGGGCGGTATGATGTTCTTCCACATGGGCTTGCAGTTCGCCCAGACTTTCATACCAGCCCGTCGTAGCCACTACGATAGGCAATTTCTTGCCGGTGATGAGCCGGATATGTTCCTCCGCGAGTTCCGGGTGGGTGGCTTCGATGACCACATCGGTATTGTCAAGGTCTATGCGGTGAATATCATCCGCATTTTCAGAGGCAATACAGAAGGAAAGGTGATGCGCACTTCGCAGGGCGACCTGTTCGATGGCTTTACCTAATTTACCGTAACCGATGAGCGCGATACGCATGAAGCAAAAGGAATTGGTGCTTCAAAGATAAGGATTTTACCGCAGGGGGGCGAATGAATTTTTATTTTGTTTCAACGTTCCCCGTCAAATCAAATTCTTGGGCATCGGAAATATTTACTTCGTAAAACGAACCGACCTGCAAGGGCTGATGGATGATAACCTCATTATCCACGTCGGGAGAATCAAATTCCGTGCGTCCGTAGGATGTGCCGTTTTCTACGCGGTCAATCAGCACGCGGTAGGTCTGCCCGATCCGTTTTCGGTTCAGGTTCAAGGAAATATCTTGTTGGATTTCCATCAGAATGTCCATGCGTTCTTGTTTGACTTCGGGCGGAACGTTGTCTTCTAATTGGTAGGCGGTCGTGCCTTCTTCATGCGAATAGATGAACGCCCCCAAACGGTCAAACTGAACTTCCTGAATGAAATCACAAAGCGATTGAAAATCTGCATCCGTTTCGCACGGGAAACCGACCATCATTGTCGTCCGCAGGGCAATGCCGGGTACTTCCGCTTTGATTTGGGCGATTAAGTCTAACATCTTTTGGCGGGTGATGCCCCGCTTCATGGATTTTAAGACGGGGTCTGCGGCATGCTGTAAGGGCATATCTAAATACCGGCAGATATTTTCGCGCTCACGCAAAACGGCAAGAACATCCGTAGGAAAGCCCGAAGGAAAAGCATAATGCAAACGAATCCATTTTAAGCCTTCCACATCCGCCAAATGATTCAATAAATCGGCTAAATTGCGCTTACCGTATAGGTCTAATCCGTAATAGGTGGAATCTTGAGCGATCAACATTAGTTCCTTTACGCCTTTGGAAACCAGAAACCGCGCTTCATCCGTCAGGGATTCGATACTTCGGGAACGGTGCTTGCCCCGCATCAAAGGAATGGCACAAAAGGAACACGGACGGTCGCACCCCTCCGATATTTTTAAGTAGGCGTAGTGGCTGTTGGTCGTGGTTTGGCGTTCGCCGATGAGTTCTTGTTTGTAATCTGCACCCAGCGTTTGCAGTAAAACAGGTAAATCTTGCGTACCGAAAAAGGCATCCACTTCGGGGATTTCGGCTTCGAGGTCGGGTTTGTAGCGTTCGGAAAGGCAACCGGTAACGATCAAGCGGTCAATTTTGCCTTGCGATTTGAGTTCCGCGTAGTCTAAGATGGTCTGAATGGATTGCTCTTTGGCACGATCAATGAATCCGCAAGTGTTAATCACCACTGTACCGGCTACGCGGTCGGTTTCATGCTCGGCATCCAAACCATTGATTTTCAGTTGGGAAAGCAGGACTTCGGAATCCACCAGGTTTTTGGAACAACCTAAGGTGATGACGTTGATGCGGTCTTTACGGAACGTTTTGGTTTTCACGGGTACAAAGTTACGAAAGGAATGTTGTAATGACAGTGAATTATGCTTGGTTGTTCTTGGTTAAGGGCTATTATAGCAGGCGTATCTGTTGTTGCGCCGATTTTTTCTTAATTTTGGCGCAATGTCCAATTCCGTCGTCATCATCCCCACGTACAACGAGTGTGAAAACATCGAAAAGATGATCCATAAAGTTATGTCCCTTCAGCCGGAATTTCATCTGCTGATTGTCGACGATAACTCACCTGACGGTACGCGGGACATCATCAAACGGCTCATACCCGAGTACCCAAACCGCCTCTTTCTGGAAGAACGTGCCGGCAAACAAGGTCTGGGAACGGCTTACGTACATGGTTTTCAGTGGGCTATCGAACGGGGCTACGATTTCATCTTTGAGATGGATGCCGATTTCAGCCATAATCCCGATGATCTCATCCGATTACGGGAAGCCTGCGAAGTGCAAGGCAACGATGTGGCTATCGGCTCAAGGTACATCACGGGCGTAAATGTGGTCAACTGGCCCATGAGTCGGGTGCTGTTGAGCTATTATGCCAGTGCCTACGTGCGTTGGATCACTGGCATGAACATCCGTGATACCACAGCGGGCTTCAAATGCTATCGCAGGGATGCTTTAATTGCTGTACTCAAGTACCCGATTCGCTTTGTGGGCTATGCCTTCCAAATAGAGATGAAGTTCAAGGCATGGAAGTTAGGCTTTAAGATCATCGAAGTGCCGATTATCTTCACCGAACGGGCGTTAGGAGCATCCAAAATGAGCAAAAAAATCATCCGCGAAGCCGTTTTTGGGGTCTTACAACTCAAGATCAGTTCTTGGTTTCAAAAGTGGGAACGATAATAACCATGAAAGAACTTTATTTGATTCGTCATGCTAAATCAAGCTGGGATAACCCCCAATTAGATGATTTTGACCGTCCGCTCAACGCGCGGGGCAGGCGAAATGCACCCTTTATGGGGCAATTATTGCAGTCCCAAGGGATTATTTTTGATTTGATGATTGCCAGTCCGGCGGTACGTACAGCCCTCACAGCCGAGATCATTGCCACCGAAACGGGCTATCCTTTGGAGAAAATCGCCTATGAGAAACGCATCTATGAAGGAAGCCTCTTTACGTTGATGCAGATTATTCATGGCATACCTGATGATTATCAACGGGTAGCGATTATTGGACACAATGATGAATTAACACTCGTAGCAAATGCCCTGTGCCTTCAGCCTATCACGGATAACATCCCTACGTGCGGGGTCGCGGGCTTGGAATTTGATGTATCTTCGTGGAAAGAGATTCAAAATCACAGCGGGAAATGCCGATGCTTCGAGTATCCCAAGAAGTATGAATCACCGTATTAGACTTAAATATAAAAAAGTATTATTTCATTATTTTGTAACAATATTTCATCAAAAAAATGCCAAATTTATCTAAACGGTAACATATTCTTTATTAAATTTAAGATTTAAAGTGTTTCCGTTTAGCCCCATTTAGGGACGGAACGCTCCGTTAAAATGTCTTTATTTTTAGGCAAAATTTGCTTATTTTATTATAAATCAAACCATAAAAATTAACAAAAATAACTCGGCAAACATGATCTTAATTATTAATTTATAATTCTTAATTCATCTTCGGGGTGGGGGCAAAGATTTCCGATGGTGTTATCTTTGTCGGATGAAAAAAAGAAACAGGAGTAGGGTATTGAATTTTAATTTATTTACATGTAATTTGTAGTTCAATCTTTTTTAGATAAAGAGACCAATTTTGTTAAATGTGTTATTGTGATAATATTTATCGCATGACTCATTCCACCACAGAAGGAAATATACTAATTACATTTCATATCTGTAATGATGACCTTTGCTGTATCTCCGTTACGTTTGTATATTACAGCATACGTCTTTGTTTTTTCTTTAGAGATTGAATCTCCTATCTCAACACGATCCCAGATTTCGTCCGTAGTATGTGATTCTGCTAATCCAGTTTTTTTTAGAATTATTGCCCTATACATATGATTAATATAGCATATGTATTTTTTAGTAACAAAGTCATTAACACTATAATTACAAACAGACTCCCTCTCTTGAACTCGGGTTTCATTGTTAAAGTAGGGTATTAATATGAATACAAATACTAACACAAAAATAATTAGTAATACGATTGAAGAGGGATTCTTGCGAAATCTAATTGGTTCAAAAAGTTTCATAGCGTATTAAGTTATAAAAGTTAGTAATTATATCGTACACTCAATATTTACAGAATACCGAGATTTATTCATGCCAATAAACATCAAATCTACGCGTTATCATGCCTTTTAGTCTCCTTTTGCGTGGATCGTATCCGCTTCATTCAGCCAATAGGAGTCTATAATTTGCTTTTGGTCTCCCGCAAAAGGATAATTCTTAAAAGAAGCTTCAGCGTTGCCTTTATGTTTCAAATAGAGTGCAAAAATGGAATAGCCTTCATTCATGCCTTGATCGAAACGAATGACAGTTCCCTTTTTCAATAGACTTCCATTTGATAGGCTAAGGTCTTTCTTGAGTTCAAAATATTGATATTTTGGGCTGAATGATTCATACAAATAGTCTATCAAGGTAACCCCCGTAAATTCGCTGATAAAGCCCCAACCCGTTGCCAACAAAGTAAACAGCACGCCGAATACAATTCCTGCAACAAAGATAAGTATTCGTTTCAACATAATTACTCCCGATTTAAGATGGTGAGCTTCGCGATGTTGGGACTGTTACCTTCATCCGAGGATACGAATATGAGATACACGCCCGACTGTACTTGCTTCCCGCGAATGTCCTTACCGTCCCAGAGGGCTTGCCCGCCCTGCGCCGTCAATTCCCGAACCAATAACCCCGAAACAGAGGTAATCTTCACGACCGCCTGATCCATCGTCCCGCGAATAACAACAGGATTGGCATTATCGCTGTAGTAGGGATTGGGAAAGATGGTGAGGTTGTCGTTGTTTTCTTTGCCCCCCGTAACGATGTCCTGATAACTGACCACGCCCCGCTCGGTAGCAAAGAAAACCTCCCCGTTGATTTCATCCGTAGCGATCTTGTAAATGCGATTGGAAAGTAAGGGCGAGTTGGTCGTGGTAAAGTGAGCGATCTGCTCGGTACAGTCTTTATTAAAGAGGTAAACACCGCTTTGGTCAGTGGCGAACCATTTACGATTCGCTCCGTCAATGGCAATATGGTTCACTCGATCCGTTTTTAATAAGTATTGCCCCTGATAGATCGGCAGGACGGCATCGGGAGTCGTCTGACTCGAAATAACCGTCGAAGGCGAATAAAAAGCGCACACGCCCCCCGAAGTACCTACCCACATCACCCCGTCTTGGTCTTCGGCAAAGCACATCACCTCATCACTGGGTAAGTTACCGAATCCTTTTCCCGAACGTAACACCCGATGTGAATAATCCGTATTATCCAATGTGCCTTTCTGCGTATAAACGATGATACCTTCCCGTCGGTTAACGATCCACAGTTGGTCGGTTTTATCTACGGTCATATTCCAAAGCTGGTTCGTTACATTGGGTATCGGGCGGTAAGAATAGCATTTTTCATCTTTCGTGATGCAGGCAATCGGTTCTACCGCCGCGTTGGTGATGACCCACAGGTTGCCTTTCGAGTCGGTATCCATACCTTTCACGCGGATAAAATCCTGGGGACTGCTCCCGCCGATGCCTTTCAGACAGATGTTGGTACGATCCCACACTTTTTGCAAGTGACCGTTTTCCAATACATTCAGCCCGCAATCCCAAGCCGCTACGTAGGCTCGATTGCTGTTTTTATCAAAGTACAGGTAGCCGTTACTGTGATTACAACGCTCACGATCTAAACCGTTGTCCTTATTCAATATCTCCCATTTGCGCTCATTCAGATTCATATAATATACGCCCGAAGTATTATATGAAACATTACCTCTGTTTTCACTCGAAGGACCGATGTACAGCTGGCTATTCCCTACGCCAATATCGGCACAAAGATTATTCGGCAAACCACCCTTCATGACCAATAAAGTATCGCCGTTTTGTAGATTTAATACACAAAGCCCCGCCTGAAAATCGCTCATGGCGATCATACGTTGGTCGTCGGATAATTTCACGTCGGAGGGGCTAAAAGAATTGGGCAGTCGTTGATACGACCCGTTTTGATATAAAGCATTGAAATAGACATCCGACAGCACAAAACCACCGCTTACGGCTTGAAGTCCGACGGGATTATTGCTGATAAAATCATTATGGGTTACATCTATCCATGTAGTATCGTTGGCTTCTTGCACATACAGCCTTAAATCCATGTAGACGACCATTCGTTCATCATTGGCGGTAATGAGGGTTGGTTTTCCTTCCGGCAAACTGTTGGATGAGCCGTGTTCCCTGCGCCAAGCCTTACCGTCCGCTAAATTGGGGGCGGAAAGGGAAGCCGAAAAAAGCCCCAAATCTTCTGTCAGTGCAAAAAGTCGGTTGTTATGTACGGCTACGGCTTTGATTTTGGCTTCGGCGGTATTCGTACCGATTTGGGTATAGGTGAATCGGGTTTCATTGCGGGTAACGTCCCACGCCACGATGCCGAAGTCGGTAGCGATGTACACAAACCGCCCGTAGGCATAGAAACCGTAAATTTTCTTGGTGGCGTAATTGGAGGTCAAAAAAATATCGCGGTAGGTGCGAACGGTAGCATTATTTCGTGATAAACTTGAAAAATCCCGAATGTAATCCACCAAACCTGACGGGTAGGCGATCAAAAAATAATCATGCACGGCATCGTAATAGACCTTTTGCGGGTCGGAAGCGGAAAGACCGTCCACACGGGTAAATTCTTTATAGATACCTTTCGACGCATCAAAATACACCACGCCCACGTTGGAGACCATCACCGTTTCCGTTTTACGAGTAGCTACACTCAGTCCGTTACGGTGCGAAACGTATGCCCGCCAATCCCCGAAACCAACGTCAGTCGTTTGCCCGTTTAACGATGTGGCGATACCAATGCCCAAGAACAAGAATACAATCTTCCTTAATAATTCGATGACCATAACGGCAAAGATAGGAACTAAAAACAGTTCCCTGCTTAAACGATGCAACAAGTATAAATGTTGTTCACCTTAGGCGGTAACGGCTTCGGGCATGGATATTTTTTGGATCATATCCCGTACCTGTTCCATCAACCACATCGGGGTGGAGGTTGCCCCGCAGATGCCCACCGACGATTTACCAATAAACCAATCGGGATTCACTTCTTCTGCTGAAGAGACAAAATACGTTTGCGGATTAACGGATTTACATACTTCGTAAAGAACCTTGCCGTTGGAACTTTTCTTACCCGAAACGAAGACAATTACCTCATATTGCGGGGCAAATCGCTGTAATTGCGGTTCACGGTTGGATACTTGCCGGCAAATGGTATCATTTTCTTTGGCACTGATTTCCGCCCGCAGTTTGATTTCCTCCGCCAAAGCATAAAATTTATCGGTGCTTTTGGTGGTTTGGCTGAAAAATTGAATCGGTTTGGAGTAGTCAATCTTATCTAAGTCTTCTTCGGTAGTGATGACGATGGCAGTTCCTTCCGTTTGCCCGACCAATCCGTTTACTTCTGCATGACCGACCTTTCCGTAGATGATGATCTGGGTATCCTTTTGGTCGTAGGCTTTACGGACTCTGTTTTGTAATTTCAGTACGACGGGGCAGGACGCATCTATCAGGGTGATGTTGTTTTCTAAGGCGGTTCGATACGTTTGGGGTGGTTCGCCATGCGCCCGAATCAAAACCGTAGCATCTTTCAGTTTATCCAAATCATCATGGTTGATGATTTCCAGTCCCTTCGCCTTCAGACGGTTGACTTCCTCTTCATTATGCACAATATCCCCTAAGCAATAGAGTTGCCCGTTTTCATCCAAGAAATCCTCCGCCATCTGAATGGCATACACCACGCCGAAGCAAAAACCGGATTGGGGATCAATTTCAACCGTCATAGCGACTTTATTTTTCAGAAAAACGAACTTATCCGCTAAATAATTCCAACCGAAAACCCCTATAATTTCACCCGAATACCGATGGAAGGGATCAAATTGCCTGACGATAAACCCGTGATGGTGTAATCATTCGGCGGATTGCGAAATTCATTACTGCCCGGCTGACGTAACAGCACAAAGTTAGGCGTACCCGGATTCTTTGCATTGAGTGCATTCTGAATGTCAATAAAGAGGTTCAGACTCCATTTGGAGAAGAGCCACCGCCGCTCAAAGCGTACATCCAACTGATTGAAAACGCCCGTTTGGAGGGTATTCAGTTGATTGAAATCAAAAACGCCTGTTCCCGCCACCCGATAATAGACCCGAGAAGCCTCAATATCAAAGGGGGTATAGGGTGCGCCGCCCAAGAATCGCCATTTGGCGGAAAATTCCCACTGCTGTTTTTTACCGAAAATATAACCACCCGTTAAACTGATGAGGTGGCGATTGTCCCATGCCGAACGAATAAACTTACTTTCATCAGCACCCGCAAATTCCGAGCGGTAGAACGTATAGCTTGCCGTGCCGTACAGGTGCTTGGTCAGCATCTTTTGGGTAAAGACTTCAAAGCCATAGGTTTTTCCTTTTCCGTTTGAACGAACTTTGGAATTACCATACACCCCGAAATCCGAACCCAAGTTGGCTAAATTTACGCCGTTATCTACGTCCACAGGATAGCGATCATAGATTTTATAAAAGCCTTCTACCGAAATGATCCACGACGGCGAAAGCTGGTATTCCGTTCCCGCTACGAAGTGTGTACTTTGAATGTAACGGGTGTCTTTGTTATTGCGTCCTTTGGCATCTTGGTAGGCTAATAGCAGATAAGGAGGCAGTTTATAATACATCCCCACCGAAGCCGACACATTCCACCGCTCCGTCAAGCGGTAGGCTAACGAGGCGCGGGGCGAAAGGGCTTCTAAAGGGTTATTGCCGTCATTGGTAAAGGAATTCATATCGGTACGTAAGCCGACGTTGGTACGCAAGCGGTTTTTCAGGTAATTACGGGAAAGGGAGACATACGCCCCGTACCGAAATAATCCCGCCGAATTATTGACTTGCAGGGTGTCTAACCGCCCGGGTTGGCTGAAACTTTTAAGCACTTGGTAGGTTTCGTTGCTAATGGTGGCGTACTGCAACACTCCGCCGTAAGCCAACTCCCAGCTCGCAATTTTATTGACAAAGTTGATCCGCAGTTTATTTTCCGCTTCCACCGAATTAAAGCGCAGGGAAGTTCTGCCCAGCGAATCGGTCTTATTAGAACTGTTATCCAACCAATTCCGACTCAACGCAATGGAATAAAAGCCTCGCGGGGTTAACCTTTTTAATACCACCCCTTGCGTATAGCTGTTTTGGCTGAAAATCGGCAAACCATCCAACAGATAACGCTGTGCGGAATCCACATCGGTAGTTTTATTTAAGGTAAAGCGGTCTATTGCACCAATCCCTACGTAGGTTAGGCTCGTCTTGGGATTAATTTTCCATTGGACTTTTCCCTGAAAATCCCAATAGTCGGGCAGGAAGGGCAGACCGATTTGCTTAAAGAGAAATTGCAGATAGCTTCGTCGCGCCGACCCCAAGAAGGTTACTTTTTTGCCGATAGGGGTATCAAAGGTAATGCCCGCTTCTGTACCACTGACTAAAAGGGTTGTTTGGAAACGTTGGGTATTGCCCGAAACCATATCGAAGTCTAACACGGAACTGAGCGTATTATCATATTTGGCGGAGAAAGCCGAACTTTGGAAGTTAACCTTTTCAATAAAGAGGGAGTTGATGATGCCGACGGGACCGCCACCCGAACCCTGCGTAGCAAAGTGGTTGATGTTGGGAATCTCAACACCGTCCAGATAGAAAACGTTTTCATTCGGCGCACCGCCCCGCACGATGATGTCATTCCGAAAGCCTACCGAACCCGACACACCGGGCAGGGACTGCACCACCCGCGATATATCAAAATTACCCCCGGGGTTGGATCGGATTTGTTCTACGCCGACGCTTCGGATGGAGACTAAATTTTGAGAACTTTTTTGGAAAGCGGAAGCCGTTATCACAACCGAATCGGAAACCGATACCTGCTCTTCCATTTCAATGTTGACTTGGGTTACGCCCCGCTCCACAAAGATTTGATTTTTGGTAGCCGTTTGGTAGCCGATGAAGCTGATCCGAATGCTGTAAATACCCTGGGGGATGTCCTTGATTCGGTAATAGCCTACCGAGTCGGAGACCGCGCCCAGTTGCGTTTTTTCGATGATGACCGATGCACCCTCTAAGGGTTCTTTGGAGACGGCATCCACTATCCGCCCCTCAATCGTACCTGTTTGCGCGGTGGCAGTAGTCAATAGCCCTAATAAAACGATGAATACCAGCAGTAAGTAATGCAGATTGCTTTTCTTTTTCATCTTTATGGAATCGTGATAGCGCAACTATAACACGTCATCCCCTAAATTAGTTAGTTAAAAATATTAAGTAATCATTTTTCATTACTCGATTGCCTTTCCGGCAGTGATGCAGATTATATTCTCGGTAATACAACTTTACTCGTAATTTTACGCCGTGAAGCTGTTTCAGAAATTCTTTTTACAACAGGAGGACTTTTCCATCAGTCCCCAACCCGTGATCGCCCTCTTGTATGCGAAGCGACCGACCTTTAGCTTATCGGAACGCATTACGGCGATTGCCGAGTTTGAACCCACCCGCAATAAACCCAAAGTTATCATCGAGCAGGAGTGGAAAGAACAAAACTTTCTACTGGCGGAAGTCAACTATGACGAACATGTGATCGAAATTGCGGGTTTTCCTTCACCCTTGCCCACCCAAGCGATGGAGCGAACGATTTTTGCCTCGCCTTGGTCAGCCGATCTGAAGGAACTGCTCCAAAGTCATCTATTAAACATCGTATTAAAATACGCGGGTTCGCATACCGATCCGATAGAGCAATACATTTCGTTATATAAGGTGGCGGGCATGATGCTGGACGATGGTTTATTAGGCATCGTGAACGAACCGGCGTGGACGTGCCACCCTGCCTACGTCATTGAGCAAATCTTAGAACCGCAATTTCTATCCATTTCCCGCCAATCACCGCCCCTGGTGTACTGGACGGGATTCGTGCGGGGGCAGTTGGGCGACGAATTTTGGGCGTTATCCAAGGGGAATTACCTGTTTGATGTGCCGGATTTCGCCTTTCAGTTAGACCCCCACAGCGATGCCTTCGAGATCAATCAAACCTTTCATGCTTTGTTTGATTACTTCTATTTCGAGAAACCGGAAGTGCAATCGGGCGATGCCCTTCAGCTGGAAGAAGACCTCTTTTACTTGTTTGAAGACCCGAGTCCCGACTATGCCGAAGCCTTTGCCACGCCCGGCAAGGTTTATATCATCCGCACCACCACCGCTGATGATTTGAATGCCTTTGATGACTGGAATAATCCCGATTTAAGCTAAATTACGTCCGTAATAGCAAGCGGTTATGATTCGACACAGTGTAGTTTTGATCTTGGGTTGGTGGATGGGTTTATCTTCTTTATATGCTCGGGAGGCGATCATGGTTCAATCCCCGCGTCCCGAACCGATCCGGCGCGTGGATTGGGCTTTACCCGATACGCTTCCAAAAGTGGTAGCACCGATGTCTCAACCGAAAAAAACGATTCATCGGGTGAAGGTTAATACCGGTAAGTCCCAACCCAAACTTACACCTGTTACCAACCGAACTATTGTACAAACGGAACGTCCTATCGTCATTCCCCCTACACCAATCATTCAGCGGAAAGAGCGACTGCCCTTTTTAGGCTTACTAAAAGTGCTGGTTTCGGTCAAGCAAAGCTTGAAAGTCGTTTGGGAACTGCCTTTGATGCAAAATTTAGAGGAAGGCTTAGCCAAGCCATTGGTGTACATCGGTTTGGGTATCTTGGTACTGTTTGCGGGGGCATTTGTGCCGATTGATTGGATCAAGATCATAGCCTTCTTTGTGGGGTTGATCCTGTTGGGCTTAGGTATCTATTACCTGATTTTATTTTTACAAGACCAATAACCGAACCATGACGCAACCCAAGATTAATCGCCACCGCAATTCGGGTTTAATCGTTTCCGCCACGCGCAAGGAAGTAGAACCCCTTTTCGATCAGGCGTTACACGTCTTATCCACCGATGCGGATAATCTTTTTACGCTCATCTCCCCCACCAAAGAATGGGAAGTGCTGATAACGGGTGTGGGTATCGCCAATACAGCCTATCATTTGGGACTACGTTTGAATCAAAAACGGCGTTATAAGGGAGTCATCCAAGTAGGAATAGCTGGTGCGTGGGATCGAACGTTACCGATTGGATCAGTCGTAGCCATTTCAACCGATTGTTTTTCAGAAATGGGCGTGATGACTCCCGACAATTTTCTAACGATGGAGCAGATGGGTTTTCCCTTGGTCGAAACGCATTCGGAAAAGATTTTTAACATTATCCGCAACCCTAATTCACTCCCGAAACTGAAAAGAGTGCAGAGCATCACCGTTAACAGCGTTCACGGTTGTGTGAAGTATGCCCACCAAACGCGGGAAATTTGGGCGGGTTACGGTTATGATTTTCAGGTGGAAAGTATGGAGGGCGCGGCGTTTTTTCTGGCTTGTCATCACCGCCGGCAACACATCTTTCATCAAGTACGGAGCATATCCAACTACGTTGAAAACCGCGACCTCTCCCAATGGAATATCCTCTTAGCGGTAGAAAATCTGAATCGCTATCTGCTGAAAGAGTTGCTGGAAATGGATTGGAAATAACGAAAGATAGGCGTAGCTGTTACCTTTTGGGTTAATTTTGCGGTATGATGTTTCGGATGTTGTTGATACTCGGCTGGCTGATCGGCTTGTCGGGAAATGTTTGGGGACAAAAATATGCGCACCCCGTCCCGAAATCGGAGGGGCTGACGGGTTCATTCGGGGAAATGCGCCCCAACCACTACCATTTCGGCTTGGATATACGGGTTTTCAGTAAATGGGGCATTCCGATCTTAGCGGCGGCGGACGGTTATGTGTCTCGTATCCGTACCTTTTATAACGGTTACGGTAAAGCCCTGTATATCACCCACCCCGATGGTCAGGTAACCGCTTACGGACACTTGGAAAATTACGCCCCCGCCATTGAGGAACGTATGTACCAAACCCAAGCCCGTACCCGACAGTTCAACCAAGATTTATCCTTCTTTCCGAATGAATTTCGGGTGAAGCAGGGCGATACGATTGGTTTTTCGGGGTCAACGGGTGGGTCATCGGGTCCGCATTTGCATTTTGAAGTCCGCGACCGCCAAGAAAACATCCTCAACCCGATGGCGTGGCTGAAAGATCATTTTCCCGACCCCTTGCCTCCGCTTTTGAACCGCGTGGCTTTTGAACCCTTAGACCCGCAGGCACGGATCAATGGTTTGTATGATAAGCTGATGCTTTTCCCCGTCAAAATCGGCGGTAATGAATCCACCGTTTCCCAAATCGTGAAGCTGAAAGGCAAGGTAGGCTTTGAGTTTACGGGGTACGACCGGCTGTACGGCGCACCGAACTATAACGGTATCTATCGGGCGGTGTTGCAGTTGGATGATAAGCCGATTTACGAAATCCGCTTTGACCGCTTCCATTTTGACGATGCGCGATATATCTTGGTTCATACCGACTTTGAATTTTTCCGAAATTTTGATGGTTTCCTGCAAAAATGTTACTTGGATAAAGGCAACCGCAGTCCTGTTTACCCCACAATGGTCAATAAAGGCATCATCGAATTGAAAGATGATTCTTTGCATACGTTACGGCTTACTTTGTATGATTATCACGGGAATACGACCGCTTTTCGGTGCAAAGTCAAGCGGGAATCACAAGCCGATGTCGTCAAATATACGGGTTTAGCGGGTGGTGCATTCAATTATACGATGAAACGTAATACGATCATCTTTAAGCGTCCGGCTGTGAATCAGGCTTCGTCGCGTATTCAACTGACCTTTGCCGACGGCAGTAGCGAGACCTTAGTGCCGACTTACACGCAGGGCGGTTTTCATCACACGTTGTTTAAGTTGCAACCGAACAAGATTCCCCTCAAAGCCACCACACCCGACGGTAAAAGCATTGCTTTTTCATTCAAACAAGCCGTCATTCCCGGGCGGGAGACTTCCTTTCAGCCTTCGGATAAAGTGCGGGCTTACTTTTCACCCAACGCCGTTTTTGATACCACCTACATCGGTTATGAAGAAAGCCCGCCTACGCATCCGAACGCTTGTTCGCCGATAATCACCATCGGTCCCGGCACCGCACCACTCTTGGAAGGGATGACGCTTCGTATTATGCCCGACCGCAACACCGAAAAATTCAAACCCGAACAAATGGTTTTATTGGAACTGAAGAAAAACGGTACGACTAATCGCTTCAGCAGTACCCAAAACGGTGCTACCTTGGCTAAGCGGTTTGGGCGTTTTTGTTTGATTGGGGATAACCAACCGCCTTATGTACGCCCCGTCAATTTTGCCAACGGGCAGACGATCAGCAAGAAGATCAAGAAAAAGTTAGTCCTCTATGTGAATGACGACATCGCGGAGGTCAACCCCTTTAAGGTGGAAGCATCGCTCAACGGTGAATGGACGCTGGTAGAATACTACGAATATAGCCATACCATCTTTTTCTACTTGCGCCCGAACCTTCCCGTCGGTACTCACCAGCTTACGCTGAAGGTGAGCGACTATGCCGGCAATACCGGGACGCAGACTTTTACGTTTAAGGTCGTGGAGTAACGTATTGAGGAATAAATTTTTATTATGATATATTGCATATTGGATCATATATAACTCTTTGATAAGAGTAGATAATCTTCATTTGAGTATCTTAACAATAAGATTCGTTCGATCCGACTCCGATTGCGCCATCCGATTTGCCCGCATCAAGCCCGTCCTGTTTCGGGAACGGAAGGCAAAGACGGCATTGGTATCCGCCGGTTGGAGTCGTGTGCCGTTGCGGTCGGTCGGCGTGCCGGAATCGTAGGCAGTACGGATGGTCAGCGCATCGTTGTAATATAAGGTATCGAATTGGGCTTTGGTCAGGGTGGTTGTGCGCCATTCAACCGCTGTGGGGAAATTCCGAAACGGCACGTTGGGATACAAAACCGAGTCCCGCAAAGCCGATGGCGAAACCAAATAAACTCGCGCATTACTTTCCCAACGGTAAAAAAGGTCTATACTGTCGGCATGTTGGCTCACATCCTTAGCGGTAAAGGTGCGATTCATCAGCCAAGAACCAAACGCATTTTCATTATTAAATCCGAGTGAGAAGGTCTGAAAAACCACCTCATCGGGCTTCGGGCTGACCGTGTACCGCAACGAATCGGTAACCGATGTGCCGTGTTCCGTTTGGGCGGTGAAAATCCATGTTTCCGTTCCGGGGGTAGGGCGGGCGAGGGTGTCGTAGCGAAAGACGGCTTGTGTCAGTCCCGATAGGTCAACTTTTTTCCACGTGAAGGCGGGTTTGTTGTTGTATTTGATCTGTATGGCTAAGGATTTCAGCTTTACGAGTACGTCGGGGCTTTGGATGGAAAGCCTGATCCGCACCGAATCTCCCAAACGCAGGGAAGCATTTTTGGGTGTACTATTTTGGATGAAAGACAGGCGGGGCGGGCGTGTATCGGTGGGAGCTTCCTTACAAGCCGACAATGCGATGAATAAAAATAAGATAATCCCAACGAAGCGATAGCCGTTCATACCTTCTTCAAGCGATAAATATCCGGCAGATAGCGATAATCTTCCGCCAAATCCATGCCGAAACCGATCACAAACTCATTTCCGACCTCAAAACCAATCGAATGCGGTTTGATTTTCCCTTCAAAGCTGTCGGGTTTGAAGAGAAAGGTCATGATCTCGACCGATTCGGGTTGGTAGGTTTGGAGGTTATTGTACAGAAATTCGGTCGTCAAGCCGGATTCGATCACATCCTCAATAATGATTACGGGACGACCCATTAATTCCAACTGATGTTTGAAGATCAACAGCGGTTCGCCGGACGATTTCATATTCCGCCCGTAGGAAGAGACTTTCACAAAGTCAATCGCATATTTGAAATTCAACTGCGCCACCAATAGCGAAGTGAAATAATACGCCCCCGTCAGCACGGGCATCAGGATGGGGTATTTATTGACCATTCGGGCGTTGAGTTCGGAGGCAAGTGCTGTAACCCGTTCATTGATTTGTTCACGGGTGATGAATATTTCAAACGTCCGTTCGTCAACTTGAATTTCGGTGGCGTTCATGCAGAAAATTATTTGCCGGTGAAGGTAGGTTTGCGTTTTTCTACGAATGCTTGAGTACCTTCACGTCCGTCATCGGAGATACAAGAATGGACAAAGTTATGAATTTCCGTTCCGTAACCGTCTCTCGTTGGGTCATAATGCGCATTGACGGCATCCATAATATAACGTATCGCTAACGAAGATTTAGTCAGAATTTTCTGCATCATCTCGTTAGCCGTTTCCATTAAATGTTTGGCAGAAACCACTTTATTCACGAGTCCCAACGCTAAGGCTTCCTCTGCGGAAATGCGATCACCCGTTAGGAGTAATTCCACAGCTTTTGTTTTACCGATCAGGCGGGGCAGGCGTTGCGTACCGCCGTAGCCCGGAATGATACCCAGATTGATTTCCGGCTGACCGAAGGATGCGTTTTCGGAAGCTACTCGCAGATGACAAGCCATCGCCAGTTCACAACCGCCGCCGAGTGCAAAACCGTTCACCGCTGCGAGGATGGGCTTGGGATACTGTTCGATGGCATCGAATAGTTTTTGCCCCGTCGTGGAGAAAAGCATCGCCGTTTCGGCATCTAAAGTCGTGATTTCGGCAATGTCAGCCCCCGCAACGAAGGATTTTGCACCCGAACCCGTTAAGATGATCCCGCGAACGGAGGTGTCTTCGTAATAACGAGTCAAAACTTCATGCAAATCCATTAACACGTTTTTGTTGAGTGCATTCAGCACTTCGGGACGGTTAACGGTGATGGTTAATATATCGTTCTGTTGGTCGGTCAGTAAGGTATGGTAGCTCATGGCGTATTATTGGCGAACGGGGTTGGCATTGAAATAGTCTTGATCCGATTCGGCGGACAAAGATACGCTTGGAACGTTAATTTCACTCAAAACGCGATCCAATTCTTCGATGGTGGTGTGGTGTTCTTCCGCCGCGAGGATAATTTGGTCAATGGCGCGTCCGATTTCGTCGGGATTTTTGAGCGTGAGGGACTGTTCCACAATAAAATCCATCGTATCTTCTAAGGTATCTATCTGGATGCGGGCGATCTGCATGTTTTCGGTAGCGGAGGCAAACTTATCCAATCGTTTCTTCAGCACCTCGATGCGCCGTTGGTATTGATTTTTGACCTTGTCGGATGAAGCATTCGCCATCTCATTGCGGATTTTGTTTACTTCCCGCTCCAATTCTTCTTTCGAGCCGGACTTGGAATATTTTTCGTATTGCTCCAAACCATGCAACAGTTCTACATAATACGATTCCAACGAGTTGAGTTTTTCCAAGTAAGTATAGTCCAATGAACCCGTTTTGTCCTGATTTTTCAGCAGGTTATCGTTCACGATTTGCTTTTTCTTGAAAAAAAGCATGTACCGGTCTAAATAGTCGCGTCCTAACTGTTGTAAATACCTAAAGGACTGATATTGCCGTTCAATAGTTGTCAGTTCGGATTGATAGCGGGCATTGACTGCGCGGATGAATCGTTGATTGCTTGGGGCATAGGCTAAATACGCCATTTCCACCGCCGCCCCGATCGCCGCCAATAGCAGTACGGGGGTCGTAAAACCACTAAAAGCCACGGAAAGCCCGACGACTGCCACCATTACCACCGACAAAAAGACGAGGTTGAGGGGGAGGGTAAAGGCTTCTTTGGTATAGTTGATTAACGGATGATGTTCCATCTGTTAAATATATAGGATGATTTACTCGTCGTTAGGTTCGTCGGTTGATTTGGAGGAGGGGATGACGTCCGCCGGTTTTACTTCAAGGGTATCATCGTCCCGTTTGATGACTTCGATGCCTCTAAATTTTTTATCTTCCACGGTGCCATCCAAAAAGGTGTTCAGCTTTTTGATTTCAAAGTTGGAGACAATTTCGCCAAATTCGTTGATCCGAATGTCGAATCCTTCCAATTCGGGGTTTACTTGGGGGACGATGTTGGTTCGGGACTTGCGTGCCATAGCGGTAAGATATTTTCGGCTAAATTACGGAAAAAGGGGCGAAAGGTTATGCAATAGTTGAAATTGCTATCGGGCATGGATTAGAATAAAGGACTTTTAACATACGGTTTGAATTTGTTTCAAAGTCAAGCCGTATATTTTTTATTTAGAATCATTCTTAATAAAGCGTGGTTTTTTCTGTTATCTTTGCCCCGAATTTACCGCAAATTGAATACCGCAGTTATGATTCGTCGCGTTACTTGTTGCTTGGCTCTGATCTTTTCCTTCGTAAATACCTTATTATACGGTCAAACGGGGGAAGAAAAGCAGTTCCTCACCCGTACCCGTCAGTTAGTCTTGGATGGCAAGCGGTCAGGGGAGGGCTATTTCTCCCAAGACGGCAAAAAAATGATCTTCCAAGCCGAACGCGAACCCGATAATCCCTTCTACCAAATCTATATTTTGGACTTGGAATCCGGCGAAACCCACCGCGTATCCCCCGGGCAGGGTAAAACTACCTGCGCTTTCTTCCGTTGGGGAGGCTATGATGAAGTTATGTTCGGCTCTACCCATGCTGATCCTAAGACGCTTGAACTTCAGAAAGCCGAAATTGAATTTCGTAATTCGGGGCAAAAACGACGTTATGCTTGGGATTATGACCCCAATATGGATATTTATACTGCGAAACAGGACGGTTCGGGACTCAAACGCCTGACTAATGCCTTTGGTTATGATGCGGAGGGGGCTTATTCGCCCGATGGTAGCAAGATTGTATTTTCATCCATGCGGGACGCTTATGCCGATAATGCTACACCCGAAGATATTAGCCGGCGTGAGAAAGACCCTGCCTATTACGGCGAAGTTTACATTATGAATGCCGACGGTTCGGATCAAAAACGGCTCACTTATTGGCATGGCTACGACGGCGGGACGTTCTTTTCCCCCGACGGTCAGCGCATTTTGTTCCGCCACTTCAACGAAGAGGGTACGATTGCTGATGCGTACACGATTAAAATTGACGGCACAGACCTCAAGCGCATTACCGATTTCGGTTCGATGAGCTGGGCACCGTTCTATCATCCTTCGGGCGAATACATCATCTTTGCTTCCAATAAATTAGGCTTCTCTAACTTTGAACTTTTTATCGTAGATAAAGATGGCGAAAAAGAACCCGTCCGCATCACCCAAATCGATGGTTTTGACGGTTTGGCGGTCTTTACCCCTGACGGTAAGCGACTTTCGTGGACTTCTTCCCGCACCCCTAACGGTAATGCACAGATATTCATAGCTGATTGGAATCATGCTAACGCTTTGGATGCCCTCAAAAAAGCCCCGCCGCGCGTTAAACATTATGAAATGAAGCTTCCTTTTAAGACTTTAGACGGCAATTCTTCAAATAATCTAACTACCAATCAACTCCAAAATAATGCCCGGCAACCCGCCTTAACCGTTGGTAATGAGCAGGTTAACGTTCAAAATATGGCGGAAATCATCCGTTATCTGGCTTCGGATGAATTGGAGGGACGCATGACGGGGAGTAAAGGTGAAAAGCTGGCTTCCGACTACATCAGCAAATATTTTGAGCAAATCGGCTTACAAAAATGGAATAGTTCCTTCCTCAATCCCTTTGAATTTTCTAACGGATATGAAGTTATCAAGGAAGCCACCAACTGCAAAGTCTTGGAAGTGGGTAAAGAGCGTTCGTTGGATTTGAATAAAGATTTCGTTCCACTCGTTTTAAGTGAATCCGGTACGGCGCAGGGCAAGATTGTCTTTGCGGGCTACGGTATCAAGACTTCCGGTAAGAAAGAGGAAAGCTATAATTCCTTTGCAGATGTGGACGTAAAGGATAAAATCGTGGTGGTTTTAACGGATTTTCCGAAAGAAGTGGACGATAAACGCAAAAATATCCTCAAAGCCGCCGCTGACCCCCGATTCAAAGCCATGAATGCCCGCGAATTGGGTGCGAAGGGCATTTTGTTTGTCTCTTCCGACCCGAATAAGACCTTATATACGCTAAAAAGTGATAACAGTTTGAGCAGTTCGGGCATCATCGCTGCGTCGATAGATCGTAAAGTGTTGGAAGAATGGTTGAAACTACATGATAAATCCTACGAAACGGTCAAGAAGAACTTAGATTCGGGTAATCCTTCGTTGGAAACTTCCTTTGATCTCCACCGCTTGAATATGACGCTGAACGTGGGTTTGTTGCGTAAATTGGAGAAAGCCAATAATATCGTGGGCTACCTCCCGCCCGCCAATGCTTCCAATGATTATATAATCGTAGGGGCGCATTATGACCATTTGGGTAAAGGCGATATTGAGTCGGCATCCTTAGCGCACGGCAAACATCACAAACAAATCCATAACGGCGCGGATGATAACGCCTCCGGTACGGCGATGGTCATGGAATTAGCCAAACATTTCGCTCAACTTAGGGCTTCTAACCCATCTTTATTCAAAAAAGGGATCATCTTCGGCTTGTGGTCGGGGGAAGAATTAGGCTTGGTCGGTTCAAAAAAGTTATTGGAGCGATGCCCCGTTCAAGTTTCACAACTCAAAGCCCAAGTAAACTTTGATATGGTGGGTAGTTTGAAAGACAATAAACTCATCATCACGGGGGTTGGTTCGGCTTCCGAATGGAATAAAATGTTTGAAAAGCGCAACATTGCGGCGGGTTTCGACCTGGCTTTGCAGGCTGACCCTTACGTTCCGACCGATGCTACGAATTTTTACCTGAAAGGTATTCCGGCGGTCTCTTTCTTCACGGGGGTAACGCCTTACTATCACACGCCGGATGATGACTTCGATAAAATCAATATCGAGGGGATGGGTCAGATTTTGCCTTTAGCCCAAAACGTCATCACCGACCTCATCAGTTCCGAAGCCTCCCCTACGTATATTAAGGTAGAAAGTAATGCCTCCATGAGTGGTAAGCGCAAAAACAATAACGTTTATCTGGGTACGATCCCCGATTATGTTTCTTCGGAGAAGGGCGCGAAACTCTCGGGTGTGAAGGCAAACAGTCCGGCGGAGAAGGGTGGTTTACAAGGAGGCGACCTGATAATCGAGTTGGCGGGCAAAAAAGTAGATAACGTCTACGACTATACGTATATATTAGATAGCTTGGAGGTCGGCAAAGCGGTCAAGGCGGTTGTCATCCGTAATGGACAAAAAGTAGAACTAAGCCTGACACCCGGCACCCGAGAATAAATTTCGGTAACATTTAGGCTGATTCTTTAACATCTGCTAAGAATTGCACGATATTTGTACAGCAAACGGGCAACCAAAAAGGCTTTGCGGCTAAGTAATCCACCACAATTTATTTTGGGGAAGGATAAAAAAAGGGATTGTACAATGGTATCGAAAGTTTTTTTCTAACTTTGCGTTCATAAGTGTAGTCCGTGAAAAGGGTCTTTGTAGTCTTCTTTTGGTTTGCATTTAATTAGTTAACAAACTATAGTTTTATATCTATTTATCATTACTCAATTATGAAACAGTGGTTTTTAGTGCTACTGAGTTTTATCCTCGCGGGAGCATTCTCTTCGGTGAATGCCCAACAGGGTACGGCAGCGTGGTCACGCCGTGCAGGTGCGAACCTCTCTGATCAGGCTAGCGCAGTAGCTACCGATGCGTCGGGTAATGTTTACGTAACGGGTTCTTTCTCCGGTATCAATGCCTCTTTCGGCAACGGTATCACGGTGAACAGCTCCGGTTCGGAAGACATTTTCTTGGCTAAATACTCGGCTGATGGCAATACGCAATGGGTTCGCGTGGCAGGTGCCAGCGGAACAGGTGCAGACCGCGGTCGCAGTGTTACGGTAGATGCTGCAGGGAACGTTTATGTGGCAGGTTTCTTTGAAGGCACCGCCATTTTCCCCAACACCCAACTTGTGAGCAACGGTCTGCGCGACGGTTTCATCGCCAAGTACGATGCCAATGGTAACTTCCAATGGGCAAGACGTGTAGGCGGTGTAGGACGCGATGAGGCGTACGACGTGGCTACCGATGCTTCGGGTAATGTGTATGTAGTAGGTCAATACCAAAACACGATCAACGTAGGCGGTACGACCCTCACTTCTAACGGTGATTTCGACTTCTTTGTCGCGCGTTGGGACGGTAACGGTAACCCCGTATGGGCTATCGGCGGTGGCGGTGCTACGCCCGATGGTGCTACGGCGGTGGCTACCGATGGTAACGACGTTTATGTAACGGGTAACTTTGACGGTATCGCTTCCTTTGAAGCCAACAACCCTGCTTTCCAACGTACTTCCCAAGGCAGTTTTGATGCGTATCTCGCGTCTTACTCTGCCGCTACGGGTAAAGCCAACTGGGTGAACATCGGTGGCGGTACTGCCGCTGACTACGGCAATGATGTAGTCGTTGAGCGTGGAACAGGTGCCGTTTATACAACGGGTCGCTTCGTAGGTCAAGGTCGCTTCTTCGGTATCCAACCTACACCGGTTTTAATTACGTCCGTCAACAGTTCCGACGATGTGTACTTAAACAAGTACGACCGTTCCGGTAACATCCTTTGGTCGAAAGGTGCAGGTTCTACCAACTCTGACTTCGGTAACGCCTTAGCACTCGATAACGGTGGTAACGTATATGTAGTTGGTCAATTCCAAAATACGATCACTTTCGCTCCGGGCTTTACGGCAACGTCTCGCGGTAACTACGATCTTTTCGTAGCACGTTATAACGTGAACGGCGACGTTGATTTCGCTAAAGGCTATGGTACTGCTTCCTTAGACGCGGCTACGGGTGTAAACTTATTCGGTTCTGCCGGATATGTAGTCGGTTTCTACAATGGTTCGATCCAATTCGATGCCAACCCGCTTTTAACCAGCCCCGGCTTATCGGACGTTTTCGTTGCGCGCATCGGTTTCGACGTTACGCCTTGTAACTTAGTTTCTCCGAGCGTAACAGCTGACCCTGCGGTTAATTGCTCCCAAACGCTTCGTTCTTCCGCTCCTTTCACGCCGAGCTTCATCCAATGGAGACGTAACGGCTTGAATATCGGCGGTGCGAACAATAACGTTTTAGTAGCTTCCGAAGCCGGTGCTTATACCGTTGTTTATACGCAAGGTAACTGTACGTCTGAGTCCGCTCCGTCGAACGTTTCTGTTGCGAACAACCTCCGCGTTTCTACTTCTGCTACTGCTTTATCCATCACTGCGGGTCAATCCACGACGCTTTCCGTCAACGTAACGGGTAACTCCGGCAACGTAACGGTAGTTTGGAGAGACGGATTCGGTAACCAAGTGGGTACAGGTACTTCGGTAACGGTTTCTCCGCTGGCTTCTACCAGCTATACGGCTACGGTTTCCGATCAAAGCGGTTGCCAAGCAGTAGGTTCGGTTACGATCAGCGTCATCAGCGCGGGTAACTGTCGCACCAGTGGCGATGTGGTTATCGGTATCGTTCAAGGACGTGATAACGTAACGCAAACGCCGTTACGTGCCGAAGTTTGTATCGGACAAGGCTCTGCCTTCTTCTCTAACTTCGCGGATAACGATCCTAACTTCGCTTACGAGTGGTTATATGATGCTTCTGCTAATGGTTCGTTTACGCGTATCGTAGGTAGAACGGCAACGCTTCCTTCTATTGACATTGAAGGTTTCTATCGCCTCCGCGTAAGACACTTGAGCCAAACCCAATGTCCTGATGCTGTTTCGGCTACGACGTTGGAACTCAAAAAATTCGCGCTTCCGCATACATTAGTTATTACTTCCAGCCAAGACGGCAATCCCAATGCGAACCCTGTAACGTTAACGGCTAACCCCGACGGCGGTACACGCTTCAGCAATAACGATTATCGTTATCGTTGGTCTCCGGTAAATGGTATCATCGGTTCTAACTTGACCCGTACCATCACCGTTAACCCGAACGTGGCTACTTCCTATACTTGTGAAGTTATTGACTCTATCGGTTGCTCGATCAGTAGAACGCGCTCCGTAGTGCCGAACGTTCCGGGTATCAGTATTGTAGGTCCGAATACGATTTGCGTCGGTGAAACAGCAGGCTACTCCGCTACTTTAGGCGGTGAACTCGCTCCGACACAAACCGTTCGTTGGTATCGCAACAATACCATCGTCACCGGTTTCAACGGTTCGTTCAACTTCTCTACGACGGTTGGCGGAACGATTTTCGCAGAAGTATTCGACAGCCGCGACAGCCGTTTCACCCGTTCTAACACCATTACCTTAACGGTAGTGAATGCCATTCCGGCAAACGCGGGCGGTAATCGCACGATCTGCTTCGGTCAATCTACGGTATTAGGAACGAATAGCGTAAACAATGCGAACTACTCTTGGGTAGGTTCGGATGGTTCTGCGTTCTCGGGTCCGCGTCCGACGGTTGCTCCGCAAGTAACCACGACTTATACCTTAACGGTTCAAAACCAAAACTGCCCGGCTACTACTTCTGTTGTTACGGTTAATGTAGCTCCGGCATTAGACATCGTGGCTAACGGTCCTACTTCCTTCTGTGAGCCGGGTAGCGTTGCTTTGATGGTGGTTAATCCGGTTACGGGTACAAATTATACTTGGAGAAGAGATGGTATCTTCGTAGGTAACGGTACGATGTTCAGCGCATCGGTTACCGGTAACTACACCGTTTCTAACGAGGCTTGCGAATCTAATGGTATCGGTGTAAATGCCTTCACAAGAAGAAACTTACCGATCCCGAAAATTCGTCAGTTCGGTTCTGCTACCTTAGCGATCTGTGATAACAACGCTGTTCGCCTTTGGACGGATCGTTTATCCGACACGTATAACTATGCTTGGTTCAAAGACGGCATGGTGATCCAAGGTGCGAATGACACGACGTACTTGGCTACCGAGCCGGGCGTGTATCACGTAGAGCGTAGCGAAAGCGTTACAGGTGATATTTGCTCCTTCTCTAAATCGGAAGGTGTATTCATCACAAAAAGTAATGTTGCTCCGCCCAAAGTATGGTCTGACGGCGATCGTATCATCTGTCGTGAGTCTAACGTTTGCTTGAAATTCAAAGCAACGACAGGACACCCGAACAAGAAAATCATGTGGGATTGGTCTCCGAAAGTAACGGTTGTTTCCACCAAAATGACGAATGATTCGTTAGAATTGTGTGTAAAACCATTACAAGATCAAGTTTACACGGTTACGGTAAAAGACGATTTTAACTGTACAGCTGTAACGCAAGCAACGGTTAGCCTCAAAGCTATCCCGAGACCGGGTATCAGTGGTCAAACGATCTGCCAAAACGGTTCGTTCATGTTAAGCCGTCCGTTCGAAGGTAACTATACGTTCTGGAAACTCTGGAGACGCGTAGTGAACACCAACACGAACACGGATTGGCAAACGAACATGGACATCGCGGGTTCACCTTGGGTGCAGTATGCTAATGTTAACCAAGACGAGTACAAAATCGTTGCAGGTACGAACATCGGTAGCAACCAAAGAGAGCAATTCGCTTTCGAAGCATCGGTAGAAGGTTGTGGTATGGAATACTCCGACATCTTAACGTTGGACGTTATCACTTGCCCGACCATCAGTGGTGTATCCGGTACAGCTTATTGTGATAATGCGCCTCCGGCTTCTCGTACCTTCACGGCTTCGGGCGTAAGTTCGGGTTCGTATGGTGGCAGAACGGGTGGTACTCCGCTCCTCACTTGGACGGTAAACGGTACTGTTGTTGCTGACAGAACATCTAACCAATCCATTACGGTTAATCGCGCTAACTTACCGCAAGGTGCAGGCGACTATGAAGTTTCTGTAACGGTTGTTAATAACATCAGCCAAACGGCTACGGCTACTGCCGGTATCAAAGTTGTTCCGGCTCATGGTACTCCTTTAACCTTAGCGAGAGACGGCGAAAGTATCGCTATCTGTAACGGACAAACTGCTCGTTTATTGCTTTCTCCGATTGATACAGCGAACTATACTTACCGCTTAAATAACAACACGACGATTGCTGATCCGTTTAACATTACTGTTAGTCCGACCGGTAATACTACTTACACGATTACGGCTATCTGTCGTTTCCCCACTACTTGTGGTTCTGTTACGTCTAATTCCGTAACGGTTAACGTTAATCCGTTACCGGTTGTTACAGCGTTCACGAAAGCGATTTGCTACGGTGATAAAATCGAATTGTGGAGCAACAACACTGTTCCTGCAAACGGTTCTTTCACTTGGGAATTAGTGGATACTGTCTCAGCTACAGCAAACGTTCTTGCAACGATCAATACGAACAGAGTTGGTACTTCTTCCAGCCCGAACGTTATCATGGTTGATATGCCGGGTTATCCTGCGCAAGCATTAGCTGAATCTGCAACGTATCGTTTAACTTTCACGAATGCTAACGGTTGTACTAACGCTGCTTATGCAGTTGTAACGTTTGTGAAAGCAGGTCCCGAAGCTCGCGCTACGGCTGACAAACCGATGATCTGTGCCGGTGATACTACGTTCTTAACGGGTATGAATGCGGGCATGTTATCGAGACAAATTGCTAACCCGAACAAGTATTCTCCGAATTTCGAGTTTATCTACTATCGTTGGAATGGTCCGGCTACGATGAACAATCCGACGGGCTTATTAGACAACGGTTTCTTAGAAAGAAATGGCAACGTTCAACCCGGACAAACGAACAATCGTACGATCCGTCCGCTCCGTGTTAACCCGATGCAAACGACGACGTACACGTTGACGTTAACGAACGGTTACAATGAGTGCGTTTCTACTTGTGAAGTTACGGTTAAAGTTGGTCCGCGTTTAGTGGCTACCGTTCGTAACGTAACGGGTAACGAAAACCTCTGTGCAGGCGACGTGATCTTAGAAGCTATTTCTAACACGAACTCTCAAGGTCAATCTCAAGGCGTTTCCTACCAATGGTACACCGACATTGACGGTGATGACATGTGGGTAATGATCCCGGGTGCTACGGGCAAAACGTTCCGTCCGACTACGGGTGGTCGTTACAACGTAAAAGTTTGGTTAGCCGGTATGGAAGGTTGTTATGACTACGGTGATCGTTGGCACACCATTTACGGTGTGGATGGCGACGTAGCGCAATCTAACGACCTCGTAACGGTTCTCCGTGACGGTGATGCGATCATCCAAAAAGAACCCGCTATCATCTGTGCCGGTCAACAAATCGAACTCGAAGCACGTTATATCTTCGGTGCAGCTTACCAATGGTACTCGGTAACGGGTCCGAAAGGCAAAGAGCAATACACGATGCTTAGCGGTGCTATGAATCGTCAATATGTTACAGGAACTTCCGGTCGTTATGTTGTGAACGTTATCGCTGGTTGTGATACTTGTCCGGATGTTTGTGAAATCTGGTCTCAAGTATGTCCGGTTGTTGTATTACAAGAGTTGAAACCGACGGTAATGCACAACGGTCAAATCGAACTTTGTGAAGGCAACCACGTTGAACTTTACACGCAAGGTTCTGAAACGCAATACGCTTACCAATGGTATCGTGATGGTATGATGATTGACGGTGAAACGAAAAACCGTATCATCACACGTACTGACGGTCGTTATTCTGTGGAAGTTCGTCCGCGCTTCACGCCTACGAACAGCAGATATTGCCGTGCATGGTCGGTTAACGAAGTTGACGTAAAACGTTGTTCTACGGGCTTCTGTCCGAAACCGATCTCGGTTCGTGGTGTATTGAATCCTGATTCTCCGACGACGGGTCAAATCCGTTGGGATCAACCGCTCAACACGTCGCTCTACAACTTAACGGGTACGTATTATGTAACGTTAACGCAAGGCAACACCACAATCTTCGCTGACCGTGTAGTTCGTAACCAACTTTGGTTAAACGTTGATAACTTAATGCCGAATACGGAATACAACGTTTGTGTAAGAACAGAATGTTCTAAACCGACGCGTATGTCTGATAGCGAATGTGCAGGTTTCCGTACGTTCAGTGGTGTAGCTTGTAACAATCCGGCTAACGTTAGCGTAACGGGAACTACGGCTACTACAGCTAACATATCTTGGGCATCAGTAGCAGGTGCAATCCGCTACCACGTTGCCTTCCGTCAAGTAGGTACGACGACTTGGAGCGCGGAATCTCCTGCCGCTTCTACGTCTGCTTCGATCACGGGCTTGAGTGATGGTGTTTCTTATGAATACTATGTTCGTTCGATCTGTTCGGATAATCCTTCCGTAGGTGGTGCAATGCCGGGTACACAAGGTTCGTTCACTACCGGTGGCGAGGCTTGTCCTGACTTAAACCAACCGAATGGTGTGCGTCCCGTTAATCGTGGCACTACGTTCTTAGACATCGAATGGGATGAAGTTGCAAACCCGAACGGTGCTTTAGCAGGGTATCAAATTGATCTTTATATTGATCAATCGAACACATTTGTTCGTTCAGAATTAGTTGATTTGAATACCACTTCTTTCCGTTTAGATAACTTAATTCCTAACACAGTTTATCGCTTCTGGGTAAGACCGAGATGTACTAACGGTGTAAAAGATCAACTGATTGATAACACCGGTCAAACTTTACCTGCCGGTAACGGTAGCGTAAATGACAATACGCCGATTGCGATCTTCATCCAAGACTTAGGTGCAACAGATGCAACCATCGGTTGGACTACGTTAACGAATGCTACCAGCTATGACCTCCGTTGGAGAGTAGCTAACAGTGGTACTGACTTAGGCACGACAACGACTGCTAACACCGTTCACACCATCACCGGTTTAACGGAAGGTGTAACGTATGAAGTATCTGTTCGTCCGAACATCACGGGTGTTGCTACTACCTTCTCTGCTCCGTTGTTCTTCACAACGCGTACGAACGGTATTTGTGATCGTCCGAGAATTGCTGACATTCAGTATGCTTGCTTAAACGGTTCGCACGAGATTATCATTTCTTGGTTAGACCCTGCGGCTGAACCCGGTGTAGGTTATCAACTGAACTGGAGAAGAAGAGGTGATACGGAATGGATCGTTTCTGAGCCGAGCTTACCGACTTCTCGCCAAGATACGATCGGTGGTATGTTCACGGATAATGAAGTATTTGAAGTGAACTTAGTTGCTATCTGCGACGCTGCTACACGTGATTCTGTATCTGCATTGATCTTCACGCGTAACTGCTCGGGTGGTCGTATCGCTAACAACGTTGCTAACGGTATTGAATCTTACAATATCTATCCGAACCCGACCAACGGTGCTTACAACGTTTCTTTCTCTACCAAAGAAGCAAGCAATGTAACACTCCGCATGGTTGACGCTACGGGTCGTGTTGTTTACAATACGGTTTACGGTGCAGTTGCCGGCGAAAACATCATTCCGGTTAACGCGAATGTTTCTGCCGGTATCTACATGCTCCAAATCCAAACGGGTAATAGCATTCATACGGCAAAAATCGTAGTTGAGTAATTTGAGTAATCTTATATAGTCTTCCTAAGCCCTCCTTCATTGGGGGGCTTTTTTTTATGGGAAAATTCTATTAATTTAGTCCGATGAATAGGCACTTCTTTCTTTTATGTTGGTTGGTGGTCGGCATGGTTTCAACGCTTTCCGCCCAAGAGCGTTTTTTACCTTTTCCGTTCAGCCAGCCTTCCCAAACTTGTCCATCTCTCACGGGCGTGATGGATGAACGGGTACGATTGTCTATGACTAACTTTAATTTTCGGGTCGTACAGCCTCAAAGGCAATACGCTCCTTCGGATGAAGTAATGAATTATAGTGCTTTTTTCTTTAATGCGGATAAAGGATTTGAAAATAAATGGTTAAAGGGTGGGCTTGGGCTACGATTGTCAACGGAGAATTTTGCCGGCTTGCGATATAATAGGGGCTATTTAGCCTTTGCTTATGCCGTTCCATTGGGATATAAAAGGCGGTACACGCATTTTCGTTTTGGAATCCAAGCGGGCTTTATACAGATGGCCTTAGGTGATGATCCCCGCATCTTTGAAGACCAATTTCGACAGCGAGGCTTTGCGGGTGGTACGGCAGAACGTTTACCGCAACTGTCTACGGCTCAAGGCGATTTGTCTGCTTCATTACTGTTCTATAAAAGTCAAAAAATTATAGGTAATCCTGAATTTAATTACTACGCAGGATTAACTTTACATCATCTCAATCGTCCAGTTTGGGGATTTTTTGAAGGAATACAGGAACGTTTACCGATAAGATATGTAGCAATGGCAGGTATCAAATACCGCACGCGACAACCTTTGGATTATAATTGGACGGTATTAATGTACCAACAAGGGACGCAAACCACATTGGGAACGCAACTTTACGCGCGATACTTGTTGTTCAAAAAGGATGACCATTTCAGCGATGAGCAATTTCAATTCAGTTTAGGGCTTAATTATATTCATTATCAGTCATTTACACCGATTGTGGCTATTGGTTATCATCAAAAATACCATCTGGCGATTGCCTATAATTTGATGACAGACAGGGCTGATTTTTTGCCGAACGTTGCAGGAGGAATGAATGTAGCTTTTAGTTATTATTTTAGTCCCAAACGGAAGCAATTATTGCCGGATGACCGCCCACCTAAAGTAGTTTCGGCTGTCCCTTTTCCGGAATTTTAGAGCCGAAGTCCGATCATCGTAGCATCGTCTAAGGCAAAGGATTCTTTTTTCCATTCCTTAAACATATCTTCAAAAATACGACCTTGTTCCGCCATATGCAGATGATAATGTTCGATGATCCATTTCTGTAAACGAACGGGCGTGAGCTTACGTTTTTGAGGTCCGCCAAATTGGTCTGTTATCCCGTCCGTAAATAGATAAATACAATCTTTGGTATCTAACTGTAATTGATGGGCAGTAAAGAATTTATTGCTGAACTGCACGCCACCAATCGGATATTTATCCGGCTTTATTTCTAAAAAGGTATCTTTAACCATGCCGTAAAGCGGTCTTCCCGCCCCTGCATACCATAAATTACGGCTTTCGGGATTCCAAGCGATAACGGCAATGTCCATACCATCATTAGAATCGGAGTCGGCATGATCCTGACGTAATGTATTCCGAATCCGCCTATCCAATTCGGACAATATACGGTCGGGTTCTATTTTTTTGCTTTCCACCACGATTTCATGCAACAGTTGCGCGCCAACCACACTCATAAACGCCCCCGGAACACCATGCCCCGTACAGTCTACGACCGCAAAGATGATTCGTCCCGATTGATATGCCAGCCAATAAAAATCGCCGGAAACGATGTCGCGCGGACTATAATAGATGAAAGATTCCTGAAATGCCAAACGAAATTCTCTGCGGGTGGGTAATACGGACAGTTGAATGCGTTGTGCATAGTAAATACTATCTTCTATCTTGCGATTTTTGAGGATAATATCCTCGTTTTGTTTGTTGAGTTGAACTAAGGTACGATTAAGTTCCTGATTGGTTTGCTCAATCTCATTATTTTGGGAATGAATTTCCTGATTTTGTTGCCCTAATAGCTGAAGTGTTTTATGCTTATTTCTGTTTTGGCGGATAATCAAACCGCTTAATCCCAATACTGCTAACAAAAAAGCACCTGCACCAAAGAGCAGATACTTTTGATTGATATTTTTGAGTTCCTTAATTTGATTTTCTTTACTTAAATTGATGATCTCTTGTTCTTTTCGTGCTACATCATACCGCATGATGGCATCATTAACGTAGTTGGTTCGCTCTTCATCAAATATAGAATCTTTTGTTTGGCAAAGCAGTTGCGTATATCGCAAAGCTTGACGATAATCATTCTTTATTTTTTCTTGATATGCCGCTTGGGCATCGTAGTAATGTTTTTTGCGCAATAAACTTAATGTTTTTTGTGATTCTTTGAATATACTCTCCGCCATTGTCATGTATTTAATCGCACTATCCCGTTGAGCCAACTCGGTAAAGGCTTTGCCCATGGCCCCATAGCATCGTAATTGAAAGCCGGCTCTTTTGGAGGGTTCGCTATCCGCTATTAAATGTTGTGCTACACGCAAATAAGGCAATGCTTGTGCATATTTACCGTTTTGAACCAAATAATGCCCCGCAAAATTATGGGCATAAACTTTGGCGGTGATGTCGTCGGTTCTATTAATGTACAAAACGGCATTCATGGCGGCGTAAGAAGCACTGTCTAATTGGTTCTCTCGTTCAAAAATATTGGCAATATTAATGTAAACTTGTGTAATGTCTTTAGCGCGTTGACGGGCGTAACCGTGTTTTTCAAAGAGTAATTTACTGTATTCATATTTCAATTTTTCTAAAGTTTTATAATAGTATTGTTTGGCAAGGGTGTAGTTGCCGATTTGACCGAATAAGTTACCCGCTTCCAATAAAATAGAGACCTTAAATCCCCATTCGCCGTACTTTTCAATTTTTTCCAAACCACTCAGAAAATATTTAGAGAATAACTCCCCTTTTTTTCTCCGAAAGTACATATAGCCGAGCATACATTCCACCCGTCCGATTTGAACGCTTGTACCATTCTTTTGGTAATATTCTAAACATTTGCGTAAAAAAGGTTCTTGAAATTTAGAGTTGGTATAATCATCATATAAGAGGTTCAACCCATATGCTAATTTATTAATTGCCCCAACCGATTGATTTAAGCTAAAGTCTAACTCAATGGCATCAATGTAATACTTTTCACTGGTACTATAATTCTTCTCTAAATAATAGTAACGCCCCTGCGTGGATAACAAAAATGCCCTTAATGTATCATTCGGTACTACACGTAGAATTTGCTCGGCTTGTGCTAAGTATTGATACGATTCCATGCGATTTTTATCATCGGACAAGATAGAATTAGCCCATGTAACATATAAACCTGCTAACAATCCTTCGTGATGAAGCTCTTTCGCAAAATAAATGCCTTTATTAAAGTAATATTTCGCCGAATCGTATTGCTGACGATCCCAATAATTGGTCATTAACCGCTCACACGCAAGGGTTTTTTGATGAAGATTCCCTTTTTGGAAGCGATATAATAGGGAATCTTGCAATGTTTGTTGGGCAAACGATAATGGAATAATCCATTGGAATAGTCCCAATAATATCACTACTTTCATTTGGCACAGCATTTAAGAGCAGGCTGCACCCGAAATTCGGTTAGATGACGAGTGCAAACTTCAAAAGTAGTATTATTTCGGTTACGTTTCGTTAAACCGCCGTAGAATCTTCTGTATTTTGTGATAAATATTTGCTTAACTCAGTACCTTTAACCAACTGGGCAAATACTTCGACAATACTTTTTCCACCCAAAATCGAAAGCGGTGCCATAGATTGCGCCAACTTCTCCGCTAATGCCTTATCGCCAAAGGCTTGCAATGCCGCGACTAATTCAGGTGTAACGGCTTGGGCTTTCTGAACAACTGCCTGCGTTTGCGCCTCGATCATGCTCATTTCTTGGGACAATTCCCGTTCGTTGAGGTCTAAAAGGGTGCTTTGGCGGGCTTTGAGCATTTCCACTTTGATGGCTTGCAGGGCTTGGAGGCGTTCTTGGGTAGCCAGTTCGTTTTGTTGTTGCTTTTCGGAGGAAAGACGCTCGGCTTCCAAGCGGGCTAACTGCAATTCGGACTGTTTGGACTGAATGCCGAGTTCTAAGGTCAGGTTTTGTATCTTCGTCTGCGATTGTGTTTCCGCCAAAATTCGTTTGTAATTTTCGCTCTCCGACTCAAATTCGGCTTTGCGCTTCAGGCTGTCCACTTCCAAAATTTGCTTCACAACGCTTTGTTGGGCGGAAACCAATAGATTTTCGATTGTCTCATCTTGCAATTCAATGCCGAGAACTTCCACGTCATAAATCCGCATCCCGTTTTCGGGAAAAAGCCTACCTTTGCGCTTACCATCTTCGGATGTACCTAAGACCGAATCACGGATCAAACTGATTCCGTTGGTATAAAAGTCCGTGATGGTGTGCTTTTTGACCACATTCCGAATCAATGACCGCAAATGTTCACATAAAAATTTTACGTAGTTTTCTACATCAAACCACTTTTCGGGATCACCTTCAAAGTTAACGCGGTAAGAAAGTGATATATCTACTTTACAATAATCCGAAGACTCCGCCTCAATAACGTCCGAGACTTTATTATATAACGTCCTAAGATATACGGTACGTATGGGATAATAATCATTCTTAGGTGTGCCTGATGAAAGCTCCATCACTTGGAGGGTTTCGTCATATTCTAATAAATACGACTGCGGACCTACGATTACTTTTCGGTTGCCCGTCTTGGAAGTAACCAAAACCGCATAACCCGTCCATACGTTGATGTTTACCGCGCCTTCATATTTGGTATCTAAAGTGATGGTTCGTGGCGGGGTAAACTGATGCGAACGGTCAAATTTTTCACTGGCGATTTTTTTGGAAGCCTTTTCTTTTTCCCTGCGGAGGGGCGCGGCAGGCATCGCTTCCGATAGGGCAAAAGCACCTTCGGGCGCGTTCCGTTTCAGATATTCCGCGTCAGTAACAAAATCATCAGCGTTTTCTTCGGCTTGAATTTCTTTCAAACGGGTGTTGTAGGCTAAGGCTTCCGTGTTACCCGGAAACCAGAGTTCCACTTGTTTCGGTTCAAGTACCCGCCGAACGATGACTACCTCACGCGGGTCAGGTAAGAACATACAAGGACCTTTCATCAGTTCAATCGTCCCCGACTTGCGATTTAAGAAATACCGCCCCTCACCGGCAGGGATGGCGATGGCATGGATTTTTTCTTGTTTTCCGTATTTAATGATCGCATGTTCGGGGCGCGGATAGTATATCATCTGTTCCTTACCCGTGATGAAAAGTTCATCTCCTTCTTTGTATTTGACCTTATTTTCTTCGTAAGGAGCAATCACTTTTACATACAAACCGCTTAACTCATTCAGTTCGATTGCCCGAAACTTCCGCAGACCATCCATGATGATGAATTCCTCCGTGGGTTCGGGAAAGACCACCGATGGTCCCCGCATGAAGCGTTTTTCGCCGTTCTCATCCAAGAGGATACAGTATTCCATGCGTTCTAAGGTAACGGCTTCCCGCACGTAATCGTCCGTATCTTCATCCCGAACGACCTCCACACCCGTCGGCGGAATGTAAAACGACACATTAGAACCCTTGATAATCAGCTGTTTTCCCATCGTTAACTCTGGTATTTCAGAGGCGGGTTCGGTTTCGGGCGTTTCTCCGTGCTTGGATTTAATGACGGCTTTTGACCAGTTGGCTTGGGCTTCCGTTTCATCATAAACCCGCACGATGAGGTACTGATTATACCGCAAATGGTGTCCCTGTAATACTTTGGTCATCTGTCCGGGCCACAAAGCAAAACAAGCGGGTCCCGGAATGTTGACTTTCCGACCGATGTTCAGTTGGGCAAGGTTGCTGGGCGTACCGTTGATGGGTTGCTTACCGGCGACTTCGGGATTTTTCAATACGATGTACCAGCCTTCGGGGGCGGTGGTAAATATTTGTATCGAATCTTCTAAGGAACTATCCTCAAAGCGTTTGGAGTAATTGTTGAAGACAACGGGCTTGTCGGTGTTGGCTAATGAAGTCTTATAAGGACCTACATATACGTTGATATTTCCTTTCGTTTGGTCGGAAATGAAAGCGTATTCATTAGGGGCTAAGACTAAGTCCCGCGCGCGGTTGGTATCGGACATCGTATAATCGTTGTTCAAAAGTCGTAAGGAATGATGGGGTAAAGATATACAAGCCGATCCGTACCGCAATTTTCTTTGGCTTAATGCTCTTTTTTTATCGTTAAACGGCAGTCGGTTGTTTCTTATTCTTCATAATTCTCTTCGATCTTTCCTTCGGGAAAATGGTACTGAAAGCCCAGACCGATCAAGGTGCGTTGTTGAAAAGAATTGCAATAGCGTATATCCGTCCAAAAGCTGAATTTTTCCGACATCGGGATCAGGACTCCTAAGCCCCAATTTAAACCCATGCGTATTTTGTTGTTACGTTGGTAAGATTGATCCGAAGCAATGAGGTCAAAGGTCGTATTCCAGCCGAAAATCGGATAGACCCCCACGCCGTTTTTACGAAAACGTAACAGATAGCTGGCATTGATGTTGGCTTCCAAGACGTTGGATTTTTCATTGTAAACGTTGCCGGCATCGGTTTTCTTTTGGGTGGTTCGCGGAAAATAAACGAAAGCACCCGCTTCCAAGCCGATTTTGCCTACTTTCAGCCGGAAATCCATCGGTAATGCAATAGCAATACCCGCACGGTTGTAGCCCGTAGCATAGCCTAACCCGAATCGAAAACTCAAATCTTGGGCGAAGAGACCGGAAGTGAAAAAGCAAGCCAAAACCAGTAATACCAACTTCATAGCGCAAAATAACGATTTTAATCATCGTATAAACGGGAATATGCAAGAAAAATTACCCCCTCCTCCCCATGCCGTTCACCCGCTTATAACAGCCGTTCATTCAACCGTTATTGATACCGAACAGATTTTCGGTACAAATCGCGCGAAAATCCGTAATTTTAAGGGCTTAAATTAGATTTTGGTATATGAA
>Ga0209573_1000689_pt1 | contig 64748 bp, 51 predicted proteins | sample TNRBio252014_DNA_FD_185870 | JGI IMG/M metagenome (GOLD analysis project Ga0209573, IMG submission 185870) | Wastewater treatment Type I Accumulibacter community from EBPR Bioreactor in Madison, WI, USA - TNR Reactor_6/25/2014_ DNA (SPAdes)... | ecosystem: Engineered > Bioreactor > EBPR >...
CCACGTCGGCGAAGCCCTCCTCCCGCAGTTCAAACTCCACCGACCCGGTGCGCACGCGTGGCAGTTCCAGCGGCGTCTCGCCGAGCAGTTGCTCATGCTGATAAACGCGCACCTTTTCCGGCTGGCTGCGCACAATCACGCTGCCGTAAGTCTGACGCTCCACCCGCAGGTGAAAAGCGCGCCAGTTTTTCTCCTCCGAGGGATCCGTCTCCACCTCTCGGCCGTCCGGCATCTCCTCCGCCGCTGGCTGACCGCTCTCCACAAAGTAAAACGGCTCCACTTCATAGTGATGCTCCTGGCTGAGAAACGCCTCGCTGCGATCACGATCTGTCAGCCAGTAACGAAACGCCTCCGCGTCGCTGTCCGGCACCACCACGAGGTAGGCCGAATGCGCGTCCTTGCCCTGCTGGTAGCGCACCACCTTCCCCTCGAAAGAACGGCCCGTCGCCTCGATGAATCGGCGGAAAAACTTCATCTCCACCGGTTCCTCGCTGAGATGTCCGCCCGGCCCCGGTTTGAACTCCATGCCAAGGCTGTTCATCCAGCGTTCGCCTTTCTGCGGCAAACGCGAAGCCTCCATTTTCAGATCAAACTGCGCCGGTTTCGCGTCGGAGGCGATGTGCTCGATCTCGATCTGCTTGTGCCCCGGCAAGCGGAGTTGGTAAATCACAGGCACACCCTCCGCCGGACTCAACTCCAGCGGCGTCACACCCATTTTCTCCTCGCCTGCAAAAACCACCGCGCCCGGCGGCGTCGTCACGATTTTCAAACGCGGCACGCTGTTGTTCATCGCCACCATCGCCCGGCCGCGCTGGCTCTGCGCCAGCCACATGCCAAAGCCCACCGCCAGCACCAATGCCACCGAACCGGCGGCGATCCACGACCACATCAGCTTGCGCGAGGATGGCAGCGGCTCGCCGCGCAGCGCCAGCGCCATCTCACGCGCATTGACGAAGCGCCCCTTGGCTTTGGGTGCGCAGGCCGTGCAGATCGCGTCCTGCAACCTGCGCCATACTTCCAAGTCCGCTCCAGTCTCGGAACATGAGGGCAGATCGGGGAAATCCAGCCGGTCTTTGCCCGTGCTGGCCTCATACAGCACCATGCCGAGGGAGAAAATGTCCGACGCCGCCGTTCCTGGTCCTTCGGGAGCCACAAATCCCTCCGTGCCCACAAAACTCCGCTGCCCCAGCAGCGCCACGAGTCCGATGTCCGCCAGACGGCACGCGCCGTCGATGAAGATCAGGTTCGACGGCTTCACGTCGCGATGAATCAACTGGTTGCGGTGCAGGTAATCCAGCCCCTCCGCAATCGACGCTCCGAGCTTGATGCACTGCTCCGCCGCCACGCGCTTCTCACGCTTCATCTGCAATCCCAGCGTGTGCGGCTTGTAGGTCGCCGCGTCGATGTTGCGCCCGTGCTCCACATCATCCGCCAGCTCCATCACATAATAATAAAAGCCTTCCTGGTCGCTACGTCCCACCTGCAAGATCGGCACCAGTCCCTCATGGCGGCGTGAGATAGGCTCAAAGTGCTTCAGCGCCTCGAACTCGCGCTCAAACGACTCCGGGCGGTCATAATCCTCCCGCCACACCACTTTCACCGCCCGCAGCACGCCAGTCGCGCTCCGCGCCAGCCACACCTCGCCAAACGCGCCGCGTCCGATGAGACGGATCGTCTCGTGATCACGAATGTCCGGCGGAGTACGGGTCGAGGGCTGCATGAAAGGTTGGTTTCAACGAATTACACTGCAAGCCAGTCCCGATGTCGAGCAGCGAAGTGCCAAAACTCACGGCAAGCCTCGCCAAAACTCGCGAGGGCCGCATGAAGCGCTGGCGTTTTGAGCGTTGCCGTCTTGGATGGGCGCTTCTCATGACTCCAGAACCCACCGGGCACCCTCGCGGCATCTACACGCTGTTCTTCACGGAAATGTGGGAGCGCATGAGCTACTACGGCATGCGGGCGCTGCTGGTGCTGTTCATGGTCGATCAGGTGCAGAAGGGCGGCATGGGACTCACGGATGAAACCGCCACCGCCATCTACGGACTCTACACCGCCGTGGTTTACATGGCGGCGTTACCAGGCGGCTGGATTGGCGATCGCCTGCTCGGTGCCAAGTCGGCGGTTTGGTATGGCGGCATCGTCATCGCCCTCGGACATCTCGTTTTGGGCATCCATCGCGTGGAAACTTTTTATGTTGGCCTGCTCATCGTCGCGCTCGGCTCCGGCCTGCTGAAATCCAACATGAGCGCGCTCGTGGGCCAGCTTTATCCTGAAGGCGGGGCGCGACGTGACGCGGGCTTCACCTTGTTTTACATGGGCATCAATCTCGGCGGCTTCATGGGGCCGATGATTTGCAGCGGCCTCGGTGAGTCCATCGGCTGGCGCTGGGGCTTCATGGCGGCTGCCGCAGGTATGTTCCTCGGACTGGTGCAGTTCAAACTGACGCGCCACAAGATCGCCGAGTATGGCAATCGTGTGGAGCATCCAGGCCAGAATGTGCGGCGTGAATGGCTGGTGTTTGGCGCCTCGATGCTGCTCACCATTGTCTTCACCGTGCTGTGCGTGGCCGGAGTGATCCAATTGGATGTGATGTGGCTCTCCCAATGGACCGCTGCGGTCATCGTGGCGATTGCGAGCCTGTTTTTCATCTGGGCCTTCGGCTTTGCCGGACTCAACACCGAGGAGAAAAAGCGGCTGGGAGTCATCGTGGTGCTATTCTTGGCCTCGGCGCTGTTTTGGGCCGGTTTTGAGCAGGTGGGATCATCCTTCAGCATCTTCGCAGAGCGCTTCACGCAGCGACAGTTCCTCGGGTTTGAGATTCCAGCCGGCTGGTTCCAATCCTTGAACCCGCTGATGGTCATCGGACTCGCGCCGTTGATCGCCGTCATGTGGGTGAAGCTCGCCAAACGCAATCTTGCCCCCTCGCTGACCGTAAAGGTGTCCTGGTCCCTGCTCATGCTGGCGATTGGTTTTGCCGTGGCCGCCTGGGCGGCTCAGCGGGCGCTCAGCACCGGCCCCGTGTGGCCGACCTGGCTCATGACCGTCGTGTTGATCCACACCTTGGGCGAGCTATTCCTCAGCCCGGTCGGTTTGAGCGCCGTGACAAAACTTTCGCCGCCACGCCTCACCGGCCAGATGATGGGCATCTGGTTCCTCGGCAGCGCTTTGGGCAACATCCTCGCCGGATTGCTCGCTGGCGAGGTCACGGGCGATGCCACCGCTCAAATGCCCGCGCGTTTCATGGAAGTCGTCGCCACAGCAGGCATCTCCGGCCTCGTGCTGCTGCTCCTCGCCAAGCCGATCACCAAACTGATGCCGGGGATCAAGTGAGTGCATAACACCGCGCACACCTCACAAAAAAACCAGTTTCAGATCGAAAAGCATCGAAAATGCCGCATGAAAACGTGGTATTGACAGGTCACATCACATTTCAGAGCATCCACACATCGAATCATGAAGAAATACAACGTCGGAATCATCGGATACGGCTGGGCCGCCAGCGCTCACATCGAGGCCATCAACAAGACCACCCAGGGCCAGGTCACCGCGATCTATTCCTCACGTCCGCTGGACGACGCGGAACTCACCGCGAAGCATGGCAGCCCCATCAAGAGCTACAGCGACCTCGATGCAATGCTCGCCAACCCGGACATCCACGTCGTCGATATTTCCAGCTACCCCAGCCAGCATCGGAACCAGGCCGTTGCCGCCGCGAACGCCAAGAAGCACATCATCTTGGAAAAGCCGATGGCGAACTCCCTTCAGGAAGTGCGCGAGATCGCCGCTGCCGCGAAAGCCAACGGTGTGAAGGGCTGCGTGTGCTTTGAGTGCCGCTTCTCGAACCAGTTTCAGGTCACCAAGGCTCTCATCGACGAAGGTCTGCTCGGCACCCTGCATTATGGCGAAGTCGATTACTACCACGGCATCGGCCCCTGGTACGGCCAGTTCCGCTGGAACACGGGCAAGAAAGACGGTGGTAGCGCCCTGCTCACCGCCGGCTGCCATGCGCTCGACGCCCTGCTCATGGTCATGGGCAACGAAGTGGACAGCGTCACCAGCTTCTCCACCAAATCAAAGAGCGAAATCTTCAAGCCCTACGAGTACGACACCACCAGCGTCACCCTCATCCACTTCAAAAACGGCAGCATCGGCAAAGCCGCCGCCGTGGTGGACTGCCTCCAGCCCTACTACTTCCACACCCACCTCTGCGGCAGCCAGGGCAGCCTGCTGGACGACAAGTTCCACTCCATGAAGCTGCACACGGACAAGCACGCGTGGAGCAAGCTCTCCATGAAGATGCTCGATTCCGGTGATGTGAGCGACCATCCATATCAAAGCCAGTTCCAGGCCTTCTTCGATGCCCTGGACGAGGGCAAGGACATGCCGCTGACCAGCTTCACCGAATCGCTCAAGAGCTTCGAGGTCATCTTCGCCTCCGACAAGAGCGCGGAACTGGGCGGCAAGCCGGTGAAAATCGCGGACCTTGGGTAAAAGCTGACGTTGCTGCAAACTCGACCGTAATCGGGCCATTCCTGGCCCGTGCCTCGGAGGGGCAGAAATGCCCCTTTTACCCAAGGCGCGGTTTTTCAGCGAATCACGCCCCAGTTTCTTCCCAGCGGGAAATAGCAGAACAGTGCCGGACCAACAAGATTGCGCTCCGGCACGGCACCCCACACGCGGCTGTCGGAACTGTTGTAGCTGTTGTCACCCATGGCGAAATACTGGTCGAGGCGCAGCCTGACATGCTCATAAGAGCCGCCCACACTGGCGGCGGGCCCATAGCCTTTGTAGCCATTCACGGGCTGGTTCTCCGTGCCGCTCATCACACGCTTGAAGCCTGCTTCCTCGGCCACTTTGCCGTTGATTTTGAGCAGGGGCGAATCGACTTCCAGCTCATCCCCCGGCACGGCGGCCAGGCGCTTGATGTAATGCTGTGAACCCTGCTCCTCCGGCACACCGATGGCGCTGATGTTGTTCGTGGTGAAGACAAACACCTCCCCGCGCACGGGGCGGCGGAAATGATAGGCGAATTTGTTCACCAGCACATGGTCCCCGGTGTCCACCCTGCCACGCGCCAGAAGCTGCCCCTTGGTGACAGTTCTTCCCCCCAGCGAGCCTTCGTAATAGCGGCGGCTGTTGTCGGGCGTGTACCTGGGATCCTCCTTCGGAGCCGCCCCCACATACTGGAACAGGCCAAGATTGTGCCGAACGGTGGTAAGCTGGGCCTTGGGTGCCCAGATCCATTGGGTTTCCCCATCCGCAAAGTGCAGACGGCAGTGGGCGAAGAAGCCGAGGAAACTGTGCTCGGTCAGCGGCGCCTGGTCGCTCAAAACACCGGTGTGATTCGCCACCACGTTGAAGTAGCTGCGCCCCGTCGCCCAGTCTTTGCAGCGGGAGAAAATGTTGGGCGTCGGGTCTTCCTCGGAGTGTTCCGCCACCAGTCCGTACAGCGTGGGCTGCATGGAGCCGGTGGGAATCTTGAACGGCTGGGCGATGTAGCTGCGAATGCCTAGTGCAATGACGATGGCGACGAAGAACACCTCGATGTTGTCCGCGATCTCGGAGGTCGCCACATGAGGCAACGCGCGCTCGCAGGTGTTGTTGATCTCGGTGGTGAGCGTGTCGATGCGAGCACGATCTCTAGACTTCATCGCATCCTCCAGGCTCGTGCGCAGAGTCACGATTTCCTCAAGCTTTGGAGCGGGCAGTACGTCGCGCTTGTAGTTGATGAAGCGCGTCACTCCCTTGTGCAGGAGCTTGGCGTGCTTGAGATAGCGAGGCGTGAGAAAAAGCATGGTGATGGGAAACGGTCAGTTGTTCTTCAAGACTTCAATGAACGCTTCCTGCGGGATGTTCACGCGGCCGATGGATTTCATGCGCTTTTTGCCCTCTTTCTGCTTCTCCAGCAACTTGCGCTTGCGGGAGATGTCGCCGCCGTAGCACTTGGCGGTCACGTCTTTGCGCAGGGCGCTGATGGACTCACGGGCGATGATCTTGCCGCCGATGGCCGCCTGGATGGCGACGACAAAGAGCTGCTGCGGAATGACTTCCTTCAGCTTCGCGCAAAGCTGGCGGCCACGGCTCTCGGCCTTGCTGCGGTGGACGATGCAGGAGAAGGCATCCACGGGTTCGCTGGCGATGAGGATGTCCATCTTGACCAGTTCGGCAGCCTGGGTGCCAGCGTGCTCGTAGTCCATGCTGCCGTAGCCACGGGTGATGGATTTGAGCTTGTCGTTGAAGTCCACGAGGATCTCGTTCAGCGGCATGACGGTATGCAGGAGCACGCGGCGGTCGTCGAGCGTCTCGGTGTTGTTCACCACGCCACGCTTGTCCATGACGAGCTGCATCATGTCGCCGATGTACTCGTTCGGGATCATGACGTTCACTTTCACGATGGGTTCACGGATCTCGTCGATCTCGTTCGCAGGCGGCAGGAAGGTGGGATTGTCCACCTGGAGCTCGGTGCCATCGGTCCTCCTCACGTCGTAAATGACGGAGGGATAGGTCGAGATAACATCCATGTTGAACTCACGACGCAGGCGCTCCTGGACGATTTCCATGTGCAGGAGACCGAGGAAGCCACAGCGGAAGCCGAAGCCGAGAGCGGCGGAGCTTTCCGCCATGAAGGTGAAGGCGGCGTCATTGATTTGAAGCTTGCCGACGGCGAGCTTTAGCGCCTCAAAGTCATCCGTGCTGACGGGATAGATGCCGCTGAAGACGAGGGGGTGGATTTCCTTGAAGCCCGGCAGCGGCTCGGGAGCGGGCTTGCGAGACTCGGTGAGCGTGTCACCGATTTTCACGTCAGCGGTGGTTTTGACGTTGGCGATGATGTAACCGACATCGCCAGCCTCCAGCTTTTCACAAGGCACCATCTTCGGGCGGAAGGTGCCGACATCCTTGATTTCGGAATCGTTCCCCGAAGCCATCAGACGCACCTTTTGACCACGAATGATCGTGCCGGAGATGACGCGAACATAACTGACGACACCGCGATAAGGATCGAAGATCGAATCAAACACCGAGGCCCGCAGGTAGCCATCGCCAGGATCTTTCGGCGCGGGGATGTAGGCGACGATGGCCTCCAGGATGTCGATGATGCCGATGCCCATCTTGGCGCTCGCGGATACGGCTTCATCAGCAGAGAGCTGGAGGATGTCCTCAAGCTGGCGCTTCACCTTGTCGACGTCGGCGCTCGGGAGGTCGATTTTGTTGATGATGGGGACGACGTGCAGGTTTTGCTGCAAAGCGAGGTTCAAATTGGCCACCGTCTGGGCCTCCACGCCCTGGCTGGCATCAACAAGCAGCAGAGCGCCTTCACAGGCGGCCAGCGAGCGGCTGACTTCGTAGCTGAAATCGACATGCCCGGGCGTGTCGAGCAGGTTGAGCTTGTAGATCTGGCCGTTTTTGGCCTTGTAGTTCATGCACACTGGGTGCGCCTTGATGGTGATGCCTCGTTCGCGCTCCAAATCCATCGAATCCAGGAGTTGGTCCTGCTGCTGCCTTACCGTGATGGTCTGTGTCGTCTCCAGCAGCCTGTCCGAGAGTGTGGTTTTCCCATGGTCGATGTGGGCGATGATGGAGAAGTTGCGGGTGTTGGCAATGGACATTCGGGGGGCTTGGAAGGGGGCGGCGTATGTAGTCCATGGCCGTCTGGAATGCAATTGCGATGCTTGCAGCCCATGCCATACCGGTGGATGAATGCGGCATGAAACGCGAATTACTTTCCGAAGAAGCCCTTCAGACAGCCTTGGCCACCCTGCCCATCTGGCAGCTCGAAGATCGTGAACTGGTGCGGGAATTCCGCTTCGACAGCTATCTGGCAGGCATCAAGTTCGTGAATCGTGTCGCCCAGGAGGCCGAGGCGCTGAATCATCACCCCAGCCTGCTCATCGGCTGGTGCCAAGTCACCGTGCGGCTGACCACCCACAGCGCAGGCGGCTTGACCGGCCTCGATGTGACGCTCGCCGGGAATATCAGCGCGATTTGAAACTCAGCGAGCCGCCGCCGCCGTGTCCCGGTTGACCTTCTGTCCTGAAGGGTCAATGACGTCCACTGTGACAAAGATGATGATGTTTTTCGTCTCTGTCTGCTTAGCGTCGCTCTTGAAAAAGCGCCCCACGAATGGCAAATCACCCAAAATCGGCAGCTTGTCATTCACCATGGTGCGCTTCTGTATCTTGGCCCCGCCCAGCACAATGGTGGCACCATCCCAAATCTTGACCGCTGTGGTGACTTTCTGAGATTTGAAAATGGGCTGGAGGATGAAGTTGGGGGTGATGAGTTGCTCAGGCCGCGAAAGACCAATATAACGAAGGATATCTTGTGTAATCCACCATGGACCTCCAAAACCTGATAGAGGACTCCATGGTCGAGGAGCGCCTGGTGGAGGATAGCCGACATAAGGGAATGGGGGGACCTGTGGGACTCCAGGGTTGGTGGGGGACGGAGGGAGCGGCGGTAATTTGTCCCCCGCCCTTATACCGCCCGATATTAATAGACCTAAAGGAATTATGACTTTGGGTTTGATTGGGTTTCCAGCGTAGTCAGTTGCTATCGCAATGGCACCGATACTCACAGGCAAATAGGACTGGCTTGCTGGACTAAAAATTGGGGAACCGTAATTCACAAAGCCTTCGAATTCCGTCAGGCTGGGAGAGATGGTCAGCTCAATAGAGCGCCCGTCCTCGGCGATGATCGGCTCCACTTCGATTTCGACGCCAGTTTTCCTCATGTCAAAGGCAGTGGGAGTCGTTGGAGTGGCGATCAGCGTCGTTGGTGCACCAAGGTTACCACCGCCACCCTGCGGTAGTTGTGGCGGATCAAATTCCGTCGGGTAGATGAACTCGCGGGTGACTTCCACGGTGGCCTTCAAGCCGTTCTTGGTCGTCACACTGGGTGATGCGTTGATATCGACTCCTTTTTTCTGGGAAAGCCCGCGCAAGACACTCTGAAATTGCGGATCGGTAAACACACCAGCCACGGAAAACACCCCTGGTGCCGCACTCGCAGCCGTTGAGGTTGAACCAGTCGCTAACAAACTGTCAAGAGTGCTATTTCCAATCGCCAAACTGCCAGTTCGAAGCCCAGAAGTCACGGCCCCACCACCGCCACCATTCACCGTCGTCACTCCGAGGGGAATGGGTCCTCCCACGGCACTAGGAACATTTTGCTCAGGAAAAACCACAACCCCATCCAAGGCGATTGCTGGAATAACCGCCGTTCCACCAAACGGATAGTTGGAAGCAGAGAATGGATTCCCATTACCAGGCGTTCCACCGCCCATAAACACATTATTGCCCTTCGCACCCACGCCACCCAGCAACCAGTCATACCCAATTTCCTCCAGATTCGTCTGATTCACCTCCAACATCCGCACGGTGATCACCGCCATCTTCGGCGCGGCCTTTGATGCTTGTTCGACAAACAGCTCGACCATTTCCATGTTTGCAACCGTGTTGCGAACCGTCAACGTGCTGGTGGTTGAGTTAAAATTGGCACTGGTCCCCTCTGGAAATGTCACACCACGAGCCTCGAGAAACTCTTTCGCGCCCATGCGGCGGATGACCAATCCCCCGCCTGCGGGAGCCTGTGCACCAAAAGGGTCTGCTGGAGCCGCCGCACCTGCATCTCCTGCGGGCGCGTTTTGGATGAAATCGGGCGGCACCCGGAACGAGCGCGAGATGATGGCACCGCTGCGCTCACTGATGGAAACAAACGTCACCGCATGGTCGTCCACCTTGTAACTCACCCCGGCCATCTCGCTCACATAGCGCAGGACTTCCTCCATCGGCACGTCGCGCAGATTCAGGCTGATCGGCTTGTCTCGCGCCTCAGGCGGCACGTTGAGGATGAAATTGATGCCTGTGCCCTGCGGATCGATATCCCGGCTGCGCACGCGCAACAGCTCTGCCACCTCATCCAAAGTCGCCCCGCCGAAGTCCACCTGGGGAAAAACCAAGCTGCGGAGCTTTTCCGTGATCTTTTCGCGCCCACTCTGCGCATTCGACATCGAAGCGCTGGCAGCGCCAAACATGGAACTCACATCCTGCGAGGTCAGAGGCACCGGATCTTCCCAGGCTTGATCCACCGCGCCGAGCATCTTGGAGCGCTGGTGATCATACGCGGCCTTGAAGTAGCGCTGCCGGTCCCTTTCCACAGCTTCCATCCCACGTCTGGCGGCGCTGTTGTACGCATCAATGCGCAAAACGTTCTCGTAGGTCTTGATCGAGTTGTCGTAGTCACCCAGTTCCCGGAAGGAGTTCGCCTTGAGCAGCAGCTTTTGCACCTCGCCCACGTTCTGGATGTGCTTCTCAGTCAGCGCAGGCGGCCAGCGATCAGGGTCGGCAAACTGCTGTTTCAATTCCATGACTCTGGAATCCTTGGGCGAAACCACCAGCAGCTTGTCCAGCAAATCAGCCGCTTCCTTGTAGGCGGCTTTGCTCTGCAAATTTCGGGCATGCATGCAACCGGCCACCACATAGCCATTTTGGGCAGCCAGACGGGCCTCATGCGTCAGCGGCGTCTGCGGCAGTGATTCATAGCTCGCGGTGAACAAAGCCAGCGCCTCCTCGGCCTTTTGCTGATTGATCAGCTCGTAGCCGCGCTGGATGTCATCAATCGCTTTGTTCGCCTGGATCGCCCGCCTGCGAGTTTCTTTCTCCGCAAGCGCAGAAACAGACTGTGCGCGAGCAGCAGACGGCGTGGCACCTAAAACGGTCATGATCACCATCAAGGCTCCGCCGAGCAGGCGAAACCGAGGCATCTGGAAAATGCGAAAAGGGGGCGGGAGCATCAATGAGTTGGAAAAATCAGGGTTATATCAGGGCCGGGCAATTCGCCAAAGCATTTTCTGCGGAGATTTCATGTCCTGGGAGTTGCCCCCCTTCCCCATCTTGCTCTGATGCCCCTCCCTACCTCTTCAATCATGTCCAAAACCCCCATCAAAGTCGCAGTCACCGGCGCCGCCGGTCAGATCGGTTACGCCCTCCTTTTCCGCATCGCCTCCGGTGCCATGTTTGGCCCGGATCAGCCCGTGATCCTCCAGCTCATTGAGGCTCCCTTTGAAAAGCCGCTCGCCGCCCTTGCCGGTGTGGCCATGGAGCTCGACGACTGCGCCTTCCCGCTGCTCAAAGGCATCGTGCAGACCAGCGATCCCTCTGTTGGATTCAAAGATGCCAACTGGATACTCCTCGTCGGCGCCAAGCCGCGTGGCCCTGGCATGGAACGTGCCGATCTTCTCAAGGACAACGGCAAGATCTTCATCGAACAGGGCAAGATCATCGACGCCGTCGCGGCCGATGACGCCCGCATCGCCGTCGTCGGCAATCCGGCCAACACCAACTGCATGATTGCCGCCTCCCAGGCCAAGCGCCTCACGCCAGATCGCTTCACCGCCATGGTGCGCCTCGACCAAAACCGCGCCCAGACCCAACTCGCTCAGAAGGCCGGTGTGGATCTCACCGAGGTGAAGGACATTTTCATCTACGGCAATCACAGCCCCACCATGTTCCCGGCCTTTGCCCACGCCACCATCGGCGGCAAACCTGCAGCAGCCGTCATCAATGATCAGGCCTGGCTCGAAGGCCCCTTCCTCGAAACCGTCGGCAAACGTGGTGCCGCCATCATCGCCGCCCGTGGCTCATCTTCCGCCGCCTCCGCCGCGAATGCCCTTGTCGATCACGTCCGCTCCCTCGTCACTCCTGGCGCTATCCATTCCATCGCCGTGAAGAGCAACGGCCTCTACGGCTTCGATCCCGAAGTCTGGGCTGGCATGCCTGTCCGCACCACGACTCCGGGCAGCTACGAAGTCATCACCGGCTACGAAATGGACGACTTCGCCAAGTCCAAAATCGCCGCGACAAACAAGGAACTCGTCGATGAGCGCTCTTTCGTGGCCGACATGCTGAAGTAGTGCCTGCGGCGGTCATCAAGGCTTCGCCTGTCAAAGCATCGTCAAGTGGTCAAGCAGTCACCGTCTTGACCACCTTGACAAGTCTTGACCCTTTCTTGTCCTCTGCCCCATGCGCCTTCGTGGCCCATGGGGCTTTTTCTGGCGAAATAGCCCTCGCTCAACACGTTAAAGCCCCATGCTCCCCACCCGACGCGATTTCCTTCAAACCACCGGCTGCGGCTTCGGCTACCTTGCCTGGCAGGCCATGGCGCAAAGTCAGGCTGCCTTGGCCAATCCGCTCGCCCACCGTCGCCCGCATCATCAGCCGAAGGCCAAACGCGTCATCTTCCTGTTCATGCAGGGCGGCGTCAGCCATGTCGATTCCTTCGACCACAAGCCCCGCCTGCTCAAAGACGACGGCAAGCTCATCGACGTGGCCGACTCACGCATCGTGGCGAAGACCGGCAAAGGCGCGCCCCAGCGCGTCATGAAGCCGCTGTGGGACTTCCAGCAGCACGGAGAGACCGGCCACTGGGCCTCCAATCTCTTCCCGCACATCAATCACCACATCGACGACCTCTGCTTCCTCCACGGCATGCACACCGAGGGCGTCGCCCACGGCCCCGCCACGCTCTTCCTGCACACCGGCACCACGAGTTTCATCCGTCCCAGCATGGGTTCCTGGGTGATGTATGGCCTCGGCGCGGAAAATGAGAACCTGCCCGGTTTCATGACCATCAGCCCCAGCCTCGGCAACGGCGGCCCGCGCAACTACGGCAACGGCTTCCTCCCTGCCGTCTTCCAAGGCACGCCCGTCGGCCGCAGCGGCCAGCCCGCCCGCGAATCCACCATCAAAAACATCGCGAACACTTTCTGGACGCCCGAGCAGCAGCGCAAGCAATTCAGCCTCCTCAGTTCACTCAACGCCGAGCAGGCCGCCAAAGCCATGCCTGGCGACACCGAGATCGACGCCGTCATCCGCAGCTACGAGCTCGCCGCCCGCATGCAGACCAAGGCCCCCGGTGCCATGGACCTCTCCGACGAATCGGAAGCCACCCTCAAGCTCTACGGCATCAATGAGGAGCCCACAGACAACTACGGCCGCCAGTGCCTCATGGCCCGCCGCCTCGCCGAGCAAGGCGTGCGCTACATCCAGGTCAATTACGGCGACAACTCCAACAACCCCGCCTGGGACCAGCACTCCAACCTCCCCAAGCACGGCGACCACGCCGCCGCCGTCGATAAACCCATCGCCGGCCTCCTCGCCGACCTCAAACAACGCGGCCTTTTGGAAGACACCATCGTCTGGTGGGGCGGCGAATTCGGCCGCACCCCTTACGCGCAAAACAACGGCACCGGCCGCGACCACAATCCCCTTGGCTTCACCGTCTGGGTCGCCGGTGGTGGCTTCAAATCCGGCTTCTCGCACGGCGTCACCGACGACATCGGCCACATGGCCGTCGATGGCAAAGTCCACATGCACGACCTGCATGCCACCATCCTGCACCAACTCGGCCTCGACCACGAAAAACTCACCTTCCGCCACGCTGGCCGTGATTTCCGCCTCACCGACGTTCACGGGCATGTGGTGAAGGAAATCATCGCCTGACTTCACTTCCCGAGCAGGAGCCTCACCGGTCCAGCCCATCTCTCCAGGCTTTGTTGTGGGAACCGCCAAGCTTGGCGCTCTCAGCCCCCATGAAAGGGGGTAAACACCCCATGGCGCACCCTGACGATGCAGCGGTAGGATCACACCAATGAACGCGCGGCCTCATCCTGAAATCACCACGCAGACGTCTGACGCGTCGCACTGCGATTTATGGGTGACCGCCACCACCGCGCCATGACCAAACTCGCCCTCCAAGGCTCGTGGAACCAAGCCAAAGGCAAGCTCAAGCAGACGTATGCCGAGCTGACCGATGACAACCTGCTCTACTCACTGGGCCAGGATGAGGTACATCTGGGCCGCCTCCAAAAACAGACCGGTGCCATGCAGGAAAAGCTGCGTGACTCCATCACCACCCTTCCCGTCCACCACATGAAAACTATGAAAGCCGCCCTCCTGCTCCTTCCCCTCGCCCTGTTCACCCTGACGGCACTCCCAAGCTGCCGGGAAAAAACCGCCGGCGAGAAAGTGGGCGATAAAATCGACGACGCCCTCGATCAGCGCCCGGGCGAGAAAGTCCGTGACGCGGTGGAAGATGCCAAGAAGTAGCCTCCGCGCGGCAGACATTGGCTGGTTCCGTCATCCTGGTGAACCTGCACCGTGACCATGAAACACACGGTCACACCTCTCTGTGCCCTGCCGGCCCACGACATCGGCTACAGGGTGATGAAGGAAGTCAACGCGTGACGTAAAACGAGTTTTCCAACTCGTTTTCCCCTCCGCCTCATTGATGGAACGAACTTGGAAGTTCGTTCTACACTGAGCCGGTCATGCATCGCCCTCGTTTCATCATCCTTGCCCTCATGCTTCCCAGCATGAGCGCCTCACTCGCGGTGGAGGCCAAGGTTCAGTTCAATCGAGATGTTCGTCCCATCCTCTCGAACAAGTGCTTTCGCTGCCACGGTTTCGATGAAAAGAGCCGCAAGGCCGACCTGCGGCTGGATCAACGCGATGGTGCCATCGCGGATCACGATGGTAAAAAAGCCGTGGCGCCGGGAAAGCCGCAGCAGAGCGAGTTGATTCATCGCATCAACACAACCGACGGCGATGACCTCATGCCGCCGCCGGAAGCGAAACAAGCACTGACCGCCGCCGAGAAGAACATCCTTAGCCGCTGGATTGCCGAAGGCGCGGAATACGAGGCGCATTGGTCGTTGATCCCGCCCAGACAGGCGTCGGCGTCGCCAAATTCGATCGACGACTTCATCCGCGCCGGGCTGAAACAAGAAGGACTCCAACCCGCGCCCTCCGCCTCTCGCGAAACGCTGCTGCGGCGTGTCAGTCTCGATCTCACCGGCCTGCCGCCGACTTTGGCAGAACTGGATGCCCTCCTCGCCGACAAAAATCCGCAAGCCTACGAGCACGCGGTGGACCGGCTTCTCGCCTCAAAACATTTCGGCGAGCGCATGGCCGTCGAATGGCTGGATGCGGCACGTTATGCCGACACCAACGGCTATTTTGGCGACAAGACGCGCAGCCTATGGCCCTGGCGCGACTGGGTAATCGACGCCTACAACCGCAACCTGCCCTTCGATCAGTTCACCATCGAGCAGCTTGCGGGAGATCTGCTGCCCAACGCCACCACCGCGCAGCGCATCGCCACCGGTTTCAATCGCAACCACATGGCGAACAACGAGAGCGGCATCATCGACGAGGAATACCGCGTGGAATACGTCGCCGACCGTCTCGAAACCACCGGCACCACCTGGCTCGGCCTCACCATCGGCTGCGCCCGCTGCCACGATCACAAATACGATCCCATCACCCAGCGCGAGTTCTACCAGCTCTTCGCCTTCTTCAACAACCTGCCAGAGCAGGGCCTGATCAAAGCCGACAATCCACCGCCGCTGCTCAGCGTGCCTTCGGCAGAGCAGGAGACGAAGCAGCAACAACTCATCACGGCCAGAAAACAAGCCGAGCAAGATTTCGCCCCCATGGCAGATGCTTTGCGCCAGCAGATCGCACACTGGGAAAAATCCCTCACACTGACGGCATCACCGAGCGAGAAGCTCGTGACGCATCAGGATTTCAACGAGCGCATCGACGCCAAGCAGGTCGGAACGAGCTTCGAGTATCCCAGTGGCATCCTCGGCCAATCCGCCAAGTTTGATGCCACTCAACATGCCGAATGGGACGGCCAGTTCGATGCCGATGCCGCCTGGAGCATCGGCGTCTGGTTGATGGCGGACACTTCGCTGAGCTGCGTGCTGTCCAAGATCGAACCACAAGGCCAGCGTCGCGGTTTCGAGGTGATCTGGCAGAAAGGGCGCTTCCAGATCAATCTTGTGAACCGCTGGGGATCGAATGCCATCGAAGCCGTCACGGTGGAACCCATTTCGGCGAAAAAATGGCATCATCTGGTGCTCAGCTATGATGGCACACGCAAAGCGGCAGGCTTGAAAGTGTTCCTGAATGGCAAGCTGGCCGCGCTGAACATCCTGAACGACACGCTGGATGACTCCATCGTAACCCAGGAGCCGCTGCGCATCGGCCGTCGCGATTCTGGACTCGGCTTCTACGGCCAACTCGATGAGTTGCGTGTCTTGCAACGCACCACGACTGCTGAGGAAGCCGAATCATGGTTCTGGAGCGAGCGCCTGCGCGGCATCATCGCCCAACCCACGGCGAAACGCAGCGCTGCTGACGCGACATTGCTTCAAGACTACTTTGTCGATCATCACGCGGATGCCACGATGAAGGAGGCCCATCTGCGCGTGCAGAAAGCGAAACAAGCCGAAGCCGCTCTGCGCGAAAGCATTCCCACCACGCTGGTGATGCAGGAGATGGACAAGCCGCGCACGGCGCATGTGCTGACACGCGGCCAGTACGATCATCCCGCCGATCCGGTGCAGCCGGGAGTGCCTGCGGCCTTGTCAGCGTGGCCTGCGGAGGCACCGACGAATCGTCTCGGCTTCGCCAGATGGCTGGTCTCGCTTGAAAACCCGCTCACGGCACGAGTGGCAGTGAATCGCCTGTGGATGCAATGCTTTGGCGAGGGACTCGTGCGCACCGTGAATGATTTTGGCTCGCAAGGCGAGGCACCGACGCATCCCGAACTGCTCGACTGGCTTGCTGTGCATTTTATGCAAAGCGGCTGGGATGTGAAGGCGCTGCTCAAACTCATCGTGATGAGCGACACTTATCGGCAGAGTTCGCAGTTCCCTGTTCGCGGTTCACCGTTGGATCCAGCGAATCGTTGGCTCGCACGCGGGCCGTCATTTCGATTGAGCGCGGAGATGGTCCGCGATCAGGCGCTCGCGGTGTCGGGGCTGCTCGTGCCGAAAATCGGCGGCCCCAGCGTGCGGCCGTATCAACCTCCTGGCCTGTGGGAAGCCGTGTCCTACAACGGCGAGGAAACCTACACCGCCGACTCCGGCGAAGGTCTGTGGCGGCGCAGTCTCTACTCTTTTTGGAAACGCCAGTCCCCGCCCCCTGCCCTGCTCACCTTTGACAGCCCAACGCGTGAAAAATGCACCGTGCGCCGCGCCCGCACCAACACGCCGCTGCAAGCACTCGTGCTGCTCAATGACGAGACCTATGTCGAAACTGCTCGTGCTTTGGCGGCATGGACGCTGGCACAAAAAGGTGTGGAGGAGTCACGCCTGACTCTCGCCTTTCGCCGCGTAACCTCACGCATGCCCGAGGCGGATGAACTCGCCACACTCACGAAACTGCTGCACTCGCAGCGCACGCGTTTTAACACGCAACGTGAGGAGGCCGGCAAACTCATCGCCATCGGCGCTTCCAAGCAAGGCCGCGAACTCGATCCCGTCGAGCTGGCCTGCTGGACGGTGACGCTGCACACGCTGTTCAACCTCGACGAAACCATCACACGCCGATGAATCTCGAAATGACACGTCGGCAACTGTTTGGCAGAGCCTCCGCAGGCATCGGCGGCGCGGCGCTGGCCTCGCTGCTGGGAGAAGGGCGCAGTTTCGCCGCGCCGCACTTCGCACCGAAGGCGAAGCGCGTGATTTATCTGTTCATGCACGGCGGGCCGTCGCAGCTCGACCTGTTCGATCACAAGCCGGGTTTGAAAAAGCTGCACGGTCAGGAATTCCCCGCCTCCGTGCTCGGCGACCAACGCCTCACCGGCATGACGAGCGGGCAAAAATCCAAACCCGTCACCGCTTCGCTGTTTGATTTCAAACAGCATGGTCAATCCGGCGCGTGGATGAGCGAACTGCTGCCAAACATGGGCCGCGTGGCCGATGAGCTGTGCCTCATCCGCTCCATGAACACGGAGGCGATCAATCACGATCCCGGCGTCACCTTGCTGCAAACCGGTCATCAGCAGCCGGGCCGCCCGAGCTTCGGTGCCTGGGCCAGTTACGGTCTCGGAAGCGAGAATGCGAGCCTGCCGGCCTTCGTGGTGCTCATCTCACGCGGCAGCGCGGCACGTCCCGCTGATCCGCTCTATGCGCGGCTCTGGGGTTCCGGTTTCCTGCCTTCCAATCATCAAGGCGTCAGCTTCCGCAGCAGTGGTGACCCGGTGTTGTATCTCTCCAATCCGCCCGGCATCGACTCGCAGTCGCGTCGCGAGCAGCTCGATGCCATTCAGTCGCTCAACCGCCGTCAATTCACACAGCAGCTCGATCCTGAGATCGAAACCCGCATCGCGCAGTATGAGATGGCCTACCGCATGCAGACCAGCGTGCCGGATTTGATCAGCCTGCGAGATGAAAGCGAGTCCACCCTCGACGCCTACGGCCCGCTATCACGCGTGCCCGGCAGCTTTGCGGCGAACTGCCTGCTCGCACGTCGCATGGCGGAAAGCGGCGTGCGTTTCATCCAGCTTTATCATCGCGGCTGGGACCAGCACTACAACCTGCCCAGCGACCTCCGCCTGCAATGCGGCGACATCGACCAGCCCTGCGCCGCCTTGATCAGCGATCTCAAGCAACGCGGCCTGCTGGATGACACGCTCATCGTCTGGGGTGGCGAATTTGGCCGCACCACCTATTCCCAGGGCAAACTCGAACCCGCCAATCATGGCCGCGATCATCATGGCCGCTGCTTCACCATGTGGCTGGCTGGTGGCGGCGTGAAACCCGGCCTCCAGTTCGGCGAAACCGACGACTTCTGCTTCAACATCGCCCGCGATCCCGTGCATGTGCATGATCTCAATGCCACGCTGCTGCATCTCCTCGGCATTGACCACGAACATCTCACCTTCCGCGCCGAAGGCCGCGACTACCGCCTCACCGACGTGCATGGCAAAGTTCTCAAGGAAATAATGGCCTGAGAGCCAGCCCCTCACATCTCACTCTCTCCTGCGGGTTGGTAGAAGCTGATACGGCGCGTTTTGCACACTCCGCGCCACGATGTTTTGTGAAAAACTGGACTGAGGAATGGGGTGGCACACCCTTCCCTGGCCGGACAACCTTTCAGGTGCTTCTTCCCGAAGTCACCCGCCTTAAAATCCTCGAAGCCACCCCAGAGCGAGTTCGCGTCATATCCGTGTGAATCCACGGATACACACCACGAAAAATAATTGTGTTCATTTGAAAGCCGCCCCGTTTAAATCTCTGCCGTGAAAATCCGCGCCTGCCATCCCCACAGCTTCCCCGCTTGTAATCGGTGCATCCGGCAGCAAATCTTTCTTCCACATGGCAGCTCAAAATTCCATCGGACACTCCTCAATCGTGCGCATGGTCCTGCGCCTCGGTGGAGTGGAAGTGCCAGTGTCCCAGATGGGGTCGGACTTCCTCATTTTGAAGGAAACCTTCAGCAGCCCCGCCTCGGAAGGCGTCGTCACCCTCACCGTCGATGGCGTCAGCGAGGAAATCCCCGTCCTTCTGCCCCGTGGCATCTTGGCGACCTCCAAACGCATCGAAATCGCCGAAGTGGAGACCCGCGAACTGGCCGCTGCCTGATTTTCGGCAAAGTCCCCTACATTCAAAGTGGAGCCGCGCTCCCTCAGGAGCGCGGAATGAGAGTTGCCACCTCTCAGTTGCTGCAAGCAACGATGCTTCAACGGAACAATCATTGGAAAAAAGTCTTTATAGTAGTTTGAAGAAAATGAGAAGTTTTTGAAGAGAAAAAGTTCTTTTCAATAATCCAGAAATCAGTCATCTTAAGTTTATTGCAACTAAATTATTCACATCCACCCAATCCCATGAACCCAAATCAACTCACACTCCCAAAACTCGCCGAGTCTATCTCTGGTGCCGCCGCTGCCTTCCGTTGCCGCACTGAACTCCAACCTGCTGGTGGGGCTGGTGATAAGGTTTTTCCTCCGACCTATACCGGAGCCGTTTATGCGATTGAGCAGCGCCAAATTTTTGATGCCGAGGGGAAGAACCCACAAACGAAGACCTGCGTGGTTCTGGATTCGGTGCAGGCACAGGCAAACCGGATGGAGGATGCTCTCCAGGCTGCTTTGGATGCTGGCCGAGTGAAGGTGCCTGTGCTGAGCGTGGACTTCACTGGCCTGGGCTTGCTGGATGAAGTGGGCCGTGTGACTAGCCTTGAGGCTCCTCATCGGGTCGCTGACGCCATCCTTCGTGACAGCCTGCACAACGGGCAGCCATTCAGGAAGAGTGATCTCGGCAAACAACTTGATGCTGCCAGCCTCCAAAATGCCACGCCACTGTATCAACTCTGCCCAACGGCACTCGTGTTTGGCATTTGGGACTCAACTGGCCCGAAAGGTGGCCTGGGTGCGAAGTTCCAGCGTTCTCTCGTCTCAGAGATCATCGGAGTGAATGCTCAAATCGGCAAAAAGACCAGCAGCCGAATCGATCCACTCGGAATGCGAGCCGCAGCCAAAGTTATCAAGAAAGACGGAAGCTATGAACTGGCCGGAGACAAGGCGGCTGGCGCTGTCTCGCCAGCAGAAGTCAATCATGGCAACATCCCTCCAGACATCACCGATGGCGGAGCAACCATCGACTATGCGGAGCAGACCATCGTGCTCTCCCTTCCCGCATTGCGTCGTCTGCGTTTCCCTGTGGATGGCAAAACGACAGTCGAGCGAGACAATGCAGGTCGCACAGTGCTCGTGGCCCTTGCCCTTACTGCAGCAGCATTGGCTGCGGAGAGTGGTTTTGACCTCCGCTCACGCTGCCTCCTCTGGCCGACAGGTCCGCTGACGTGGGAACTTCTCGCCACACCTGGAAAGCCGACTGAAAAGCTCACCATCACCTCTGAGGATGCGATTGCCTTGCTCAAAGAGGCCGTCGCCGCCGCTGAGAATGAAGGACTCAAATGGCAGAGTGAGCCGATCACCTTGAAACCAGCCCCCAACCTGATTGCGCTGCTAAAGCGCTCCCAGGAAATCTCGGCCACCACTCCTGAAACCAGCGCCAGCTAACCTCACCGCTTATGTTCGCCCTTGGCATCGAGTTCCTCACCGGCACGGCGGTGATGACCTCCGCAGACAGCCGTGAGACAGCGGAGTGGCCGCCGCATCCGGCGCGTGTCTTCATGGCACTCGTTGCGGCGCATTACGAGACGCGTCCACTTCTTGAAGACGGAGCGGGGGCGCTGAAATCATGGTCCGAGGAGCGGCTATGTCTGGAGTGGTTGGAGAAGCAAAGCGCCCCTTCGCTGCAATACGCTGAGGTGCCTGTGGAGCAACGGCGTTCAGTGGTGAAGTTTTATGTGCCTGTGAATGACACTGGACTGCCAACCAGACCCGCCAGTGTCAAACCGGCTGAGATGCGGGGCGCTCTGGGTGTCATGCCTGCCTTCCGTAGCAAGCAGGAACGCACCTTCCCAGCCGTGAGTCTCGGCTTGTCGAGCCAGCGGAATGAAGTTCACTTCATCTGGCAGGAATCCACGCTTCCTGCCGAACTGAGTGCGGCATTTCAGCGGTTGGCTGCCAAAGTCATCCGCATCGGTCACTCATCCTCGCTGACCAAGCTCTGGATTGCAGAGCCAGAGCCGCAGTTGACCGTCACTCTTTCGCCTATTGCCTCGACCAAGAAGGTCCGCGGTGGCGTGAAGCTCCGATGCATCGCTCCCGGTTTACTTGCCGATCTCGATCAGCGATTCAATGCGGACGACATCAATGCTTTCTTTGACTTGAGCCAGCAGATCAAGGACACGACTGGAAAGGCCAAAATCGCTGCGAAGGAAGCCTTCAAAGCTCGTTTCGGAGAAGATCATACAGCTTCACTGGCAGCGCCCGTTCGTCGGAGGCCTTTCATCGGCACCAGCCAGACTTATGCACCGCCTCTGAGCGCAGATAGGCCACTTATTGGCAGCGTCTTCGATCCCGAAATCCTCATCCTCACCAAGCAAGATGGCCGCGTTCTTGGCCTAGAATCCACGAACATGCTTGTTGAAGCCCTCCGTGGCACATTGCTCACGGGCAGCGAATCGGCACCGTCTTGGTTCACCGGACATCGCGAGCAGGGCGAGCCTGCGGACAAACCTCACCTAGCGCTGCTTCCACTAGCCTATGTGGGCAGCGAATATGCGGATGGGCACGTCCTCGGCTTGGCACTCGCTTTTCCCAAAGCAGTCTCAGCCAGGGATCGTGGTGAACAACTCAAACGCATTTTTAAACTGGACCCAGACGGTAATGAAGAGGGCATCACGCTGAAACTCGGCAATCACGGTGCCTGGAACTTGCAAAGGGAGGAGCGTTCCTCCCGCTCCCGGCCCATCGCCCTGCGCGCAGAGACTTGGACGGAGGCATCTACCGTCTGGGCGAGCGTCACTCCCGTGGTACTTGATCGTCATCCCAAGCTCGATCCTTCCGACCCGAAGGAGCGTGAGGCTTGGCGGCAGGAAGTTGCCGGAATCATCAGCGCAGGCTGTGTGAACATTGGCCTTCCGAAGCCCGTTGCTGTGGACATCGACAAGACTTCTTGGCATCGCGGCGCACCGCGTTCCCGTCCTGGACCGAATGGCATGCCGTGGCTGACCAGCAAGACGGGCAGCGCACGGCAACAGGTGCATGTACTCCTTCAGTTTGACTGTGAAGTCGAAGGCCCCGTCCTCATCGGCGCTGGACGGTATCGCGGCTACGGTGTCTGCAAACCTCTCGGTCTCCCAAATTCATGAGTTCGCCAGCCCCACTTTCGCCCGAGTCTTTTGCCGAGTTCTTCCACGCCTTGTGGGGATATGATCCGTTTCCGTGGCAGGAAGATTTTGCTGCCCGCCTCTGCGCTGGTTTGCCACCTGATTACGTCACTGTGCCAACTGGCAGCGGAAAGACTGCCTGCTTGGACGCTGCTGTCTTTGCCATGGCTGTCCAGGCATCTCGTCCTGCTGCCGAGCGCACCGCCGGGCGGCGCATCTTCTTCATCGTGAATCGCCGTATCATCGTGGATGAGGCTTTCGAGCGGGCGAAGAAGCTCTCGGAAAAACTCAGCGACTCGCTCAAAACCGGTGCCGATCAAAACAGCCCACTTGCTAAAGTCGCCGCATGGCTCCGACATCTCGCCGGAGGCATGTCCGAGACACCGCTGACCTGCGCCGAACTTCGCGGCGGCATCTATCGGGATCGAGCCTGGGCCAAGTCCATCCTCCAGCCCATGATCCTATGCAGCACGGTGGATCAGGCAGGCTCACGCCTTCTTTTCCGTGGCTACGGCGTCAGCGATGAGGCCAGACCCATCCACGCAGCGTTGGTAGCACAGGACAGCCTCCTGCTCATCGACGAAGCCCACATCAGCCTGCCCTTTCTGCAAACGCTCGATTGGGTGAAGCGCTACCGCATTCACAAGCCAGAAGGAACGAAGACAGTTGTCCTGCCCTTCTCCATTGTCCGTATGACGGCCACGCCTCCGAAGGACGACACAGCAACTCTGCTTGAGCTGACAGATAAAGATCGCCTGCACCCCATCCTCGCACGTCGTCTCAGCGCACCCAAGCCCGTGCGACTTGTCCCAGCACCCAAAGCAAAAGGGAAGAACGCAGTCCCTGAACTGGTGAAAAAGCTGGAGGAAGTAGCCGCTGCCATTATCGCCCAGCAACCACCACCCAAGTCCATCGCCATCATGGTCAATCGCGTGAAAACAGCGCGTGACCTTGCGAAGGCGTTCAAAAGCAGTGACCGCCAGAAAGTCACCCTCATCATCGGCAGAATGCGCCCGCTTGATCGTGATCAAGTCACCCACGACCTGCAAGCGGTGCTGAAAACCGGCACCAAGCCCGGTGCAGACACGCCGCTGCAAATCGTAATATCCACCCAATGTCTCGAAGTCGGTGCCGACCTCGATTTCGACGCCCTCGTTACGGAATGTGCCAGCCTCGACGCCTTGAGGCAGCGCTTTGGCCGACTGAACCGCGATGGCAGGGAAAACATCACAGCCCAAGGAGTCATCGTCTTGCCCGAAGATCAGAACATCGAAGAGAGCAAGCTCAATGACGATAAGCTAGACGATCCCATCTATGGCAAAGCCATTCCCCGCACTTGGCGCTGGCTTGAGACGCTCGTGAAGGATGGCTCCGTGGACTTCGGACTCAATGCCATGACCGAAGCAGTGAAAGCAGCCCGGCAGGCCGATGAAGAAGCCTTTAACCGCCTCCTCATGCCACGGACTAATGCCCCCGTGCTGCTGCCCGCTTACATCGACTGCTGGGTCCAGACAAACCCCACGCCTGCTGCCGATCCCGATGTCTCTCTCTTTCTCCACGGCCCACAGCGGGACATGGCGGAAGTCCAAGTCTGCTGGCGAAAGGATCTGCCCGAGAACACGGAAAATTGGGCTGAATCCATCGCTCTCTGTCCACCAACAGCGCTGGAGTGCCTTCCCGTTCCGCTTCATTTCATGCGCCAGTGGTTGGGAAATGGCGGTCAGCTCGATGACACCTCGGGCGACTCTCCAGCCGCCACCAATGACGAACCGAGCAAGGACTCCCGAAAAGAGCGGCCCAAGATGGAAGTCAGAGTCCTCTGCTGGCTGGATGAGAAAAGCTACCTTCTGGAATCACCTTCAAGCATCCGCCCCGGTCAGACCCTGGTGCTACGCGCCGAAGATAGTGCCTGGGAAACTCTCGGCCATGTCCCCGAAGCTAGGCCTGAAACCATCGACATCGCTGAGGAAGGCCAGGCCAGACTTCGCCGCCGTGCTGTGGTGCGCTTGCACGAAAAAGTCTGGTGGCCTGCTGGCGGGGAGGACAGCCCAGCCGGTCAGCTTACAAAATGGGCCAAGGACGCTGATTTCGACCTTGCAAAGAAGGCAATCCAACAAGCTCTTCGAGCTTTGGCAGAGTCATCTGATCCCGCTTCCTTTCTCACTTCCAGATTAAAACACCTAGCAAGCGTCGATCCCAAGGATCTGAAATATGAGCCTTACCCAGATGGCCTCGGCATCGTGCTCTCAGCACAGGGTTACACCCCTCCGAACCCAGATGGCGAAGAAGGCTCAACCGAAGACGGTCCCGGCGACCCTTTGCTCGAAACCTCGAAAAAGCAGACCTTGGCAGCACACACGGCCCAAGTCACTGAGCTAGCCAAACGCTACGCCGCTGTCCTCGGTCTAGCAGACTACGAGCCACTCATCGCCATCGCAGCCAGATTGCACGACCTCGGTAAAGCTGACCCACGCTTTCAGGCCATGCTCATCCAGAGCACCGTCAGCGCTGCCTATGCCCAGCCTGCACTCTTGGCGAAATCCGACAGCATCCCCAGCTCCGCAGCCGCTCGTGAGCAAGTCCGCCAGAGGGCTGGCTTGCCCAAAGGTTTCCGGCACGAAATGCTCTCGGTGGAGCTAGCCACTTTACCTGCCGCTGCCGCACGCCTGCCAGCAGGTGAGACAGAAAAAGACCTCACCCTGCACCTCATCGCCAGCCACCACGGACACGCCCGTCCCTTTGCCCCCATCGTTTTCGATGACGGGCCGCTGGAGATAAAACTCGACGAGTTCCAACTCTTCCTTAGCGCCGAAGATCGCAAAACTGCACCAGCAGCCTATGCCCTCGACTCCGGCCTCGCCGAGCGCTTCTGGCAACTCACCCGCCTTCACGGCTGGTGGGGCCTAGCGATGCTCGAAGCCGTCCTCCGCCTCGCCGACCAAACCGCCAGCGCCAATCCTGAGCCATGAGTAAAACCATTCCATTACCCGGACTCAGGGCCGAAAACCTGCTCGGCTTCCTTGCTGCACTAGGGCTTTTCAGAATCTTTCAGGGAGAAACCAAGAGCGCGAAGTTACTGTGGATACCCGATGGTGGTGGGTGGTGCGCAGCACTTGAGGTACCTGATTCAAGCTACAGCGATGCGAACCAAGTGTCCCAGGGTGTCGCGTTATTGCTTGATGGACTGCCAAAGCCTCACTGGATTTTGGATTGGGAAAGGTTTCTCAGTAAATCGTTCCAGGACGAGACGGATTATTTCCGCAGCTCAGCTCTCGCATGGCTGAGCGGAGAAAAAAACCACGAACATTCGGCAGTTTTCACAGCCCAGCTTCCTGAGCTTTCCGCAGTCGGAGAGCGCGAGCACTTCGACCACCCATTCCGTGCTGCCCGAAAGGACTACTATCCCGGTAATCTTGAAAGCGTCTTAAAAAGCACCAATGCCTCCCATCTCCTTCGTGCGATTGCACGTCCGTGGGATTATATGGATGCGATGGCTAATCAGTCACTACGACTCGACCATGGAGACGACCGACGGCACGCTTACCAATGGCACGCTCCCACGGAAGACCCAGCCCGCCAGAAAGTCGGCTGCATGTTAGGTGCTAACCGTCTGGCGATTGAGGCATTCCCATTTTTTCCATGCCTGCCGCAGGCAGATGGTGGCACCGCCGTTGGCTTTACCTGCTCATCCAAGACTTACACTTGGATCACATGGCCCGTCTGGAGCAAGCCTTGCTCGTTAGAAGTCATCGCTTCATTGCTCAACCACCGCCTTCTGGCAAAAGACACGGAAGATAAAGGTAGTCTTGAGGCAATCGGCGTTGTGGCGGTTTTTGAAAGTCGCCGACTGCCTGTCGAAAAGAACAAAGTATTTTTGCCGCCGACTTTGAAGTGAAACCACTTCGGCCTCGGCCTCTTCGTCCCCGCTGACTGAACCACCTTCTTCTCATGACCGCAGACGATCATCTCCAAGGCCAGCCGCGTCCTTCTGCGGAGCAGGTGGCGTGGGTGTTTCATCACCTCAACACGCTTTATGACGAAGGCGGTTCGTTCCGGCATCTGATCTATCAACAGATGGGGTTTGATGAGAAGGCGTATGGCGTGCTGGTGGGTCAGGGCATGGCGCTCTCCAACCTCATCAACTGTGCCAAGGACAGCGAGGAAGTGTCGAAGCTGTTGTTGGAGTGTTATCTTTGACCGCCATGTACTGGAACTACCGCATCCTTGTGGTTACAGCTCAAACCACTCATTCAAAGATTTCCACACCGCGAGAGGTGAGAAAACCGCAGAGATGAAAAACGGTCAAATGGAGCTGCTTGGATATTCCCCCGAATAACTTCCCTCCAAAGTCGCGGCGACCCGGTGATAGCTATCGAGTCCCTTCCAAACGAGCTGACAGCAAATGGGGGCAAAAAAATGAATCTATTTTCCGCCCCCATTTGCTGTCAGCCAAATCTTCCGAAGTGACTCCCTGTTCCACATCCCGGCCCCAGGGATTCAGGTGCCCTGCGGTTTTCCAATCTCTTGCGGTGTCACATGCAGTCGATCGTTGGGTGCGTAAGCCTTCTCCAAGACGCGGTGCTTGAAAAAGACTCGTTGCCGGGGGCTGCGTAGCTTCGGTTGCCAACCGAGGCCGAAGTTTCCCAAGACTGCCTTTACCCCAGCTCAAACCATTCGATTGCCAATCGAATCTACCCATGACCGAACACCATCTCACTCTTCAATTCCAGGACTTCAAAGCCGAGCTGGTGCTCGGAGGCGAGCATTCGCTTTATGACCTGGCCGAGTTTCTCATCAAGACCCTGGGCTTTGACTTCGATCAGAGCATGGTGAGGATGAGGTCTGAGCCATGACTCCCGACCCGCCAGCCACCGTCGCCTACCCCAGCCCTGCCGGGGTTTCATCAAGGGGGCATGCCCGCGTGCCTTGAATCTCAAAAGACCGGCTGCCACGCTTCCATCGCATGACTTGCGGCACCCAGAGCTCCAGCGTCATCACCGAGGGCAGAGGCAATGATGTTCGGCGGCATGTGCTTGAGCGCGGGCATGAGGGTGGCGGCTAGCAGGGTGATGTCAGTGCAGAAGCGCTCCCCCAGCGCTGTCAGCGGCCCGTGCAGGAAATAGGCCGGGGAATCAAGCAGCAGATGCAGCAGGCCCATCACGCGGGCGTAATCGTTCACGACGCCTTGCCATGCCTCTCCCTCCACCTGCGCGAGGCTTTGCAAGGCCGCTCGCAGATCCCCCGGCAGACGTGCGCCGCTGGTGACTCCGGCCAACCTGCGCCAGACCGCAGGCGCACAGAGCGCATGATGCATCTCACCACCCGCGCCATTCAGCGGCCACACCCAGCGACCGATCTCACCCGTGGCGTGGTGCTGGCCGTCGAGCAACCGACCATGCTTCATGACCGCGATGCCAAAACCGCTGCGAGGGCCGAGAATAACGTAGTCATCGAGTTCACGGCCACCACCGAACCAGCGCTCCGCCAAAGCGATGACGCGAAGGTTGTTTTCGAGGATGATCGGTGCAGCGAAGTGTTTCTCCAGCTCGTCACGCACGGGCACATTGCGCCAGTCCGGCAGGAAGGAGTAGTGCAGCCCCACGCCTGCGGCGCGGTCAATCAAGCCAGGAGCGCCAATGCCAATGCCCAGCATCGGCCCTTTCGCCCCAGGCTGGAGTTCCCGGATCAGCCGGGCGATGTCCTGGAGCACGGAGGCCGTGTCCGCATCCTCCGGCAGGCTGTGGGTCAGCGTCATCGTTGGTACCCCGGAGAAATCCACCCGCACCGCCTGAATGCGCTCGGCATGGAACTCGACCCCCGCAAACCAACCCGCGCCGGGCACCGTCCGCAGGACCCGCTTCGGCCTGCCCATGCGCCCCTGCTCCAGGCCAGACTCAATCAAGTGCCCGGATGCGATCAACTGGTCCACATAATACCCCGTGGTGCTGGGCGACAAGCGCAGCACATCCGACAGCACACGGCGCGAGGTGGCATGCCCGCTGCGCACATGCAGGATGGCCTTGGAGAGGTTTTCACGAAGTTCTTCGGAGCTTCTCATGTCGTTTAGGCTAATGGAGGGACTGCGGTGGCTGCCATGAACGGCTCACTGCTATATTACGATATTGAAATATGTCGAGTCTTGCGTTCATACTGCTGGCACCTCCTCCACACCGAAAGTTTTTCAACTGTTCATGATCACAGCTCCACACATTCGCACCAGTGCCCGTCAGTGCGAGGTCGCCTGGTTTTCCGCCTTGTGCTCCGACGACTACGAATTTCTCGGCGTGCCTGACGGCTCTCTGCGCTCCAATTATGAGCACTGTGGCGACATCGTGAGAAAGGCGGACACACTCGGCTATCAAAACATCCTGCTGCCTTCCGGCTGGATCGCGGGGCAGGACGCGCTGGCCTTTGCCGCCGCCATGGCTCCGCAGACCAGGCAGATCAACCAGCTCGTGGCCCTGCGCATGGGCGAGGTCTGGCCGCCGATGCTTGCCCGCGCCATCGCCACGGTCGATCACATCGCCCAAGGCCGTCTGTGCATCAACATCATCTCCTCCGACATGCCCGGCCTGAAGGAGAGCAACGAAACGCGCTACGCCCGCGCCAGCGAGATCATCCAAATCCTCCAGGGTCTCTGGCGCACCGACGGCCCCTTCGAGTGGAAGGGCGAGTTTTACCAGATCAGCCTGCCCACCACCGAACCGGCCAAGCCTTACCAGCAAAACGGAGGTCCGCTCATGTACTTCGGCGGCATCTCGCCCGCTGCGCAGGATTTATGCGCGAAGCATTGCGATGTCTTCCTCATGTGGCCGGAGACGGAAGACCGCATCGCTGAAACGATGCGCGTCATGTCCGAAAAAGCCGCCGGCTACGGCCGCCAGATCGACTTCGGCTTCCGCGGGCACATCATCGTGCGTGAAACGGAGGCCGAAGCCCGTGCCGCCGCCGACCGTCTGATCTCCAAACTCACCGCTGAAAAAGGCGCGGAGATCAAAGCCCGCTCGCAAGACAGCCAGAGCGCCGGTGTGAAACGCCAGGACGAACTCCGTGCGCAAAGCGCCGATCTCTACATCGAGCCGCATCTCTGGAGCGGCATCGGCCTAGCCCGCAGCGGCTGCGCCAGCGCCATCGTGGGCGATCCTGATCAAGTGCTCGCCAAACTCAACCGCTACATGGACATGGGCATCCGCGCCTTCATCCTCAGCGGCTATCCGCACCTTGATGAGTGTGATCTCTTCGCCAAACATGTGCTTCCCAAGCTCCCCACCTGCCGCCTGAACGAACTCCAAGGCCGCCGCGTTCCTGATCCCGTGACGCCCCTCACCACCGCACCACGTCAGTAAAAAAGCAGCTCAACGGCGACGACGCCCGAGAAGCGCCAGGCTTCCCAGGAGCAGCAGCAGCGCACGCTGTGGCTCTGGCACGACGACCACCACCCCGTGGCTTTCGAACAAGCTGGTATCCCATAGAAGCTCGCCACTGAGATCAAAGAGCTGCAGGTCGTTGCCGGTCTCCGCGCCGGTTTGAAAACGGCTTCCGATGACGAAGCCGTTATTGGTCAAGGAACCGCTGACGGTGCCCCAGTCCAGCAGGTTGAAGACATCGCCAAATGTGCCGGTGTAGCCGCCTTGGGAAGTCACAACGATGCGTCCGTTGGAGTTGAGTGTCAGCGAACCGTCAATGGTAATGAGGTCGTGATTGGCACCCGCTCCGGCAAGGAAACCGGCGTCGTAACCAGGCAACGCGTCCACCCATTCCTGGGTGCTGGCATAGCTGGAAAAATGATCCGCGATGTTGCGATCTGTGGCACCGACCTGGAACACCGCACGATCGACATCCGAGGCGCTGCCTGCCAGAACCAGGTTTCCCAGCACGGAGAGGGTGCCTGTTTGATCACCCACCGTGGCGGCGGAGGCAAGACTGGCGTTCACGCTCGATCCACCGGGCCTGAGCACGCCGTTTTGGGCGGTGACAGCGCCGACCGCGGAGCCGACGGTGAAGGTGCCACCAGTGGCGTCAATCACACCCGTGCCGGAGATGACAGCGTCTGAGGTAAATGAAGCACCGGTGCGGGTGCTGACGTCGAGCCTGGCCCCGTTGTCGATGTTAACCCATGCGGCGTCATCCATGGAACCGGCGGCGCGAAAAACGAGAGCGCCCTGGGAGACACGGACGTTGCCGGTGTTGCGGTTGGTGCCATGGAGAATGAGTTCACCGAGGCCGTTTTTGGTGAAGGAGCCAGCGCCCATGAACTCGGCGTCCGCCTGGAAGGTGGCGGTTTGATTTTGATCCACCGTGAAGGTGCGACGTGATGGGTCGAGAAGGCTTTCCGAGGCGAACTGGGTGAGATTGACGTTGACGTTGACGTTGGTGAGGTTGTCTCCCGCGAGGTTCTGAATGGTGCCGCCCTGCCAGTTGTGGTTGGCGACGGTGGTGGAGATGGTCGCCCCGGCGCTGGTGGTCGTGGTGGCGTTCGGGGTGCTCAGGGTCTGATAGCGCAGGGTGGCGGTGCCACGTTGATTGAGGGTGCCGTTGCTTTCGGCGATGTTGGTGGCAGAACCGGTGGAGTAGTTGGCATCGGCCATGCGGATGGTGGTCACATTGAAGGAGCCGGTGTCGTAAGTGAGCGTGCCCTTGCCCGCCCCCGCGCCTCCAGAATTAGCAATTCGGCCCAAGATGAGAAGGTTCACGACAGCGTCCACCTGGCTGGCCCCGGTGAGGTTCAGGGTGCCTGTGGTGTCCACATTGGTGCCGTTGATCTCGTTGTCCGCGATGAAGAGATTCGCTCCTATGTCCCCTCCCTGCCTGCCGCGCAGGGTGAAGCTGCCATTCGCACGGATCGTCACTGTGCCCACGGACCGCCCGCCGCCGATCACCCAGGTGTCGGTGTTGATCACGTTGGTGGAAGAGCCCAGTGTGATGGATGAGGTCACGCCGATGTTGCTGACCCCCGTGGCCGCGTGGCCGATGATGATGCTGCCTGCGGTGATCTGGTTGGCTCCGTTGGAAAGCAGCAAAGCGCCACCAACCCCCAGGTTCGCCGTGCCGATCAGGCCCTTGTAAATGCCAAGTTCGAGCTGGCTGGTGTTGATCGTCACAGCGCTGGCAAGGGTGAAATCAGCGGTGCTAGTGACGTTGGCGCTGTTGCCGGTTCCAGCGGTGGCGTCACGGTAGCCGATAAGGACAAAGCTGGAGGGATCGTTGATATTCACGACACCGCTGCTGATGGTGAGATTGCCGGTGGTGGAGCCCGCGTCCGTGCCATAGGCACCGCCGACGACGAGGGATTTCACATTGAGGCCGCCCGTGACGCCGGCGGTGACAGTGCCTGTGCCGGTGGCCGTGCGAATGAGATAAAGCGCCTCGGTGGTGCCAGCCGCAATGCCTCCATCGAAGTTCACGGTGCCGCCGAGCACGGTGGTGGCACCGGTGTAGTTCGGCGCGGCGGAGAGAGTCAGTGAATTCGCGCTGCCCATGGTGACGGTGAGGCCGCCGTAACCACCGTTGCCGATGGCACCGGCCAAGGTGACGTTGTTGCTGCCGAGATCGAGGACGTTGCCAGCATTGAGGATGTTCCCTCCGGCACTGGGTGTGAGATAAACGGACGCGCCGAGCAGTTGCACGACTCTGCCTCCAGAAGTGATGTCGGTGGTGTTGCCAGCCCCCCAGCGGAGTGTGCCGCCTGCGAGACGGAGAAGACCGCTGCCGAGGTTGCCAGTGGTGCCAGCGCCAAATTCAAGGACACCCTGGTTGATCGTGGTCTCGCCAGTGTAGGTGTTGTTTCCGCCGAGGATAAGGGTGCCGTTGCCTGACTTGGTGAGAGAGACGGCCTGGCCGTTGTCCACGATGGCGGTGCCAAGCGTCAGCACAGCCCCGGTCGGAGTGGCATGGGCGGAAGTGACTGAGACCACCAGCTCATCCACCGTGGCACCGCTAGTGATGGAGTCGAAGCCGGAGACACTGGCGTCGTTGTCAGAAGCCGCGGCGGTGAAGAGCAGGGCACCGCTGGTGAGCACGAGGCTGCCGGAGCCGGTGAGATCGACATTCGCGCCATTGTTCTGAAGGCGAAGCGAGTTGATGGTTTTCCCGGAAGCCCCGCTGAGGCTCGCATTCAGGCTGACGTTGTCGTCCGTGGCGGCAGCGGAGAAGTCTGTCGCGTATTCGTTATCAGTGAGGACGCGCAGGCCGGTGCCTCCGGCCCCATAGGTGAGGAAGGAATTCCCCACGCCAGCGAGGTTGGTGGCGCTGGTGGTGTTGTTTTCACCGATGGCATAAGGAAGGATGCGCAGGTTGGTGGTGCTGCCGGTGCTCGTGCTGGCCGTGCCAATCATGGCGCTGAACAGCGCGGTGGTGTTCGTGAAAATAACCTGAGAGGCTGGCGAACCAGCGGAGGCCGTTGTGAGGCCCAGGTTGCGTCCGCGCACGAGCAGACTGGATTTGTTGGTTCGGACCAGCGAAGAGGCCCCGTTGAAACTCATCACAGTGGTGGCGGCATCCGCCACGGTCCGCGTGTTGTTCACGGTCAGGGTGTTGGCCCCGCCTTCCAAACTGAGCACGCTCACTGTCTCAGACTGCGTTCCGCTGGGCCGGTTGTCACTGGTGACGCTGTAACCGCTGCCGGAAGTCCCCTGCAAGGACAAGGTCATCCCGCTTCGGAGGTGATCCACCGCAGTGGCCAGGTTTTGATTCACGTTCACCGAGCCGCCTCGGATGAGGAGGGCGTTCAAACTCGTGAGTGTCGTGGTGCCGCTGGTGAGGATGAGTCCGCCACCCAGAACGTGGAACTGGCCGCTGTAGGTGGACGTGTAGTTCTGCAGGGTGAGAGTGGCAGCCCCCTTCTTGACGATGACACCTGTGCCTGAGATGAGGCCGCTGTAGGTGCTGTCAGTGATCTGGTTCAGAGTCAGGTTCCCGTTGGCACCAAGAGCCACTTCGCCGGGGCCGAGCTCCGAATAGGTCGGATCCCCGCCGCGACCTCCGAGAAGACGCCCGATGACCGCCGTGCCCCCGTTGAGGCTCAGCCTGGCACCGTTGGCGGTGGTTTCAGCGGCGGCTCCGATGGAGACGTAACTGTAGGCGCCCAGGGCGTTGACGGAGGAGAGGAGGACATCGCCGTTGATGGTGACGGTCAGGTTGTTAAAAGCCGCAATCGTGCCGGCGGTGTTGGCGGCCGTGGCGGAGCTTGAGCCTGTGAGTTCGATCAAGCCGGGGCCAGCGAAGGTGATGTTCTGGGTGGCGCTGAGGTAGGTGTTGCTGGTGCCCAGGTTGGCGCTGAGGGTGAGCTTGGCGGCCGAGAGATTGGTGATGATGAGTTCGTTCTTGGCGTCGAACACACTGTTTTTCGTCATCAACTGGCCGCCGGAGATCGTGACATCCGAGGTGGTGTCGCTGGAGACGAGCAGGGCGGACTGGCTGAGGGTGAGCACGGAGGCGTTGTTGTTCAGCGTGAGGGTTCCTCCGCTAGGATGGTCGAAAATGAGCGAGGCGACCTCCGGGGTGGAGAGAATTCCCATGATGGGACCGTCCACGATGATGCTGTCCGTGGTTGTCCAGAGGCTCTTGTTGTTCTGAGTGACTCCTCCGGTGAAGACCGTGATTTCATTGCCAGATCTGGCACCCCAGCGCTCGCCATTGAAGATCAGCCACCCACCGATGAAACCTGCGGCGTTGTTGGCAGGCGCGGCGCCATTGACCACGAGATGGGTCAGCAAGCCGGCATTGCTGGTCACGTTCAGGATGCCGGAGTTGTTGTGATTGGCGCCGACCACAACCGCCGCAGTGTTGGCGCTGCGGGTGAGGTTGCCTGTGAGGTTGAGTGTCAGCTCCTGACCACCATTGCTCACGAAGGCGAGCTTGTTGGAGCCGACCCCCACCACCAGCGAGCTGATGGTCTCCGAGCTGGCGGCGCTGTTGTTTCCACGCAGTTCCAGCCAGCCGCCGCGCAGGTTGGTGGCGGCAGTGTTGCTGAGCTTGTTGTCACCGTTGTTCAACTGGTAGTCGAGGATGAGCCTGCCACGGTCCACATTGGTGGCGCCGGTGTAGGTGTTGTCCCCTTCCATGAGCATGACACCCAGGGAACGCTTGGTCACAACCCCGATGCCGCTGCCGTTTGCCAAGCCGATGCTGACACGCAGATCTGCCTCTGGAACGACATCGCGAATCATGAAGATGCGCTCGCCATTCAGATTGACCACCGGGGCAAAGGCTCCGCTGCCGGTGCTCGTGATCTGCGCGCCGTCGCTGGTGTTGTGCACATAGACGGTGCCGGTCAGATTGAGGGCGACAGCAGCGGCATCGCTCTTGGACAAAGAGAGCGTGCCAAACCCATCCGCCCCATTGCTCCCGTTGGCGGCACCGAAAATGAGCTGAACGCTGGAAGTGTACGACTGGTTCAGGACGATCGTGCCATCACGGACGCGCAAATTACCCGTGTGCGTGTTGCTGCCGTTGAAAACCACGGTGCCTGCCCCGAATTTTTCCACACTGCTGCCTGAGACGACGCCGTTTACATCCAGACTGGAACCGGCGGCGATGCTGAAGACAAAGGTGCCAGGATTGCTGACATCGCCGACGCTGGCAGCACCCGTGCCATTGAGCGTCAGCGTTCGATTCCCGGTCGCCGTGATCGGACCCGTGATCGCCACCGGACCGGTGCCGCTGAGAGTCAGGTGGTTGTTCAATGCCACGTTCCCGGCCACCGTGAGCGTCGAGGAGCTCTGATGGTTCCATACCTGGACACCACCGATCACGACGCTGGAATTGAGGGTCACCGCCCCTGCCCCGCTCTGCAAAGAGAGTCCGCCCGTGCCGAGTGTCAGGGCATGGTCGTTCAACGTCCCCAACGTGGTGCCACCGGACGCGTTGCCGTTGAAGGTCATGCCCGTGACGGCTTGCGCCCCGCCCAGCGTGCTGAGGGCATTGGCGAACCCGTCCGCATTGAAGATGACCGTGTCCGCGGCCGCAGGCACCGCGGCGGGTGTGCTGCCACCGCTCAAGGCGCTCGTCCAGTTTTCCAAATCTGCCCAGCTTGTTCCAGCCGAGCCATCCCAGTACAGGGTCGCAGCCACAGTGGGTGAGGTGATGGCAAAAAACAGAAGGGACAGCAGGTGTCGGCGCATGGCTGGACGTGAGAAAAGAACAAAGCTCCGCCGTGGGCACATTGGCGTGGCTTGCTCTTGAGGTTTGGGGGGCGAATCTTTGGCCTCCATAGGCAGCATTGTCAAACCAGCGAAGTTGTGGCGGCCCGTGCCACAAGAAGCCCGGCCAGAGGAGGATTGTCGAAGGAGTGCCCCATGAGTCCCCGTTCCTCATCCCGTCACACCGCTCACCCCCACTGAGCGCCAGTGTCGCCCCCAGTCGCTCGCCCCCTCATCCATTCGTCATTCGTCATTCGTCATTATGAACCCCGTTCGCTTCGCCCTCGCCGGATTCGGTGCCTGGGGCAAATTTCACGCTCAATCCATCGCTGGAAACCCGGACGCCAAACTCGTTGCCATCACCGCGCCCTCGGAGGCATCGCGTGAGGAGGCTCGAAAGCTCTACCCCGAGGCGCAGATCTTCGCCGACAGCCTGGAAATGATCTCGCAGGCGGAATTCGACATCATCGACATCGCCACGCCGAGCCACACGCACCGCGAGATCGCGCTCGCCGCCATGCAGAAGGGCAAACACGTCCTGCTGGAGAAGCCGATGGCCATCACGCTGGATGACTGCAAGGCCATCGTCGCCGGAGCGCGCCACTACGGCGTGCATCTCGCTGTCGGGCATGAATTGCGCCTCTCAAGCCAGTGGGGCCGCATCAAGGAGATCATTGACGCGGGCACCATCGGCGCTCCGCAATACGTCCTCGTCGAGCTTTCGCGCAAACCTTACCGCATGGGCGCTTCTGGCTGGCGCTACGATCAGAACCGTGTCGGCTCCTGGGTGCTGGAGGAGCCGATTCACTTCTTCGACCTCGCCCGCTGGTATCTCGAAAGCAGTGGCGATCCCGTCGAGCTCCACGCCTATGGCAACTCGCGTGATCCGCAGCGCCCGACCTTGTTCGACAACTTCAGCGCCATGTTCAAATACGCCAACGGCAGCTACGCCGTCGTGTCGCAAACACTCGCGGCCTTTGAGCATCATCAGACGGTGAAGGTCAGCGGCACCAAAGGCGCGCTGTGGGCCGCGTGGAGCGGCGCGCTGGACCGCACGTTGGAGCCGGAATACTTCCTCAAAGTCTTCGACGGCGAGCATCTCGAAACCGTGAAGCTCGAAAAGCACAGCGGCGAGGTCTTTGAGCTGCGCGAGGAGATCGACCAATGCGTGGAGATGGTCCGCACGGGCAAGAAGCCCGCCGCCACCGGACTCGACGGCCTCTGGAGTGCCGGTCTTTGCCTCGTGGCCGAAGAATCCATCCGCCAGAACAAACCGCTGCCGGTGGGCGAGATGCTGAAGTTTTAGCGGCTCGCTTGCGACCTGTTCGTTTCGCAGGCATCTCTCCGCACCGTCATGAAAATCACCGAGATCGCCTTCAGTTGCTACCCTGTCACCGACATGGCCCGTGCCCGCGCTTTTTATGAAGGAGTGCTCGGTCTGAAGCCCACCATGCAGGTCGGCGAGCCCGGCGGCATGGAGTGGACGGAGTACGACATCGCCCATGGCACGCTCTCCCTCGGCGCGGGCGCGCCCGGCTGGCATCCCACCAGTTCCGGCTGCTCCGTCGGCCTGGAGGTGGAGGACTTCGACGCCGCCATCGCCGAGATCAGGGCAAACAACGTCCGCTTTCACATGGAACCCTTCGAGACGCCCGTCTGCCGCATGGCCTTCATCCTCGATCCCGATGGCAACGCCCTCTGCATCCACCAACGCAAGCCCGGGCACGGCTGAACCGAATGAAATGGTAATGGGTCCTCCGCTCCCCGAACAACGCCGCTACAGCAACTCCTCAACGAAGCGTTTCGAGTCGAAGGGCTGGAAGTCCTCCACACGCTCACCAAGACCAATGAAGCGGGTGGGCACGCCGAGTTCCTGCTGGATGTTGACGAGCACACCGCCTTTGCCGCTGCCGTCGAGCTTGGTGACGATGAGACCGGTGAGCGGGATGGCTTTTTGAAACTCACGCGCCTGCTGGAGCGCGTTGGAGCCGGTGGTGGCATCGACGACGAGCCAGACCTCGTGCGGGGAAGTCTCGTCCTTGCGTCCCAGGATGCGGTGAATCTTTTTCAGCTCCTCCATGAGGTTGTGCTTGGTGTGGAGACGGCCGGCGGTGTCGCAAATGAGGAAGTCGGCCTGGGTTTTGAGCGCCGTCTCATAACCATCAAAGCAAACGGCGGCGGGGTCGCAGTTCGGCGGGCCTTTGACGAGAGGAATCTTCAAGCGATCAGCCCAGACGGTGAGCTGCTCCACGGCGGCGGCGCGGAAGGTGTCGGCGGCGGCCAACACGACCTTGTGCCCACGCTGATGCAGCACATGGGCGAGCTTGGCCGTGCTCGTGGTCTTGCCAGTGCCGTTCACACCGACCATGAGGAGCACCTTGGGCTTTCCAGGCAGCGGATCGAGCGTGGGGACGGTCTCAGGTAAAATCTTGCGCACATGCTCACGCGCCACCTGCACGATGTCCGAACCATGCAGCGTGCGCTGGCGGGACTTGAGGTCGGCCACGATTTGCAGGGCAAGACGCGGGCCGAGATCTCCGCCGATGAGGGCAGCCTCGAGGTCATCCCAGTCGATATCGGGCTTGGTGAAACGCTGAAAGAGAGATTTGAAGAATCCGGCCATGGTCGAAGTGAAAAGTGTCTTCTACGGCATGAAAGAGCGGAGTGCCATCTCCTTTCAAAGTCCTCCAGTTTTTGCGATCTCCACCATCACCGAACGGTGATCTGACCCCAAATCCGGCCCGATCTCACGCTTGAGCACCGTCAAGCCGCCTTTGAGCAGCACATGGTCGATCGGGATCATCATCGGCAGGTTCAAGCCCCAGGTGGGCGGCCAGACGGGATCGACAGAGCGAAATTGCAGGCCGCCGGTTTCGCGCAGCAGCCGCATGCCCTCGCACCACGGCGTGGCATTGAAATCACCGGCCACAATGACCTCGCCATCAATGGCGGCAACGGTGGAGCCGATCTGAGAAAGCTGTGAACGCCACTCCCGGGCATGCAAGCTGCCCATCGGCGCGTCGGGATGCGTGCCGATGAAGGTCAACGGAGTGCCCAGATGATCGAGATTGAGCAGCACGGTGGGCAGCCCCCAGACCGTGAAACGGCGAACCTCGCTGCTTTTCACTGGCAGCCGCGTGTAGCAGGCGATGCTGAAGGCTCCAGCAGAGAGATCTTCGACCCGCTGAGGATACTTCACCCGCAGCGGTTCCAAACTGTGCCGCCACGAGCTGTCAACCTCCAGCAGGCACACAATGTCCGCGTCCATCTTTAGCACATGCTCGATGGCGGCGACGTGATTTTCGTTGGTGAACAGCACGTTGAAGATCATCAAGCGCAGCGGCTTTTCAGCACGGCCCGACGGCCCCGCAGTTTGATGCACGGCATGAACGATCTGCGCATTCCACAGCAGTGAGATCAAGGCCGCGAGCACCATCCAGGTGCGCCGCCTCAACAGCGCAAAGAGCACCACCACCACGCAAGCAACGAGGTATTGCAGCCGAAAGTGGGACATCAGGTCGAACGCCCAGTGATACCGCCCCAGGCTGCCCAGCCAGGTGAAAGTCAGCGCGAGCACCGCGATGACCTCGCAGAATCCCCCGAACGAGACGGACATTTTCAAAAAGGAGGGCTTGGCGGCGGGGGACGCTTCTTCGGTCATCGGCAATGGCGGCGAGCATGGCGTGATCCGGGCGTGATGCACCTTCTTCTTGCACGCGGATGACCGCCGTTCATGGATGAGCGCATGGGTAAACTTCAAGACAAAGTCGCAGTCATCACCGGAGCCGGGCGCGGCATCGGCAAAGCCATCGCTGAAACCTTCGCCGCCGAGGGCGCGAAAGTCGCCATCATCAGCCGCACGCAGACCAACGCGCAAAGCGCCGCCGACGCCATCAACGCCGCGCACCCCGGTGCTGCCAAGGCTTACGCCGTCGATGTGGCCGACGGCCCGGCCTGCGCCGAGATCGGCAAGCAGATCCTGGCCGACTTCGATCATGTGGACATCCTGGTGAACAACGCCGGCGTCACCAAGGACGGCCTTCTCCTGCGCATGAGCGAGGAAGACTGGGACGCCGTGCTCGACACGAACCTCAAAGGCGCTTTCAACATGCTAAAGGCCGTCCAGCGCAGCATCCTGAAGCAGAAAGGCGCGCGCATCATCAACATCAGCTCCGTCATCGGCCTCATCGGCAACGCCGGGCAGGCCAATTACGCCGCCAGCAAGGCCGGCCTCATCGGCTTCACGAAGTCACTCGCCCGCGAGTTCGCCGGACGCGGTGTCACCGCGAACTGCATCTGCCCCGGCTTCATCGCCACGGACATGACGCACGGGCTCAATGACCAGATTAAAGAGGAGATTTTGAAGAAAATCCCGCTCGGCGACCTCGGCTCTGCCGAAGACATCTCCGCAGCCGCCCTCTACCTCGCCAGCCCGCAGGCCCGTTACGTCACCGGCCAGGTGCTCACGGTCGATGGCGGCATGGTGATGTGAGGTGGTATGAAAAGTTCGAAGTTCCAAGCCCCTCCCCCTTTGATGAAACGCCCCCACTCCCTGCTGCTGTTGCTGACCGCCCTTCTCCTGACGAGCTGCGCAAACACCACCGCTCTGAAAATCACGCCGACGCAAGAAGGCGAACGGGTGACGATCCCCAAGCATCACCTGGCCGTCACGCTGACGCCGGGCTGGAGGATTGCGAAGACTACCCCCGCCAATACGCTGCTCTTTGCCTCCGCCAACAACGGGAATCTGCGCTTCGTCATCGTCGGCCCATTGGGTGAAAATCCCGGCCCCAAAGACGCGCTCGTCGCCAACGCCTCTTATCAGAAAGGCATCCAGCAGACGCTGGCGGAAGGTGGCTTCAGCAAAGTGGACCGCACCGGCATGTTTCGCGTGTCCGGGGTGAACGCCTTCCGCTGCGACGCCTCCACGCGGGACAAGTCCCAGTCGATCCTGCAGGTGCATGTGCCGTACAACAACCGTGTCTGGGTGCTCTCCTTTTACTCAACGGGGCAGCACGTCTCCCGGTTCACCGCGGTGCCAAAGATCCTCCAATCACTTCAGTTTTTGCCCTGAGGCGAAAGGATGTGAGGATGAAGAGGTTTGAAGTCTGACTTCTAACCACTAACTCCCCCCCCCGCCCCCTCACCCGCCCGGCGTCTCCGTGAAGATCATCATCACAATGCTCGTCGCATTGAAGATCATGTGCAGCAGCATCGGCACCAGCAGGCAGCCGGTGATCTCGTAGGCGATGCAAAACAGCACCGCCAGCACGCACAGCGGCATCAGGCTGCCCACATGCTGGTGAATGATGGCAAACATGAGCGACGAGGCCAGCGCGGCGAAGGGCGCGTCCGTGTAGCGCTTCAGCACACCGTACACAAAGCCGCGAAACAGCGTCTCCTCCGCCAGCGGGGCGATCACCACGGCCGCGAGCACCACCAGCACCTTGAGCCCGAGGTTGTTGGAGGTTTGAAACGTCTCCACCAACTGCTGCGGCTGCAAATCCGGCCAGACGCTCTGCAACCACTGCGTCACACCGATGGCGACGAGGCTCACCGTGACCAGGCAGATCACCGTGAACACCAGCACCACCCGGATGATCGAGCGCCAGTGCAGATGCTGCAGGCCGAAGAGCTCCGCCGGGTTCAGGCCGCGCAGACGATGCAGATACAGCAGCAGCCCGACGCAGACCATGAGGTTGAACACCATGCTGATGATGATCCCGGCGCTGCTGATGGCCGCGTCCGCTTTCTCCCCGGTCGAAGCCTGCATCGTGCTGATGAAAAACAGGCCGAGCAGTGTCAGCAGGATCAAGTCTGGCGCGGCATAGGGCCGTGACAGCACCTGCCCCTCCTGGTTCCACGACACCTCAGGCCGTCGCAGCCGCAGGGTGCGATACCCCAGCAGCGCGAGTCCGGTGGCGATGGCGACCAGGATGGCAAGATCCCGCAGAACCCCGATGGTGTAAACGTCTGCCATGATCAGCGGGCGTAAGTCGCTGGCAGGTAGTAGGGCACGCCCGGCTGCAGTTTCGGCAGCAGGCCGCTGCTCACATCGAGCCGCACCTCGGTGGGCTGCGCGGTCTTCGCCGAAGCCATGCCAAAGGCGTCAAACAGGCTGACCTCGTGCTTGTACTTCACCACCGCCGCGTCCGCCGCTTTGCCCAGCTCCCGCGCCAGCGCGTAGGCATCCTCCACATAGCCGATCTGGTCCACCAGCTTCGCCGCCAGCGCCTCGCGCCCCGTCACCACACGTCCGTCGGCCACGGTGCTTTTTAGCGTCTCCTTCGCCACGCCACGCGCCTCGGACACGATGCCGAGGAAGCGGTCGTACATCTGCGTCACCAGGTTCTGCACATAGGCCTTTTCATCCTCACGCATCGGCCTTGCGCCGCTCAGCGAGTCCTTGAACGCGCCGCTGGTGAAGGTCACCATGCTCAGGCCCACTTTGCCAAACAGCTCGCTGTAGTTCATCGTCTCAATGATCACGCCGATGCTCGCGGTCAGCGTCGTTTCGCTCGCCACGATCTTCGTGGCCCCGCAGGCCACATAGTAGCCGCCCGAGGCCGCCATCGCGTCCATGTAAACCACCACCGGCTTCACCTTCGCCGCCGTTTTGACCGCGTTGTAGATGATGTCCGAGGCCGTCACCTCGCCGCCGGGGGAGTTGATGCGCAGCACGATGGCCTTCACGTTCTTGTCCGCCACCGCCTGCTCCAGCGAGTGCTTGATGCTCTCCACGCTCGGCATCGCCCCGCCAAACAGGCCGCCCATCTCCATGGAGGAAATCACGCCCTCCAGATTAAGATGCACGATCTTGTCCGCCGTCGGCTTCTTGGCAGACTCCACCGTCACCTCGCTGAAGCGCTTCTTCGGCTTCGCGGTGGAATACAGCGCCGCGCCATCCAGCCCCAGGTCAAGCTTGCCCATGAACAGGCCCAGGTTCAGCCCCAGGCTCACCACCAGCACGAAAATCAGCAGCGCGATCAGACATCCAGATTTTTTATTCATAATGCAGGCACGCTAAGCGCCGCGTGCCTGCTTGCCAAGCCCTCAGGCCAGATTTTCCCGGCACATGGCCGGCAGGTGTCATCCGCAGACGCAAAAGTAGATCGAACTTCCAAGTTCGGTCTCAAGTTGAGCCGCACCCTTTGGGAGCGAACTTGGAAGTTCGTTTACACCTCCGCTGCACAGGTCTTTTGGCACCCGCGTCTGATCAGAAGTTTTTAAACAGCCCTTTGAGTTCCTTGAAGTTGTTGATCAGCCCCTTGGCCTTGTCTTGAATATCGCCGCCCAGGATGCCTTCCAGGCGGTTCTGGATGTCGGGCTTCACCACCGGACGCGAGAGCGGGCCGGTGATGCTCAGGTCGAAGGCCACGCGGCCGCGCTCATCAGAAAACGCGCCGACCACCATGCGGGAAATCGTTTCTCCCAGACCTCGGCTGGCGACGCCGCGCACGATCTGCTCTTTCAGCGCGTCACCACAGGAGAGGCGGGTCAGCAGCCCCTGCTGATCGTTCGCAAAGTCCATCCAGGACTCCTTCTTGATGGTGAACTCATAGTCCGGCAGCGCAAAGAAGGTGTCGCCGAGGAAGCGGATGGACTCGTTGCGGAACAGCACGCTGACATTCACGTCCTGCGCCAAAACACCGCCGATGCGGATGGCGCTGAGATCGACCCCGTATTTCATGAGCTTGTCCAGCTCCTGCCCGGCGGCATCGCCGATGGTCATGTGCCCGCCGATGCTGGAACCACGGTCGATGACGAGGTTCAGCACCGCCGCCGGCGCCCACAGCATGGTGGCGGGATCGACGGGATTTACATCGCCCTCGCCATGCAGCTTCATGCTGGCAAACTGCACCTGCTGCATGCGCCCGCCGATCTGTGCCGCGCCATCCACCACGGCCTTGGCGCTGAGCCGCGCATGCAGCGTGTTGTGATTGGCGATGTCCGCCGGATCAATGTCGATGCCGGTCAGCACGAGGCTGAAATCGCTGATCTCGGCGTTGAAGCGTGAATCGGTGCCCTCATTGCTGATGATGAAGTGCCCCTGCTCGATGCTGATCTCCTGAAGCATGACGCGCCCGGCGCGTGACGATTCGTCTGATGTCTCGACCGGCATGGCTGCCGGAGTTGCGGCAGGCGCGGGCGGCACGATGGCCACCGGACCCGGCGCGGCAGGCTCCACGGCCACGGATTGCGGGGTCTGCACGGGGATCGCGCGTGGCACGTCCGCCTCCGCCTGCAAGGCCGCGAGTTTTTCCGGCGGCGGCTGAAACAGCTTCTCCAAAGCGCTGCCCTCCTGCGGGCTGATGCGCTCATGCACCTCGACTCCCACGAAACGCAGCACACGCGGGAAGAACTGGCGGCTCAGCAGCGCCTCTGGCACCAGCTCGGCGTAGGCCATCTCGATGTGGACCGGCGCGTTTTTCATCAGCGGGCGGGCTGCCAGCGGCGTGCCCGCATATTGGTCACGCGGGCCGATTTTCACACCCGAAAGGCGCAGGCTCGGCGGCCAGGCGAAGATGGTGAGCGTCACATCATCGAGCTCCACGCGGGCATTGATGTTTTTCTCCGTTTCGAGAACGATCAGCTCCTTGTTCACATACCGGCGCAGGATGTAAGCGCCCGCGAGCGGCGCGGCGACGGCCAGGAGCACCAGGAGGCCAAGGAGAAAGAGCAGCAGGCGGATGAACTTCTTCATGCGGCGAGCATAACGAGTGATGTGCGCTTGGAAATTTGAGATTTGAAATTTGCAGCGGCGAATCCCGGCTATGGTCACCTTCCGTTTCAACCCCTCCGCCCTTTTTCCAATGTCCCTTCGCGTCCGCTTTGCCCCCTCCCCCACTGGTGACCTTCACGTCGGAGGCGCGCGCACGGCCTTGTTCAACTGGCTCATGGCCCGCAAGCACGGCGGCACCTTCGTGCTGCGGGTGGAGGACACCGATGGTGCTCGCAACACGGCGGAAGCGGCGGCGGGCATCCTCAAAGGCATGCGCTGGCTCGGGCTGGACTGGGATGAAGGCCCGGAAGTTGGCGGCGATTGCGGCCCTTACTTTCAAAGCCAGCGCAAGGATCTCTATGACGCCTATTTCAAGAAGCTGGAGGACGCCGACCGCGTCTATGCCGAGCCGGACGGCGCGATGCGCTTTAAATTCAGCCGCACCGCCATCACCGTGCATGATCTGGTCTGCGGGGATGTGACCTTCGCGCCCACCGAGGAGCCGGACATGACGATCCGCCGCCCGGACGGCAGTTACATCTTCCATTTTGTCAATGTGGTCGATGACATCGAGATGAGCATCTCGCACGTCATTCGCGGCGAGGATCATCTGTCGAACACCTGGAAGCACATCGACCTCTTCAACGCTTTCGGTGCCACAGCGCCGACCTACGCGCACATCCCGCTGATCCTGAACCCGGACGGCACCAAGATGAGCAAACGCGATGAAGGCAGCGCCATCGAGCACAGCTACATGAATGCCGGTTTCCTGCCCGACGCCGTGTTCAATTACCTCTGCATGCTCGGCTGGACGCCGAAGTCCGAGAGCGAAAAACTCTCCCGCACCGAACTCACCGCGCTGTTCGACGCCGACGCCATCCACAGCAGCAACGCGAAGTTCGATCTCAAGAAAGCCCAGTGGTTCAACGCCCAGTATCTGCGCGAACTGAGCCCCGCAGACCTGCTGAAGCACGCCAAGCCCTTCCTGACCGCCAAAGGCCTCGCCTGGACCGATGACGCCATGGCCGCCGCCGCCGTTCACAGCGTGCGCGAAAAGGTGAGCCTGCTCACCGAGCTGCCCGAGTGGGTGCATTACTTCTTCCGCGAGGATTTCCCCTTCGAGGCCGATGTCGTGACCAAACTGAAAGCCAAACCCGAAAACGCCGACCTGCTCAAGGCCGCCAGCGATCAACTCGCCCAAGCCGCCGAATGGAGCGAGCAGAGCGTGCATGATGCCGTCGAAGCCGCCGCAAAGGCTTTGAGCGTGAAGCCCGGAGCCATGATGCCGTTACTGCGCTTCGCGCTCAGCGGTCAGTCACGCGGGCCTGGAGTCACGACGATTGCGCATTTGATCAGCAAGGAGACGACGATTGAACGCATTCAGCGGGCGCTCGCGGAGGTGCTGAGGGCATAGGGGCGTGGAATCTCTGCCGCCGGAAACTTAACCTTGGCTGCTTCGAGGCAAGCAACTGGATTCCTGGCTTATTTGGTGACTTTGGACGCAGAACTTAATTTGGGTATCGCCTGAAGCGAGATCCCGGCAAGTGCGCTGGCGATCTCCAAATTGGCCTTTTTATTCCATTCCTGCGCCTGCGGCGGCGAGTACGGCTTGCGGCCAGACCTTCTGACGGCTGGCTTCTTGCCAGACGCGGCGGGCTTTTTCTTGGAGAGCTTCAACATCACGGCGAGAGTAATGCAACCTGCCTCCGGGTGCAATATCCGTGATTACGATTTCAAAGGGAATTTGCGGGGCAGCCGGGCTGCCCGCGTTGTAGAGCAACAGAATCTCAGCGCTCTGTTGGAACTCTTTAGCGAGTTGCAGGACTGATGCTTGCACCTGGGCATGAAGACTTGGCAGGGCTAAAAGAGGAACCATGCGGCCCTCGTCAACTCCACGTTGCAAAGCTCCCCAACAGGCCAATTCAACGGGACGCTGGACATAAGCCAGATGAACCCTCCACCCGTGGGATAACGCCAGCTTGATCATGCGTCTGGCCCATTCGGTGTCCGCCAAGGTTCCATCCCAATTTAAATCGGCCGTTGCTGCGCGCTGCAAAGCATGCGTTTTGCCCGCAGCCCAGCCTCCGGCCATGAGTCGCAGAAGTTTTCGTCCTTGTCGTCGGCCAATCTCTCTTTGCAATCTGTCCTGTGCATACCGCCAGGCATCATCCCAGGATGGAGCAATGTCACGCAAGGTGCCGGGCAGGTGCATCCGGTAGCCGTCATCCAGAAACCGTGCAAAATCCGTGCTGATGATCCGCCCTTCGCGTGTTTCTGGCAAAGCATCGTATTGAGCGTCAGCAGCGCTGATGTCTGCTATTAACGCCTGGAAACGCAGACGCCGGATCTGCTGTTCCAAAGTTAAAGTGGGGGCTGTGGCCTGGCTTTTTGGCGCTGACATGCTTTCAAGAATGCCGAAACGATAGATTCTGGCGAAGGATATTCGGACCCCTTGAGATAGGCTTCAGGGGGTCTTCGCTATTCGAGCCATGAATGCCTGCATGAATTTTTCCTTGGCCTTGCGTGGTCGCGATTGCTTTTTCCAAGGTGAATCCGGCTTGGCGGTCATGGCTGCCGTGTAAACCTCCCACAGAATTTCCCCATAATCATGAGGGGCATTCTGTTTTTCATCGACAAATTTAATCGCCTTCCTCAACCAGCAGGGGAACGAATCATCAAGCATGTTGCAACGCTTGCCATCAGGCGTTGGCGGCATAGAAACAAAAGGGCTTCGCATGAGGTAGTTCAGGGCATCAAGGGTTCTACATACCGCCTGTTGATGAGGACTGTCAGGCTGAACTTTCAGACTGACGGACGGCAGTTTCGGTAATTGCAGCCGCTTAGCTTTTGATTTGATCTGCTTTATAGCGCTCGGACTATCATTCCAGTGAATCGGAACCTGCTGCCAACTTGCAGACATGCGACAAGCAAGATCGGGCTGCGCTTCAACGACCACCCAAAACTCCTGAGTCAAAAACATGGCTAGACGATAAAGCCATGTCATCGCCTCCTCGGAGCCTTTCTCAGCGCGATGAGCAATGCCCTCCAGCATAAATTTGGCCTGCTCGACAACAGCAGCAATCTCACCACCACCTGCGTTTTCGCACCATGTTCTGCTTTTGATGACGTTGCCTTTGGCATCCTTGGTTTCATCTGTGTGGATCTGCTGAGGTTTGGCCCGTAGGTTGAATTGATCAAAATCGCGCAAATGCCAAGTCTCGGCGGGCGTTTTTCCAGGAGGCTTGACGTTTCTCAGCTCTCTCAACCTGCCACCTGAAACCATGTAGCGTTGAGCTTCAGTGACCAACCAGTCGATCATGGCTCTGATGGCAGCATCTGATGCTTTTTTCATTGCATTCGCTTGCTGCGCATTCGCGACCTTTAGCTCCCATTTCTCTTTGTCTTTGAGGTACTGTTTTCGCCCCTGCTTTACCTTGCGGCAGATGAACTGAGTCAATGAGGAGATCGAGTGCCTGCTCAGTTTGTTCTTCACGTAAAACCTCGGTCCAACTTGCTGAATCCAATCTCGCGCGGCCCGCATGGCTTCCTCGGCAAGTTGTTCGTTATTAAAACCACACCAAGAATCGTGAATCCATAGAAATGATGCTCCGTCTTTCTTTCGAACGCGGCTCAACACGAGCAAGTCACGGCGATTGCCAAAAAATTGTGGGATCTCGCCTTCTTCAATGCGTCTTTTTGCCTTGTTGCGAAGACATTCAATGACCCCATGTTTTTCAGCTTCTTGAACTCGAATGCTTAAATTGGGTAGTCCAAGGCAAGTGACCACAACGATTCCTGGTTCTGGATATGAGAACTGGTATGATAACAGATCTAAAAGCGCGTTCTCGGAGGGCATTTTATATATCTATCGTGGTTGGCAGCAGAATTGCACTGCAACGGACAGCTTCTCATTGGCTTCTGCGTGTTCAAAATTGTGAGTTGGATTTCATCCCGCAGCTTGCTTGGGGGGATGGTAAAACACTCTCCCCAACCCACCGCGCATAGCTCTCCGCCACCTGTTCCGGCTTGAGCGCCACGATCTCCGGCACGTCGTAGGGATGCAGTTCGCGGAGGCGTGATTCGAAGCGGGGCCAGGCGGCGGGCGTGGTTTTGAAGAGGGCGAGCACTTCGGCGGCGGTTTCGACCTTGCCCTCCCAGCGGTAGATGGATTCCACGGCGGGGATGAGATTCACGCAGGCGGCGAGTTGCGATTCCACCAGCGTCGTGCCAGTCTCGCGGGCTTTTCCGAGGTCTGGGAAGGTGCAAAGGACGATCAGGATGTCGTTCATGACCGCCAGTGTAGGAGATCTGCCTTCACCGACAAGCGGATCAAACGATCAGCATGCAGTCCCCGTAGCTGAAGAAGCGATAGCGCTCGCGAATGGCTTCAGCGTAGGCCTGCATGGTCAGTTCTTTGCCCGCAAAGGCGCTGACCAGCATGATGAGCGTGGACTTCGGCAGGTGGAAGTTCGTCAGCAGGCCGGCGGCGACTTTGAACTCGAAACCGGGATGGATGAAGATGTCCGTGCTGCCACGGGTGGCGATGACGCGGCCATGATCGCGTGCCACGGTCTCCAGGGTGCGCAGGGCGGTGGTGCCGACGGGGATGACGCGTCTGGCGCTTTGCAGCGCCTGGGCGGTGGCAGCCGAGACTTCATAGACCTCGGAGTGCATCTTGTGATCCGCGATGTTCTCGACCTTCACAGGCTGAAAGGTGCCGACGCCGACGTGGAGCGTCACAAAGCAGTGCGGCAGTGTTTGCAGCACCTCCGGTGTGAAGTGCAGGCCCGCCGTGGGCGCGGCGATGGAGCCTTCCTGCCGGGCAAACACGGTTTGATAGCGTTCGCGGTCCGCAGGCTGGTCCTCGCGGTCCATGTAGTGCGGCAGGGCCAGGTGGCCGTGCTTGGACTCGTCCACGACGCGGTCGAACTCGATGATGCGGTCGCCGTTCTCCTCCAGAATCTCGATTACGCGGCCCGTGGCCTCGCCAATCGGCACCGTGTGGCCAACGCGGAATTTCTTTCCCGGCTTCACCATGCAGCGCCAGCGCGTGGGAGTCAGTGGCTCCAGCCGCAGCACCTCGTGCCCGTGATTTGTGAAGTAGCGGGCCGGAACGACCCGCGTGTCGTTCAAAACGAGCCGATCCCCGGCAGCAGCGGAGATGAACTGGCCGATGTCCCGAAACATCCGGTGCTCGATCTGCCCTGAGCCGCGATGCAGCACCATCATCCGCGACGCCGCGCGATCCACCAGCGGATCGCTGGCGATGAGTTCAGGCGGCAGGTGGTAGTCGAAGTCCGAGGTCAGCATCAAGGTGCGAGCTTGGCCTTCACGCCGTCAATGGTCAAGCATGGTCAAGTATCGAGCCGCTAGCTCTTGACCACCACTTGACCATTCCTTGACATCTCAACCACCGTCCGATCAGGCCCAAACTTTGTCCTTCCCTTCAGCCGCCGATCCCGCCTATAAACTCGCACCACTTCACCAACCAACATCATGTCTGACAAAAAGATCAACATCGCCGTCGTCGGCCTCGGTTTCGGGGCGGAATTCATCCCCATCTGGCAGCGTCATCCCCTCACGACCTGCTACGCCATCTGCCAGCGCGATCCGAAGAAGCTCAACGCCATCGGCGATGCCTTTGGCGTGGACGTTCGCTACACGGACTTCAAGACGATGCTCAAGGACCCAACCATCGACGCCGTCCACATCAACTCGCCCATTCCTGACCACGGCTGGATGAGCATCGAGGCACTCAAGGCGGGCAAGCATGTCGCCTGCACGGTGCCGATGGCCACCAGCATCGAAGACTGCAAAAAGATCTGCGACCTCGTCAAAAAGACCGGCCTCAAATACATGATGATGGAGACCGTGGTCTATGCCCGCGAGTATCTGTTCATGAAGGAGCAGCTTGATCAGGGCAAGCTGGGCAAACTGCAGTTCGTGCAGGCCTCGCATCAGCAGGACATGGACGGCTGGCCGAACTACTGGCCCGGCCTGCCGCCGATGTGGTATGCCACGCATTGCGTCGGGCCGGTGGCAGGTTTGATCGGCAAACCCGCCGAATACGTGAGCTGCTTCGGCTCCGGCACCGTGCGCAAGGAATTGCAGAAGTGCTACGGCTCGCCGTTTGCCGTCGAGACGGCGCACATCAAGTTCAAGGGCACGGACGTGAACGCCCGCATCATCCGCAGCCTGTTTGACACGGCCCGTCAGTATCGCGAGAGCATCGACGTGTATGGCGACAAAGCCTCCATCGAGTGGCCTCTCGTGGAGCATGAACCGCTTATCATGCACCGCGCCAAACTGCCGGAGCACAAGATTCCGAAGCTCGTGAAGGCGCCCGACTTCGCCAAGCGTCTGCCCGCGCCCATCCGCCGCTTCACCACGAAGGGCGTCTATGATCTCGGCAAGAAGACGCACCTCAGTTTCACGCAAGGCTCTGGCCACGGCGGCAGTCATCCGCATCTCGCGAATGAGTTTGCCAACGCCCTCGCTGAAAAACGCCAACCCTTCCCGAATGCCGCGCAATCCGCCAACTGGACCTGCGTGGGCCTTTGCGCGCACCAGTCCGCGATGGCGGGTGGTAAGATCGTGAAGCTGCCGGGGTTCACGCTGGGGTGATCGTCAAGTAGGGTCAAGCTACGCCGTCAAGGTGGTCAAGTGTCGTGCTGAGCAACGATTTTGACCGCCTTGACTACTTGACCTCTTGACCCGCATCTCAAACCCACTCCTTGATCACGCGGCCTGACACATCCGTGAGCCGGAAATCACGGCCTTGGAAGCGATGCGTGAGGCGCAGGTGATCGAAGCCGAACTGATTCAAGAGCGTGGCGTGGAAATCGTGCAGGTCCACGGGATCGCGCACGATGCTCCAGCCGATCTCATCGGTCTCGCCATAGGTTTGACCGCCTTTGATGCCACCACCCGCGGCGAGCATGGTGAAGGCGAAAGGATGGTGATCGCGCCCCGTGGCGTTCGGATTGCCGCCACGGTTTTCACCGAGCGGCGTGCGGCCAAATTCACTGCCCCAGATGACCATCGTGTCCTCCAGCATGCCGCGTTGCTTCAAATCCTTCAGCAGCGCGGCGATAGGCTGGTCGGCCATGCCGGCGTTGTAGCTGAGTTCGTTGTTGAGGTCGCTGTGATGATCCCAGCTCGCATGCATGAGGCTCACGAAGCGCACACCGCGCTCCACCAGACGTCGTGCGAGCAGGCAGTTTTTGGCAAAGGCTTGATACTGCCCCGGACCGCCGCCGCGTGAGGCTTTGATCGGCGGATCTTTGCGATTCACGCCATACCTTTCGAGCGTCTGCGGGCTTTCGCCCTTCAGGTCGATCAATTCAGGCGCGGAGGACTGCATGCGGAAGGCCAGCTCGTACGCGGCGATGCGGCTGGCGATCTCAGGATCGCGCAGATGCTCGTAGCGGCTTTGATTCAGCTCCATGAGCGTGTCCAGGCCCTTGCGCTGAAGATTCATCGGAATACCGGGCGGGTTTTTCAAATTGAGCACCGGCTCGCCTTGATTGCGGAACAAAACGCCCGCGTAAGTGCTCGGCAGGAAGCCGCTTTGCCAAAGCGAGGCGCCACCGCTGGTGCCGCGACCAGCGCTGAGCACGACATAGCCGGGAAGATTGCGAGACATGCTGCCGAGGCCGTAATTGAGCCATGAACCGATGGTGGGCAGGCCGAATTGAGCGCGACCGCAATGCAGCACGAGCTGGCCGGGGTGATGATTGAACTGATCCGTGTGCAGGCTGCGGATCATGAGCCAGTCGTCGGCATGCTTTGCCATGTGCGGCAGCAGATCGCTGAAATCCATGCCGCTTTGACCATGCTTCGCGAATTTGCGCGGGCTGCCCATCAGCTTCGCGGTTTCTTTGCGGATGAAAGCGAAGCGCACGTTCTTCGTCATGCTCTCAGGCAGCGCCTGACCGTCCAATTCGTTCAACTTCGGCTTCGGATCGAACAGATCCATCTGGCTCGGTCCGCCTTCGAAGAAGATGAAGATGCAGTTCTTTGCCTTCGCCGGAAAATGCGGTGCCTTGGGCGTGAGCGGGTCCAGCGGTGGCTCCGAAGCTGAGATGATCCCCTCCTGCGTCAGCATGGCACCCAGCGCGAGCGCCCCGATGCCATTGGCGCTGGTGGCCATGAATTCGCGGCGTTTGAGAAGGATCTGCTGCTCGACGGGATGCATGTGGGAATAACGCATCCCGCGTGGCGGAACTAGCACGCCCATCCAGCCCGAGCTTCGGCGATGAAGCGGGCGACTTGCGCGAGATCCTTGATGCCCGGCTGCGATTCGACGCCGCTGGCAACATCGACCGCGATGGGATGCGTCTGCTGCACGGCTTGGCGGACGTTGTCGGCGTTGAGACCACCGGAAAGCAGGATGCGCTTGTCGGGAAACATCTCCTGGGCACGAACGGCCAGCTCCCAGGGGAACGCATGCCCGCCGCCGCCGTAGGTGCCGGGGTTGTAGGCATCGAGCAGGATGGCGGCACAGGGAAACTCGCCGATCTGCGGCAATGAGGCGGCATCGCGCACTTGCAGGGCTTTGATCACGTTCACGCCGCGATTCATGAGGCGCTCGACATCGTGCGGTGTTTCATCGCCGTGAAGTTGCAGCGCTTGGAACAAGCCGCTGCCCACAGCGGAATAGAGCAGAGCGTCATCGGGATTCACTAGCACGGCGACGAGGGCGTTTTTCGCCGCAACATCCTGCAATGAAATCTCTGCCACCAACAAAGGCATGTGGCGCTTTGATTTCGGCCAGAGATTGATGCCCACCGCGTCTGCGCCGAGCGCGAAGATCTCCGCCGCCTGCTCCGGGCGCGTGATGCCGCAGACTTTCACGCTGTGGCGGGCAGGATCAGGAAACATGAGGCGGGAAAACGGAATTGGTGCGCTCAGGGAGTAGTTTGGCGGTCACGTTGAGCAGCACATCGAGCTTGGGCGGCAGCGGCATGCTGCCACGCACGCGCACATCGCGCTTCAATTCTTCAAAACGCGGCGTGTCGGTGGGGCGGATGAGAAAAATGACCGGCGGGGCGGCATGGGAGCCGGGATGCACCAGCGGATAGGCCGTGCTGAGCAGGCGGTCGAGCATGTCCCCCATCATGTCTGGCAGCGGCAGTGAAAAGAGAAAGAGCGAGTACTCGCGTCGCAGCGCCATTTCAAAGGCACGCTCGGCGCTAGGAGCGTCATCGACCTCACAAACTCGGAATGCCGTCAGTGCCTCGCGGATCACACGACGAAAGGGCAGGCTCTCCTCGGCCAGAAGGACACGCGGAACCGCGAGTGGGGCGGGATCAGGCGTCATGGAAAGCATGTCAGCTTTCAGGATACACCGCGACGGCCATGACGCCCTCGTTGGGCAGCCAGCCGACGACTTCGGCGCGCTTGAGCGGCTTCGAGGCGGTGCCCATGCCTTTGCGCACGGTTTCGAGCACTTTTTTCTGAGTGTCCGCAGAAACGGTGGAGCCAAAAAATCCGGCGAGGTCGGTCAGAACGGGAGAGGGAGCATTCACCCCGCCCAACGTGGTCACCGGCGTGCGGGACTGGCCGCAGGCGATGATGGCCTCGCGGATCGCCTCCGGCGTCATGTCACCCGAAACCACCACGAGGCGACGCAGACGTGTCTCGGCGGTTGGAGTCTGAACAATCGAAGGCGGCGGCGCGATGGCAGCCACCGGGTTCACCGGCGGCTTGATCGACTTGGAGGGCTTCAGGAAGCCACGCGGTCCGCTGCTGGGAGCATTGAAACCAAGCCCGGGCCCTAGCGCGGACGGCAGCATCGGCTCCTCGGCGCGGAGCGCGGTGGCAGACATGGCGAGAACGATGACGGGAAAGACGGGAAATTTCACGAAGGCGCGGGTTTTATCATGCCGCCTTCAAAGTGACAATCATAAAGATTGGGCCGTCGTTTCGAAACGTGCTGCTGGAGGTGAAGATCAAGCGAAAAAATCACCGAAGCCACCGCTGCGGCTTGTTCGCATTTTTTCCCTGCGTAAAAGGCACTTCTTGACAGGTTGTTCACATGCGAATGCGAATTCTCATTCTTGCGTCCATCTGTCGTGGCAATCGCTCCACAGCCTCCTCCAGATAAGGAGTCCATTGAGGGAAGACACCCATCGTGGAACGCTTGCAGTTAAATCGTGGAACACCTTTCGGAACACCCCGAACGCGGCGTTTTCGTCACATAGTCCAAACAAGCATTAAAACAGTCAATCGCTCACCTTGAGCCGGGACGAACCACTTAATTTATTGAATAACAGTAACTTATGCAGATTAAAAACACCCGAATCACCCAGTGAGAAGAGACTTCGCCAAGTCCCTTTTTGTGGCTTTCGCCATGGTCCTAAAGGCCACTGCATAGCCGACCTGAATGTTTGTTTACGCCTCCGCATATTTCTTATGCCCTCCGTTGCTGGGAAAGAGATCCACGAGCGCCGATTTTTTTTCATTTTCGACACATCCACAATGTCTTGCCCGCGCAGACGAGGACATCGTGGTTTTATGACGTGATTTGTTCACACACGCTTATGGGGCGGGCTGAAGCAGCCCAGTTCGGGCTTGTTGGGACACGGACAAACGCTAGCCTGCAGACCTCATGAAAGCCTATCAAATCACTGGAACGGATGGCCTGAAATCGCTGCAATGCGTGAGCCTTGCTGATCCCAGTCCCGGTCCCGGCGAGGTTTTGGTTAGAATTCGAGCGGTCAGCCTCAATTATCGCGATCACATGAATGTGATGGGCATTCGCGGTGTGACCGGGCCGGTGCCGCGCATTCCGTGCTCGGATGGCGCGGGCGACGTGGTGAGCGTGGGCGAAGGAGTGACGAATTGGAAAACGGGAGACCAAGTCGTGATCCCGTTCATGCCGAGCTGGCTGGAGGGTGAGTTCAGCCAGGCGCATGCCTCGCAGGCGCTCGGTGGGGCGGTGGACGGTCTTCTGCGGGAGCTGGCGGTCATCCGCGCAGACGCCTTGCTGCCGGTGCCCGCTCATCTTTCTCTCGAAGAGGCCGCCACCCTGCCCTGCGCGGCGGTCACGGCCTGGGACGCGCTGCATTCGCGTGGTGGATTGAAGGCTGGAGAAAAGGTGCTCGTGCTTGGGACTGGCGGGGTCTCGATTTTCGCGCTCCAGTTTGCCAAACTGGCTGGTGCCTGCGTCTTCGCCACCACGAGCAGCGATGAAAAGGCCAGACACCTGCTGAAACTCGGCGCGGATGCCGTCCACAACTACCAAACCGATCCCGCGTGGGATGAGTGGGCGCTGACGCAGACGGGCGGGCGGGGCGTGGACCGGGTAATCGAGATCGGCGGCCCGGAAACCCTCAACCGCTCGATCAAGGCGACGCGTTTTGGCGGGCACATCGCCCTGATCGGGGTGCTCACGGGCACCAGCGGTGAAATTCAGACGGTGCAGATTCTGCGCAAGGGCATCCGGCTGGACGGCATCTATGTGGGATCACGGGCGATGTTTGCGGAGATGCTTGCCACCATGGAAAAAGCGCAAATGAGGCCGGTGATCGACTCAACGTTTGAATTTGATAAGGCTGCGGCGGCCTTTCAGCGGATTGAGAGCGGACAGCACTTTGGCAAGATCGTGATTCGGGTGTGAGAAAAGCGCCATCCCCAGTTCGCCAGGAAGCAGGATTGATTTTGGAACGGTAAGTGCTCACAATGCGCCTATGTCCCTGTCACAAATCACATTCGACCCACCCACGTTGAAGCTTGTCCTTTCCATCGTCGGCGGCCTGCTGCTGATCTCAATGGTTCGGATTTTGTTCCTCCTGCGCACCAACAAACGCCTGCGCGAGGCCACCGAGAAGATGGAGAAGCAGGTGCTGGCCCAGCATAATCAGATCCTCTCCGTGAAGCAGGATTCCAACGCCTGGCGCGGTGACATTCAGCGCATGTTTGACGCGTTCCGCGCCGAGTTTTCCAAACGCCTGGAAGAATCCGAACAGCGCTACCAGCAGATCCAGCAACTCGCCTCGAAGCCGCCACCTCCCCCGCCTGCCGCCTTCATCACGGCACCAGTGAAGGAGGAAGCCGTCGCGCCAGTGCCGGCGCTGACGATTTCGTGAGGCAAGGCGTCTTCCTCGTGTTGTTAAATTTTCGCCAAAGCGAAGGAACACATGCGTGTTTGATTTGGAACGCTGTGTGCTGCAAATAAACACTTATGCTCAACAGTATCGTTCAAGATGCGTCGTTTCTGGTGCTGCTGCTATGGATCAGCGGCGCGTTGTTTTTCATCTCGCTGGTGCGCATCTTTTTGCTGACCCGGCAGAACCGCCGCATGCGGCAGGACGCCGTGAAAATGGAAAAGCTGGCCGCCAAGCAGCAAATCGACATCATCGCTATCCAGCATGACACGGCGTCATGGCGGGCCAAAGCCCAGCGGCAGTTCGACGCGTTGCGCGCCGAGTACACCGCCCGGCTCGACCAGTCGGTGAAAGGCACCCGGCAGGCGCAGACCAAGCTGGATGAATCCTGGCAGCGGAAATTGGAGGATGCGAATGACAAGATCCGTGGTCTGGAGGCGGCGCTGACCGCCGCATCGACGCAAGTCATCACCAAACCCGCCACGCCTGCCATGCCGACACTGCCAGCCATGGAAACGCTGCGCGTCGAGGCCCTTGAGGCCGAGCTGGCGACAACGAAGTCCGCGCTCGCGGCCGTCCGTCAGCAGAATGCCGCGCTGAAGCTTTCCACTTTGATGGCACGGCGCCGCCAGGCCGCGCCACGCCGCCCTGGCATGCGCACGGCACGCCAGGGTTGAGAGTGGAAAACATCTTCTGCTTTTTCCACTCGCCAACGTGACGAGGCTGTCCTTAATTCGCATCACCATGACTGAAAATCCCACCGCAGAGACAGCCTTCGGAGACAACCCTCCACACGACCCATTTCAGGCCGCGAAAGCCAGCGCCATGAAGGCCGCTGAAGAGCTGCGCGCTGCCGCCGCGCAAAAGGCTGCTGAGTTTCGCACCGCCGCCGAGAGCCGCGCGCAAAACTTCCGCGCCACTGCCGAGGCCAGGGCGGCAGACATCAAGGAGAAAGCCGGCGAGTTCCGCGAATACGCGGATGAGACACTGGGCGAGGCGCGTGAGCGCTTCGCCGACCTGCGCGTCGAGGCGGAGAAGTTTGCACGCGAAAAACCGCTGCAGGCTCTGCTGACCGCGTTCGGCATCGGCTTCATCGTCGGTAATATTCTGCGCCGTTGATTTTCACTCTGTGCGCACGCCCATGGACCCAGGCACGCCGCCCGCCACCGAGGAACACGCCAGCGCTTCCGGCCTGCTGCGTTCCCTCGCGCTTTACGCCGAGGCACGGGGACGCCTGATGCACATTGAAGGCCAGGAGGCTGGCGCACGACTTTCCAGCCTGACCGGCTGGTTCATGCTGGCGCTCACCGCGCTGATCATTGGCTGGATGCTGGCGGCTCCCGCGCTGGTGTGGATCATCGCCGAGTCCAACGGCTGGCACTGGACACGAGTCGCCCTGGCAGGTGCCGGAGCGCATCTTTTGCTTGCCCTGCTGTTCCTGGCCGGATTTAAATTCCGTCTGCGCGGCCTGCGCCTGTTTGAGGAAACATTCAATCAATTCCGCCGCGACCGCGAATGGCTCAACCGCACCAAGAAAAACTGACGCCGAAGCAGCAGGCTTTGCGTGATCTGGAGGAGGCCCGCGCCTCCCTGGACTGGCATGCCACGCACGCCGTGGAGGAGTGGCACCCGCGTACGCTGCTGGCCCGCAGCATGGAAAAAAACCGCCTGCTCTGGATCGGCGGCGCAGCGCTGGCCGGTCTGGCGCTGGTGCGGTTTTTAAGATTTTCAGGCAGCACCAACTACAAGCGTGACAATCTGGGCGCTACCGCTAAAAATCACGGTTGGTTCGCGTTGCTGCTCGCTCCACTGTTCGCCCTGGGGCGAAAAGCCGTCATGAACCACGCCGCCCAGATGTTTGAATCCTACCTGCATCAGAAAGTTTCTCCGAACGCCCCACCCACAGACAGAGTCTAGCGTCACCTCTCTTTCATGTCCGATCCCAACCAAACCCCTCAAGATCTTCTCCCCGTTCTAAGCTCCGTGGACGACTACCTGCGCTTCTGCATGGAGTACGACGCGTCGGACCTCCATCTGGCCACGGGAGCGCAGCCCACCTGGCGGCGTTACGGCAACTTGCAGCCGATCTGGAACAACGCGGCCATTCTGACCCCCGAGGACACCCGTCGCTTGGCTTACGGTTTCCTCGGCGAGGCGCAGACGAAGCAGCTCGAAGCGCGTGGTGACGTTGATTTCGCCTACTCGCCCAATTACGGCCGCTTCCGCTCCTCCGTCGTGCAGCAGCGCCTGGGGATCGACATGGTCTTCCGTGTCATCAAGACAAAAATCACCTCTGTCGAAGAACTGGGGCTGCCGGACACGGTGAAAACCCTCACCCGTTTCCACAACGGCCTCATCCTCGTCACCGGCCCTGTCGGCTGTGGCAAATCGACCACGCTCGCGGCCCTTGTGGATTCGATCAATGCCGAGCGTCAGGACCATATCATCACGCTCGAAGACCCCATTGAGTACGTCATCGAGCCGAAAGGCTGCCATGTGAACCAGCGCGAGGTTCACACCCACACCGCCTCGTTCGCCGCCGCTCTGCGTGGTGCGCTGCGTGAAGACCCGGACGTCATCATGGTCGGTGAAATGCGCGACCTTGAAACCATCTCACTCGCCATCACCGCCGCTGAAACGGGCCACTTGGTGCTCGGCACGCTGCACACTGGCAGCGCCGCGCGCACTTTGGACCGCGTGCTCGACGTGTTCCCCATCGACCAGCGCGAGCAGATCCGCATCATGGTGTCTGAATCCCTTCGCGGCATCCTCTCCCAGCAGCTCGTGCCGAAGATCGACGGTAGCGGTCGCGTCATGGCGCTCGAAATCCTGGTGAACACGCCCGCCGTGGGCAACTGCATCCGTGAAGGCAAGACGTACATGCTCGGCGGCGTCATGCAGACCGGGAAAAACGTGGGCATGATCCCCATGGACGACTCCCTGCGCAATCTTTACGCCAGCGGCCAGATCAACCGTGAGGAGTGTGAATCCCGCGCCGAGGACAAGATCCTCATGAAGAAGTACTTCGAGTCCTAAGACACCGCTGCCAACCGAGAACAGAGAACCGCGAACAGCGAACTCCACATGCCAATCATCGACCAATTTTTCCAGAAGCTCATTGAACTGGGCGGCTCTGACCTTCACCTCAGCCAGAACCAGCCGCCGAAAGTGCGCGTGCATGGCAGCATCAAGCCCATCTCCGACCAGATCCTCGACGAGCGCATCATGGAAACCATGATGCGCGAGATCTGCGAGCCGCGCGCCTGGGATCGCTACAAGGAAAAGGGCGATCTCGACTTCGCCTACGAGATGGACGCGGACAATCGCTTCCGCTGCAACTACCTGCGCCAGCAGCACGGCTACGCCGCCGTGTTTCGTATCATTCCCACGAAAATCGCTTCTCTGGAGCAGCTTGGCATTCCGCCGGTGGTCAAAGAGTTCGGTCACATGCGCAGCGGCCTCGTGCTTGTCACCGGCCCCACTGGCTCAGGCAAATCAACGACGCTGGCGGCCCTTCTCGACTACATCAACATCAACTTCCGCCGCCACATCATCACGATCGAGGAGCCGATCGAATTCGTGCATCGGAACAAGAAAAGCATCATCACCCAGCGTGAGGTGCCTATTCAGACCCCTTCCTTCGCCGACGGCCTCCGTGCCGCGTTGCGTGAGGACGCCGACATCGTGCTCGTGGGTGAAATGCGCGACCTGGAAACGATTTCCCTCGCGCTGACCGCTGCGGAAACCGGCTTGCTCGTCTTCGGCACGCTGCACACCAACAACGCCCGCAAGACCGTTGACCGTATCATTGACGTCTTCCCCTCCGACCAGCAGAGCCAGGTGCGCACCATGCTCGCCGCGTCGCTGAAAGGCGTCGTGGCCCAGCTCCTCATGAAAAAATCGGACGGCAAAGGCCGCGCCGCCGTGAACGAGATCATGGTGTCCAATCCAGCCGTCGGCGCGATCATTCGTGAAGGTGCCACGCAGAAGCTTTACGACGTCATCATCGGCGGCAAGGCCCAGGGCATGCAGTTCATGGACGAAGCCATCTGGCAGAAGCTGCGTGACGGCTACGTCAGCCCGATGGAAGCCTACATGAAGGCCATCGACAAAAACCGCTTCAAGGCATTTCTTCCTCCCGAAGATGCCGAGGTCGCGGTCGCCAGCGGTGGCGATTCCAAAAAATAAACCGCCGCCGTGCCTCGCCAGAGCGTCATGGATGATTCTTGCGGCAAATGCCGCGGCGAGGTATCCTCATTCGCAAAACACGGATGAGCACGCCCCCCAAGGACACCTCCGGTGAGCATTCATCACCACGCGGCAGCACCATGCCCGGCCCACTGGCCTTGCTGGGTGCCACCGCGCTCGGTGGCGTCATCGGCTCGCGCATGAACGGCACTCCGCTCATGATTGCCGCAGGCGCTGCGGCGCTCGCCCTGTTGCGGAAGAAACCCCACGCACTGGCCGCCCCCACTGCTGAGCCGCCCCCACAGGTCCAGCAGCCACAAAACCTGATCCAACAGTGGCTGGAGCAGCAAACAGAGCGAGAGCAGCAGGTTCCGCTCGTTCCCCTGTCGATTCTGCCCGGGCCAGAAGAGGATTACACCCCCATGCCGCTGTTGAGTGATGATTCCAGTGAAGCCAGCTCGATAAGCCTGCGGCAGGAGGTCTTCGCCAGCCTCACCGAACCCATCATCCCAGCCGTTCGGCCCGCGCCTGAGGTGGAACCAGACATGCCTGCTGCCTCAGGCTGGATTCCCGGCATCGATCCTCTGCCAAGCTGGAGTGAAACACCCGACCCTCCTGTTTTTGCCGACGAACCGGTCTTCACCAAGGATGACGTTTCCATTGAGCCGGTGTTTGAAGCTCCGGTCTTTGCCGGAGGCGCTCTGCCAGATGAGATTGAGGTCGCCGAACTTCCAGAAACCACGAACGCGCTGCAAGAGGCAGCTCTCATGAAGCTGTTCACGCCAGCAGAGGCTCCTTCTTTTGCTCCGCCAGAACTCGCCCGTGAGATCCCAGTCCAGCTCGCCCAGCCGGGAGAAGCATCCTTTGATTCGCCGATGCTGAGCGCTGTGTGGCCGCCTCCCGAGGCCATTGTGTCGCCGGCGCAGGCCGTGCCCGCCGTGATTGTGGAGGCAGAGATCATCCTCCGCCCACGCGCCCCGACACACAACACCGTCACCTCCAAGACCGTGCCCTTTTCCGCCACTTTCACAGATGCGGTGCCTGCGGGTGTCGAGAACGCAGGCCCGGAAGCAGACCCGATTCCTCGTGCTCCGTTGCAATCTCCGCGCGAGCAGCGCGCCCGCAGCAACTGGCGCTCCTGGTGGCATGGTGATTGATGCGTGACAGGACATTGGGTTGTATTCGATGCCAAAACACCGTTGTTCTGTTTTCAATTTTTCACCAAGATCCTCATGAGCTGGCCTGAAACCACCCTCTGGACGGGCGTGCTCGTCTTCACCTCGATTTCCACCGCGCTCTTCGCCCTGGCGCATCTGCTGCTGCGACATCGTGATTATCGTTCCGCCGCGTTCTGGACGGCGCTCGTGGTGTTTTCGCCGCTGGCCGGACCGTTGCTCTATGTCTTCTTCGGCATCAACATCCTCCGTCGGCGTGGCAAACAATACCGCAGCAGCATCCATGAACCCTGGCGTGATCCTGTGCCGGACCGCCCCCTGCCATTCCTGACGGACAGCGCCGAGGAACTCGCGCACCAGCAGTTTGCCAAGACGCTCGATCGCATCTCGCGCTTCAGCTTCACCTCTGGCAACCAGATCACCGCGCTGCACAATGGCGACGAGGCCATGCCGCGCATGCTGGACTCGATTCGCGGCGCGCAACACAGCGTCGCGCTGGCCAGCTACATCTTTGAGGCCATCGGCATCGGCGGGGACTTCGTCACCGAGCTGTCCAACGCGGCGAAACGCGGCGTGCAGGTGCGCGTGATGGTGGATGACGCCGGCACGCGCTATTCCTGGCCGTCTGTGATTGACGCGCTGCAGGCCGCCGGTGTGAACGCCCGCCGATTCATGCCGAACCGGATGATCCTGCGCCTCATCACCATGAACCTGCGCAACCACCGCAAAATCATGGTCGTCGATGGCGCCACCGCCTTCACCGGCGGCATGAACATCCGCGAGGGCAACATGCTGGCCCGCAAGCCCGACCACCCTGTGCATGATCTTCATTTCGAGGTCACCGGACCGGTCGTGACGCAAATCCAGCGCGTGTTTGCCGAGGACTGGGGCTTCTGCACCGGTGAGACGCTGGAAGGCCCGGCCTGGTTCCCTGCCCTCTCCGCCACCGGCAATAGCAGCGCCATCGGCATCGTTGATGGCCCGGATGAGGACATGGAAGTCATGCCCGCCGCCTTCTTCGCCGCCCTGAACGCCGCGCGTGAGGAGGTCCGCATCATCACCCCGTATTTCCTGCCAACGCCGGTCCTCATGGCCGCGCTGCGCCTGTGCGCGATCCGAGGCGTCAAAGTGTCCATTTTGACGCCGGCGCAGAACAACATCCCCTTCGTCGCCTGGGCGGCGCAGACGCTCTACCCAGAGCTTCTTGCGGTCGGCTGCCGCATCTTCGAGTCCCCGCCGCCGTTTGATCATTCCAAGTTTTTCCTCATCGACGGAGAGTGGTCCTTCCTCGGCTCCACCAACTGGGACCCACGCAGCCTGCGGCTGAATTTCGAGTTTAACCTCGCCTGCCATGACGCGGACCTCGCGCGCCGCCTCGGTGCCGAGATGGACGCCAGGCTGGCCGTCAGCCGCGAGATCACCTGTGAGCTGCTCGAAGCCGCCCCCGTGTTTCAGCGGATGCGCAACGGTTTTGCCCGGCTGTTCATCCCTCTCTTGTAAATGGATGCAGCTTTTGGCTAAAACAAACGTATTTAGCTTCGTTAACGACCTGCCATGACAACCACGGACGCCAGCCGCACACCCGCACGACGATTTGCCGGGAATATTTCCGTGGCTCCTGGCGTCACAAGAAACCTGCGCATGCAGCCCTTGTTTGAACATCGCTTTTTATGAACCCTTTGCCCCGGAAGACGGGGCCGCTGCCGCGCACAGCCTCCCGCGCACACCCTAACCCAAACCATCCATACCATATCATGAAGAAACTCATCGCTCTCGTCTTCGCGCTCGTCGCATCCTCCGTCTTCGCCGCCGAATTCCCTGACATCAGCATCGCCGACCTCAAGCAGGCTATCGCTGACAAGAAAGTCACCGTCATCGACGTGAACGGCGCCGCCTCCTACGCCAAAGGCCACGTTCCAGGAGCCGTTGACTTTGCCTCCAAGGGCGCGGATCTCGCCTCCGTGCTGCCTGCTGACAAAGGCGCGCTCGTCGTCGCCTATTGCGGCGGCCCACAGTGCAGTGCCTACAAGGCCGCCGCCAAGAAGGCTGCTGAACTCGGCTACACCAACGTGAAGCACCTCTCCGCTGGCAAGTCCGGCTGGGTGGCCGCTGGTGAGGCCGTCGAGAAGTAATTCTCTTCTCTCTCATTGCCGGGTGTGTTGGAGAAATCCAGCCACCCGGCTTTTTATGCCCCGAAGCGGCGGCTCTCACGCCGGTGCCCAGGATTCCATCGCCAGGCTCGCTGCACCGAGCGCACCCGCATCTCCTCCCAGCTCCGAGGGCACCAGCTTGGGCGGCTTGGCCGCCAGCGAGGGAAACAAACCACGCGCCGCTTCAATGATCGACTCACAAAAACGCGCTCCCAGCTCCGTGAGCGGCCCGTGCAGGATAAACAGCTCTGTGTCCGTGAGCAGTTGCACACAGCCGACCACCCGCGCGTAATCCGCGCACACCGCCTCCCACTCCGGCCCCACTGTCTGCGCCAGCCCGGCCAGCGCCAGACGCAAATCATCCGGCAGCGGAGTCTCGGATGTCGCGCCTGCCAGCCGCCGCCAGGTCGCAGAGGCGCTCAGCGCGTGGTGCAGCTCCTGCGTGCTGCCTTTGGCACCACCCAGCGGCCAGGGCCAGAGTCCCACCTCGCCTGCCGCATGACGCGCCCCCTCCACCACCCGCCCTTCCTGCACCATCGCGATGCCAAATCCGCTGCGCGGCCCCAGAATCACATAATCCCGAACGCCGCTTTTGCCATTTGATTGATCGCGCTCGAGCGGGGTCAGATCGCGCATCCGCCGGGTGCCATCGTGTCCCAATCGGGTGCGGGCGGA
>Ga0209573_1000690_pt1 | contig 64716 bp, 77 predicted proteins | sample TNRBio252014_DNA_FD_185870 | JGI IMG/M metagenome (GOLD analysis project Ga0209573, IMG submission 185870) | Wastewater treatment Type I Accumulibacter community from EBPR Bioreactor in Madison, WI, USA - TNR Reactor_6/25/2014_ DNA (SPAdes)... | ecosystem: Engineered > Bioreactor > EBPR >...
AATATCATAGGTTTATTAACGTTTCGTGACGGGGCTCTGGAGTTGTGCTGACCCGATGCACTCCGTTCTTTCGTCGTATTCTTCTTTTTTCTGTTTAAGAAACGCCTGAAGTTCGATTGCGCAGAGGCCGAAATTGGAAGGAAGCTCTGAGGAAAGTTGTGTGCCGGGTTTGGCGGTGAAAATACGGACGCGCTGGATATGGAAGATTTTTACGGCCAGAATAAAAGGCAGAACAAGAATATATGCACTCGCCGGATATGCCATTATCAGCCGTTCCGCTCTCTCGATCTTTTTTATGTCGGAAAAGAGAATGTGCCGCTTTCTTCTGCCGATTCCGTAAGTGATGCCGTCCGGGTCGATGACGAGGCGGTAGCGAGCAAAGCCACGCCAGAAGAAAACGGCGAGGACGAGCAGCAGCACGGGAATCCACGCGGGATGGAATGCGATTAGCACGAGGATGACGGGACACAGTAATATGGCAAGCAGAAGCGAGAGGAGATTCATCGACTCCAGGCGGCTGCCGTAGAGAATGAGTGGCTCTGCTGTGTCGGTGGACATAATCAAGCCACCCGCTTCCTCCTTGCCCCTGTCTCCAGCTCATACACCGTCTCGCCGCCGACGATGGTGCGGATGGCGCGTCCCTTGACCTTGGTGGCGTCATAGGGCGAATTTTTGGATTTGCTGGCGAACTCTTTTGGCTCCAGTGTCCACTCATGGTTCAGGTCAAACAGGGTCAGATCGGCGGGTGCGCCTTTCTTCAGCCGTCCGGCGTTGACATGGATAATATCGGCGGGCTTAAAGGTCATCGCCGCCAGTACGTCCCGCAGGGACATCAGCCCGGAGTGATACAGCGCGGTCAGCGACAGCGGCAGCATCGTCTCCAGCCCCACGATGCCGAAAGCCGCCGAGGCCAGCGGTACGCGCTTGCTCTCCGCATCGTGTGGCGCGTGGTCGGTGGCGATGGCGTCGATGGTGCCGTCGCGCAACCCCTCCAGCACCGCCAGCCGGTCGCGCTCGGCGCGCAGCGGCGGATTCATTTTGGAGAAGGTGCGGTAGTCCAGCACCGCCTCGTCGGTCAGGGTGAAGTGATGGGGTGCGGCTTCCGCCGTCACTTTCAGCCCCTTCGCCTTGGCGCGGCGCACGGCCTCAATCGCCTCATGCGTCGAGATATGCAGCACATGGTATTGCCCGCCGGTGAGTTCGGCCAGCAGCACGTCGCGCTCCACCATCACCGCTTCGGCGGCGTTGGGGATGCCCTTGACACCCAGCTTGGTGGAGACCGCGCCCTCGTTCATGCAGCCGCCCGCCGAAAGCGATAAATCTTCCGCGTGCTGGGCGATTGGCACCCCGAGTTCGCGGGCGTAGGCGAGTGCGGCGCGCATCACGCCCGCATCCATCAGGGGCAGTCCGTCATCGGTGAAGCCGACCGCGCCCGCTTCCACCAGCAGCCCCATTTCCGTCAGCTCCTTGCCCTGCATCCCCTTGGAGATACAGCCGTAGGTGCGAACATTCACATACCCCGTTTCCCGGGCGCGCTTATGGATAAAATCCACCACTGACACATCGTCGATCACCGGCTTGGTGTTGGGCATACAGGCAACCGTCGTCACTCCACCGGCAGCGGCGGATTTGCTGCCGGTCTCGATGGTTTCCTTATGCTCCTGACCCGGTTCGCGGAAATGCACCTGAATGTCGAGCAGTCCCGGACACAGCACATGCCCGCCGCACTCCACCACGTCAAAATCGGGGGAGTTGTGCTCGTCGAATTCGCCTTGCCCGACCTCGGCAATGAGATCGCCCGCCACCAGGACGTAGCCGTTGCCGTCCAGCCCGGACTCCGGGTCGATCACGCGGGCGTTGACGTACGCCGTTTTGTCCTTCTGGCGGCGGTTGCGGGCGGGTTTGGTAAAGGTTTGATGGGTCATGGCGTTTCCTAGCAGTCTACAGTTTCGGTTTCTTCAGGAGCTTTAGGAGCCTCAAGAAGCTTCTTTTCTTCGGGGGCTGCAAGTATCTGAGTGTATTTCATTCTTTGTTTCCTCATTTCTGTCATTACCCGGCTTGTCCGGGTAATCCATTCTCTTATTTCACCCCCTCTGGTTCGCTTGCGCTTACTTCCTCCCCCTGTCAGGGGGAGGACAAAGGTGGGGGTTACTCGCTCTTGCCCGCCAGTACTTCCAGCACGGCCTGGCGGACGGCGACGCCCATTTCCACCTGATCCAGGATCACGCTGCGTTCCAGGTCATCGGCGATTTCGGTGTCGATTTCCACGCCGCGATTGATGGGGCCGGGATGCATTACCAGCGCGTCGGCTTTGGCGAGCGCCAGCTTGGCGGGGTCAAGCCCGAAAAGGTGGAAATATTCGCGGATGCTTGGGACGGCGGCGCTGCCCTCAAACCGTTCGTTCTGCAGGCGCAGCATCATGATAATGTCCCGATTGCGGATGGCGTCCCGCATGTCAAAACATATCTTTGCGCCTAAGGTTTCGGCCTGGGAGGGCATCAGCGTATTGGGCCCGCAAATCGTGACTTCCGCACCGAGCTTGGTCAGCAGCAGAATATTGGAACGCGCCACGCGGCTGTATAAAATATCGCCGCAGATGGCGACTCTCAGCCCTTTGATTTTTCCCTTGTGGCGGCGGATGGTCAGGGCGTCGAGCAACGCTTGCGTCGGGTGTTCGTGGCTGCCGTCCCCGGCGTTGATGACCGCGCAATTCACCTTCTCGGCGAGCAACTGCACCGCGCCGGATTCCGGGTGGCGCACGGCGATGAAATCCGGGCGCATGGCGTTCAGCGTCATCGCGGTGTCGATCAGCGTCTCTCCTTTCTTGGTGGAGGAGGTGGAAACCGACATATTGATGACGTCCATCCCCAGCCGCTTGCCCGCCAGTTCGAAACTGGTGCGGGTGCGCGTGGAATTCTCGTAGAATAAATTGATGAGGGTGCGCCCCTTAAGGATGGGGTGTTTTTTATCCCTGGCGCGGTTGCGGGCGACGTAATGTTCCGCCACATCGAGGAAATGGGTGATTTCCTGCGGCGTCAACGGCTCAATCCCCAGCAAATGCCTGCGGTCGTTCACGATGCTTTCCGAAGGAGCGTGCGCGGTGTCGCGTTCGCCACGGTGCAGAAAATGCAGATTGGAAAACCATGCCATAGAGAATATCTACCAAATGCGTCTAAAACATACAGCAAAACATTGCATGAAAAATGATTTTGCGCAATGATTCGCGCCTATGTGGAAGCATCTACACACGCTCTTGGTTCTGACCTCCCTTAGTTTGGCGGTAAGCGGCTGCGCCTTTAAGCGCCCCGTGCGCGGGCCCGACGGTCAGGTGGTGCTCAATGAATTGGGGGGCCCGGAAGTTGACGGAGTGGCCGCAACGCTGGAAAAAAGCGCCAGGGCGGCCGAGGAGGCGGGGGATTACCCGCGTGCCGCGCAAGCCTATGCCCAGCTGGTGGATCAGGACGGAAAAAATACGCGCTATTTGCTGGCCTTTGCTGAAAACAGCCGCAAGTCGGGACATAACGACGTCGCCCTTGCCTCGTATGAGATCGTACTCAAGCTCGATGCCGGCAATATCGATGCGCTGGAGGGCAAAGGGCTGGCGCTGATGGATGCGGGCGAGGAGGAAAAAGCGGCGGATGCGCTGGCGCAGGTGGTAAGAAAAGACCCCAAACGCTGGCGGACGCTGAATGGCCTGGCGATATTGTTCGTCATCAAGGAACGGTATGACGACGCGATGGCGTATTTCGTGGAGGCGCTGGAGCAAAGCCCCAATAATGTCTCCGTTCTCAATAATGTCGGGCTGACCATGGCGATTGAGAACAAGCTGGAAGATGCCGTGGAGGCATTGAAGAAAGCGGGCAGGCTGGCGGCGGACGATGAACGCCTGCGTAAGAAAATTGACCTTAATCTGGCCATGGTCTACGGGGTAAAGGGCGATCTGGATAAGGCGCGGAAAGTGGCTTCCCGGCATTTAAGCGGCGCGGCGTTGAATAATAATATGGGGTTTTATGCCCATCTGGCCAAGGATGATGTGCTGGCCAAAAGCTACCTGAACATGGCGCTTTCCCATAGCTCGAAATATTATGACCGTGCATGGAAGAATCTGGACACCATCAAGCGCGAAGAAAACGAGCTGGAACAAAAGGGTAAAGCGGGCGGCGGCAAGCGTGTGAAGGTGAAGTAGTCGCGGAATCCGGAATTCAGAATCAGGAATCCAAAAACCCAGATGCCTTCATTTCCAGATTTCAAGCTCCGGATTCTAGATTCTATTCACCGCCAATGCCCCCGATGCCTGACAGACCGGCATGATCTCCATGCGGTTAACGTTTACATGCGCAGGCAGGCTGAGCACGAACAGGATGCACTCGGCGATGTCCTCGGCCTTCAGCGGTTTGGTTCCTTTATACACTTCGGTCGCCTTGTCCTTATTTCCCAGCCTGACTTCGGAAAATTCCGTCTCCGCCAGTCCCGGCTCCAGATTGGTAACGCGGATATTGCTGCCCAGCAGGTCGGCGCGCAGGTTCAGCGAAAACTGCTTCACGAAGGCCTTGGTCGCGCCGTAAACATTCGCGCCGGGGTAAGGGTAATTGCCCGCCATGGAGCCGACATTGACGATGTGCCCCGCGTTGCGAGCCAGCATTTCCGGCAGGACGGCGCGGGTCATATAAAGCAACCCACCTATATTCGTCTCGATCATCTGCTCCCACTGCGCCAGCGGCACGTCCTGCGCCGGAGCGGTATTCAGCGCCAGCCCCGCATTATTGATGAGCGCATCAAAGGGTCGGAAATGCTCCGGGATGCTGGCGAGCGCCATACCGACGGCTTCTTTGTCTCTTATATCGAAGCATAACGGGTGCGCCTTCTCCGCTCCCAGCTCTTCGCGTAGTGCCAGTAGCCGCTCATTTCTGCGTCCGGTAATAACTACTCTGGCTCCTCTAGCTACTGCCAGCCGCGCCGTAGCCGCGCCGAAACCCGATGTCGCGCCGGTAATGAGGAGAGTTTTAGAGGTCAGGGGCATGGGATGCATACTCTAAAAGATTGTCATTGCCCGATTCATTCGGGTAATCCATTCTTATGCAAAATAGATTACCCGGACAAGCCGGGTAATGACAGAGTTTCTTTGGGGCATCAAACGGTTTTCTTCTCCACCATTTTCGCTTCCACCCATAGCTCCTCCAACTGCTCCAGCGTTTTGTCCTCCGGCTTTATGCCCTTGCTCTCGCAGGCCTGCTCGATATAGCGGAAGCGGCGCTCAAACTTGGCGTTGGCGGCGCGCAGGGCTTCTTCCGCCCGCATTCCGTGCTTGCGGGCGAGATTGACCACCACGAACAGCAAATCGCCAATCTCCTCGAAGACGTGATCCTTATCGCCTTCTTCCATCGCCTCGCGGACTTCCGCCAGCTCTTCATCTATTTTGGCTAAAATAGGCTCTGGCGTCGGCCAGTCGAACCCTACGCTGGCGGCGCGCTTTTGCAGCTTATGGGCGCGGAGCAAGGCAGGAAGGGCACGCGGCACATCGTCCATCAAACTATGTTGCTCCTTGCCTTTGCGCTCCTCTTTTTTGATCGCCTCCCAGTTTTCGGTCTGCGCGTGCGCTGTGGTAATGTCGGCGTCCCCGAAAACATGCGGATGACGGCGGATCATCTTTTCCACCATCAGCCGGGAAACGTCCTCGAAGTCGAACAGCCCGTCCTCGCTGGCCATCTGGCAGTAAAACACCACCTGAAACAACAAATCGCCCAGCTCGGCCCTGAGCATCGTCATGTCCTCCTGCTCGATGGCGTCGGCGACCTCATAGGCTTCTTCCAGCGTATAAGGGAGGATGGTCTTGTAGCTTTGTTCCAAGTCCCACGGGCAGCCGCGCTCCTTGTCGCGCAGGCGAGCCATGATATCGAGCAGTTGACGGGTGTATTGCATAGGGGGCTGTTTTATTCTAGTTTGATCGCCATGCCAACCAAACTTTAGGTAAATCCGATGCTGCCTGTCACCTCACTCTATGCCGGCCTGCTGGCAGTGATGCTGTTCGTGCTTTCCGTTCATGCGATACGCGGGCGGATAAAATTTCATGCGGCTTTGGGTGATGGAGGCCATGAGGAGCTGAAGCGCCGCATCCGCGTGCAGGCGAATTTCTGTGAATATGTGCCATTTATCCTGCTGCTGATGGTGATGGCGGAGCTGCAGAATGCATCGCATATACTTCTGCACGGCATGGGCATACTTCTGGTGGCGGGGCGGCTGCTCCACGCCTATTCCATCCTGAAGACCGAGCCGCTGGGCAAAGGCATGAAAGCGCGCAAGGCAGGCATCGCCATGACCTTCCTCTCCCTGTTGCTGGGGGCGGGATACGCGCTCTATGCGGCGGCGATGATCTAAAAGACCTCCCATGCACCGATTTGCCAGCCCCGCTAAAGTCCTGCGTTTTGCGAATGCCCTGCATCCCTGGCTGATGGCGGCGACCCTGCTGTGTCTGGGGCTGGGAGTGTATTTTTCCCTGTTTCACTCTCCGCCCGACTACCAGCAGGGGGAGACGGTGCGTATTATGTATGTCCATGTTCCCAGCGCATGGATGGCGATGTTTATTTACAGCGTTATGGCGGCTGGTTCTTTCGTCTTTCTGGTGTTCCGGCATGGTATCGGCGACATTATCGCCCGTGCTTCCGGCTGGATCGGCGCGTGGTTCGCCCTGCTGACACTGGTGACCGGCTCCTTATGGGGAAAGCCCATGTGGGGAGCGTGGTGGGTATGGGATGCGCGCCTGACCTCCATGCTGGTGCTGTTTTTCCTCTATCTGGGGTATGTGATTATTGCGCGCCAGGCGGATCATGATGAAACCGCGCAAAAAACCTGCGCCGTACTTGCTATTGTTGGATTTATCAATATTCCCGTCATTAAGTTTTCCGTGGAATGGTGGCATACGCTGCATCAGCCCGCGAGCGTCCTGCGGCTGGACGGGCCCGCCATCGCTTCCGACATGCTGGTGCCGTTGCTCCTCATGGCGCTGGCGTTCACTTTCTTCTATTTCACCATTGTCATTTACGGCATGAATACGGTAGTATCCCGCGCCAAACTACATCGTTTGCGCCTGCAACGTATGAATGAGAGAGCATAAGCGACCGGGAAAGCGCGGAGCGAGTGCCAATGCTTAAGTTAAGGAGCCTGAAAAATGACCTTTGTCGTCACCGATGCCTGTATCCGCTGTAAATACACCGATTGTGTGGAAGTCTGCCCGGTGGATTGTTTCTATGAGGGCGAGAATATGCTGGCCATTCATCCCGACGAATGCATCGATTGCGGGGTTTGCGAGCCGGAATGCCCGGTGGAAGCCATTAAGCCGGAGGCGGACGATCTGCTGGAATGGGTGGAGTTTAATCGGAAATATTCGGAATTATGGCCTAATATCACGACGAAGAAGGATGCGCCCGCCGACGCCGCCCAATTCGAGAAGGAAACCGGCAAGCTGGAAAAATACTTCTCCGAAGCGCCGGGCACGGGCGATTAGAGAAGTGTTTTTGCAAAATGACGTTTCTCGGAGGGATTCAACGCCCGGACGCCTCAAAACTTCCCTTAAAAGCCCGTATCTCTTAAAAATTTGCTAAAATTTTAGACGCATTTTCAAATATCTGAGGAAAGGTGTTTTTTTTGCACAAATTTTGTGGTATAAAGGACACGTTCTTTTTTCCGGAACAGTATGTTTTAGAAGGTATGCTAACCATACCTGTGTTTTGTAGGTGACTCCGCAAAAGAGTCATCATGTTGTAGCCTTAAACCTGAAAAAAGGGTGTGGTGATATGTCAAAATTTGCATTTTCTGTTGGTGACCATGTAGTATACCCTACGCATGGCGTAGGTAAGATTGTTGGTGAAGAAACCCAGACGATCGGGGAAGTGGAATTGCGCCTGTTTGTTATCTCCTTCGAAAAAGAGAAAATGACCTTGCGCGTGCCTGTACACAGGGCGGAAGCCGCCGGACTGCGCCATATCAGTTCGGACGACCAGATTAAGAAAGCAATGGTGACGCTGAAAGGCAAAGCCAAGATATCTCGCGGTATGTGGAGCCGTCGGGCGCAGGAATATGAAGCGAAAATCAATTCCGGCAATTTGCTCCAGATCGCGGAAGTAGTGCGCGACCTGCACAAGAACGTGGATCAGTCCGAACGTTCCTATAGCGAACGTATGATTTATGAATCCGCACTGGGTCGCCTGGCAGGCGAAGTTGCGGCAGCAGAAAATATCGGCGCAAAAGAAGCATCTGATAAGCTGCTGAAACTCCTGCGTAAGCAGGCAAAGGCTCAAGCGGAAAAGCTTGCGGAAGCCGCGTAAGATTTTACTCCTACGTTAGTTTGAGGGGGCGGGGTGATAATATGTCATCCCGCCCTTTTTATAGGCGGCTGGCACCGTGCATACATAACTTTCTTGTGCGTTGAGCGAGGCAACGTTGCCTTGTATACTGTTGGTTATGAGCGAAGAGAAAAAAGGGCGTGCAGAACAGCCTTTTCTTATGTTCTCCACCGGCTGCGTGTCGGATGAGGAACGTGGGACGGCGTATTTTTTGAACAGCGCATGTGGTCTGGATCCTTCGGCGCTGCGAGAGCATTACACCTCCCCTATGATGCGGGCAATTACCCGCCCTGGGCAAAGAGACAAGCCAATTATGGTTTACCTGGGTGAGGATTGCGTGGGATGTGCGCGCTTTGTTCAATCTTCATTCCAATCACCGGCTGATACCAAGAAAATGGAATCAGTTATACTTGGCGGAATTCCCGTCTCTCAATTGACCCAGGAACAAAAAGAAACTATCCAGACGCAATTGGCGCGTATTCTTGAACAAGAGGCGACAGCCATCAAAAAGGACGGCGATTTAAAAAGGAAAGCGTGGAACCAATCCGCTACATTAGAGAGTTTTCTTGGCGGCATCATGTCGGCGTTTCCTGCCAAAAATCTGCAGGAAACCAGCAGGAATTGGCGGGACTATGTGGATGTTTGTAACGGAAAAATGCCGTCTGGGTGGCACCAGCTTTAATCGCTTCACACCCGCCGCTCGACCATGAGTTTCTTGATCTCGGCGATGGCCTTGGCGGGGTTCAGTCCCTTGGGGCAGGTTTTCGCGCAGTTCATGATGGTATGGCAGCGATAGAGCTTGAACGGGTCTTCCAGATTGTCCAGACGGTCGCCGGTCATTTCATCGCGTGAATCGGCGATCCAGCGATACGCCTGCAGCAAAATAGCGGGGCCGAGGTAGCGATCAGGGTTCCACCAATAGCTGGGGCAGGAGGTCGTACAGCAGAAGCACAGGATGCATTCATACAGCCCGTCCAGTTTCTCGCGGTCTTCGGGTGACTGCAGGCGCTCCTTGGAGGGGGCGGCACTTTGGGTCTGCATCCAGGGTTCGATAGAAGCATATTGTGCGTAAATATGGGTGAGGTCAGGCACCAGGTCTTTGACAACGCTCATATGCGGCAGGGGGAAAATCTTGATAACGCCGCTAACCTCCGAAATCGGCTTGGTGCAGGCGAGCGTGTTGGTGCCGTCGATATTCATCGCGCAGGAGCCGCAGATACCTTCGCGGCAGGAGCGGCGGAATGTAAGGCTCTGGTCGATATCGTCCTTCATATGGATCAGCGCGTCCAATACCATGGGCCCGCATTTATCGAGGTCGATTTCAAACCGGTCGATGCGCGGATTTTTCGGCACGCCGGTTGCGTCCATATCCGCGGGGTCATAGCGATACACTTCAAACACCTTGATGTTCGCCGCATTCGCCGGAGCGGGATGGGTGATCCCCTTCGTCCATTTTGAGTTTTTGGGTAAACGTAATTCAGCCATGACGAACAGCTCCTGTATGCAACACTATGCCATGCGGCATCCTATCATAAAATAGATTAATTATTGATGGATTGCGCATATCCTATTTCTTTGCCTGTTTGAATTCGGGGAATAGCGGTGCTTTTGCCGCTTTTTTGGCATCGATCTCCGCGATAAATTTACGCATAAGCACGAAGCGTTCGGCGTTGCTGGGATGGGTGGAGGTATAATAAATGAATTCGCGGTCGAACAGCGACATACGCCGCCAGACATCGGGGACACGGTGATAATCGTAACCGGCGCGTGCCGTTAAATAGAGTCCGATATAATCCGCCTCCTGCTCAAAGGCGGGGGAATAGGCAAGGATGCCGCTTTCTGCGCCTGCCGCCGTGAAGCTGTCTTTTTTAGAGTAGGCGCCGTAACGTGCGGCGATACCATCGGCCAGTGCGCCCAGAAATGCGCCCGCCATGGCGTTTTGTTTTTGTGCGTCGATATGTTTCATGATGTTATGGGCAAATTCATGGCCGATAATATAGGCCAGTTCGTTGTCGTCTTTGGTAAAACGCACCATGCCCGTATTGATATAGACTGCCTTGCCGTCGGCGGAAGCATTGATCTTGCTGTTGCCCTCGGCATCGCGGCCTTTGCTGGCATGGATACCGTAAGCGCAATCTCGGGGATCGGGATACAGCGCCAGTTCACGGCACAAGGCCACCGCGGCCGGAGCGATGCGCCTGGCCACGGCATCCAGGCGGTTGGCCACGGGTTTGGTGTTATAGGCCAGATGCACCAGCCCTTTAGCCTTTTCATCCTTGAGGTAATTCTCCTGCGCATTTTGTTCGGCTGCCAGCTCGGCGGGAGTCACGGCGGGCGCGGACAGCGTACTCGGCTGCGCGCAGGCAGCGAGGGACAAAATGGCGCTAAGAGAAGCGGCAAGGGAAAGTATCTGCGGTTTATGGCGGCGTAGTTCCTGGAGGTTCATGACTCTTACTCTGAGTTTAGTACACCCGTTTTTTCGGCGGTACCGGCTCCATTTCGCCCGACTGGGTAAACATATGCACGGGACGGTAGTTGATGGCAGGACGCCCCGCGCCATCCAGCCAGGAGACAGTATGCTTCATCCAGTTGGCGTCATCACGCTCGGGGAAGTCCTCATGTGCGTGCGCGCCGCGGCTTTCCTTGCGGTTAGCGGCGCCATACATCGTCACCACGGCCTGTCCCAGCAAATTATCCAGCTCCAGTGCTTCGATCAGATCGCTGTTCCAGATCAGTCCGCGATCCGTGACCTTTAACTCGCGGAAGGAATCATAGACTTTGGAAATGGCGGTGCAGCCCTCTTCCAGCACTTCCTGCGTGCGAAAAACCGCAGCGTGATTTTGCATCGTACGTTGCATGGCGCGGCGGATTTCGGCGGTGCGCAGGGAGCGGTTGGCAAACCGGATTTTGTCCAGCCGTGCCAGGATGCCTTCCGTCGCATGAGCGGGCAAAGGCTTGTGAGGTGCGCCGGGGGTCACGATTTCTTTGGCGCGTAGCGCGGCGGCACGACCGAAAACCACCAGGTCTAGCAGTGAGTTAGAGCCCAGCCGGTTTGCTCCATGGACGGACACGCACGCCGCTTCGCCGATAGCCATCAGCCCGGGCACCACGCGGTCGGGGTCGCCTTCAAACAGCGTGACCACTTCGCCGTGATAGTTGGTGGGGATGCCGCCCATATTGTAATGCACCGTAGGCAGGACGGGAATCGGTTGCTTCGTCACATCGACCCCGGCAAAAATGCGCGCACTTTCGGCGATACCGGGCAGGCGTTTGTGAATAATGTCCGCATCCAGATGATCCAGATGCAGGTAGATATGATCTTTCTCAGGTCCCACACCGCGCCCTTCGCGGATTTCGACCGTCATGGCGCGACTGACGACATCGCGGGAGGCGAGGTCTTTTGCGTGCGGCGCGTAACGTTCCATGAAGCGTTCGCCTTCGGAGTTCACAAGGTAGCCGCCTTCGCCGCGCACGCCTTCGGTAATCAGGCAGCCCGCGCCGTAAATCCCGGTGGGGTGGAATTGTACGAACTCCATATCCTGCAACGGCAATCCAGCGCGCAAGACCATCCCGCCGCCGTCGCCGGTGCAGGTATGGGCGGAAGTGCAGGAAAAGTAAGCGCGTCCGTAGCCCCCGGTCGCCAATACCGTTTGCTGGGCATGAAAACGGTGGATGACTCCGTCCTCCAGGCTCAGCGCCATGACGCCCCGGCAGGAACCTTCATCGTCAATCAGCAGATCCAGCGCGAAATATTCGATAAAAAACTCCGAACCGTAGCGCAATGACTGCGAATACAGCGTGTGCAAAATAGCATGTCCGGTGCGATCCGCCGCCGCGCAGGTACGTTGCGCCGCAGGGCCTTCGCCGAATTGCGTCGTCATCCCGCCGAAGGGGCGCTGATAAATCTTGCCTTCCGCGGTGCGCGAGAAGGGCACGCCGAAATGCTCCAGTTCAATAATGGCTTCCGGCGCGTGGCGGCACATATATTCGATGGCATCCTGATCGCCCAGCCAGTCCGAGCCCTTCACCGTATCGTACATATGCCAGCGCCAGTCGTCGGGGCCCATATTGCCCAGCGCGGCGGAGATGCCGCCCTGCGCCGCCACCGTGTGCGAGCGGGTGGGGAAGACCTTGGTGACGCACGCCGTACGCAGCCCCTGCGAAGCCATGCCGAGCGTGGCGCGCAACCCTGCGCCGCCTGCGCCGACAACGACGACGTCGTGATAATGGTCGATGATTTTATAGGCATTGCTCATGGGATTACCAAATAGGGGTCTGAAGGGAAAGATGCAGTTTCATGATGGCGAGAATGCTCAGGAATCCGCCGACAAAACAAAGAAACATATTGAGAATAATCAGGGTATATTTCAACCGGGGCGCATGGAAATAATCTTCAATCACCACCTGCAGCCCGAGCTTGGCATGATAAAACATCACGCCCAGCAGGAGAGCCAGCGGGAAGGCCGCCATCGGGTCTGTGAGCCAGTCCTGCACATGCCAGGCATCGGCGGTGCGCATCATCGCGATCAGCATATAGATAAGCCAGGTGCCCAGGGGAATCATGGCGATCGCCGTGACGCGCTGCACCCACCAGTGGCCTACGCCATCTTTTGCCGCGCCCAGGCCTCGCGCCTGCTTGACAGGGTGTCGCAAGGGGGATGATTTCATATGCCAGCTCCCAGTAATAACCACCAGATGGCGAGGGTGGCGATAAGGGTGAATGCAATGGCGGAGATGCCGGTGAGGGTGACTTCCTCCAGATCGAAGCCCTTGCCCATATCCCAGAACAAATGCCGCACGCCGTTGAATAAATGATAGAAAAACGAGCCCGTCCAGCCGATCATGCCGAGTGTACCCGGCAGAGAATTCAGCATGACGTGCAGGCAGCCAAACGCCTCCTGATCGTAGGCGGCAAACCATAGCCACAGGGCAATGACCAGCGTGCCTATAAACAGGAATATGCCGGTGATACGGTGCAGGATCGACATGACCGACGTAATCTGCGGCTTATAGATCTGAAGATGCGGCGATAGCGGGCGCGGCGGGCGAACGGAGGAGGAGTCGTTCATATAAAATCCCAATCAGTGAAGATTGCGCCTACTATATCTACTCAGGCGGTAAAATAAAGATGGGATGTACAAATTCACGTCTGGAAGAGGGATTTTGCCTGCGCTGTGGCTTTTATAAAAAAGCCCGCCATCCGAGTAATAAATGGCGGGCTGATTTAATGTTTCATTCTGGAAAGACTTAATTTCCTTTTATACGGATTCCGCCGTCATTTGCTTTTTGGAGGACTTCTCTCCGCTGACCACAGGCTCCGGCTCCTTCAGCACATAGCCGCGACCCCAGACGGTTTCGATGTAGTTCTCGCCGCCGGAGGCTTCCGCGAGCTTCTTGCGCAGCTTGCAGACGAATACGTCGATGATCTTCAGTTCGGGCTCGTCGATGCCGCCATAGAGGTGGTTGAGGAACATTTCTTTGGTGAGGGTGGAGCCTTTGCGGAGGCTCAGCAGCTCAAGAATCGCATATTCCTTGCTGGTCAGGTGGGTAGGCTTGCCATCCACCTCGACCGAGCGCGTATCCAGATTCACCACCAGTTTCCCGGTGCGGATCACGGACTCGGAATGACCTTTGGAACGACGCACAATCGCCTGAATGCGTGCGATCAGCTCACCCTTGTTGAAGGGTTTGGTGAGGTAGTCGTCCGCGCCGTAGCCAAGGCCTTTAATCTTTTGATCGGGGCCGGAGAGGCCGGAGAGAATAAGAATCGGCGTGGTGATCTTTGCGGCGCGGAAGCGGCGCAGCACCTCGTACCCATCAATATCGGGCAGCATCAGATCGAGAATGATAATATCATAATCGTAGATACGGCCAATCTCCAGGCCTTCCTCGCCAAGCTCGGTGGTATCGCAAATAATACCCTCGGAGGCCAGTGAAAGCTCAATGGCTTTGGCGGTGGAGGGATCATCTTCAACCAGTAATACGCGCATGGGCTACCTCGGCTCTGTTTTATTTCTATCGGCTTCACAACGATGGGCGCACCCATCTGCTGCATTAACATGTAACGCCCTGTCAATTGTTAATATACTCTTAAAGGGCATTGATGGCAAGATTATATGCAAAATCAAAAGATGCAACGAAATCTTTACCTTTTTATGTGCGCATGAAGGAAATATAGGCAAAGCCATAATCGCGTGTTACACTATTCCCACATTTAACGCCCTGATGAGTCCCTGGTTAAATGATTGAACATCAGCTTGCCTCTCTTCATACCGTTCCCCGCCTTCGTTTGTCCGGCACCGTGGCTTCCGTACGCGGCCTGCTGATTGCCTGTGCGGGGATGCGCCAGTTCCTCTCCATCGGGGCGCGCTGCCGGGTTGAGCGTAACTACGGTTCTGCTCAAAGCGGGGATCTTATCTGTGAGGTGGTGGGGTTTGACCATGAATATGCTCTCCTGATGCCTTTTGCGGCACTCGAGGGGGTGGGGCCGGGATCGCGTGTGGAATTACTGGAAGCGCAAACGATTATTCGCCCCACTTCCGCCTGGCTGGGGCGCGTCATCAATGCTTTCGGCGAGCCGATTGACGGTAAGGGGCCATTGCCGGTAGGCAACAGCGAAATGCCCATACGCGGCACCCCGCCGCCCGCCCAATTGCGCGAGCGCGTGCGCGGTAAAGTGGATTTAGGCGTGCGCTCCCTCAATACATTTCTGACCTGTTGCCGCGGCCAGCGTCTTGGCATTTTCGCCGGATCGGGCGTGGGTAAGTCCATTCTGATGTCCATGCTGGCCAAATACTCTACGGCAACCGTGAATGTCATCGGCCTGATCGGTGAACGGGGCAGGGAGGTACAGGAGTTTATTCAGGACGATCTGGGAGAGGAAGGGCTGGCGCGCTCGGTGGTGATCGTCGCCACTTCCAGCGAATCCGCCCTCATGCGCCGTCAGGCCGCCTACACCACTATGGCGGTGGCGGAGTATTTCCGCGATGCGAAGGAAGAGGTGCTGTGCCTGATGGATTCGGTGACGCGCTTTGCGATGGCGCAGCGGGAGATCGGGCTGTCCATCGGCGAGCCGCCCACCAGCAAAGGCTATACACCCACGGTCTTCGCCGAACTGCCCAAGCTGCTGGAACGCGCCGGGCCGGGGCTGCCCGGTTCCGGGTCAATTACCGGCATGTTCACCGTGCTGGTGGAAGGGGACGACACCAATGAGCCGGTGTCGGACACGGTGCGCGGGATTCTGGACGGCCACATCGTGCTCGACCGGTCTATCGCCGAACGCGGGCGCTTCCCGGCGGTCAACGTGCTGCGCAGCGTTTCGCGCTCCATGCCGGACTGCAATACGGAAGCGGAAAACGCTATTGTCAGTACCGCCCGCCGCCTGCTTTCGACGTATGACGACATGTCGGAGATGATTCGCTTAGGAGCCTACCGCAAAGGCTCCGATCCGGAAGTCGACCGCGCCATCCATTATTTCTCGCCGCTGGAGGAATTCCTGCGCCAGGATATGCTGCAACAATGTAAGCTGGAGGAAGGATACAGCCAGTTGGCGGCTATCCTTGGGATCGCTCAGTGGCCGCCCGCTGACGGCGGCAACCGCGGAATGCCGCTGAAGAAGGAAGGGTAATCCCTCGTGGCCAAAGCCAAAGGACTTCCCACGCTTATCCGGCTACAGCAGCGGGAGTTGGACAATTTACGCAAGCGTATGGTAATATTGCAGCAAAATCGTGAGAGCCTGCTTGCGCAGGCGGAAGCGTTGCTGGCGGAATTGGAAAACGAGGTCAGGCTGGCGGGCGAACTGGCGGGCATGGGCGGGTTCTTCGGCGATTATTCCAAGCGCATCAAAGCCCAGCGCGAAGGATTGTTCAAGGAAGCCGCCAAACTGGAGAAAAAAATCACGGCATTGGCGGTGGAAATCAGCAATGCATTTTCGGAACTAAAAAAATTTGAAATCGCCTATGAGCATCAATTAGCCAGAGAAAAGAAAAAACGTGAACAGGATGAACAGAAACAAATGGATGAAATCGCAGCCCGCAAACATGCCGATGCGTTGCGTGAAAATGCTGGCCATTAGTCTTGGCGCGTTATCGATTGCCGCCTGTTCCAATACCACGGATATTCAGCGGCGGTACGTCGATATGCGCGACGAATGCCGCACGATTGCGGAACGCTGGATACAGGACTCGCAGGCACAAATGGCGCCCGCGCAGGCAGGCGAGCAGTTCGGGCAGAAAGACGTCAACGCCCAGCTGGCGACCGTCTTTTCCGATTGTATGTTTGAGAAGGGCTGGACGGTAGCGACGCCTCCCAAGGAGCACCGCCCGGGCGAGGCGGATCAGATCGAAGCCCGTCAGCGTGCGGAGGCTTCGCGTGTTTCCCGATCCGATGGAGTGGGTATCGGACCCAGTCTCGAGCCGGGCAAGAACATGCCGAATTTCCGCAAATTAAAATATCAGTAGTGTAAAAAACAAGCCGGATGTAACCTCCTTCGGGGTGAGGGCGAATCCTCTCACAACCGGCAGGGAGGAGGGCTTCCCGTCGGTCATTAAAAACTTAATGTGGAGAAGATTCATGTCTATGAAGTCGATAGTGAAGAAAGCTGTTTTAGCCAGTGCCGTTACGGTTGCGGCGGCCGGTTTTTCTATGGCGGCGCGTGCGGGTGAACAAAGCTGCGCGAAAAAGCAATCCTGCGCCGGAAAAGATAAAGTGATGGCCACGGAAAAATGTCTGGGTGTTGTGAAAGCGGGCAAGAATGATTGCGCCTCTGTCAATAAATCCCATTCCTGTGCGGGGCAGGCAAAAACCGACAGCGACGCCAGTGAATGGATCAAATTGCCCACAGGTCTGTGCGAGCGACTGGCGGGTGGCAAGGTTGCCGGGTAAGCAGTTCAGGGAGAAAGGAAGGGAACCCATGCACGCCCACTTATCCCCTTCGGGTCATGGGTTCTCTTCCTTGCCTGCGCGTGCGGGCATTGGCTTGCGATCGGCGCATTTCCGGCAGATACGCAACGAACGTCCCGACATAGGTTTTCTGGAAGTTCATCCGGAGAATTTTTTTGGCGGCGGCGCGCATGTCGAAATGCTGGAAGACTATGCGACATTGTATCCGCTCAGCTTTCATGGTGTGGGGTTGTCGCTTGGCTCGGCGGGAAGGCTCGATGCGCAGCATGTGAATGCATTAAGAGCACTGGTGGAGCGCGTGCGCCCCGCTCTTGTCTCCGACCATGTAGCCTGGAGCGCCAGCGGGAATGCCCATCTGTCGGATTTATTGCCCCTGCCATATACTAAGGAAAGCCTGTCCGTAGTCGCTGACCATATCGCGCAGGTGCAGGATGCGCTGGGGCGTCGGATGCTGGTGGAAAATCCTTCCACCTATCTTGCCTATGCCCATTCCACGATGCGGGAGCCGGAATTTCTTGCCGCCTTATGCGAGCGCACGGGCTGCGGTTTGCTGGTGGATGTGAACAATATATTCGTGCAGTGCCATAATGTGGGGGGAGACCCGGAGGAATATTTTTCGGTGATTGCTCCCGCGAGCGTGGGTGAACTCCATCTGGCGGGTCATACGGAGCGGGTTTACGGCGAGGAAAAAATATTAATCGATACGCATGATGCGCCGGTATGCGATGCGGTATGGCAATGGTACGAACGTGCGGTGGAATGTTGGGGGAGGGTGCCCACCCTGATCGAATGGGACCAAAGCCTCCCCGCCCTGGAAGTGCTGCTGGAGGAAGCAGGGAAAGCGGAGCGGGTGATGAAAAAAGTCGGAGCACGGGCCTCGGAACAAGGAAGGATATATGCAGCTGGCTGAATTGCAAAAGCACTTTGCCCATGCCCTGTTACGGCGCGATGAAGAGGCAATAACGCCCGTCATCGCCCCGGGGAGGCTGCCCGCGCTGGAGAGTCTTTCCATTTACCGCGTGAATGTGCTGGAGAATATCACCGATGCCTTGCAGGATAGTTTCTCCGCAGTATGCGCGCTGGTAGGGGAAGCGTGTTTCCGGCAGATGGCGCAGCGTTTCATTCAGCATTCTCCTCCGCGCTCCTCCTGTCTCCTGTGGTATGGCGGTGAGTTTGCCGACTTCATCGCCGCCTACGAACCCACCGCCTCTCTTCCCTATCTTGCCGATATGGCGCGGGTGGAATGGGCGCGGCAAAACGCGCAGTATGCGGCGGATGATACATCTCTGGACGCGCACTGGCTGGCGGCGCAGGAGGAAGAAACGCTTGCGCATTTGCCCCTGACATTAGGGGCGGGTGCGAGTCTGCTGGTTTCCGCTTTTCCTCTCTCCGCACTCTACGCTTTTGCGAAAAATCCCGATACTTTGCCTGCGCCTGTTCTCAAAGGAGGCGGGGAATCGCTGGCCGTGTGGCGTCATGAGCGCGAGATACGGATGCAGCCTTTAAATCCGGCGGAGTTTGCTGCGCTGGCCGCCTTTGCGGGCGGATGCACTCTGGAGGTGGCATTAGCGGCAGCAAGGCAACAACAGCCGGAATTGGACCCGGCAGAATTGCTTGGATGGGTGTTTGCCCTTCACATTCTGCATCAGCCGCAGACAATGGGAAGCCTATGAAAACGCTGTGCGGATTTTGTCCGAAAACAAAAAACCTGCTGGAGAAATTTGGCGAACCGGCGGTATTGCTGCTGATCCGCGTGCAGGCGGGTCTGTTTTTCTGGCGTTCGGGAAAGCTGAAGCTGGATACGTTCCTCGAAGACCACTGGGACGATACGCTCAGTCTGTTTCGGGAGATTCATCCGGTGCCGGGTTTGCCCGCGGAGATTGCCGCGCCGATGTCAATGGGCGCAGAGGTGGGATTTTCCGTCCTGCTGATGCTGGGGCTGCTCTCACGCGGAGTGGCGCTTGGCCTGATTGGCGTGTGCGGCGTCATCTATATCACCCATATGGCCAATTACGATAATCTCGGCGACTTTATCGAAGCACCCTGGCTGGTGCCCATGCTGCTGGTGATTGTCGTACGGGGCGGGGGCGCACTTTCTCTCGACAGGCTGCTCTTTTCCCACTTTTGTCACAAAGCTTCGGAAGCGAAGACCGCTTAATGCGCCATCAATAACGGAATCGTCGACTTCTCCAGCAATCCTTGGGTGACGCTGCCCAGAAGTTTTTTACGCAGCGTATCGGCGCTGAAGGCTCCCATGATAATCAGGTCGCTGCCAGATTTCTCACAGGCGGCGTAAAGCGTATCGGATACATTCCCGCTCGCCGTGATTTCCGTGGACGTGGTGGCGACACCGTGGCTGGCGAGATGCTCTGCCAGTGTCAGCCCCTGGGATGGCGTGCGCGCTTTTTCCGGCGTGGTGATGATTTCCACCTTCTCCAGCGACTTCAGCAAAGGGAGCGCCAATGCCACCGCATGGGTCGCGCCTGCGCTGCGGTTCCATAAGATACTGGCGCGTGCCAGCCTGCGGGCGCGGTAGCCTTCCGGAATCAGCATCACCGGGCGGGCGCTGGCCTCCAGCATGGTTTCCAGATCAATTTCCCGATGTTCCTTATGCCAGGCGATCAGTGTCACGTCGTGAACATGGGACTGGGCGATCAGCTCTTCCTGGGGGTTTGCCTGTGCCAACAGCCAGCGCGCCGTCGCCTTGCGGGTGGCGGAATCAAAAGATACCTGGCCGCCGCCGCCCATCGTTTCAATGCCGAATCCGCTGCTTGTTTTGGAGAATTCCTGAAAGAGCAATCCGGCTTCCGCAATCTGGTTTTCCTCCTCCTCCTCAGCCAGGGTTTCCAGATGCAGGGAAGAGACGCTCAGCGCCAGAGCCTGCGTCTCTTTGCTGACATCCCGCAGGATGTGCAAAACGTCCAGATGCGCCTTATATTGCGCGGCCAGGCTAAGCCCTGCGGTAAGTGCCGCGCCATCATTCTCATGGGCGTAGAATGTAAGCAAGGTTCGAAAGGGCATGGATTTCCTCCAGCAGGTAATTTATCCTGCCCTAAACTAGGGAGAAGTGCATTAATGTTCAACATGGATATTGTCGCCTTACGCGAATTCTACGCTACGCCCATGGGGCGCATGACCTCGGCCATGCTGCTGAAGGCGATACGTCGTGTCTGGCCTGATTGTGCGGGCGACGAACTGGCGACCCTGGGGTTTGCGCTTCCGTTGCTGTTGTCCTTTGGCAAAGACTGCAAACAGATTATTCCCATGATGCCCGGTTATCAGGGGGCAATGGCCTGGCCGTCGCTGGCCAGCAACCGCATCGTGCTGGTGAATGAGCGTATGTTGCCGCTGCCCCCGGAAAGCATGAACCGTCTGCTGGTGATGCATACGGTGGAAAATAGCCGTGCCGCGGGCAAGCTGCTGGAGGAGCTATGGCGCGTGCTGGTGCCGGGGGGAAGGGTGCTGCTGGTGGTGCCTAACCGGCGGGGCATCTGGGCGCAGGCGGCTTCCACGCCTTTTGGCTGCGGCCAGCCATATACGTTGCAACAGTTAGGCAAGCGGGCGGGGGCAAAACGGTTTACGCTGGCTTCCTATCAGACCTGTCTGTTTGCGCCGCCGCTGGGGCGTCGCTGGTTCCTGCGTCTGGCGCCGCTGGTAGAGCTTCTGGGAAGGGTGCTCCTGCCCGAATCGGGAGGGGTGATTCTGATGGAGCTGGAAAAGCAGATTTATGCCTCCATCCCCGAGCCGGTACAGGAAGATATACGGGAGCCGAGGCTTATTCCCGCTATGGGCTAACGGGGCTGGTTTCCTCCACCAGTAAATAAGGCGTCAGTAGTTGCGGCAGAAGATGGGGCTTTTTGCCGCCTTTGGGATAGAATACATACAGCGGCACCCCCTGGCGTTCAAAGGAGCGCAGGAACGCCGAAATTTCTTTGTCCTGATTCGTCCAGTCCGCCTTCATGACCACGATGCCTTCTTTTTTGAAATGCTCCATTGCCATGGTGGTGCGCAGGGAGGTGGCCTCGTTGATTTTGCAGGTGATGCACCACGAAGCGGTGGCGTAGACAAAAACCGGCGTATCGGCAGCGCGGAGTTCTTCCAGCCGCGAGGAGGAAAAAACCTCTTCCTGCACGTCGGGTAGCCTGCCCGGGCCGCTGAGCAGCAACCAGGCGAAGAAGACGGCAAAGACCAGCAGTCCGACATGATAGAGTTTATGCACCAGTTTAGTTTTCATATGCTCGTGCAGCCAGAGCAGGAAGGCAGCACCCACCAGAAGCATCAGCGCCTCCGCGAGCGCCTGCTCTCCCCCCTCGCGGGTCAGGAGCCACACCAGCCACGCACTCGTGGCATACATGGGAAATGCCATCAGTTGCTTAAACGTATGCATCCACCCTCCCGGTCTGGGAAAGCATGAAAGCAGCCTGGGCGAGAGGCTCACCAGCAGCAGCGGTGCGGCAAAGCCCAGCGCCAGGGCTTCGAAGACAAGGAAGGAAGCAAGGGGAGGCTGGGTCAGCGCAAATCCGAGGGCGGGCGCCATAAAAGGAGCGGTACAGGGAGTGGCCACCAGTACGGCCAGCGCCCCGGTAAAAAATGTGCCCGGCAAGCCGTGTCTGGCGGCCAGTGAGTGGCCTGCGCCGCCGAACAGATGGGGCAGGGAATAAAGGCCGGATAAATTCAGCCCTACCGCAAAAGTAATCAGCGCCAGCACGGTGACGAACCCCGCCGATTGCAACTGAAAGCCCCAGCCGACGGCGTGCCCCGCCTGCTGCAGGCTGATAAGCGCCCCGGCGATGACAGCGAAACTCATCAAAATACCGGCGCTGTACGCGAGGCCGTGCGCGATCGCTTCCTGCCGACTCGCGGCGGATTTCTTTACCAGCGCCAGCGCCTTCAGCGAAAGGATCGGCAATACGCAGGGCATGAGATTGAGGACGATTCCTCCCGCAAACGCCAGCAATAATGCGCTCAGTAGCGACAGCCCACCGCTGGGGGGAGCCGCTTCGCGCAGGTCGGCGCTGAGTAGGAAGCCATCGCGTTCGCCTGCGTCATTCTCCAGCACGAGCATGGCTTTGAAGGGCGGCGTTTCCTTTATCGTGCCACGCGGGACGGTCACGCTTAATACATTCTCCTTCCAGGCCGTTTCCTGAGGAGCCAGATTATCGATCAACCCGTCAGTGAGTGGGAAAAGCTCTGCGTGTCTTCCCTCATAGGCGGCGAGTTTTTCAGCGGGGAGCAGCAGGGTGAGATGGCGTTCATCCACCTGATAATGGGCTTCTGCATCCAGCGGTTTTGGTAAACGTGCCAGAACCGGCGAAAGATAGGAGTGTTCCGTCGCCTCGCCCACGGGTAAGGTTACTGTATACTCGCCCTTCTCGGGCACGCAAATATCCATGCATACCAGCCAGTTAGCCGCCAGCGTAAGGGTGTAGGTCTTTCCTGTAAGCTGAGAGGGTGGGGTAATGGGGACAGGGAAATAGACCTTCCCCGAATAAGCAAAATTCATCAGCCCCGCGAGCTCCACGCGCTCGGGCACCGGCCAGTGCACCGGCCCGGCGGTAAAGCCATTGGGCACGTCCCAGCGCAGCGTCGTGGGGATGCCCGTGTCGCCGGGATTCTCCCAGTAAGTATGCCACCCCGGCGCAAGCTGCATCTCCAGTGCTACCCAGAACGGTTCGCCTGGTGTAATCACGTCCGTATCCGCCACCAGCCGCGTGGTTGAATTCTCCAAAACAACAGGAGGACTGGCCGGCATCGCCCAGGCGATACAGGGAAGCAGAAAGGATAAAAAACACACCAGTCCGTAGCGTAGCATAAAGCCCATAATAGCAGATTCGCTTTGCCAAACGGTTAAAGTTACATGCGATGCAGCGTTTTTACGAAAGAAGAAAACCCGGCAACGACTTCTGCCAGCCGCGCCGCCTGGGGAGCATCGGCCAGGGTTCCGTCTTCCCTGAAAGCCCCATGCGCTTCGGCCAGCAGAAAAGAAGAGGGATATACATGCATTCCCAGCGATTCGAGGACGGTTTTCAGGTGTGTGACCCCCATGACTCCGCCGCGGCGTGAGGGAGAGGCGCTCATCAGCAAGGCCGGTTTCGCGGCCAGGGGGCAGGGAGAGAGATGCGATACCCAGTCCAGCAAATTCTTAAGGTTAGCCGGATACGACCAGTTATATTCGGGGGCGGCGATCACCAGCGCATCCGCGGCCTCAAATCGTTCTTTAATATCCGTGAGCGCCTCCGGTATCGCGCCGCGTTCGCGGGCGTCATCGTTGAACAGGGGCAGGTCGAACGTGGCATATTCCGGTGCGTCCGCTTCCAGCCCTTCCTGTTCAAGCATGGTTGCGGCCACGCACACCAGCTTGCGATTGAGCGATGCGGGACGGTGCGAGGCGGCGAGCAACAGGCAGTGCAGACTCATGCGGCGCTTTCCTCCGGTTTCTTGCCATAATGGGCGAGTAGTTTGGAAAATGCTTCCGCCCGATGACTGATGGCGTGTTTGGCGTTGGGTTCCATCTCGGCAAAAGTCGTATCGTACCCGTTGGGGATGAAGACCGGGTCATACCCAAAGCCCTTTTTCCCGCGTGGGGGAAAGGTGAGGCGGCCGTGGATCGTGCCGGTAAATACCAGCGTTTTCTGCTTGGGGGCGGACAAGGCAAGTGCGCAGACAAAGTGCGCCGCCGCCCCTTCCGGCGTTACCCCGCGTGCGCGCAGTTCATTTTCCAGTTTTTCCATGGCGAGCGAGAAGTCCTTGCTCTCTCCTGCCCAGCGTGCGGAGTAGATGCCGGGTGCGCCGTCCAGTGCTTCTACCGCCAGCCCGCTATCGTCCGCCAGGGCGGCGTGGCCTGACGCAGTGGCCGCTGCTTCCGACTTAATGCGTGCATTTTCTTCAAAGGTCGCGCCATCTTCCACCGGCTCGGCCAAACCGAGGCTTCCCGCGGAAACGCATTCTATCTTCAACGGTGCGAGCAAAGCGGAGATTTCTTTTAATTTTCCCTGGTTATGGGTGGCAATGACCAGCGGTGATGAAAGCGGGAAGCTCATGGAGCCACCTTTTTTAAGGCGGCTTCCTGTAGCTCGAATAGCTCTTTTGCTCCCTTTTTGGCAAGGCGCAACAATTCGAGGAATGCCTCTTCGCTAAAAGGTTCCTGCTCGGCGGTGCCCTGAATCTCAATGAGCTTTCCGGTGCCGGTAAGCACAAAATTGGCGTCGACTTCCGCGCCGCTGTCTTCAATATAATCCAGATCGAGAAATGCCTGCTGCTCCACAATGCCGCAGGAAACGGCGGCCACGGAATCGATAAGAGGGAGTTTCTTGATCATCCCGGAAGCGACAAGATGGCGGCAGGCCAGCGCCAGTGCCACATATCCGCCCGTGATGGAGGCAGTGCGCGTTCCCCCGTCCGCTTCCAGCACATCGCAATCAATGGTAATCTGGCGTTCTCCGAGTAATTTGAAATCCACCATGGTGCGCAGGCTGCGGCCAATCAGACGTTGGATTTCCTGTGTGCGCCCGCTTTGCTTGCCCCGGGCGGCCTCGCGTGGGTTGCGCGATCCGGTGGAGCGCGGGAGCATTCCGTATTCAGCCGTCACCCAACCGGTGCCGCTGTTACGTTTGAAGGGGGGGACGAATTCTTCCACCGTCGCCGTGCACATGACCTTGGTATGGCCAAACTCCACCAGGCAGGAGCCTTCGGCGTGGCGGCTGATATGGGGAGTGAGGGTAACGGGGCGGAGTTGGTCAGCTTGTCTATGAAAGGATCGCATGGCCGCACTCTACCCGACACCGGGGGAAACAAGCAATGCTAAACTGGCTTCTTCTATGCGGTTTTCCAATTCCTGCATGAACGCTGCCTTTTCCATTCCGGGTTCTATCGGGGGTAGAAAACGTATCGTGGCCGTGCCGGGAGTTTTGGTGAAACGCTGTTTCGGCCAGACCAGCCCGGTATTCACCGCCACCGGAATAACGGGCAGTCCCATGGCGTGGTAAATCGCATAGATTCCTGATTTATAAGGCTTTCGTTCGCCCGGTGGCAGGCGAGTTCCTTCCGGAAAGATGATAATCTGGCGTTCTTTTTCGAGATGTTCCCGCGCCTGCCTTAGCAGGGACGGAATCACCTTCGCCCCTTCTTTTCGATTGATGGCGATAATCGGCGTGCCCGAGAGATATTGGCCAAAGACGGGAATGGAAAGCAGCTCCTTTTTCAAGACGAAGACCGGCTGGGGCAGCACTTGCCACAGATACAATGTCTCGTACGCGGACTGGTGCTTCATGGCATAAATCGCCGCGCCGCGTGCGATATATTCTGTTCCTTCCAGGGAGGGACGGATACCGCAGATATGGCGCGCCATCCAGAGGATGCCGCGTGTCCAGACAAACGGCACGCATTGCCCCATCCGATCACGGGACAAGAGCAGCAGAGGCAGGAAAAGAATCCCCAGCACCAGCGTCCACAGCGTTTTCGCCAGCACAAAGAGCAGGGAGCGAAACAGGTTCATGAACAATCAGGATACAGGTTGGGCGCTGGGCTGTTTGAGGACAGTCACCACATATTTCATATATTCGAGCGCCAGCAATTTGATGGAATTCGCGTTCATATACCATTTATTTATCTGGAATTCCTTATCGGGAAAGACCGGCTCGGGGTGAAACTCAATGGCAGGCATCGCCATGCCAAATTCCAGCAAGGCTCGCGGCATATGATAATTGGCGGTGACCAGCCGTGCCGTCTTAAATCCTTTTTTCTTCATCCACGCATTGGCGGCCTTGGCGTTGGTGGCGGTGGAGATAGCCGCGTAATCCAGAGAAATCGCTCCCGCATCCAGCGCGTCTTCCAGTGCTTCTACATTTTGCTGCGCCAGAAGATCGCTCAAGGTGACGCCTTTGCCCACGCCGGTAATCAGAAGCTCTTTTCCTTTCCCCTCGCGTAATAGTTTGAAACCTTTGCCCAATCGGCGTCCACCACCCGTCAGCACGATAATCGCATCGGTGGGGGAGGCATAGGCAGAGGGTTGGGAGGGAATTTTCTCTGCGTACCAGAACATTCCCCCGATATACCCTGCAAGCAGCAGCACCAGTATTTTTCTTAAAAAAGAACCAATCATTCAGGAGCTCCCTGTCTGAAATGCCGGATAACATAATGGGCGGCGGCAGTGCAATCTTCCACTACCGCCCGTGGTTGTACACCACCGGGCAATCCTTTGTTAAGCGTAAAATGTCCTTTCCCCGTTCTGACAAGGATGGCCGGGCATCCCGCGGCGGTGGCGGCTTCCATATCACGGCACGCATCTCCGATATAAGGAGTGGCCGCCGCCGTAGCGCCGAAATCCATCAGTGCTTCGTGCAACATGCCGGGTGCGGGCTTGCGGCGAGAGGTGGGGCGATCAGGGTGATCGGTACAGATATAAAGCGCATCGATGCGCCCTCCCGCCTTTTCCACCTGCTCGCACATATACCGGTGGATGCTTTCCAGGGTTTCCTGCGTCAGCAGATTTTTGGCCACGCCGGATTGGTTGGTCACCACGGCCACGCTGAAACCGGCGCGGGTAAGGGCGGCAAGCGCCTCGGGCGCGCCGGGGATAAACCGGAATTCTTCCAGGCAGGTAACGCCATGGGGCAGGTCTTCGTTGATGACACCATCACGATCAAGCAGGACGAGCATTAATAGAGCCGCTGGATCATGGACTGCACGCTGAGCCGGGTGGTGCTGGCCACAAACAGGCTCATAAAAAGAGGCAGCAGGGAAAACAGGAACAGATGGGAGGTGAATAACATGCCATCGGGCAGCAGGGGCATATCCAGCTGTTCTACCACTCCGCCCAGAAATGCGTAAAACAGCCCTGCGCAAAGCGCCCCGGCGAACGCTCCCTTAAATGTCAGCCAGGCGGCGTTAAGCTGGAATTGGCGCGAGATATAACTATCATGCGCCCCCATGCGATGGAGCAGGGTTACAATCGGAAAATGCAATTGCACGCTGGCGCGGGAAATCAACAAGACGACCGTGCCGCCGGTCACCACGATCAACAACGCCATAAACCACGCCACCCGCTTCACCATGGTGGTCATCGCGTGAAAATCCGCTGCCCATTGACGGTAGTCATCCACCGTAGCGCCGGGGAAATCACCCGCAATTTTTCGACGAATCTCAGCCGCACCAATTTCTTTTTTGTCATGTGCCTCTGGATTAAGCCAGACATCCACCACGGCGGGTACCGGCAACAAGGCCAATAATTCAGTGGAACCCAGCCAGGGACCCAGCAGCTTACCCATCTGATCATCGGTGACAATGGCGGCGCGTTCCACGCCCTGTATCTTTACAAGCTTGTCGCGCAGACGCTGTGCCTGTGCTTTTTCTTCTCCGTCGGCATAAGGAATTTGTATTTGCAGCCGATGTTCAAATTCGGTGGTATAGCTGACAAATACATGACCCAGCGTAACACCGGCCGCCATCATGAAGGCGGCCAGAGCGGTCATCACGCCAATCACCCAGGGCAGGTAACGATGGGCGTCTTCCTGGTCGAAGGGAAGGTCGCTGCGCAGAAAGCCAAACAATGACATAATGTTACGCTTGCGTATCTACTTGCGGTTGGGGGGACGAACTTTCGGGGCGCTTGGCGACACCTACCATCGCGGGGCGCAGCAGCCTTCCATGCAACGTATAACCGGCCTGCATGACCTGCATGACGGTTCCCGGCTGTGCATCGGGACTGTCTATCTGCACGACCGCCTGATGTAAGTTATGGTCGAAAGCCTCGCCCAGCGGATCGATGCGTTTAATCTGGAAACGCTCCAGTACGCTTAGTAATTCCTGGAGGGTCATATCCACGCCCTGTGCGATCGTAGCCAGCAGGTCGCCTCCCTGGCGTGCCTCGGGAGGGATCGCGGCGGCGGCGCGCCAGAGATTGTCGCACACGCTGACAATATCGCGGGCGAAATTGGTGGTGGCGTATTTCCCGGCCTCTTCCACATCGCGCTGGGCGCGACGGCGGACATTCTCCGTCTCGGCAACGGCGCGCAGCAATTGGTCTTTCAAATCGGCCACTTCCTGAGCAAGAGCCTCTGTTTTACCATCCGTAGGCGGTACGGGGGATTCTTCCTGGGGGGAGTGAGAGGCGTCGCCGGATTCATCTCCATGGCCAGCCGCTTCCGACCACGCTTCCTTCAGCAGGGAGGCCTGCTCCTGCTCGCCATCGCGTGCGGCTTCTTCCGCCAGTTGCGCATAAGAATGATGGGACTCATGTTCCTTCGGTGAGGTCATTGGCCTTTCCTTGTTTATAAACCTACAGCAGGGCTAGATGTAGAATGCTTTGCCCCGGCTTTCAACCCCCTGAGGCATATCCACGCAATAATTATCCTTACTGTCCGGAAACGACAAGGCACATGGTGCCGTTGTTTTTAAGGGTGCGGCAGGTGTTCGTCGCATCCACGTTTTGCGTGAACGGCCCTACCCGCAAGCGGTAGAGCGGACGGGACGCGCTGGAGTAACCCGGCGCCTGAATCTGCTCATGCAGCTTTGACAGAAGGGCGGGATGGGCGCTTTTGAGCATCGACCATTGCGATTTCGCCATTTCCAGACTGGGGTAGGCACCGAGCTGGAGCCAGTAGGTTTCGCCTGCGCCTGCGCCATGGGAAGGCGCAGCAAAGGGGGTGGATGCAGCGGCCATGCGGCGTGCGTAGGCGTCCGCCGGATTTAATCTCTGACGTGGCTGACCCGCATAGGAGATGGAGGAGCCGACATCCCGCATCGCCTGACAACGAAGCTTCTCCGGCGTGGTGAATGAACATAAGCGGCGGATGGCATTGGCATTGTCAAACGGCCCGATGCGCAGGGAAAGCCGCTCCGTTCCGCCCCGTTGACGCACGGGCTTGACGACGCGCAGACGCAAGCCCTGCGGAATCATATTGTCGCGTGTGCGCAGCGTGCGCCAGTAACCCAGCGCACCTTCCTGCGTGGTGAAATAACTGACTTCCGCCCATAGAGTAGCCTGACGGAAATTCTGGCTGGGCAGCCCCCGTTCCATGGAGGTGTTGTAGCCGGAAGCGGCAGGCGTGGAAGGTATCTCGCCCAAAGGCACGGGGACGGCTTCCGCTACTTTCAGATCCGCCACCTCGCCATCGCTGACGGGGGCCGAGGGCAGAGGGACATTCCGTGCAGCGGGCGCGGGCGATGCAGTCTGGCCATTCACCGCATAATGCGATTCTCCCTGTTGGAAAGGCGCGCCACCGGAAGCCGGGGCGGCATTTGCAGGAGCCGCAGCCCAGGGCAGCGACGCTGGAGCTGGCGGAGGGGGAGGGGGCACATCAATAGCCGCATCCTCAGGAGCGGCGGCGGGTTGCTGCGCAATAGGCTCAGGCGTTTGTGGCGCGGGAAGCGGCTTGGCCGGGGCATTCGAACCATACAGATTCGCCACTTCCTCCGCTTCCATCAAATCCACTTTTTCCGTCTCAGGCACCGGGGCAGCGGCGGCGGGCACAGGCGCGGGCGGCGGCGGGGGAGCCGAGGCTACTTCCGAAGACGTGTCAGGAGCTTCTTCCGCCACATTGTCGCCGTCAGCCATAAACATGGCGGTTTCCGCCACATAACATTCAAATCCCTTGACGACCAGGCGACGGCATATGCCGTCCGCATCGGAGCGGTTGGCGATCGGCCCGGCCTGAGTACGGAAATACACAAAATCATCGGGTGGCAACTGAACTTTCGCGGACGCGTAATTCAGGGGCTCAAAAAGATCGGGAAAACGATGCTGCAGCTTGCTCCAGTGTGCGCGGGCTTCCTTTTCCGATTCAAACGATCCCAGCTGGACGGTAAAAACCGTTCCCGCCTTTGCGTTTGTCGCCATGCCCGCCAGGGAAAGAGCCAGTGCGGTAGAAAAAGCCAGCTGGCGAAAGGAAATCATCTGCATATATAAAGCCCGAACACTACAATGGTTTGCGCAACACCGTATTTTAGCAGGCAGATGTAGTTGTTACTTCCGCCGCTTGGCGACTATAGCAAGCCCCCGGGAATGTTAAAGCAAAAAATTACCACCTTAGGTGATAGTTGCTACTTTTCCCTGTGGTTATGTTGCCTCGGGTGAATCCTCCATTGTACGAAAAGCTCGCTCTTGCTATAGCAAACATCTACAGAGATGAGGAAAGCAAATATGAAACAAACCCTACAGGGCAAGTCGTGGCCTTTTGCGGAAGCCGCAAAACTGGTCAAACGCTACGAGAAAACCCCGCCCGCCAAGGGATATGTGCTGTTCGAGACGGGTTACGGCCCTTCCGGCCTGCCGCATATCGGCACGTTCGGCGAGGTGGCGCGCACGAGTATGGTTCGCCATGCCTTTACCTGTATATCGGATATCCCCACCCGGCTGTTCTGCGTTTCCGACGATATGGACGGGATGCGCAAAGTGCCTGACAACCTCCCCAATCAGGAGATGCTGGCGCAACATCTGGGCAAACCGCTGACGCAGGTGCCCGATCCGTTCGGCACGCATGAGAGCTACGGTGCGCACATGAATGCCCGGCTGTGCGCATTTCTGGATACGTTCGGTTTCGAATACGAGTTCAGGAGCGCGACGGAGCTGTATACGAGCGGCGCGTATGACGAGGCGCTGCTGAACGCGCTGAAAAACTACGACAAGCTGATGGGCATCATGTTGCCCACGCTGGGCGAGGAGCGCCGCAAGACCTATAGTCCGTTCCTGCCGATTTCGCCCAAGACCGGGCAGGTGCTGTATGTGCCGATGAAGTCCGTGGACGCGGCAAAGGGTACCGTGACCTTCGACGACGAGGACGGCGAGGAAATCACGCTGCCGGTGACCGGCGGGCATTGCAAGCTGCAGTGGAAGCCGGATTTCGGGATGCGCTGGGCGGCGCTGGGCGTGGATTTCGAGATGTACGGCAAGGATCACCTCGTCAACGGCAAGGTATACTCGGCCATCTGCAAGGCGCTGGGCGGCATTCCGCCCGAGCAGTTCAACTACGAGCTGTTCCTGGATGAAAAAGGCGAAAAAATCTCCAAATCCAAGGGCAACGGCATTTCCATCGAGCAATGGCTGGCTTACGCGCCCACCGAATCGCTCTCCTTATATATGTTCCAAACACCCCAGCGCGCCAAGCGCCTGTATTTCGACGTCATCCCCAAGGCGGTGGACGAATACCTCACCTTCCTTGCCAAATACGCGGGCGAGGACGAGGAAAAGCGCATCGACAATCCCGTCTGGCACATCCATAACGGCAACCCGCCCGCACCGGAGCCGGGGGATATTTCCTTCTCGCTGCTGCTCAATCTGGCGAGCGTGTGCAATCCGGAAGATAAATCCGTGCTGTGGGGCTTCATCAGCCGTTACGCACCCGACGCCTCGCCGCAAAAATGCCCGATGCTCGACAAGCTCGCCGGTTACGCCGTGAAATATTATCACGATTTCGTGAAGCCGGAGAAATCCTACCGTGCGCCGAGCGAGAAGGAGCAGGCGGCGCTGACCGAGCTGAAATGCGTACTGGAAGGGATGGTGGACGAACTCACGCCCGAAGACATCCAGACCGAAATCTACCGCATTGGCCGTGACCACGGATTTGAGCCGATGAAAGACTGGTTCTCTTGTTTATATGAGGTGCTGCTTGGCTCCAAACAAGGCCCGCGCATGGGCTCCTTCGTCAAGCTCTACGGGCGCACAGAAACCGCCGCGCTCATCGGCAAGGCGCTTGAAGGAAGAATGGCGGCTTAATTTACCTTGGAGGAATAGAGGCGCTGTGTTCTTGAGGTGTCTTGGCTCCATTAAGAAAAGCCTGAGCCACATCGGCATTACCATATGTCATGCCAGGACTTTCCTGTTCTTTCAGGCCTTCCACGACCCGCACTATCGCATTTGTTTTGCCGGTTGTGATAGCATGTTTGGTTCTGTCCAGCGCAAACAATGCACGGGAGCTACATGCTATCCCTCTTTGAAAACAATGTGTGTTTCCGCAAATATTATCCATTCCCGCCTGAAATGTCCGGGCTGCTTCTAAGGAAGAAAAATGGAGTACAGCTTCCCCCGTCTCCCTCTTTTGGGTAACTTTCGTGGGGCGAGCTTCCTCGGGAAAGAGTTCCAAACTGGCATTCAGAAGAGCAATGTCTGCCTCCACCTGTGCCCGTTCATCCTGGTTCATTTGAAAGGATACGGTGTTGCCAAATGGGTTCATAACGACTCCGTCTAAATATTAACATCTTAAGAATTGATCCTAGCTCATTTCACGAAAATTGCATGTTAAACTTTTGTGAAGGCACGCATGGCCAATAATTGACAAAAATTGGCTAATATTCTATATTCACTCCATGAGCACTCTGAACATCTCTATGCCCGATGCCATGCGCGAATATGTAGAAGCGCAGGCGGCAAAAGGCCAGTACAGCGCCAGTGAATTTGTGCGGCATTTGATTCGGGAGGATCAGAAGCAGCGCAGGCAGGAAGAACGGCAAGTGCTGGCGGAGTATCTCGCCATCAGCGCAAGGCAACTGGACGAAGGCATGGTCTGTGAAATGACCGTGGAGGAAGTGCTGGCGCAAGGGCGCGCACGCCGCGCTGGCGAGGGGCGGTGAGCGGCGGTTACGCCCTTTCGCGTGAAGCGGGACTTGACTTGGCGGAGATAGAGGATTACACCGCACGCCATTGGGGCGACGCGCAGGCGGAGCACTATATCCGGGAGTTATTCGTGGCATTTGACCGTCTTGCAGAAAATCCTGGACTGGGTCACCGCCGCGACGATATACCCGAGCCTTACCGGATATACTCGGTAGGAAGCCATCTCATCATCTTCCGTGAGCATCACATGGCAGGGCGCGTCGAAATACTCAACATTCTGCATCCGGCAATGGATACCGAGCGCCGTATGCGTCAGGCATTGGAATATATGGCTCAGCGCAAACGCAGATGAAACAGCTTTCTTCTCTTCTCGACATTATCGACCAGTACGACGGTTTTCTCCTTGATCTTTGGGGGGTTATTCATGACGGCCAGTCCCTCTATCCGGGGGTTCGCCAAACCTTTGCGCGTCTGAAGGAACAAAACAAGCAGGTGATTTTGCTCTCCAACGCGCCCCGCCGCGCCGCCCGTGCGCAGGAAACCTTAGCGTCCTTGGGCATTGCGCATACGATGTACGACCATGTGATTACCTCGGGCGAGGCCGTGTACGGCTACCTTAATCAAGCCAGGGATTTCGGCACAAACTACTATTATATAGGCCCGGACAAAGACCTCGATATACTGGACGGGCTGAAGCGTTATTCCCGCTCCGGCCTGGCGACGTCGCAGTTTATCCTCAACGTAGGGTTTTTCCGGGATGAAGACCCGCTCAGCGACTATGAGAAAACTCTGCAAAGCGCAAGAATGCTCGGCTTGCCGATGATTTGCGCCAACCCCGACCGGATCGTCGTGCGCAGAAACGGCGAAGTGCTGCCCTGCGCGGGGCTGCTTGCGGAGCGTTACGAGGAGCTGGGCGGCAAGGTGCTGTGGTTCGGCAAGCCCTACCGCGAGGTGTATCATCTCTGCCTGAAGCGGTTTGTGGAGCTGACCCCGGAGCGCATTCTGGCGGTGGGCGACAGCCTCCATACCGATATTTTAGGCGCGAATCAGACCGGCATTGCCTCTGCGCTGGTGACCGGCGGTATTTTGAAGGAAAAACTGGTGACAAAAACCGGCATCAATGAGGCGGCGCTGATGGAGCTTATCACCGAGACAGGTGCCCGCCCGGATTATTTAGTCCCGGCTTTTGGAATTTCCTGAGGTGCCGTTTCCACCAGATTTTTCACCAGTTCCTCCAGCTCCTGGTCGTTTTCCTCGATACCCCGCTCCAGCTTGGCGACGGTCTGCCCCTGTGCATTGAGGATGAAGGTGGTGGGCAGGCCACGGATTTTCAGGTAGCTGGAAAGTTTCATGCCCGGGTCATGATAGAAAGGAGGGTGATCCACGGGATGGGCGGCGAGAAACGCATCGATATCGGCGAAGCCCCCGGCATCGGTAGAAATAGCGATAACGTGGAGTTTGTCCTTATAGCGCGTCTGCAAGGCGGCGAGAACGGGCATCTCATGGATACAAGGCGCGCACCAGCTCGCCCAGAGATTCATAATCACGGGCTTACCGGCAAAATCGCTTAAGGAGCGTTCTTTGCCCTCTCTGTCCTGAAAAACCATGCTTCTTTCCTCGGAAGCGGGCAGCCGCGTCAGGGAGGTGGTTTCCTCCCGCACGATACGTCTCAGCTTGGCCTCCGTAAGGGGGCCGTTTATCAGCCACACGATGAACAACATCGCCACCCCGCCAAGGATTGCGAGGGTAATTTCTTTCTTTAGGTTAATTTTTGGTTGCATTGGCTTGCTTGTGTGTGAGATGGAACTCTTATATAGATGGCGTGCGGAGCAAAAACAATGGGTACAAAAACCAACAGCATGTGGGGCGGAAGATTTGCGCATGAGCCGGATGCGCTGATGCAGGAAATAAACGCCTCCATCTTTTTCGATCATAAACTGGCCGTACAGGATATCGCCGCCTCGCGGGCGCATGTGTGGATGCTGGGCAGACAGGGCATTATCACCGAGGAAGAAGCGGTGCAGATTGACCAGGGGCTTGCGGAAGTGGCGGACGAAATCGCCTCAGGCCAGATGAAGTTCGACCCTGCCCTGGAGGATATTCACATGCATGTGGAGTCCCGCCTGAAAGAGAAAATCGGCGAAGTGGCGGGCAAGCTGCACACGGCGCGTTCACGCAACGATCAGGTGGCGACGGATTTTCGCATCTGGGTACGCGATGCGCTGGACGTGCTCGATATATTACTGGCGCATGTGCAGAAAGCCCTGCTGGAAAAAGCGGAAGCCTACGCCGAGACGATCATGCCGGGTTTTACCCATCTGCAAACGGCACAGCCCGTGACGTTCGGTCATCACCTGATGGCGTATGTGGAAATGTTCGGACGTGATCGTTCCCGGGCGGCGGATGCGAGGGCGCGGCTGAACGAATGCCCTCTGGGCGCGGCGGCGCTGGCCGGAACCTCCTTCCCCATTGACCGGGAGAACACGGCTCATGCGCTGTACTTTGACAGTCCTACCCGCAACTCGCTGGATTCGGTGTCCGACCGGGATTTTGCGCTGGAATATCTCAGTGTGGCCTCCATTTGCGCCATGCATCTGTCGCGGCTGGGCGAAGAGCTGGTGATCTGGTCTTCGGCACAGTTCGGCTTCGTGCGCCTGCCCGACAGTTTTACGACCGGCTCTTCCATCATGCCGCAGAAAAAGAACCCCGATGCGGCGGAGCTGATTCGCGGGAAAGCGGGGCGCATCATCGGCGATATGGTGGCGCTGTTTACCACCATGAAGGGGCTGGCGCTGGCCTATAACAAAGACATGCAGGAGGACAAGGAGCCGGTGTTCGATGCCTATGACCATCTGTTGCTGTCGCTGCGCGCCACGGCGGGGATGATCGGCGGAATGGTGGCAAATGCGGATGCGATGCGTCAGGCCGCCGCTCAGGGGTTCTCCACGGCGACCGATCTGGCGGACTGGCTGGTGCGGACGCTCGGGATGCCCTTCCGCGACGCGCATCACGTCACCGGCGCGATTGTCAAACTAGCGGAAAGTCAGGGCGTGGATATTTCCGAATTGTCCCTGGAACAGATGAGATCGGTGGAAAAGGGCATCACGGAAGGCGTGTTCTCCGTGCTGACGGTAGAGCATTCGGTGGCCAGCCGCACGAGTTACGGAGGCACGGCGCCCCAACGGGTCAAAGAGGCAATCAGCGAGGCAAGGCGGCGTTATGGTGTATAAAGAACATCTCTTTGAAGATAGCGGGAAGGAGCGGCGGAGCCGTCTTCTGTTTTTGCATGTTGCCTGCTGCCTCATTCTCCTCTTGTGTCTTGTTTCCTGTGGCTTAAAAGGGGATTTGGAGCGTCCCGCCGAGACGACACGCAAGCAGCAGGAAAATACGATATAATATGGTGAAGATTCATGATCTTGGGGAAGGTGACGCAGAGGCGCTCTATCCTCTCATCGAACAACTCAATCCGGGCATGGAAAAAGAGTATTTCAAGCGCGTGCTGGCGGATATGCGGCGGGTAAATATCCGTTTTGCGGGTCTGTTCGATCATTCAGGGGTTTTGGTGGCGGCCTGTAGTTATTGGATTGGCGCACGTTTTTATTGCGGGCGTATGATGCATATGGACAGCTTTGTCGTAGACGCCAAACAACGCGGCGGCGGCATCGGCGCCCGCCTGATGGACTGGATAGAAGAGAAAGCGCATCAGGAAGGCTGCACGCGCATTATTCTGGATGCGTATGTGCATAATGCGGCTGCCCATCGTTTTTATTTCCGCCGCGGCTTCTCTATCGTCGGCTTTCATTTCAACAAGATGCTGAAGGCGGAATAATGGATCACTTCACCTATAAAAACGGCGTGCTACACGCAGAGGATATCGACCTTACCCAACTGGCCGGGGAGGTGGGGACTCCCTTTTACTGCTATTCGGCGGCCACATTCGCCCGTCACTACCGTGTGTTCGACGATGCACTGGCAGGGCTGGAGCATAAAATCTGTTTTGCGGTAAAAGCCAACAGCAATATCGGTGTGTTGGCGACGCTGGCGCATCTGGGCGCGGGGGCGGATGTAGTCTCCGAAGGCGAAATACGTCTGGCGCTGGCAGCGGGAATTGCACCGGGGGACATTGTCTTCTCCGGCGTCGGCAAACAACCCGCGGAGATGCGGTTTGCTCTGGAGCAGGGGATTTTTCAGTTCAATGTGGAGTCCTACCCCGAGTTGGAGGCGCTGTCGCGGGAAGCGGCGGCGCTGGGCAAAACGGCGGGTATCGCGGTGCGCGTCAACCCGGATGTCAACCCCGGCACCCACGCCAAGATTTCCACCGGCCAGAAAGAATCAAAATTCGGTATTCCGATGGAGCAGGCACTGGATGTCTACCGGCGGGCGGCGGAGCTTCCGGGAATCAGGGTGCAGGGCGTCTCGGTGCATATTGGATCCCAACTTGTGACGCTGGAGCCGTTTCGCCATGCGTTTATGCGCGTGCGCTCGCTGGTGGAGGCGCTGCGCAGTGCAGGCCATACCGTCACCACGGTGGATCTGGGCGGCGGTCTGGGCATTCCCTACGACCAGCAGCAGGGTGCGCCGCCATTGCCCGTGGCATATGGGCAGATGGTGCGCGAGGTGATGTCCGGCATCGATGCCACGCTGATCTTTGAACCGGGCAGGCTGATCGCTGGCAATGCAGGCATTCTCGTGACTCGCGTGATTTATGTAAAAGAGGCGCTGGGGCAAATCTATGTCATTGTGGATGCGGCGATGAACGATCTGCTGCGCCCCTCTCTCTACGATGCCTACCACGAGATCGTGCCCGTGGTGCAGGAGGCGGGGCAGGGGAGAATAGTGGCGGATATTGTGGGGCCGGTCTGCGAAACGGGGGATAGTTTTGCCACGGCGCGGGAAATTGCAAACGTAAAGCCGGGGGATCTCCTCGCTTTCCGCTCCGCCGGGGCGTATGGGGCGGTGATGGCGTCCACTTACAACGCCCGCCTGCTTGCTCCCGAAGTGCTGGTCAATGGCGCGCAGAAAACCCTCGTCCGGTCACGCCCACGCTATGAGGAGATGATCGCCGCGCAGAGGATACCTGAGTGGCTTTCCTAGATTTTTTCCTTCTGCTTGCCTATGCGCTGGCAACTTTCTTCTCCTTTGCGGAAGAATGGTATGTGGGGGAGCTGGTTGCCAGCCTGCGCTGGCACTGGCTGATTGGCGGGGTGGTGCTGGCCGTCTGGTATGGTGCGCGACGCAAATATCTTTTGCTGGCGGCGGCGTTGGCGCTTACCCTATATCATACATTGACGATCGGCACCCTGCTGCTTGCGCCCCGGCCGGTTCTTCCGGAAGTCAAAACCTATCATACGCTGCGCGTGTTTCAGCATAACACGCTGCGCTTCAAGGATAATGCAGACGCCGTTATCGACTGGCTGAAAGCCCATGGCCAGGAGTACGATGTGGTGTTCTTGCAGGAAGTCTCCCCCAAACTCAACGGGCGCATCAATGAGTTGCTGCAGGAATTTCCCTATATCATTCCCGCCTATTACGAACAGCGTTTCGATAATGCCGTATTAAGCAAGCTCCCTGTTTCCTCCTTTGAAATACGCATGTTTCCCGACCTGGAAATAGGCTATATACGCTGCCTTTTTTCGCTCGATGGCGAAGGAAACTCCGTCATGATGTACGGAATGCACGCCACTGCCCCCGTCAGTCCGGCGTACTGGCTGGCGCGTAACAGCCAGTTTGGCCATATCGCAGAAGAAATCGCACAGGATGAGGCACCGCGAAAATTCCTGGTGGGTGACCTCAACCTGACGCCCTATTCCCCGATCTTTGGGGCGTTGCTGGAGATTTCAGGGCTGCATAACAGCATGGAAGGTTTCGGGCTGGAGAATACCTGGGGCAGCTTTCTGCCTGCGCGTTTTCTGGGGTTGCCTATCGACCATCTGCTGATTTCCGACGGCATGTATGTGAAGGATAAGCATGTCGGCCCCAGTCTCGGCTCGGATCATTATTCGGTGCAGACGGTACTGGCGATTACCAAAAGGACTAATCCAGACAGCCGATGAACGGCGTTTAACGCAGAGCGTTGCATTCATATGATCTAAAGCAAATTGGATAATGTCAGCTTCTATTCCTTCCAGGGAAGGTTGCCTACCTTTTTTATCCACAAGTTAGATGCCAGAGGCGTCCCATTTCTTATCCGCTGTTTTTATATTAAAGGAAATTTCCATTTTTGTCCCCGTTGCGCGGGCAAATCGTTTTAGCGTTTTTATTGTGATGTTTTGCGGCGCGCTTTCTAGACGGGCGATGTAGGATTGTTTAGTGTTCATCCGCTCGGCCAGTTCCGCTTGTGTCAGTCCGGCCTGAAGTCTGGCCGCAATCAATGCAGACGCCAATTCAAACTCCGGGCGCAAATCCTCAAAAGCCGCTTCGTACTCCGGGTCTTTTTTCCATTCTTCAAGCAGTGTTTCTATTTTCGTCATATTCCAGCTTCTTTCGCACGTTGCTTTGCTAGAGCGATTTCGTTATGCGGCGTTTTTTGAGTTTTCTTAATGAATGCCCGCAACACTACGACCCTTTTTCCCGTGGCCGTTATATACAACGCACGGGAAATGCCATCTTTTCCTTTCATGCGCATTTCCCAGAGCTTCCCTTCCACATGTCTGACGTAAGGCTCTCTGACATTTTCCAGGCCATGTTCCTGTATCAGACGACATATCCAGGCAAAACGGGCACGCATATCAGTTGGCAACTCGGATAGCTCTTTATCCACAACGGAATTCAGTGTTTCTATCTTCCACGTCATGAATGATATAATTATATCATATAAGTTATAATTTCAAAGGAAAAACTAATCCAGACAGCCGATAAATGGCAGTTCACGGTAGTAATTGGCGTAATCCAGCCCATAGCCGACCACGAACCGGTCGGGGATAGTGAAGCCCACGAAATCCGCCTTGACCTCAATGGCGCGTTTGCCGGGTTTTTCCAGCAAGACGGCGATATGGGCGGAAGCCGCACCGCGGCGCTTCAGGACGCCATGGGCATAATCCAGCGTGCGACCGGATTCCAGTATGTCGTCCACCAGCAATATTTTCCTGCCCGACACCTCATCGCTTAAATCGCGTTCCACCCTTACATTGCCGCTGCTGGTTTTATTCTTGCCATAGCTCGATAAGGTCATGAAATCGATCTGCGGATGGCAGCCGACCAGATGCAAAGCGCGCACAAGATCGGCGGCGAAAACGAAACTGCCTTTCAGCAGCGCCACCATCATAAAATCCTCCCCCAGACGTGCGTGAATGTCCCGCGCCATCTCGCCTACCTTGTCTGCAATCTCAAGTGGGGAGTAGAGAATGGGCACTTCCGCGGGAGAAATATGAGAGGGGGGGAGAGCCATCGCGTTCGCTTCAGTCCCTGAGCGCCAGTTCAAAGCCGCTGCCGATATCCACCTGGAAATACTGCGCTTTATCTTTAAATGCAGCATCCAGCTTGTTGGCGCTGAAGGGAAGGATATCCCCCGGCTTCATGGTGCCGACCTGCGCATATTCCCATTCGCGCAGTATTTCCTTGTCCGCTCCTATCAGCCGGATTCGTACCGCGGGGATTGGTTGCGCCGTCTCCGTGGTGTTCACGACATACCCTTGCAGCATATAGGTGGTGCGGCGGACATTCTCCAGCTTGGTGATGCTCAGATTGGCAAGCTTCACGCCATGGGACTCTTCCATGCCTAGCACCGCATACAACCCGCCCAGCCCTGCTGCGCGCAAGGGTTCCTGAAAGTAAAGAAGCCCACCGGCGCACAGTATAAGCAAAGAGGCAACCAGCGCCAGTACCGCAGGCATCCGTGAAGGGGGAGAAGAAGGCGCGGCGGCGTGGGGGGCTACTTTTCGCCGCTGGGCGCGCCGCTCGAGCAATGCTTCCGCCGGATCGCCCATTTCACTGAGTGCGGAGAGAACGTCCTCGCTGAATTCCTCTTCTACAGACTCTTCTTCTCCCGCCGCCTCGGCGGGGGATATGTCGCGCTCCGGCGGCTCCCGAAGATCACGCGGTTCCGCGAACCATTCGAAGGCGCAGCGCGAACATCTGACTGTGCGTCCGACCTCGCCCAACGCGCCGGTAGGTACTTTAAAGCTCGTACTGCAATTAGGGCATTCCAGAAGCATCTAAAAAATCTTTCCTCAGCACTGGTACAATCATAAGAGCTGTATTATACAAGTAAATGCTTTTTGACCCAACCTCATTCCTCGCGTGTCTTTTCACCTATGCTGACCTCATCTAACCTCACTTTGGAGTATACGCCCGGGCAGCGTGTGCTTAAAAATATCTCTTTTGAAATAGCTGCCGGGTCGTTTTACTTTCTTACCGGAGCCAGCGGCGCGGGGAAATCGTCGCTGCTGAATATTCTCTCGCTGGCGATGCGCCCTACCGGCGGCAAGCTCCATATGCTGGGGCAGGAAGTCACCAGCCTGCCGCGTGAGGAAATGCCCGCGTTGCGCCGGAGAATCGGCATGGTGTATCAGGACTATAAGCTCCTGAATCATCTGAGTGTGGCGGAAAATATCGGTTTGCCGCTGCGTATGGAGGGCGAGCCGCAAAATGAGATCAACGCCAAGGTGGAGGAGATGCTGGACTGGGTAGGGTTGCGCCAGTATCAGCACCACAAGCCGGTTACCCTGTCGGGCGGAGAGAAGCAGCGCGTGGCCATTGCGCGTGCCGTTATCAATAATCCGCCGCTGCTGATCGCCGACGAACCCAGCGGTAACCTCGACCCTAAGCTCGCCAAGAAATTCATGTATCTCTTCGAGTCGCTCAACAAGATGGGCACGACCATCTTATTCGCCACGCACGATGTGGAGCTGATAAGGAATTTCAGCCATCCGATGCTGATGCTCAAAGACGGCCATCTCACCGAAGTAGCAGGGTAGTGTTACTCTCCCTTTATGCCAATGAAAGCCGGTATCCGCAGCGGCTATTATAGCCATTGTATGTCCTGTAGCTATAATAGCCGCTTGCTGTGGCGCCTTCCGACTGGCTATGATTCGTTTTTATAAACAGTGCATTGAACAATAAATATGTATCGTTGCGGGAGGCTTGCGAGGCAACCGGCTTATAAAGCGACGTTTGTCAGTTCCGGTAGTTCCACGCCGAACACGCGCTGGTAATATTCCGCGAAAACGGGGCGTTCCGCTTCGTCGCATTTATTGAGGAAGGTCAGGCGGAAGGATAAGGCGGTGTCCTTAAAGATCAGATAGTTCTCCGCCCAGGAAATCACCGTGCGGGGAGACATCACCGTCGTCACATCCCCTGCAGCCAACCCGCGCCGGGTAAGCGCCGCCATCTGGATCATGGCGCTCAATAACTTCCGTTCCTCCGCCGAGCTCATCCCCGGCACGCGGGAGGAGAGGATTTTTAATTCCACCTCTTCGGGCAGGTAATTGAGCGTGGAGACGATATGCCAGCGATCCATCTGCCCCTGATTGATGGGATTCGTGCCGTGATACATGCCGGATGCGTCGCCCAGCCCCACGGTATTGGCGGTGGCAAACAGACGAAAGCGCGGATGCGGAGTAATTACCCGGTTCTGATCGAGCAGGGTCAGACGGCCTTCCGCTTCCAGCACGCGCTGCAGAACAAACATAACGTCCGCCCGCGCCGCATCGTACTCGTCAAATACCAGCGCCGCTCCGTATTGCAGCGCCCAGGGGAGAATGCCCTCCTGAAACTCCGTCACCTGCTTACCCTCCCGCAGCAGGATGACATCGCGGCCGATCAAGTCCATGCGGCTGATATGCCCGTCCAGATTCACCCGTACCAGCGGCCAGTTAAGCCGGGCGGCGACCTGCTCTATATGCGAGGATTTGCCCGTGCCGTGGAAACCCTGCAATAAAACCCGTCGCTGATGGACGAAACCGGCCAGAATCGCCAGCGTGGTATCGTGATCGAAATGATAACTCGCATCGATTGTGGGGACATGGGCATCTTCCGCCGGAAGCACCGGCACGTCCATATCGCTGTCCAGCCCAAAAACGGCGCGGGCGTTTTTCATCTGGGCATTCAGCCCCATAGGCAGGGAAAAGGAGGATGTGGTTTTTTCTTTGGCGGTGCGGCTCACAGATACCCCCGGCGCTTCAATTGCTCTTCAAAACCCGTGATCGCTTTCATTTCCTTATCGGTGACATTGCCGTCGCGCAGGAGGAAGAAATTGGCCAGACGGATAAAACCATCGCGCAACTGGTTGTCCTGCTCCTGGAGTATGTGCCCCGTCTCCAGTAAATACTGGGAGATACGCAGGGTCTTCATGTGACGCACAAGCTCCAGCGGCGGGTCGTCGGGAGAGACGCCGTAACTGGTGGCGGGGCGGCTCTTTAACTCGGTGAGAATTGCCTCGATATAGCTGTCGAGCACCTTATTCAGCGGCATCGGTGAATCCTTGACCTTGAGGTAGGCGAGGCATTCCGCCAGCAGCGAGAGGCCGGATTGTTGCTCAATAGGATCCAGCAGCCCGAAATAATGCCCCAGCAACTCAATATCCTGTTCGAGCATCTGGCGGGCGAAGGCTTCATTGCCACGCTCCGGCGCCATGCCGTAAATCAGCATGAACAGCGTGTACATCTGTTCTACAGTATCGCGTGGGCTGGCTTCCCGCATCAGGGGGCGTACTCCTCAATTAACAGTCGGTAAGAGGCGGTAATGGTTTTGAAGCGTTCTTCCGCCATTTTGTCCCCCTGATTTACATCCGGATGGTACTGTTTGACCAGCACTTTATAGCGCGCCTTGATCTCCGGACGCGCCACGGGATGGGCAAGATCGAGTATATCCAATGCCTTGCGGTATTTTTCAGGGATAGGAGGAGGATAGTGTTTTTCTCCATTTCCGGTGCCATGCATAAATTCCCGCAAACGGGTATGGAGGGTATGGGTGTTCCATGAAGCGCGCATCTGCTGGCTCCAGGTGGGGCGGTGGCCGAAAGCGGCATCCCTCTGGAAATCCTCGATTTCCTCGCGTGACATGCCGGAGAAATAATCCCATTGCTTATTATATTCGCGCACATGCTCCAGGCAGAACCAGTAATAATCAGGTGCCTCCCCCCGCGTTTTGGGGGCGCGGTGCTCCCCCGGCTCTTCGCAGCCGGGGCGGTCGCAATGGCGCGTGACAGGCGCAATTTCTTCTTTATAGTGATACATACAAGCCAAGTATGTGAAGAAATGCGCGGCGGCGCAAGGGGAAGAATATGCAAAAGACTATGGAAAATGCACTTGACGCAGCCTTCGCTCCGGTCGCGATGGAAGTGATCAACGAATCGGCAAAACATCGTGGCCATGCCGGTCACAGGGAAGCGGGCGGCGGCGATAATACGCATTTTAGGCTGAGTATTGTCTCGGAAGCGTTTGCCGGAAAATCCCGCGTCGAGCGTCACCGTATGGTCTATGCGGCACTGGGGGGTGCCTTTGATAAAGGCATACATGCGCTGGCGATTGACGCCCGGGCGCCGGGGGAATAGGTTAGAGTTCCCCTTGCTAATTGTCCAGGGATGTCCTATACTGTCCATAGTGGTCTAAAAATGGTGAGCCTTCGGGTAATAAGACCACCGTGCCAGCGATGGTTTCTCTGTGAGAACGTAAGACGGATACCATGCGAGGCGCAAGCCTCAGAAATAGACCCTGCGGGGTCTATTTTCGTTTTATCTGCACGGGTCTTCCTGTTGGCGGCGTTCTCCCTTGCGCGGCACACCGTATTACGGTCGGAAATTTCACGGGGGCACCGAAATCAGTCATATTTTGCTTGGGGTATGCGCTTTCTACGTTCACGATCACATGAAAATCTTTGGATTCCGCTTTATACGCCCGGAAAAACACCACATAAGGCTTTTCTTCCATCGTTCTTGCAAAGAAAAAACTCTCTTTCCTCGTGTGATAGACGGAGGTATTGCCAAGCGTGCTTATAAGAGGCGGTAACTGTTCCGATAACCTATGCCGCTCAATGGAGAAGATACGCTTTTCGTTCTTGTGTCTGTAGGTCAGGTCGGGTGTTCGGCCTTCTTTGTATTCTTCGGTAAAACAATGACAACTGAACATCACCTTTGTCCGACACTCTTCAATGGTTAGGCTGAGGTCTTCAAGGTGATCCATCACATAGTCAACACCCTGTATCCTGATTTTCTTGAATTTACCCACCGGAACCCCTTGACTATATAACACATTCCCCCTCTTTTAGCAGGAGCGTAAAAGATTGCATCCTTAAACAGGCAACAGGCAACGAAGCATGAAATCAGACATACTCATTATCGGCGCGGGGATGGTCGGCACGGCGCAGGCCGTCGCGCTGGCGCAAGCCGGGCTGCGCGTGGCGCTGATCGAGCGCAACAACCGCGAGCGCGCTTTCGATACGCGCTTTGACGGGCGGGCGAGTGCGATTGCACGCTCCTCGCAGTATGTGTTCGAGCATATCGGCGTGTGGGAGGCGATGCGCGCTCAGGCGGAGCCGATTAATGACATCCGCGTGGTGGACGCCTACAGTCACGCGGTGGTGCATTATGACCATAGAGAAGCGGACGGCCAGCCCTTCGGCCATATTATCCCCAATACGCATATCCTGCCCACCTTGCTGGCGGCGGCGGAGAAGCAGGAAGGGCTAGACCTGCTTTTTGACACGGAATTAGAGGGTATCGAAACCGATACGGGCGGCGTGACGGCGACATTATCGGGGGGGCGCACCTGCCGCGCCTCGCTGCTGCTCGCCGCCGATGGGCGTTTTTCCAAAACCCGCGATATGCTGGGGTTGAAGGCAAAAGTCATCACTTACGGGCAGAGCGCCATGGTGTCGGTGATAAAGCATAGCAAGCCGCATCACGGCGTGGCGCTGGAACGCTTCATGCCCTCAGGCCCGTTTGCAATCCTGCCCATGCAGGGCAACCGCAGCGGCGTGGTGTGGAGCGAGCCCGACGAGGTGGCGGCGATGATGATGAAGCTCACGGACGCCGAGTACGCTGCGGAAATCCACCGGCGGGCGGGCGAGTATCTGGGGGATATCACGATGGAGGGCAAACGTTTCTCCTATCCGCTGGGTATCGTGCTGACGCGCCATACGATCGCCCCGCGTGCGGCGCTGATTGGTGACGCCGCCCATGCCATGCACCCGATCGCCGGGCAGGGGGTCAATGTGGGCTACCGCGATGTGGCGGCATTGACCGAGCTGCTGGTGGAAGCGAAACAACTGGGGCTGGATTGTGGCGCGGCGTCGGTTCTGGAACGCTATGAGCGCCGCCGCCGCGTGGATGTGATGTCTATGCTGGCGGCTACCGACGGCATCAATCGGCTGTTTTCCAACAATAGCCTGCCGTTGAAACTTGCCCGCCGCATCGGGCTGTCCGCCGTCGAACGCGCCCCAAAACTTAAGGGCTATTTTATGTTTCGGGCGATGGGATTGACGGGCGATTTGCCCCCGATGCTGAAACGGGATGTGGCTTAAAGCCCCGCGAGTCGCGCTTGATTGACCAAAGCTTCCCGCGCTTGTGCGTGCGTAATCTCAGTATCAGGGTGAGGATGGGAGAGTGCCTGCGCCTCCAGGGATATATCAGGCAGCAACAAATGAGGATTTTCCTTTACATCAGGGTGATCCGCAGCAAGCCGCATAAGCTGTTGCAGATAGCTGGCGGCCAGCGGCTTTCCATGGACGCAGCTAAGCAATTGCTCCGTGATGTTTTCCGCCGATATATCCTCGGTCGGAATGCCTCTTTCATCTAAAATACTCTGGAGATAGGCAGAACCTAAATGGGGCTGTGATAAAATCTTCCCTACAAGACCTTGCGCTATATTATAGGCGCGATTACCCAGATGGGGGTCGGGAAGGGCTGAATTTGCTGCATCCGCCACACTAAAATAGCCTCTATCGGTCATTTTTCTTCTCTGTTGGTTTTCAGAGCATCATAACCCCTGTATGTTACAGATTCGTGAAAAAAACCGCGTCATGACATGAAACTATCGGATTTTCGCCCCATTTTTCTCGTCAATGGCATCCTGCTGCTGATCGTGGCGGCGGTGATGTTGCTGCCTGCGCTGGTGGACTACATCGCCGGGAACCGCGACTGGAAGGTGTTTGCCCTTTCGGCAGTGGCGACGGGGTTTATCGGCGGCGCGCTCTTTCTCACCAATCGCGGTTATAACGAAACGCTCAGCCTGCGCCAGACCTTCCTGTTTACCGCGACCAGCTATTTCGTGATTGCGGCATTTACGGCGGTTCCGCTGTATCTCGCCCAGTTGGAGATGAGCTATGTAGACGCTATTTTTGAGGTGGTGTCGGGCTTTACCACCACGGGTTCGACAGTCATGACCGGATTAGACAACATGCCTCCGGGTATTTTGTTGTGGCGGGCGCTGTTACAGGCCATGGGGGGTATCGGGATCGTGGTGTTGACGCTGGCGATTCTGCCGACATTGCAAATCGGCGGAATGCAGTTGTTTCGCACGGAATCTTCCGACCGTATGGACAAAATGTTGCCGCGCACGACACAAATTGCGGCCACGATTACCAGCGTGGCGACCGCGCTGACCTTACTATGCGCCTTTTGCTATTATATGGCGGGTATGAACGGGTTTGATGCGCTCTGCCATGCCATGGCAACGATTTCCACGGGGGGATTCGGCACCTACGATGCTTCACTTGCTTATTTTAATTCAGCTACTATTGAAAGCATCGCCATTGTGTTTATGTGCGCGGGTTCATTGCCTCTTTTGCTCTACTATCAGGCCTTCAGAGGGCACGGGTCGGTGTTTTGGAAAGATAGTCAGGTGCGTCTGTTCTTTTTGATTGTGGGAGGGGTGACGGCCATTATTACGCTCTGGCTGGTGACCCATACGGAGATGACGCTGCTGACCGCCCTGCGCAATGCGTTGTTTACGGTGGTGACGATTATCTCCACCACGGGGTTTGTCACCGTAGATTACAGTGCCTGGGGGGCTTTTCCCCTGACCGTGTTTTTTATGCTGATTGTGGTAGGGGGATGCACCGGTTCTACAGCGGGGGGCATAAAAGTATTCCGCTACCAGATTTTCTATCAGACGGCGAAGGCTCAGATTATGCGTCTTTTACAGCCACACGGCGTATTTGTGCCGCGTTATAACCGTAAACCCGTATCGGAAGAAGTCTCCGCGTCGGTAATGAGTTTCTTCCTGCTCTGGGCGTTTTTATTTATGGTGTTGACGGTGGCCGTTTCCTACTATGGGTTTGACTTCCTCACCAGCATGAGCGCCGTGGCGCAGGCGATGGCCAATGTTGGCCCGGGCTTGGGGCCGGTGGTTGGTCCTGCCGCGAATTTTGCGTCCTTGCCCGATGGCGCCAAGCTGCTGCTCGCCTTTGCGATGATTCTGGGGCGGCTGGAGCTGTTTACTATTATCGTTCTTTTTTCTCCGCATTTCTGGAAAGACTAACCATGTATACGGCAAAAACGAAGGATATACAGGTGGTTGCTGTTCCCAGTTATCTGGTGGAGCAGTCCAACCCGGCGGAAGGTTATTATGTCTGGGCGTATACCATCCAGATAGAAAATTGCGGGCAGCGTACGGTGCAATTACTCAACCGCACCTGGCACATCACGGATGCCGGGGGGCAGGTGCAGCTGGTCGAAGGGCCGGGGGTGGTGGGAGAGCAGCCCGTACTCGCCCCGGGGCTGGTGTTTCAGTATACCAGCGGCGTGGTGCTGCACACGCCTTCGGGCATTATGTCCGGCTCTTACGAAATGCTGGACAAAGACAGCGAAGAGATGTTCGACATAGCCGTGCCCACTTTCTCGCTCGACAGCCCACTGCAGGCGCTCCGGCCGAATTAGGGGCTAGGGGTGAAAGACGCGCACGGAGTGCCGCCTGTTGCGCAGGCCAGTATCTACAGGAGCGGTCGTGCCTAGCGCGGAGTGACTGGAAAAAAGCCGCAGCTGAGGCAAAAATAAAAGGTAATGCCTCAGTTTGGAATTTTTGTATAGGTTGTCATGCCGTGCTTGTCACGGCATCCGGTAGAAAAACCCATTGCATTCCATGGTGTTATTTTAAGAAACGCACCAGACCCCGGCATCCGCCGGGGTGACATCCTTTTTCAAACGGAGACACTGCCAAAAAAAGAATCGTCATGATTTTGTCATGGTTATAGGATATTATAGAGATATGAGTATAGAACAGGGAATGAGTTCTGCGCTGCTGGCAGCATTAAACGGTGGCCCTAAAGGTACGGGGTCGCGGCTGCTTTGCCTGCTGCCGAACCTGGACGGTATGCCGCTGCTGAAGGATGTCAGCGGCCCCTTATGGGCGCCATTTTCTGTAGTAGGCGGGAGTAAAGGGCAGCGATCCTTTGCAAATATATTCGGAGAAACGCCGCAACAAACCGCTATTTCAGAAATGGTCAATTGGAATTGCGATGTTCAACAAACCAGCTTTGTGGCGCCTCCCACCCCTTCTGGCGGTGGTGGCGGTGGTATGGAAGTCGGCTAAAAAACGCTTGACCTTCCCTCTCCCAACCGCTAGAAATCTCGCCTCTTTAGGAGAGTGAACAACCAATGAAGCAAGAAGCGCGGTCAGGAGATCGCGCCAGCCATGAGCCAGCGTTGCGTCGCCCATTGCGGAGCGCAGCATCGCTTAAGCAGGGGCAAAAAAGGAGAATACTATGGCCAGACGCTGCGATTTAACCGGAAAAGGTATGCAATACGGCAATAACGTCTCGCACTCCAACCGCAAGACGCGCCGCCGCTTTGAGCCGAATCTGCGGCAGGTTTCCCTGATGTCGGATGCTCTGGGCAAGCCGGTTCCCATGCGTATCTGCGCGCATACGCTGCGCAGCGTGGAACATAATGGCGGGCTGGACGCTTATCTGCTGGGCACCTCCAACCTGAAACTGACGGACGAAGCCCAGTGTATCAAGCGCAAAATCAAAAAGGCTCTTGGTGGCAAAAAAGCCGCCTAAGCACTCGCGCTTAGTTTCGTTCCCTTTTCTTCAATCTCTCCCAGCAATTTCTTGAGCCGCGCTTTCGGATTAAGCTGCTCATTGGTGATATGCGCGACATAATCCTTCGCAGCCTGTTCCAAAGCCTCATCGCTGGCCTGGATCACCCCCTGCATCGTGAAGGCGGGGAGATAGGCCATGCCCGTAAGATTGGCCGTCTGTTGCAGGGGTTTTAGCAACTCGCTGATGGCGAAATTATTATATCCTCCCGCCTGATAGGAGTGCGCCGGGCCTCCCGTTGAGATGGCGGAAACCCATTCCTTGCCGTTTAGCTGAGTGCCGCCCGGCCCGTACGCCCAGCCAAAGGTCAACACGTCATCCAGCCATTTTTTCATCAGCGGCGGGCAGCTATACCAGTAAAACGGATGCTGGAATACGATGCGCTCATGGGCAAGGAGTAATGCCTGCTCTTCGGCCACGTCGAACTGCCAGTTCGGATGAAGATCGTAATGCAGGCGGAGCGTGATTTCCGGGTGTTTCTGCAGCTCCTCCACCCAACGTTTATTGATGCGCGATTTCGTCAGATTCGGATGAAATGCCTGTACCAGAATTTTCATATGGTTCCCCGGTGGTATGTAGAGTTGTATATACTATTTTCGCTTAAATAGTTCCACCAGTTCCTTCGTCATGGTTTCGCCCAGGCGGGAAACATCGCTGATGGTGACTGAGCGCGGATAGTAGCGGGTGACGTCGTGGCCGATACCGATGGCAAGCAGCTCCACCTTGCCGCGTTTCTCGATAAAGCCGATCACTTCACGCAGATGGCGGTCAAGATAGGCTGCGCCATTGGCCGATAACGTGCTGTCATCCACCGGCGCGCCGTCGGAGATGACCATCAGGATGCGGCGCTTCTCGGGGCGCGCAAGCAGGCGGTGATGTGCCCAGAGCAGCGCCTCGCCGTCGATATTTTCCTTGAGAATGCCATCTTTGAGCATCAGGCCGAGATTGCGGCGCGCACGGGAAAACGGCTGATCGGCGGACTTATAGATAATATGGCGTATGTCCCCCAGCCGCCCCGGATGCGCTGGTTTGCCGGCGCGCACCCAGTCGCGGAAGGCATCACCGCCTTTCCAGTCGCAAGTGGTAAAACCGAGTATCTCCACCTTTACTCCGGCGCGCTCCAGTGTTTTAGCGAGAATGTCCGTGGAGAGGGCGGCCAGCGTAATGGGTCTGCCGCGCATGGAGCCGGAATTATCCAGCAGCAGGCTGACCACCGTATCGCGGAACTCCACCTCTTTTTGCTGCTTAAAGACCCGGTTATGCTCCGGCGAGACGACCATGCGCGCTAAGCGGGCGGAGTTCAGCACGCCCTCTTCCAGGTCGAATTCCCAGCTTCGCCGTTGGCGGGCGAGCAGCACGCGCTGCAATTGCGAAGAGAATTTTGCAAACGTGCCCCGCAATTCGGCCAGCCTGTCATCCAGCTGCCCGCGCAGGCGCACCAGTTCTTCCGTACCGGCCAGCCGGTGGGCGGCGATTATTTCATCGTGGCGTGACGTATAGATGCGGTACTCCCGGGAGGCAGCATCCTCCATATAGGAAGGGTAGGTGCCGGTGGGAGTAGGGGTATCCTCACCCTGCGGCAGCATCATGTCGCCCGCTGTCGCATCGACGGGCATTTCTCCCCACGCGCTGGGGTCGCTGGCAGGAGAAGGTGCAGCCGACATTTCGGGTGCGGCATCGAGGGCGGTATCGTCGCTGGCATCGCCTGTCGAATCCCGGTTTTCGGTGGCTTCCTCCGTTTCGTTGGTGCAAGCAGTGGAGGCTGCCTGCCCACCTGTTTCTAGCCCCGTAATGTAATCAATCCACTGGCGCGACAAGGAGGAAAAAAGCGCCTGATCCTCAAGCGCCTCCCTCATGCGCGCCAGAAGCGTTTTGCTTTTCTCGTCCAGCGGCGGCACCTCCCCCGGCGGTTCTTCGCCCGTGACATGCCGGCGTAAAAGAAAGGCGGGGAGGGAGGTAGGCATCGGCGGGCGCTGTGCAAACATCGTATGGAGATTGTTGCGCACGCCCAGAAGTTTCTGCGCGCCCAGCAACGCCACACGCATCTCTTCCAGCGCATGGTACATGGCGCCCGCTTCTTCGCCCGGAGGCAGATGGGCAAGGTAAAATGCATGGTCATGATGAGCGCGTGCCAGTGCCGCCATATCCGTCATGCCGCGCAGAAGGCGCGCCTCGCCGGGGGGCAGCAACACTGATTCCCGGGTGCGCAACGCATCCGGGTCGGCATTGGCGCGTAGTTCCACATTCATTCCGCGGCGGCCTGACACGGCACGCGCAGCGGCGGAAAGCGTTGTTTCTATCACAGTGGCATCAGGCATATTAACGCGGATTCAGGGGCCAGAATAGGGGAATGACGAAGGTGGCGACCAGCCATAATAACAGATTCAGCGGCAAACCGGCTTTCAGAAAATCGGTGAAACGGTAGCCGCCTGCATTATAGACGAAAAGATTGGTCTGGTAGCCGATAGGGGTGGCGAAGCTGGCCGATGCACCGAACATGACCGCCACCACGAAAGGCCGGGGATCCACACCCAGCTGCTCCGCCAGCCCGATCGCTACGCCAGTCAGGATCACCGCCGTGGCGTTGTTGCTGAAAATCTCCGTCATGATTGAAGTCAGCAGATAGAGCGCCGAGAGGATGGCCAGAGGACCAAGTCCTGCCGTGGCATCGGTAATCAGGGTAACAACTAACGCCATGGCTCCGGTTTGCTCCATGGCGGTACTGATGGCCAGCATGGCAAAAATCAGCAGGAGGATATTGAGGTGAATGGCGGCGTAAGCGTCTTCCGTATCCAGGCATCCCGTGAGCACGACAAACGTAGCGCCGATCAGCGCCAGCGCGGCAATGGGCATGACGCCAAGCGCGGAGAGGATAACCACCGCCGCAATGGTGGACAGGACGATCTTGGATTTATTGCGCCGGAAAGGTTTGATGTCGGGGGTAGTGAGGTTGATAAGCTCTTTGCTCTCAAACAGGCGCTTCAGTCCATCCGCCTCCCCCTGAATCAATACCGTATCGCCGTAGCGCAGGCGCACTGCGTCGATATTGTTGCGGATGACCTCCTTATGCCGATGCACGGCGACGATGGTGGCATTGTAAATATTGGAGAGGTTGAGGCTGCGTACATAACGCCCTACCCAATGCGAATTAGGCCCCACAATGCCTTCCAGCACCAACAATTCTTCCTGCGCTACTTCCTTTGCCTGCCACGGGAGCTTCTCCTTTCCCTCAAACTCCACTTCTTCATTTTTCAGCAGCCCCAGTATTTCCCGTTGGTTCGTGAGCAGCAGCAGGCGATCTCCCGCTTTGAGCGTATATTCCGAAAAGGGTTTGTCCTCGCGCTCGGCCTTATGGCGTATGGCGCGGATCGTTTCATAGGATTGAAAGAAACGCCCCGGCCTGGTGTCCTGCGATTCCTGCGAGCGGATTTCCACGATCTCCACGCCCCGCTCCAGCACCAGCCCCGCTTCCTTGAGGGTCTTTCCCACCAGTAGGGAATCTTCCGGGATCAGAATCTCGGTAAGATAGCGGCGGGAGACGTCGTCTTCCAGCATCAGCCCCAGCGTGCGGCGCTCCGGCAGCAGAAACCGCCCGATAAGCGCCATATAACATCCGCCCGCGACAGCGAGTATCAGCCCCGCCCCCGTGATCTCAAACATGGAGAAGGCTTCGATACCGCGTTCGCGTGCCACCCCATCCACCAGAATATTGGTCGAGGTGCCGATCAGGGTGCAGGCGCCGCCGAGGATGGACGCATAGGAAAGCGGAATCAATAATTTCGAGGGCGAAGTCTGGATGCGGGTAGCGATCAGCATCATGACGGGCGTCATAATGACGACCACCGACGTGTTGTTAATGAACGCGGAAGCGATCATCACCGCGGCCAATACTCCCAGAATCGCCAGGGTTGGCCATTTCTCGGCAATCCCGGAAATACTGACGCCCAGCGCGTCGATCAGTCCCGCACGCTCCATGGCGGCCGACAAAACGAACATCCCCGCAATGGTTGCCGCCGCCGTGTTGGAAAAAACCGCCAATACCTGCTGCGTCGAAAGGACGCCTGCAATCAGAAGCACGGAGACGGCAGCCAGCGCGGCGATCTCAGGGGCGACGATCTCGCGGACAAAAGCGAAGAACACCGCCGCTACGAGCAGCAGCACCAGCGCCATGTCCCAGTGATTGGCCAGCCATTGCTCCATGAAGTTTTCCCGATATCTGACGTTAAGGGGCGATGCCGACCACCACCAAAGGAACAGCAGGAATGCCACGCCCTTGCCGGATCAGATTATAAAGTTCGCCTTCATAGTAAGCGACGCCTGAAGACATCTCCTGCTGCAATTCTTTCATAGGGAGTATTTCGATGCCCACATCAATTACATCTCCTACATAAAAAGCCATGTGTTTCACAAAAAGATCGTAAGCGACGAACGAATATTTGCCAAACTGCACTTCAACAGCGGTTCGGTCTTTTACAAAATCAGTTTGATTATAGGAGTAGATGGCTTTGTGGCCGGCGGCTTCAATTTCTATTTTTTGTTGGGAGGTGTCCAGGTTAATGGTTTTTCTAATGAGCTGGGCATCTTCCGTAACCCAGTAAGCTGTTCTCGATTCGTGCCAACCAAATTCAGATAGGCCTTCATTCATGCGCTTATTGAGATCAATTGGCGAGAAAAATGTCTTTCCAGAAGTTCGTTTTTCCTTGGACACTTTGGTTTTACACAATTCCGCGTCTACGTTGTTAATGACAGTTTTTATTTCTTCCCAAAGATGGGGCTTGTGTACCATGAGATATTCAAGGCCGTTGAGGTGTGAGTAATGGGTGACGATTCTCATTTATGCCCCCCATAGGGCTTGCCGGGATCATAGACGGGTTTGTTCATCGGCCTCGTTTTAAGGACTCCCGCACGCAATTCATGTATGCGCTGCCAGGCGATGTCCACATATTCCGGCATAATGTCGCAGCCATACCCTGTTCTTTTATGTTTTACTGCGGCAATAACAGTAGAACCTACGCCCATATAAGGATCGAAGACGGCGTCCCCTTTATCCGTAAGCGACAACACCAAACGTTCGACCAATTCCACAGGAAACTGGCAGGGATGAATGGTTTTTTCCACATGATTGCTTTTCACATTAGGAAAAACCCAGACATCTCCCGGATTCTTACCGTTCGGATTGCAGGATAATTGTCCGGCTTTTGGCCCTTTGAAGTGTTTTTTATTTGGATATTTTGAAGGCACTCTGATGGGATCGAGATTGAAGGTATAATTGTCGCCTTTGGTAAACCACAGGATAGTTTCATAGCGGCCGGAGAGACGTTTTGAGCAATGCAATCCATGTTCAAAATGCCAGATGATTCGGTTGCGTAACTTCAGTCCATGATCTTTGAATATATGATATAAAACAGTATCCAGAGGAAATATTTCTCCGTTGTGCACATGGTTGCCAACTTGCCAGCACAATGAGCCATGTGGATGCAATAGCCTAACACACTCTGAAATCACTTGCGCTTGATCTTGGATATAAGTCTTGAGAGGAGATTTCTTTTCGTAAGCCTTACCAATATTGTAAGGAGGAGAAGTAACAATCAGTTTCATGCTTTCTTTTTTCAGAGGACGCATAAAATTGAGATTGTCTTGACAGGCCATGAAAGCATCGCGGTCAGTATTTAGCCTTGTGACTGCGTGAGTTTTTTCTAGTAATAGTGTCTGCATAATGCCAACCATTGTACTTTGTTTCTTCGTCTTATCGCAACCGCTCATTCTTGAGAGATGTTCCGTACGCCGAGGCTGCTGTCCGGTTTGATGTGCACATCCATTTGCGGGTAGGGGAAGGCGATGCCGTTTGCGTGGAACGCATCCCAGATGGCCAGCAGAATATCGCTGGTGATATTGCCGATACCGTTGGCGGGATCGTCGATCCAGGCGCGCAGTTCCAGATTTACGGCACTGTCCCCGAAGCCCGCCACCAGCGTGTTGATGGGGTGATTTTTGAGAATGCGCGGATGGCTTTCAGCCGCTTCCCGCATAAGCTCCAGGGCTTTACGCAGGTCGCTTTCATAGGAAACGCCAACAGGAATGCGGATACGAATGTCAAAATTGGAATAAGACCAGTTTTCCACCCGTTCGGTAATCAGGAGTTCGTTGGGGATGAGGTGTTCCTTGCCATCGCGGGTAATCAGCGAGACGCAGCGTGCGCCAAGCGTGTTGACCCAGCCGTAAGTGTCGCCGATATTGATGACGTCGCCCGGTTTGATTGAGCGGTCGAGCAGCAGGATAATACCGCTGATAAAATTGGAGACGACCTTTTGCAGACCGAAGCCGATTCCCACGCCGATCGCCCCGGAAAGCACGGCCAGCGAGGTGAGGTCGATGCCCAGCGAATTCAGTCCCAACACAAAGGCAAGGATCACCAGCAATGTGCGGGTGATTTTGATGATCAGTACGCGCAGGGATGGGGTCAGGGTGGTCATGTTGTGAATGCGCCGCTCGCTCATCGCCCCCAGCGCCATGGCTCCCCAGACCAGTCCGGCGAAGGTCAGCAGCCCCTTGATGACCAATAACAAAGTCACTTTGGTGGTGCCGATGGTCAGCCCGATCGCGTCGAGCTGTTTCATGGTCGGCTCCAGCATATCGAGGATATTGAGCGCCGCGACCCCCCAGGCCAGCACGGCAATCCACCGCGCCAGCGTGCGGTTGCCGACATAGGTGGAGGTAAAGCGGATGACGACCCACACGGAAAGAAGCGATAAAGCAACCTTCAGCAGCCCGTAAGCCTGCCCCGTTTCCTTGAAGAAGCTGGTGGTGATCCACAGGAAAATGAAAGCGGACAGCGGAAAGGCAATCGCTTCCAGCCGGGTAATGATGGAGGAGAGCCATAACAGCTTCACCTCCTGGGAAAGACGCTGCAATCCCCGGTTCAGCGGTGCCTGAACGGCCTTGGCCAGAATAAGCAGCAGCACGAAAAAAGTGACCTGGGTGGCGCTGTCGGGACTGAAGAGGATTTTTTCGCCCCACTGGCGTACATCTTCCAGCGTGCCGAATAATTGCGTTAAAAAATCCTGATTACTTCTCATCTATAGCCTGGTGGCCTCGGCAGAGCCGCTGATACCGCGCAGGGCATCATAAAAGCCCTGTGCCATCGCTCGCAATTTGGCCATTTTCTGTTCTTCGAAGCACACCAGCCGTATCATATCGTAACTCATGGCCAGAAAGTCATACACCACGAATGCAGGCATGGCCGCCCCGTGCTTACCCCAGCTTTTCAGGCGGTTGCGATAGATATAATAACAACGCTGCGGACTATGATTCGTGGTGGTGATATGCATTCCCAGCAGCGTATGGTCGCGGCAGTGCCCTAACTGGTGGTGCAGTACGGCGTCCCGCACCGCGACAATGCGATAGCCGCTGCGCACCACGCGCAGGCAGAAATCCTTATCCACATAATCAATGCATAAGGCTTCGTCCATCATCCCCACTTCGCGCAGTATGTGTGCGGGAATCAGGCTGCCCGACGCAACGACGCCCATTAATCCGTCCAATACCGGCTGGTTGGAAAAGCCAATGCGCTTGCAGCGGAGCTTGCCTGCGGCTTGCGGGTAGCGCGCCTGACGCCCCGAATGTATATCCGTTAAACAGGGCGCAAGAATGCCGATTTCCTCACGTTTCGGAAGCGTGCGCCACGCTTCGCGCATAGACGCCACCATCCCGGGGGCGGGCACGCTGTCGTGATCCATCAGCAAAACCCAGCCATAGCCTTCCTCCAGCGCACGGCGTATACCGTCATTCTGGGCGGCGGCGAGGTTGTTGCGCTCCCGCAGGAGCAGTTCAATACGTCCCGCGTGGCGTTGGGTCAGAAGATTCAGCAGGCGCAGGGTTTCTTCGTCCGAGCAATTATCCACGATAATCAGCCGTTGCGCTTCTTGCAGCAGTACCGGTACCGTCTGCAGCAACGACTCCCCCGTACAATGGGTCACCATCACCGCGCATACGGCCTCCTGCCTTGCCTCAGGGGAGAAAGGCGGGGGGGAGGGGGGTAGTGTAGCCGTTGCGGAATGCGCCATCGCAGCCTCCTGCGTTCAAAACAGGCTAAAAGCCTGAGTTTCCCTGCCTTCCTAGCACATCCCGGGAAGGGATGCAATAAACTGCTAAGTTTGACTGGATTTATTTTATGTTCTCACTATAATCACGCGCCTTTGCGGGGTTTGGAGGTGACAACGAAACCCGGAAAGAGATAAGGAAAAGAAGGGAGGCCAGGAGGCCGACCGAGCCGTCAGCCCGCGCAAGCGGCGCGCCAACGGTCAGTCAGGAGACTGGCGCGAGGCGCACGAAAGAAGGAAATGTATCATGGCAGTGCCGAAGAGAAAAACGTCTAAATCCCGTCGCAACCTGCGTCGTTCGCACCATGCGCTCGACAATGTGAGCGCCGTGGAAGACCGCACCACGGGTGAATTGAAGCGTCCGCACCACGTCTCTCCCGACGGGTATTACAACGGACGTCAGGTGACGACCAACAAAGTCAACGCTTAAACGTTGTAGCGAAGCAGGCGTGCCAGGGTCGCCCGCATCCAGCCTGACGATTGCGATTGACGCGATGGGTGGGGATAAAGCTCCCGGCATCGTGATTCGCGGCGCAGGGATTGCTGCGCGTAAATTCCCGGAAATACGCTTCCTGTTTTTTGGGGACGAGACAAAAATCGCACCGATGCTGGAGCGCACGCGCCGCCTTAAAGACCGTTACGACATTATCCATACCGATCAGTTCGTCTCTGCGCACGACAAACCCTCGCAGGCATTGCGGCAGGGTAAACGCAGCAGTATGCGTCTGGCGATCGAGGCCGTGGCGGAAGGACGGGCGCAGGGCATTGTATCGGCGGGCAATACCGGGGCGCTCATGGCGATGGCCAAGCTGGTGCTGAAAACCCTGCCCGGCGTGACCCGGCCAGCGATAGCAGGCCCTCTGCCGACCATGGGGAAGAACGATATCATTATGCTCGATCTGGGCGCGGATGTCAGCTCCGATCCGGAAGGTCTGTATCAGTTTGCGATTATGGGAGATGCTTACGCACGCATGGCGCTGGATATTCGCAAGCCCCGCATCGGCCTTCTCAATATTGGCTCGGAGGATGTAAAGGGGCATGAATATCTGAAAGGCGCCCACCAATTGCTGCGCAATAACAATCTGGGGCTCAATTATATCGGTTTTATCGAGGGGGATGATATCCAGCGCGGAGAAGTGGATGTGGTCGTGGCCGATGGTTTTACGGGCAATATCGCTCTGAAGTCCATCGAAGGCGCGGTGCGGTTCTTCGCCCATCAACTTAAGCGCGCCTTCAAAGGAAGCTGGATGGGGCGGGTCAGTATGCTGCTGGCGCGTCCGGCCTTCTTTCGCCTCAAAAAGCGCGTGGATCCCCGCCGCTATAATGGCGCGATGTTTCTTGGGCTCAATGGCATCTGCGTTAAAAGCCACGGCGGCGCGGACAGTTATGCGTTTTACCATGCCATCCGGGAAGCGCGTGGACTGATCCTCAGCCGTACGAACGAACGCATCATCAGCGAAATGGCGTTGCTTTCCCCCAAAGAACATAATAAGACAATTTCCCAACCCCCTTCTCCCCCATCGGGAACAACGGAAGCAGTCGGATAATACATGACTCATGCAGTAGTTACGGGCTGTGGTGGGTATGTGCCTCAGCGCGTACTCTCCAATGCCGAATTAGAATCCATGGTGGATACCAACGATGCCTGGATTCGTGAGCGCACGGGCATTACCCAGCGCCATATTGCCGCCGAAGGAGAATGCACGTCCGATCTTGCCATTCAGGCGGCGCGTGCGGCGTTGGCCGATGCGGGTATCGCTCCGGAGAAGATAGACGCCGTGATTCTTGCAACGTCCACTCCCGATGACACCCTGCCGGGGACGGCCACAAAGGTGCAACATGCGCTGGGATGCGGTCATGCGGCGGCGTTCGATCTTCAGGCGGCGTGTTCGGGATTCGTGTATGCGCTCTCGGTGGCGAACGGACTGATTCGCTCCGGCCAGATGCAGAAAATCCTGGTCATTGGCGCAGAAACCATGTCCCGCGTGGTGGACTGGTCTGACCGCGGCACCTGCATTCTGTTCGGCGATGGCGCGGGAGCCGTGGTTCTGGAGGCGCAGGCACAGGAAGGTTCCGCGCCCCGGGGCATTCTGGCGTGTCATATGGCCGCAGATGGCGCGCATCATCCCATTTTACATACGAATGGAGGGGTCTCCTCTACGCAGGCGGCGGGGCATTTGCTGATGCAGGGGCAGGAGGTGTTTCGTCACGCCGTCGTAAAAATGGTGGAGTCCGCGGAAATCGCACTGGAGCGTGCCGGCCTGAAGACGCACGAAGTGGACTGGCTGATTCCCCATCAGGCGAACGCCCGCATTCTTACCTATTGCGCCAAAAAACTGGGGCTGCCTGAAGAAAAACTGGTGATGACGGTGGATCGTCATGCCAACACGTCTTCCGCCTCCATTCCGCTCGCTTTGGCCGCGGCAAAAGCAGGAAAAAAAATAAAAAGCGGAAATATTCTGGTTATGCCTGCACTTGGGGCTGGACTTACCTGGGGAACGTGTATTATAAGGTGGTGAAACCACAAAAAACCTGTGAAAATATCCACAAGAGGTTGAAATTTATGTCTAAAACAATCACCCGAGCCGACCTTGGCAACTCTGTCTATCGTGAAATCGGTCTTTCTCTCTCCGAATCCATGACCCTGGTGGACGCTGTATTTGAGGAAATCTGTCAGGCGTTGGAAAATGGCGATAACGTAAAACTTTCGTCTTTCGGCACCTTCAGTCTTCGTAAAAAGAAGGCTCGTGTTGGCCGCAACCCCAAGACTGGGGTGGAAGTCGTGATTACGCCGCGGACGGTGTTAACCTTCAATCCTTCCAATATCCTCAAGGAGTCCGTGAATCGGAATCTGGGGGGGCATATTCGTTCCTCACGCAAAAAAGACGCCTAGGCGCCACAATTTCTGAGGAATATTCATGCCCGTTTCTTCTTCTACCACTAAATCCGCTGCTGCGCTGAAAACGATTAGCGAGGTGGCGGAAATACTGGAGTTGCCCCAACATGTGCTGCGTTTCTGGGAGAGCAAGTTTCCCCAGATTCAACCGCTCAAGCGCCGGGGCGGACGCCGTTTCTATCGCCCGGACGATATTGCCCTGCTGGAGACGATTCGTACCCTGCTTCATGAAAAAGGCTATACGATTAAAGGCGCTCAGGCATTGCTGGTAAAGTCGTCGGGACGCCCCAAGCTGGTGAAAGCGGAGGAAATTCCCTCTGCGAAATCCGCCCGTGCGGAAGAAAAACCGACTGCCCCCCGCAGCCGGGTTTCTGACGACGAAAAGCGCGCCAAGCTGGAAACGGTACGCAAGGAACTCGTGGAAATGCGGGAGATTTTGAAAAAGACTGCCTAGTAGCCGTGGCTTCTTGTAGTGTTGGGGCGTAGCGCAGCCCCAGTGGAGGCGAAAGCCGAAACGTTCTAAAAATAATGCCAGGATGCGCTATGTTCTGGTATTGCATTTCAAGTGTCGGGGCGTAGCGCAGCCTGGTAGCGCGTCCGTCTGGGGGGCGGGAGGTCGCTGGTTCGAACCCAGTCGCCCCGACCATTTATCTCCCTCGCATTCATCGTTCATGCGATGTTCCCTTCTTTCTCGTTGTGAAAATATTGTGTCGCGAAGAGGGGAGGGAGGTTCCCTTATCGCTGGCGTGAAACCGTCATCAAATCTTCACCGGACAATAGTCTTCGTTTTATATAAGATGGGTCTAATAACAATAGCTTATGTTGCATTGCGGCATGAGCAAAAATATGAGCCAGGGCAATGAGTGAAGAGGCTAAACAGAGGCAGGAAGCTGCGCACCCGACGGATGAGAGTATTCCTGGGGAGGCCACTGCAAGCAACAAAGACCCCTTAAAACCCGGCGCGACGCTGGTCAAGGATGCCAGCGGTAACGTGCTTGGCACGAATTTCGCGGTGTATACCGCGCCGGAGGCGGAATGCGCCTTTGTCAGCCTGTTCGATGAGAACGGCAAAGAAACGCTCCATAAACTGCATAAACGCCAGGTGCATAATACCTTCATGGACAACCGCACGCCTTGCGATGGGATTGTCTGGCACGGGTTTATTCCGGCCACGCAAGCAGGACAGCGTTACGGTTTCCGCGTGGATGGTCCCTACGAGCCGGAGCTTGGTCATACCTTCCATTTCAATCGCCTGTTGCTTGATCCGTATGCCAAGGAGGTGGACGGGTATCCCAAAGACGAGAATGAAAGAAAGGAAAAAACCTTCCTCTATCACGACTCCATGTTCAATTACGATATTCATGCGGATGCGGAAGGCTCGAACGACAAGGAGAAAGCTGAAAACAGATTCAACGCCACGTTTAAGAGTAATGAAATCCGCGACACCAAAGACTCGGTACTCAAAGGCGTGGTGGTGGATGAAGAGGAAGTAAGGAAAAATATCACCACTCGTCTGGAAGAAGCGGGGGTGAACCCCGTCGGCGGTAAGCTGGACGGTGCCCCTCTTTTCCCCGCAAGCGACGCGCATGTACTGGAAGCGCATATCGGGGAGGCGACGGCGAATTTCGAGGCGATTCCCCCAAAATACCGCGGCACTTATAAAGGCATGGCTTCCGATGAATTTATTTCCTGGGTTAAGGGGCAGGGATATACGGCCATCGAACTGATGCCGGTGCATGTTGACGACGCCGATTCGCACTGGGGGTATATGACCTCCAACTTCTTTGCCCCTAACCCGAAATATGCCGTGCCGGGCGAAGGAACGCCTACCGAACAATTCGCCGAGATGGTGCAGAAACTGCGCGCCAACGGCATCGAAACCTGGATGGATGTGGTCTATAATCACACAGCGGAAGGAAGTCATTTAGGCAAGGTATTTTCCTTCAAGGGGCTGGATGAGCGTTACTATCGCAAACATGACGATAAGGGCGACTATCTCGGCGCAAATTATTACGATAAAAGCGGTTGTGGCAGCATCACCAATACCGAACATCCCCGGATGCGACAGCTGATCATGGATTCGCTGGAGCATTATCGTTCGCTCGGCGTGGCCGGGTTCCGTTTCGACCTGATGAAGTCGCTGGGCATCAACGGTATGCTTGGGAACATCCACGATGCGAAACACCGCTTCTACACCGATCTGCACGAGGCGATGCAGCCTGGCGGCGCGCTGGAAGGCGCGAAGATCAGCGGTGAACCCTGGTATGACGGGCTGCCAAAACCTAAGGATCAGCCGCTGCCGGAGTGGGTGGGAACGTGGAATAACGCACGGTTCAATGACCAAGGTGATGCGATATATGATGGCGACCGGCAGGTATTGCGACAGGCATGGCGCAGCATGTGCGGTGTTGATATGGCCAGCCTTTCCAGCGTGCTGGCCGGCATCGGCTCCAATGTCAACCTTTCCGTAGTGCATGACGGGCTGTCGGCGCGGGATGCGGTATCCAGGCAGCATTCAAACGGGAACGAGGATATTGCGCTTGATTGCGGCGGTAATGAAGAGGAACGTTTCCGTCGCCAGACCTTCGGTATCGCGCTGGAGGCGCTGGCGCAGGGTAACAGCCTGCGCAAGATGGGTAGTGAGCGCGGTCAGAGTCTGAACGGCATTCACGATGCGTATAAGGACGAAGTGAATTCGCGCATTCCCTGGGGAGAGCAGCTCAACGAGCAGCAGCAGGCCATTATGGAGTTCAGCGGTCAGGCGGCGCGGTTTAAGGCGGCGCACCCCTCACTGCGCCGTACCACGCAATTCAGGGACGCAAATCCTGACTTTACGATTTTGTCGGAACATGGCGATCCTTCGATTAGTTGGAGAAACACAAATGGACAGCCCATTTTACAGGAAGAGTGGAACGACAGGAACAACAAAGCTTTCACCTATGTGCTGAGCGGGGAAACGGGGCGGAAGAATGCAAAAGGAGAGCCCATCCGCGACGTGCCGGTGATGGCGCTGATTAATGGCGCTCCCTGCGATGTACAGTTCAACATTCCCGGCCAATCCCATATCAATGGCCAAGAGGTCAGTTGGAAAATCGCCTTCGACAGCGGCGACAGACATAGCGAAGCGAAAATCTACCATGCGGGAGAAACGATTACCTTGCCAGCGTTCACGGCGGTTGCCCTCGAGGCGCAGGAGTTTCCGGGTAAGGACAGGGTAAGTCCGCTAAAAGAACGTGCGGTCAATAATTTTGCCGATGTCATCCAGTCTCGCCGGGCGGAACAATCCTCCGCTGCCCGAACCGCTTAAGCAAAATCCGCGAAATTTCCTTCCACCAAGGTGGCCAGTGTGGCGTGCGTCGTGCCAGACAGACGCGCCACGAATTCCAGCGTATCGTCGACCGCCACCAGCGAACCGGGGTTGGCCGCCTCGGTGATCTTGACCAGTCGTGCATCTACCCCATTGCTAATCATGACATACAGCGCGTCGCCCGCCGCCAGATCGTCGGCGATGCCGGAAAGCGCGGCATAAATATTGGCTTCCGTGAAATCGGTCGCGGCGTTGGTGGCAACATACAGGCCGACATTCGCACCGAGCGCCTGCGCCGCCGTACCGTTGCCGGAAGCAAAGGCAGTGCCGTCGCCGCGCAGGGCAGCGGCGGTGAGGTCGGTGAAATCGAATACATCCAGCCCCACGAACGCATCGGTAATCAGATCGACGTTGGTATCCACCGCGTCCACATTCGCCACGGCAAACTGAAACGTATCGTTCTCCGTGCCGCCGGTCAGTGTGTCGATGCCCGCCCCGCCCAGCAGCGTATCGTGGCCGTTATTGCCCTGCAGTATATCGTCGCCTGCACCGCCGAGGATGGAGTCCGCGCTGTTGCCGCCCGAAAGCGAATCGTTATCGTCGCCACCGTCTATCGTGTCGTTACCCTCGCCGCCGGTGATGGTATCCAGTCC
>Ga0209573_1000691_pt1 | contig 64623 bp, 59 predicted proteins | sample TNRBio252014_DNA_FD_185870 | JGI IMG/M metagenome (GOLD analysis project Ga0209573, IMG submission 185870) | Wastewater treatment Type I Accumulibacter community from EBPR Bioreactor in Madison, WI, USA - TNR Reactor_6/25/2014_ DNA (SPAdes)... | ecosystem: Engineered > Bioreactor > EBPR >...
AGCGGCGCAGGCTTCCATCTCGCTCGCGCGGATCGGACGCGAGGCGCCGGTGATGCTGATTTCACCACGGCAGAATTTCTGGAAACCGCCGCCGGTGCCCGAAACGCCGACGGTCACGCGGTTGCCGGTGGCGATCTGGTATTCCTCGGCAAAGGCTTCCGAGATCGGGAACACGGTCGACGACCCGTCAACCTGAACCGCGTCCTGAGCGAAGGCGGGCAGGGCAGTGGCGAGCGCCAGGAGGGCGGTCGAGAGAGAAAGAGCGCGCATTGTGATGTCCTATCGTTGAGGCATTTGCTCGCGGTCTGACTACCGCCGCCGTGTAACGCTCATACGAAAGGTATTTGAAAGTTTTGTGACACTCGGCTTCAGGCCGCCAGCGACTCCCAGTTCTGTGCCAGTTCGCTGACTGCTCCCAGGATGCTGTCGACCATCTCCTGAGGCATCAGGACACTGAAGTTGAGGCGCACGAACCCCGGTTTTTCGTCACCCTGCCCTGCCAGCAGTCGTGCGCGTATCTGATCGGACTGTGCCGCATCGATGCCCAGCAATCGATGGGCATAGGGCCCGGCACAGGCGCAACCGCCACGTGCCTGAATGCCGAAACGGTCCGACAACGCGCGGGTAAACGCCGAAGGGTCGATTCGGCCGCCCGCCCGCGGCGCAAAGGAAAAGATCGGCAACCGGTCGCGGTGTTGCGGTGCCAGCAGCCCCACCGAGGGGTCAACGCCCCAGGCGGCAAAGCCCATTGCCGTCAGTTCGCGGTTGCGGCCTTGCGCGAACTCCTGCCCGATCACCTCCTTGGCGATCACCGCCAGCCCGGCGCGGATGTCGCCGGTGATGTTCGGCGTGCCGCCCTCCTCGCGGTGCTCGAGGTCGCTCAGATAGTCATGCCGGCGCTCATTGACGAAGGCCACCGTACCACCGCCCACCCGCCAGGGCCGTGTGGCACGCATAGCGTCGCGGCGCAGGATCAGCACGCCGCTCGCCCCCGGCCCGCCAATGAACTTGTGCGGCGAGAAGACCAGCGCGTCGATTGGCGCGCCGGGGTGCATGGTGATCGGAAGATAGGGCGCCCCGGCGGCATAGTCCCAGACCATTGTCGCGCCCTGCGCCTTGACCAGTGTGGTGACGGCCCCGACATCCGTGCAGATGCCGGTGACATTCGCCGCCGCCGACATCGCCACGATGACCCGTCCGGGCCGCCGCAGGGCGCGCTCCAGATGGTCGAGGTCAGGGCCCCCGCCGGGCGCCTCGGCAATCTCGATCACCTCAGCGCCACTTTCGCGCCAGGGCAGCAGGTTGGAATGGTGCTCATAGGGCCCGGTCAGCACGGTGACCGCCTCGCCACGCGCCACCGATCCCGCCAGATCGAGCAGATGCACCAACTGGTTCAACCCCGAGGTCGCACCGCTGCCCGAAAAGACCACCGCATGGTCGTTTGTCGCGCCGCAATGCCGGGCTATGACCTGCCGTGCCTCCTCACGCAGGGCCGTGGTGTAAGCTCCGCAAAACGACGAATCGGTGTGGGTATTGGCGTAAAAGGGCAGCACATGGTCGAGCATGAAGGCCTCGACCTGCCCGAGACCGCGACCCGATGCGACGTAATCGGCATAGATCAGTTTTTGCGGCCCAAACGGGGTGTCGATCCGCACCTCCGCACCGATCAGACCTAGACGCAGGGCTGCGCGCGGGTCAGCGGAGGCGCGCAAGGATTGTTCAAACCGGGACAGTGGGGACGAGGGCATGGCGAACTCGATCAAGCTGGGAATAGATCAATTTACCCCCTCCACCCTGCAAGAACTTCACCTTTTCTTGCGCTGAATTGCGGCCTATTGTGTCATGTGATCGACAAAACCATGCTTTCGCCGTTCAAATTCGAGAACCACAATGACCATAGACCGTATCGACCAGCGTATCCTGACCGCCCTGCATCAGGATGCCGGACAATCGCAGCGCGAATTGGCCGAGCGCATTGGCCTGTCGCAAAACGCGCTGTGGCGACGGTTGAAGCGGCTTGAGGCCGACGGGATCCTTCAAGGCAGTCAGCAACGCATCGACCTTAGGGCGCTGGGTCTGGACCTGACGGTCTTTGTCATGATCCGCACGCGGCACCATTCGATGCAATGGGCCGATGCTTTTCGCGAGCATGTCGCCCGCATCCCCGAGGTTGTCGAGATGCACCGCATCGGCGGCGACTGGGACTATATGCTCAAGATCGTCACGCGCGGCATGGCCGGGTATGATCTTGTCTATCGCCGCCTCACGTCGGGGGCGGAGCTGGAAACCGTCACCGGGTTCTTCTCGATGGAGACCACGTTGAGCGACCGCCTGCCCGACCTGTCCGGCGCCGAACGCTGACCGGCCTCACGGAACCTCGGCGCCGATCGCGGCGGTGTAAAGCCTAAACCACGTCTGACGGTCCAGTTGCAGCCGGGCCGCCTGTGCCATCGCAGTGATCCGGGCCGGGTCGTTGGTGCCAATCACTGGAAGGACGCGCGCCGGATGCGCCATCAGCCAAGCCAGCGCGATGGCCGAGGGGTCAACACCGTGCTCGCCCGCGACCTGTGTCAACACATCCGCCAGCACCGTGCCGCGCGTCATCAGCCGCCCGCCACCCAGCGGGGACCACGCCATGACTGCCTCACCCCGTGTCTGGTGCCAGGCCAGATCGCCGTTGGTGAAGGGCGCGGTGTGCAGCAGGCTCAGCTCGATCTGGTTGGTCACAAGCGGGTTCGTCATCGCGCCCTGCAGCAGCGCCACATCCCAGGGCCGGAAATTCGACACGCCCACAGCCCGCACCTTGCCCGAGGCGATCACCGCATCGAGGGCGGCGCCGGTTTCGGCGGGGTCCATGAACGGATCAGGCCGGTGGATCAACAGCAGGTCGATATGCTCGATCCCCATGAGGCGCAGCGAGTGGTCCACCGAAGCCTCGATATGCGCGCGCGAGGTGTCGTAATACTTGACCGGCGCATCGGCATAGCGGCCCACAGGCGCCACAATGCCGCATTTGGTGACGATCTCGATCCGGTTGCGCAGCCCGCTGCCCCGCAGCGCCGAACCCAGAATCTCCTCGGCAACATAGCCGCCATAGATGTCGGCCTGATCCATCGTGGTGATGCCAACGGACAATGCCGCGTCGATCTTGGCCCGCACTCGCGCAGGCGAGGTAACCGGGTCATCGCCCAGCCGCCACATGCCATAGGCAATTCGGCTTACCGTCAGGTCGGGGGCCAGTTGAATGCGGTCCATGTCAGCGCCTTTCGCCAGTGCCAAGCGGGGTTGCCGGGGTCTGCGCCGGAATCCGGTCATAGGCCTGCGGCAGCGAGCAGGTTTTCAACTGCGGCAAGACCTTTGTGCCGAAATGCTCGGCCTCGTCGATATGAGGATAGCCCGAGAAGATGAAGGCGCGGACACCCATCTTCTGATAGGTCTCGATCTCGCTCAGGACTTGGTCCGTCGATCCGACAAGCGCTGCCCCGCAGCCAGAGCGCGCCCGGCCGACACCCGTCCAGAGATGTCGTTCGACATACCCGAACTGATCGGCCAACGCCCGCGCCCGCGCCTGATGCGCCACGCCCAGCGAGATCGAATCATGCGCCCGCTCGCGAATCAGTTTCCCGTATTCGTCGTTCAATCGCGACACCAGATGCTCGGCATACTCGCGCGCTTCGACCTCGGTGTCGCGCACGATCATATGCACGCGCAGCCCATAATCCAGCGTGCGTCCATGCGCTGCGGCACGCGCGTGAACCGCCTTCATGCGTTCGGCGATGGTGGCCTTCGGCTCGGGCCACATCAAATAGACGTCGCATTGCGCCCCGCAAAGTTCGAGCGCATCGGGGGAATAGCCGCCGAAATACAGCAGCGGCCCGCCGTTTTGCTGATAAGGGCGCGCAGGGTCAGTGCTCAGACCCTTGAAATTGTAGAACTCGCCTTCGTAGTCGATCGTTTCGCGTGTCCAAGCCTGACGAAGGATCTGCACAACCTCATGACTGCGGCGATAGCGCAGGGCACTGTCGGCCACCTCGCCCGGAAAATCCGACGAAATGACATTCAGTGTCAGCCTTCCCTTGAGCATGTGATCGAGCGTCGCCACGGTGCGCGCCAGCATGACGGGATGCAACTCGCCGCAGCGTATCGCCGCCAGAAAGTTCATCGTGCTGGTCAAGGGCGCCATTCCGGCGACAAAGCTCAGCGTGTCCTGCCCAACCTGATAGGACGAGGGCGCCAGAATGTTGCGAAAACCCAGCCTCTCGGCAGTCAGTGCGATGTCGCGGCAATGCTCCCAACTGGACCGCAGTGCCCCATCCGGCACCCCGAGATAGGCGTAATCATCCGAACACAATGCCGAGAACCAGGAGACCTCGAGCGCGTCGAGGTCCGGCGAGGTGACGGGAACAACGGGTCCGTTCATCGAGTCCTCCGGTGATTTTCCCCCTTGCCTAGCACTGGGAATAGTATGCATCAATAGTGTATCAATTCGGAGACCCCATGTCCGCCCCGCTGCCAAAGCACATCGAGATCGCCGAGGCACTGATCCGCCGGATCGGCGCCGGCCTGATGGCCGACGGTGTGCGGCTCGCCCCAGAGCGGGCGATGGCCGATGATTGGGGCGTCGCGGTCGGCACCTTGCGCAAGGCGCTGGCAATTCTGGAAACCCAAGGGCTGCTGGTGCGGCGGCAGGGGTCGGGCAATTATGTCCGCCACCGGCCCGGCGTGCGGTCGGTTTATGGGCTTTTCCGCTTGGAACTGGCCACCGGCGGCGGGTTGCCCACCGCACAGATCCTGTCGCTGAACCGGTTGCCGCGCGCGCCCGGCGTGCCGGGCGAGGGCCCCGCTTGGCGCATCCGCCGTCTGCGCCGGCTCGATTCGCTGCCGGTCGCTGTCGAGGAGATCTGGTATCTCGGCCCCGGCGAACTGACACAGGATACGCTGTCGGACAGTCTCTACCGCAGTTGGCAAGAGCTCTTCGGCCTTGAGGTCACGCAGGTCGAGGACCGCGTGGGCCTCGCCCCGCTGCCCGATTGGGCACCCGACGAATTGGCCCGGATGGCCGGGCATATCGAGCGCCGAACTCTCGGCGTTGGCGGCCTGATCGAGTTTTCATGGACATGGTTCGATGCGGGCCGCGCTCGGTTCGTTTCGCGGGCAGGAGGATGAATTGCAGCAGGTAAACTATGGCCTGATCGGTTGCGGCATGATGGGCGGCGAGCATATCCGAAACCTCGCGCTGATCCCTGGCGCGCGGCTGAGCGTGGTCTATGATCCGGTGCGCGCGCAGGCCGAACAGGCAGCGGCCGAGGCGGGCGGTACCTTTGTCGCAGACAGTCTTGACGCGCTGTTGCGCTTCGCCGCCCTTGATGCGCTGGTGATCGTCAGCCCCAATCACCTGCATGTGCCGCAGTTGCAGGCGATTGCGGCCTATGTCGGCACCGGGGGCCGCGCGCTGCCGATCCTGTGCGAAAAGCCACTTTACACCGACCCTGCGCAGGCCCTCTGGATCGACGAATTTCGCTGCACCTATCCCGCGCCGGTCTGGGTGGCGATGGAATACCGCTACATGCCCCCGGTCGCTGCGCTGGTCGAACAGGCGCCCGATGCCACCGGCGGCATCAAGATGCTGACCATCCGCGAGCACCGCTTTCCGTTCCTGCCAAAGGTCGGCGACTGGAACCGGTTCAACCGCAACTCGGGCGGCACCTTCGTGGAAAAGTGCTGCCATTTCTTCGATCTTATGCGCCACATCCTGCAGGATGATCCGGTCCGCGTGATGGCATCGGGCGGGCAGGCGGTAAACCATCTGCTCGAGGCTTATGACGGCGAGACGCCGGATATCTGGGACCACGGCTATGTGCTGATCGATTTCAAACGCGGCGCGCGGGCGATGTTGGAGCTGTGCATGTTCGCCGAAGGGGCCCGCTATCAGGAAGAAATCTCGGCGGTTGGCCCGTTGGGCAAGATAGAAGCCCGAGTGCCTGGCCCCGGCCGCTTCTGGCCGGCGCATCTGGGCGCGGCACCGGTGCCCGAACTGATCGTGTCACCGCGCAACCCCAAAAGCCCGCAAGTGCTCCCTATCCCGGTCGATCCGGTGGCGTTGGCGGCGGGCGATCACAACGGATCGACCTTCTACCAACATCTGAAATTCAACGCGGTGGTGCGGGGTCAAGGACAGGTCGAGGTCACGTTGCACGACGGCGCGATGGCCGTGCGCATGGGTATGGCGGCGCAAGACAGCGCCCGCAGCGGTCAGGCGATTGTGCTATGACGCCTGCACGCTATCGCGCCAGCCACCCGCCATCGACCGCAAGGATCGTGCCGTGAATGTAATCGGACGCCGGGGCCGACAGGAACACCGCCGCTTCGGCGATGTCCTCGGGCCGTCCCCAGCGCCCGGCGGGGATACGCGACAGGATGGCGGCCGAGCGTTCAGGGTTGGCGCGCAGGGCCTCGGTGTTGTTGGTCTCGATGTAGCCCGGCGCGATGGCGTTGACGTTGATGCCCCGTGCCGCCCATTCGTTCGCCAGAATCTTGGTGAGCCCCGCAACCCCGTGTTTCGACGCGGTATAGGCGGGCACCCGAATGCCGCCCTGAAACGACAGCAGCGAGGCCACGTTCACCACCTTGCCGCGCCCGCCGCGGGCAAGAACCGCCTTGGCAAAGGCTTGCGCGGTAAAAAAAACTGCCTTCAGGTTCACGTCCATCACGGCATCCCAGTCGGCCTCGGTATAATCCAGACTATCGGCGCGGCGGATGGTGCCGGCGTTGTTGACGAGGATATCCACGCGTTCAGCGGCAAAGGCATCGCGCGCCGCCAACGGGTCGGACAGGTCCAGCGCCAGCCCCCTGCCCTGCCCGGCCAGCGCCGTCAGTGTCTCGGTTGCTGTACGGCGCGAGGCGACGATCACCTGCGCCCCCGCGCGTCCGAGGGCCAGTGCAATGGCCTGTCCGATGCCGGTATTCGCGCCGGTCACCAGCGCGGTCTTGCCCTCAAGGCGAAAGGGGTCGGTCATGGGCTACTCCTGATTGGGGCCGGTCGAGGCGCGCTCGACAATCCGGCAGGCGAGTTCCACGCGCCGGGGGGGCGCATCGGGCAGGGTCACGGCATCGCGCAGCAGGTCCATCGCGGCGGCGCCAATGGCCCGCATCGGGATTTCGATGGCGCTGAGGGGCGGCGATTGCAGATCGCATTGCGGCAAGCCGTCAAAGCCCATGACGCTGACATCCTGAGGTACGCGGATACCGGCCTCGGCCAGGCCGATCAGCGCGCCGATGGCGAGGCTGTCACCCGCCGCCAGCACTGCAGTAAAATCACGCGGACCGCGCGCCAACCGGGCCTTGATGGCAGCGGCGGCCAGATCGGGGCGCCAGTCCGCGACCTCTTCGATCAGATCGGCGGGCAAGCCCTCGGCCGTCAGGCGTTCGGCCCAACCCTCGCGCCGCCGCGCGATGGTGCGCCGCCCCGGACGGGTCAGAAACAGGATGCGCCGATGCCCCAAGGCGATCAGCCGGTCGGTCGCCAGCGCCGCTGCCGTGCGGTTGCAGGGCGCGACCGAGCTGAGGCGCATGCGCGGATCGTCGGCGTTGACCAGAATCACCGGCTTGCCCAGATCGGCGGCGGCGGCGATCTGGGCGTCGGTCTCGGGTGTCAGCACGAGGTATCCGGCCGTGTCATCATCGGGGCGAAAGGTGTCGGCAAAGGGCTCGACCATTGCGCGCACCTCAAGACTCATACCCAGAACCGCCGCGCGTTCGCGCAGGCCCTCCAGCACATGCAAGGTGAACTGACTGCGCGCCGCATCAACCAGCGCGGCCCGGCTGGCGATCAGGATTGCCCGCCGCCCGGCCAGCCCCGAGGGCATCGCATAGCCCAAGGCCAGCGCCGCCTCACGCACTTTCAGCCGCACATCGTCACGCACGCCCGGCTGATCGGCCAACACGCGGCTGACCGTCGCCACCGAGACGCCGCAGCGACCCGCCAGATCCTCCATTCGCACCCGCTTGCTGCTCATCGCCGCCTCCAGCCGTCAATCTGCAAATTTTTTGCAAAGCTTGCAAATGATTTTCTTCGCCGTATCGTTGCGACGGGGAGGAAAACCATGCTGGACGATTCGCAGATCCGGGCAAAGCTGGACCGTCTGGTCGCCGGGATGGCCGCCTTGCAGGATGATGGGCGCTTTGATGAGCCCAACCTCGACGGCACCAAGGGCGATTACATCAGCTTTTCCGCCTGGGAATGGCCGCAGGGCGTCGGCCTCTATGGCCTCGCGCGGCTGTGGATGCAGACCGGGGAGCCGGCACTGCAAGCGATGCTCGAGGACTGGTTCGAGGGGCACCGCCAGCGCGGCCTGCCCAAGCTGAACGTCAACACCACCGCACCGATGCTGGCACTCAGCCTGCTCTGGGCGCAAAGCCGCGATCCGCGCTGGCAACCGCTGCTGCAGGATTGGGCCGAGCGGGTGATAAGCGACGCGCCGCGCACTGCCGAGGGTGGGTTTCAGCACGATGTTTCCGACAAGATCAACGACGGTGAACTGTGGGACGACACCCTGTTCATGGTCGCGCTGTTTCTGGCGTCCTATGGGCAGGCGAGTGGCCAACGCGCCTTGATCGACGAGGCGCAGCACCAGTTCCTGCTCCACGCGCGCTATCTGTGCGACACTGAAACGGGGCTGTGGTTCCATGGCTGGAGCTTCGCGCGGCGTGACAATTTTGCTCGTGCCCGCTGGGCGCGTGGCAATGCCTGGATCACTGCAGGGCTGGCCGATCTGCCGGACCTTTGCACGCTGGACCCGGCGACCGGCCGATTCCTCGACGGCGTGCTGAACGCGCAAATCGACGCCTTGCTGTCGCTGCAGACCGACGATGGCGCCTGGCGCACGCTGCTGGACGATCCCACCTCATACAAGGAAACCAGCGCCACAGCCGGTATTGCCTATGGCCTGATGAAAGCCGCACGCACCGGGCGGGCCGGGCCTGAGGCGGCGCAGGCCGGACGGCGCGGGCTGGCCTATGTCATGGGGCAGATCGGCGCCGATGGTGTGGTCGGCGGCGTCAGTTATGGCACCCGGATGGGCCACGACCTGCAATTCTATCGCGATATCCCGGTGCAGCCGACAGGTTATGGCCAGTCGCTCGCCATCCTTTGCCTGACAGAGGCCCTGCAACGATGATTACCTGGACCACGCGTTTCGGCGGATCGCCCGCCGCCATCGATCGCATGACGACCGCCGACCTGCGCGGCGAATACATGGTCGAGGGTCTTTTCCAGCCGGGTCAGGCCCGCATGGCCTATACCCACGTCGACCGCATGGTGATGGGTGGCATCGTCCCGGTGGAGCCGATCGCACTTGGCGACGGGGCCGAAGTGGGGACGCCCCACTTCTTTGACGCACGCGAGGCCGGGATTGCCAATCTGGGCCATCATCCTGGCACGATCACCGTGGATGGCGTGGTCTTTGCGCTGGCGCCGCGCGATGTGCTGTATGTTGGACGCGGCGCGAAGGATGTCGTGCTGGCATCGGAAGATCCGGCGCACCCGGCAATGTTCTATCTCAACTCGGTTCCCGCCGGGGCCGACCACCCTCACCGCCTGATCCGTCAAGCCGAGGCCAAACCGGTGACCTTTGGCGAGGCCGCCCGTGCCAGTCTGCGAACGCTGCGGATGTATATCCATCCCGAGGTGGCGCCGTCTTGCCTGCTGCTCATGGGCATCACTGACCCCGCGCCCGGCAACGTCTGGAACACCATGCCGCCTCACCTGCACGAGCGGCGGATGGAAGCCTATCTTTATTTCGACATGGCCGACGCCGACCGCGTGGTGCATCTGATGGGCCGCCCCGATAACACCCGGCACCTGATGGCCGCCAGCGGCGACGCCATCCTGTCACCCGCCTGGTCGATCCACATGGGCGCAGGCACCGGGCCCTATGCCTTTGTCTGGGGGATGACCGGCGAAAACCAGGTCTATCAAGACGTCTCGCCTGTTGCGGTCAAGGATCTGAAATGACAAGGCTTTCACGCCCCCTGTCCCCTGGCCAGCCCGTCACCCTGTGGCGGCATTCGGCGATCACCGAGGCGATGTTCGACGTCCCCGAACGCCCGATGAAGGGCGCGATGGACCCGTTCTTTTTCCTGACCAAGGAAAAGAACTTCATTCCGCACGAATACCCCTGCCGCACCGATTTTGCCGAGCTCTACCGCAACAGACGTCCGGATGAGCGCGCCACAGCCACACCTGAAACCGTATGGTTGGGCTTTGGCTCGCCCCGGCTGGATCTGTCGGGCTTTTGGTTCCGCGCCACCCGGCTGGCGGCCCGCGCCGAGACGCTGATCCGCGCACAGACGGCCGGCGTGGCACGGCTGCGGCTGGCCACCTGCGGCGGCGCGATCCTGCGGGTGAATGGCGCCGAGGTGCTGTGGTCGGCGGCCTATCAGCGCAACTATGAGGGTGAGGTCGAGGGCGAGGTGGTGCTGCGAGCGGGCGAAAACCGCATCGAAGTGTTCTTTGACGATCTGGCCGAGCGTGACACTCGGTTCTACATCCAACTCGATTACCTCGGCGGCCCGCTAGCCGATCAGGCAATCCCCGTCGACTGCACGGCAGCGCAGGCGCAGGCCGTTGAAACCGCGCTCAACACCTTCCACTTTCCACGCAGCACGCATGATGGCGTGCCCGTCGTATTGCGCCTGCCCGCCCCGCTGGGCATCTCGGCGCGTGCAGACATCCGGATCGAGGGCGATTTCATGTCGCACGATCCCTTTCCACCGATCCGCCTCGAACTCGGCCCGGACACGACGGCCCTGGATCTGGGCAACGCCAATGACTTGCCCGGCGATTTCCGCCATGTGGCCGTTCATCTGACGGTGGGCGGCTTTACCGCCGGGCGGGTTTACGGGACCGAGATCTCCCACGCAGGCAAACAGGGCCCCGCCCCGACGACACAGGACGCACGCATCCTCGAGACGCTGCGCGCGGTTGCCTCGGGTGGCGAGGCCGATACCGTGACCGCCATTGCCCGGTTGGCACTTGGCGACGGCGGCGCGCAGACGAGGGCGATGATCGACGCAGCCCTCACGCGAATCGACGCCTGCTGGGACTGTGCAGATTTTGCGCTGGTGCCGCTGCTGTGGTGCCGCACCCGTTGGCCGGACTTGCTTGGCCCCGAATTTAGCTCGCGCATCGACCGCACGATTCTGGGCTATCGGTATTGGATGGATGAGCCGGGCAATGATGTGCAGTGGTATTTCTCGGAAAACCACGCCCTCTTGTTCCACACCGCCGCACATTTGGGCGGGGCCTTGCTGCCCGAGGAAACCTTTGTGCGGTCCGGCCGCACCGGCGCCGAACAATCGCACATCGGCGCCGAGCGCCTGCGTGCATGGTTCGATCATTTCGAACAATGGGAGATGGCCGAGTTCAATTCGGCGCCATATTTCCCGATCGATCTGAAGGGCCTGACGGCGATTTACGCCCTTTCGCCGGATGTCGCGCTGCGCGAGCGCGCGCATCGCGGCATTGCCCGGTTGGTCGAAATTGTCGCCAACTCGGCGCATCAAGGTGTGCTGACAGCGGCGCAGGGGCGCAGTTATGAGCACACGCTCAGAGGCACCACGACGCTGGAGCTGTCCGCCATCGGACGGCTGCTTTGGGGCACCGGCAGCTTTGGGGCTAGGTTCCACGCCACGCCGCAACTGGCGTTGTGTCTGCGCGACCACGGGCTGAACCTGCCGAACCTGTCCACCCGCGCCAGCCTCAGCGGCGACCAGGCGCAGGAATGGTGCTTTGCGCAGGGCGAGGGCTGCTTTGCCCGGCTCTATCACCACAAGAGCGCCGATCACGCTATGGGCTCAACTGTGGCTTATCGCTGGGGTGACTGGGGCTATCAGGAGACCCTGATCCACGCCCGGCTGGGGCCGAACCCCGCCGCGCAGATCTGGATCAACCAACCGGGCGAGGTGATCCATTCGGGATATGGGCGACCCAGCTACTGGGGCGGCTCAGCCTCGGTGCCGCGCGTGCAACAGTATCGGGATCTGGCGGTCGTGCGGTTTGACGGCGTGCCGCCGCAACCCGACTTCACGCATTGCTGGTTCCCGGCGCCGGATTTCGACAGTGCGCAGGTGCAGGGCGATACCGCGCTGGCGCAGGCGGGCGGGGCACATCTTATGCTGCGCGCCTCGGGCCCGCTGGACGCTGTGGCCAGCGGCCCCACAGCGGGACACGAAATGCGACTGGCCGGGCGACAGGGCTGGTGGCTGGTGCGGCTGGGATCACGCGCGCTGCATGGCGAACCCATTGCCTTTGCCGGACGGTTTGCCGCGCTATCTGTGCGCGACGAGGAGGAGGGCGTGATCGTGGTGGAGGACCCCGATTACGGCACGGTGACGATGCACGCCAATGGCGACATCGAGGCCGAAGGGCGCCGGTTATCGGCGCAATCGTTGAACGTCGAGGGTCTGCGCACCAGTCTGCCGCGCGGCGCCCTCAACCAATGAGACGGCACAGGGCGGCAAAGGCCGACCCGCAAACGGGAGGAGTGAACATGAAGAAAATCTGGCTCGGGGCCTCGATCCTGGCATTGATCGCCGGGACCGCAAGCGCCCAGCAAACCGAAGTCCGCGTAATGTGGTATTCGGACGGCGTCGAAGGCGAGGTCATCGCCGATCTCCTGTCGCGCTTCGAGGCCGCGAACCCGGATATCGACGTGGTTCTCGACAACGTCGCTTATCAGGTGATCCAAGAGCAACTGCCGGTCCAACTGGCTTCGGGATCGGGCCCGGATATCGCCCGCGTCACCAACCTCAAGGCTCAGGCCGAGCACTGGCTGGACTTGCGCCCCTATGTCGCCGATGCGGCCTATTGGGACACCAATTTTGGCGACCGCTTCGACTGGATGCGCCCCGACGGGTCGACCGCGATCCCCGGCTTCATGACCCAGCTCACGCTGGTCGGCGGCTTTGCCAACGCCACGCTGTTCGAGCAGGCGGGCGTTGCCATGCCCGGCCCGACCGCAACCTGGGACGAGTGGATCGAGGCGTCGCGTCAGGTCATGGTCAGCCAAGGCCTGCCCGCAGCCTTTGCGATCGACCGTTCGGGCCACCGGATTTCGGGCCCCAATGCCTCGTTCGGCGCGAACTATATCGGCGCCGATGGCCTGCCCGCCCCGGTCGATGAGGGCACAATGGCCTTTATCAGCCGTCTGGTGGACTGGACCGCGCAGGGCCTGATGCTGCCCGACACCTGGGTTTCGGCCGCGGGCACCACCTATCGCGCCGCAGCCGACGATTTTGCCAACGCTCAAATCCCGTTCTATTATTCGGGCTCGTGGCAGGTGGCGAACCTGTCCACCAAGATCGGCGATGCCTTCGACTGGGTTGCCACCGGCTCGCCCTGCGGCACCGCAGGTTGCTCTGGCCTTGCGGGTGGTGCGGCACTAGTCGCCGTGCGCTATACCCAGCACCCCGAGGCCGTGGCGCGAGTGATGGACTATCTCGCGTCCGAGCCAGTGGTGCGCGAATTCACCGAGCGCACGCTGTTCCTGCCGGCGCATGCCGGGATCGTCGCGGCGGGCGGGCTGAACTTCCAGTCGGCCGACCCGAACGTGCCGCCCGCGCTGTCGCGCTTTGTCGAAGCCTCGGGCGAAACCCTGCCCGCCGCTGACGCCCTTCCCGCCTGGCGTTGGGCCAACACCTATTATGGCGCGCTGGTCACCCGGATCAGCCAGGTCATGGCAGGCGAGCTGACGCTGGAGCAGGCGCGCGAGTTGATCGACCGCGACATCGCCGATCAGGTCGCGGCGGCACGCTGAGCAATGGCAGGGTTTGCATCCCTGCTGGGACGAGCGGTGACTTCACCGCTCGTCCTGATCGCCCGGGCACTGGACCCGGCGCTGCGCCTTTGGCAACGCCGCACGGGGCTGGGCGGGATGGCGGCGTTTTTCCTGCTGCCCAACATGGCGGTGTTTGGCGTCTTCGTCATCGTGCCCTTGGTGCTGAACTTTGCCTATTCGCTGACCGGCGGGGCCGAGATTCTGCTGGGCGACCGCCGCTTTGTCGGGCCCGAACAATACGGGCGGCTGCTGGAGTGCCAGAACTATCTGGTTCCGCTGACCTGCCGCGAGGATCAATTCTGGAACGCGGTGCAGAATACCGCTATTTTCGTCACCTTTCAGGTCAGCCTGATGGTGACGGTGGCAATGATTACCGCGCTGATCCTGAATCGCGCCATTCCCGGTCGTGCCTTTTTCCGCGCTGTCTTCTTTTTCCCCGTGCTGTTGTCACCGGTTGTCGTCGGCCTGATCTGGCGCTGGATTCTGCAGCGCGAGGGTCTACTCAATCTTATCGTGACCTCCTTGGGCGGTGACCCGGTGGTCTGGCTGAATGATCGCTTCTTTGCCTTTGCCGCAGCCATCGGGGTCAGCACTTGGGCGCATATGGGGTTCTTTACATTGATCCTGCTGGCCGGTCTGCAGGCGATCCCAAAGGACCTCTACGAAGCCGCCGAAATGGATGCGACGCCCCCTGCGCGGGTGTTTTGGCGCATAACCTTGCCGCTGCTGGGGCCTAATCTGGCCGTCGTCCTGGTGCTGGCGCTGATCCGCGGCATCCAGATCTTTGACGAGGCCTATGTGCTGACAGGCGGCGGCCCCGGCACGGCGACAATGTTCATCACGCAATACATCTACGAGGTTGGATTCGCCTCGATCTTGCGCAATCCGGGGTTGGCCGCGGCGGCCTCGATCCTGATGGGCGCAGTTCTGGTGGTGCTGACGCTGGTGCAACTGGGCCTGTCGAAACGGGCAGAAAGGGCGCGCGAGAGATGAGCACTGTCTTCGCCTTTCTCACTCGGCGCCGGGGCCATGGCGGGCGCTGGCACTGGACCGATATCGCCACATGGATATGGCTGGTGCTGGGCACAATTGTCATGTTCGGCCCGGCGCTGTGGCTGGTGTCATCGTCGCTGAAAGGCCCGGCGCAACTGGCCGAGTTTCCACCGACCCTGCTGCCCTATGTGCAGGAGGTCGCGATGGTCGAAGGCCATGACGCGCCCCTGCCCCTGTTCGCCGTCACCCTGCCCGACGGTTCAACCCGCGTGATGGCCCAACTTCGCCGCGTCGGCGCCAATGCCCAGATGATCGACCCGGCCAACCCGGCCGAGCGCGTCAATGTCCCCATCGCCAACCGCGCGCCCGTGCGCCATGTCGGCATCGCGGCGTCCAACTATGTCGATCCCTTCCTCGCCTTCGATTTCCTGCGCTATCTGTGGAACTCGGTCTTTGTCACCACCGCCGCCACGCTGTTGACGTTGTTGACCAACTCTATGGCCGCCTTTGCGCTGTCGAAATACCGCTTTCGCGGCCGCGACGCGGTGCTGCTGGTGATCGTCGGCACGCTGATGGTGCCGCTCAGCGTGATTTTGGTGCCGCTTTATTCCGTCGTCAGCGCGACGGGTCTGCTCAATTCCCTTTGGGGGGTGATCCTGCCCACCATTGCCACGCCGACCGGGGTTTTCCTGTTGCGCCAATACATGCTGACCATCCCCGACGACCTGATTGAGGCCGCGCGCATGGACCATGCCTCGGAATGGCAGATCTATTGGCGCATCATCCTGCCGCTGACCGCGCCCGCGTTGGCGGTTTTGGCGATCTTTTCGGTGGTCTGGCGCTGGAACGATTTCCTCTGGCCGCTGATCGTACTGTCGCGGCGCGAGCTTTACACCCTGCAGATCGGCCTCAACACCTATGCGGGCGAGCTGAACGTGCAGTGGCACTACATTCTGGCGATGACCGTGGTGACGATGATCCCCGTGGTTCTGGTCTTCATCTTTCTGCAACGCTTCATCACCACCGGCATTGCCGGTGCCGGTGTGAAATAAGAGGGGCCCATGGGCAGCATCGCACTGAAGGGCATCCGCAAGAGTTTCGGCGCGGTCGACGTGATTCACGGCGTCGATCTGGAGATTGAAAAGGGCGAACTGGTGGTGTTTGTCGGCCCCTCAGGCTGCGGCAAATCCACACTCTTGCGGCTGATAGCCGGGCTGGACAGGCCAACCTCGGGCCGTATCGAGATCGACGGCCGCGATGTCACCGAGGCCGGGGCGGCAGATCGCGGGCTGGCGATGGTGTTCCAGTCCTATGCGCTCTATCCGCACATGACGGTGCGTCAAAATCTCAGCTTTGGCCTCGAAAACACCAAGATGCCACGCGCCGAGATCACCGCCCGTGTCGCCGAGGCCGGAAAGATGCTCGAAATCACCGAATTGATGGAACGCCGGCCGACCCAGCTTTCCGGCGGTCAGCGCCAGCGGGTCGCCATTGGCCGGGCGATTGTCCGTAACCCGACGGCCTTCTTGCTGGACGAGCCTCTCTCGAACCTCGATGCCGAGTTGCGTGGCACAATGCGCGCCGAACTGGCGGCGCTGCATGACCGGCTGGCGACAACGATGATCTATGTCACCCATGACCAGATCGAGGCGATGACCCTGGCCGACCGCATCGTCGTGCTGCGCAAGGGCAAGGTCGAGCAGGTCGATACGCCACTCAACCTGTTCAACCGTCCGGCCAATCTGTTCGTCGCGGGCTTCATTGGCGCCCCAAACATGAACTTCTTTACCAGCGAGGCTGCTGGTGGTCTGGCTGCCCTTCCCGGCGGTCTCAGCCTGCCGGTTGCCGCGACCGGCCCGGTTACTCTGGGCATCCGCCCGCAGCATTTGCGGCTGGCGGGCGATCAATCCGCGATTCCGGCACAGATCACTCTGGTCGAGGCGCTGGGGTCCGAAACGGTGCTCCATGCCACTGCCGAGGGCGGCGCGCCCATCGTCGCCGTCCTGCCGGGCCAGCCCAGTCTGGCGCGTGGTCAGGCCATCCGCCTCGCCTTTGACCCCGCCGCTGTGCATGCCTTCGATGCGCAGGGCCAAAGGATCGGCTGACCCTGAACCAGCCTCGGCGGGGCCTGACGCCGCCGCCCTACCCCAGCGCCCTGCCCAGAAATTCCAGCACACGCGCACGCATCGCCGGGGTTTCCACATGACCAACGTCCGGGTCGATCAACACCTCCAGCCGTCCGCCCGCCGCATACCCCGCGTGCAGGTCGGCCAGCGCGATCTCCAGCGCCTTTGGCGGGGTCAGCGGGTCCAGGGCGCCCAGACACACCAGTTGCGGGCGCGGCGCCACCAGCCCAGCGATGACCCCGTTGCGCGCGATTCCTGGCAGGCCCGGTACCGTCAGGTAAAGCCCGTGCAGATCATGCGCGCCGGTTTCGATCAGCGCGTCGAGATCGGCCAGACAGCACAATTGCGCCAACGCCTCGATACGCGGATCGACCGCGGCCAGCCAATAGCCCAGGGTGGCGCCCATCGACAGACCATAGGCCCCGATGCGGGTGAACCGGTGATCGCCCGCCAGCCAGTCCACCTGCGACGCCAGTTCTGCCAGCATCTGCCCTGCCAGCGAGCCGCCCCGCCACAGCGCTGCCTTGGCGGCGGCGGATTCACTGACACCGGAGCGGGCGCCAAAGCAGGGCAGGTCCAAGCATAGCGCCGCTATCCCTTGCACCGCCAGATCCGGACCCAGAGGCCGTGGCTGCGCCGGTCGGCCGTCGACCAGTTCGCGGGCGCCGATGTGATAGCGGTTGCCATGGGCATGGATGACCAGCACCACCGGCCAAGGCGGCGGGGTCAGCGGATGGGTCAGCAGGCCCGAGACCTCGCCTTCAGGCCCGGCAAAACGCAGTGCGGACAGGCCCGGCGCCAGAACCGACTCGTCGATCAGCCGCAGACTGCGGCTGCCCAACTCAAAGCGCGCCGCCAACCGTGCCCGCAAGGCGTCACGCATGCTCGCCTCGGAGACTGGCACGGATCGCATCGGCCGGGATCAACGCCCCGCGATGTGCGACAACCGCTCGCGATACCGCCTGTCCCTGCCGCACCGCCTGTTGCGGCGACAACCCGGCCTGCCGCGCCGCCAGATACCCACCGTTGAAGGCATCCCCTGCCCCGGTGGTGTCAACGGGCGTGACAGGCCGGTCCACCGCAATCGCCAGTTGACCCGCATCCGTCGTCAACAGCGTCGGACTTGTGCCGTTCTTGACCACCACCTCGCCAACCCCCAGCGCGCGATACCGCGCAGCGGTCGCGGCGGCATCGCGGTCGCCAAAGGCCATCGCCTCGTCGTCAAAGGTCGGTAGCACGATGTCGCACACCTGTGCCGCCTCGGTCAGGCATTGGCAGGCGGTCGCCATGTCCTCCCAAAGCCGGGGCCGAATGTTGGGATCAAAGGCGACCCGGTGCCTCCCCGTGGCCAGCACATCAAGCAGTGACTTGCGCGCCTGCGGCGTCAGGATCGCCAGCGTAATCCCGCTGAGATAGACTAGCGCGGCCCCCTCAAGCTGCGCTGCGAGCGCCCTCGGGTCATCGGCAAGGCCACGCGCCGCCGATTGCCCCCGCCAATAGGCAAAGCTGCGTTCGCCTAGCGCGTCGGTCTCGATGGTATAAAGGCCGATGCTGCGTGATGGATCCGTGCCGACCAGCGCATCGTCAATTCCCGCGGCCTGCAGAAAGCCGCGGAACCGGGTCGAGAACGGGTCTTGCCCGATCCGCGTCAGATAGCGCAGACGGGTCGTGGCCGGGGTCAGCGCTCGCAAGGCCCACGCGACGTTGAGCGTGTCACCGGCAAAGCCTTGGCGCCACAGCCCCCCGCCGTCGGGCGAGAATTCGACCATGCCCTCGCCGATGCAGAGGATGGACACGCTCACGCGCCCCTTACCCGTGTTTCGCGATCAGGTGACGCGCGACGATATCGTGGTCCAGCCACAGCACGGGCGCTTCGGCTGCCGCGGCGGTGGCAAAGATCAGATCACCCGTCGCCTGCACAACCTGCTGGCTCAACCGGTCGCTGACCAGTTCATTGCGGTCCTTGTGCAGTTGCACGATATCCTGCGAGGTGCCGACAGTGCGGTCAACCTGCTCGGCGCTGTTGGGCATCGGCCATGCGGCGAAATCGGTGAATCGCTGCATCACCGGGTCGGTCTGGTAGTCGCGCACCTTTTGCAGCACCTGCTCCAGCGTCACGCCTTCGGCCAACAGCGCCTGACACTCTTGCCACAGCGCCTCGACCCAGGCACCACCACCCTCCTTGCGCAGCGCTGCCAAAAGCGGCAGCAACGACAACTCGATCCCCGCAAAGACATCGGACGAATTGGTGCGGATCTCGGGGCAGTTGAAAACCGTGGCCTTGACGCCCTTCTCCCACGCCGCCTGCGCAAACCCCTCCAGCCGCATCTTGGCATAGCCCTGCGTATAGCTGGTATAGGTCTGCCACTGATAGGCGCCGTCGATCAGCACCCGCGTGCCGTGATAGCCATAAGCGGTATACCGCACCTGACCGCCCTGCCCCGCAATGCGCGCGCGCAAGGCCGAGCTTTGCTCGATCAGGTGGCCAAATGTATTGGCAGTCACCTCATCGAAATTCTGCAAGATCAGCTTGCCCAAATCGCTGTCCAGCAGCGCCTGCGACGGCATGTGCCGCGCACCGCGTCCCTTCCAGATGCGGTTGGCGATCGCAAGGAATGCCTTCACCCGCGGGATGCCTCCCGCCATCGTATGTGCGAACAGCACATTGCTCCCGGGCGGGATCAGAGCGTCGAGCGCCTCCAACACCTGCGCCAATGCGGCCTTGAAGCGCTGCGTGCCCGCCTCGCGGCAGAGGTCCACCTTTGCCCAGTCAAGTGCAAAGCCCTGCCAGTTATCCAGCGTCATGTCTGACAGCATCTCGGTCGGGGTCTGCCCGCCATCGGGCGCGTCCATGTCAAAGCCGGCCATCAGAGGAATGTTAATGATCCGTCCACCCAGACCCGCCTCAGCTTGCGCAAGCTCTCCGTCTGTCAGCGGGCGCAGAGTACCATCAGCATCGCGGCGACCGACGGTGGCGCCGATGATTGTCATGCCCGCCGCCTTGGCCGCATCGACAAGCCCGGTCGCATAGCCGCGACCGAACAGCTCGCCGAACAGGAACAGCACATCGCCCGCGCCGAACAGGTCGTTGTCACGCAGCGAGGTCAAGGGGATGGAGTGCTTCATGGTGGTCGTGGTCCTGTGTCCGTTGGTTTGCGCAACAATGCCGCGTGAGCGCGACTTTGTCAGCCCCGGCCAGCGCGTTGCGGCAATTCGATTTCACTGCCGGAGGGGGATTCTGGATGAAAGCGACCGATGACGACGCTGGCCCTTTTCGACAGAAATTGATACGGTTTCCGCATGATTAGACACGGTTTTTGCTCACGGCGCAGGGCGCTGGAGCACGGATAATTCTATCGCTGCGGGGTGAAAACCCCAGAAAATCGGCCACCACAGTTCGCCCCCTGTTGACAGTGTTGAGCACTCACGACAGGAAAATGCCGTATGAACAAGGGCTTGAGGCCGGAACGCTAGGTCTGGCCGCTGCTGGCAGCACAAAACCCCTTGCCAGAATCGCCACTTCCTGACATTTCTGTCTGTGAACGCCAAAAACGCATTAATCGTAGTTATGCGTTCGCAGGCAAATAAGACCCGGAATGCGGGCGCGAGGCAAGCAGATGAACGACCAGAATGTCCGAATCGACCAGAAGATTCAGGCCATGGCCACGCGCCTCAGCCGGTCGCTGGATTCGAACATGCGCAAATCCTTCCTGCCTGACAACAGCAAGGATCTGCGCCGCTTCAACGCGGCCGAGGCAGCCGAGTTGATCGGCGTGTCGCAGGATCATCTGCGCAAACAGTTCTTCAACGAAAAGATCGACATGGACGTCGAGACAGACACCCGCGGCCGCCGTTGGTATACTGCGGCGCAAATCGACCTCGCCCGTCATGCCATCGCGCAGGACAGCCGCGCCAAGCGCTTTCAGTATCTGGTTCCCGGCCGACGTCCTGGCGACCGGCTGCAAATTCTCTCGGTCGCCAACTTCAAGGGCGGCGCGGGCAAGACGACGACGGCGATTCATCTGGCGCAAAAACTGGCGCTTGACGGCTATCGTGTGCTAGCGATCGACCTTGATCCGCAGGGCAGCTTGACCACAATGTTCGGCCTGCGCCCCGAGATCGAATTCGCGGAATCGGGTACCGTGCATGACGCGATCCGCTATGAGGACCCCGTCCCTTTCGCCACGATCCTCCGCAAGACATATTTCCACAACCTCGATCTGGCGCCCGCCGGTCTTCTGCTCTCGGAGTTCGAGACCGAGACCGCACATGCCCTGCGCTTCAACCTGCAACCGCCGTTCTATCAACGACTCGCGCTGTGCATCGCCGAAGTCGAGGACCAGTACGACGTCGTGGTGATCGACTGCCCGCCGCAGCTTGGGTTCATCACGCTCTCGGCGCTGGTTGCCTCGACGGGGCTGTTGGTGACTGTGGTGCCCTCGATGCTCGATGTCGCCTCGATGGCGCAGTTCCTGCAGTTGGCGTCAAGCCTGATGGCAACGATCGCCGAAGTTGGTGCGACCCCGGACTGGGATTTCATGAAATTCCTCATCACCAGATTCGAGCCTAACGATGCCCCTCAGACACAAATGGCGGCCTTCTTGCGCACCATGTTCGGCGAGGATGTTCTGACCCGGACGTTCCTGAAGTCATCGGCTGTTTCGGACGCCGGGCTGACCCAGCAGACCTTGTTCGAAGTCAACCGCACCGACTTTACCCGCCAGACTTATGACCGCGCCATCGAGTCGATCAATGGCGTCGTGGCCGAAATCGAGGGCCTCATACAGGCGGCCTGGGGCCGCAAGGAGGGCTGAGTATGGCGCGCAAGATCCAGTTCGACATTGCCGACGAGGCCGGTCCCACTCGCGTAGAACACGTCGAGCCCCCCTCGCGGGCGCCAGCGCTATCTGGAATGGCGCGGTCGTTGCAGGCGGCCGCCGCTGCCGCGATCCGCGAGGTTGAAACCCGGCTGATCGACGAGTCGCAGTTCAAGGACCGCATTGACCCCGAAGAGGCCGACATTCTGGAACTCGCCGAGAGCATTCGCGCGCAAGGCCAGTTGATCCCCATCCTGCTGAGCCCGACACCGGGCGGGCGTTACCGCATCGTCTATGGCCGCCGCCGTCTGGCAGCGCTGCGTCATCTGGGGCTGCCGGCCAAGGCACTGGTGCGAGAACTCGACGAGGATCAGGCGATCATCGCCCAAGGCCAGGAAAACACCTATCGCAAGGATTTGACCTGGATCGAGAAGGCCGCTTTTGCCAAGCAATTGCTGGACGCAGGAAAATCCGACCAACTGATCTGCGATGCGCTGAACATTGACCAGAAGGCCCGTAAGGACGGCGACAAGCTGACCGGGCTGTCACGGATGCGGCAGGTGACGGCGCGTCTGGCTCCCGAGGTGATCGAGGCCATCGGCCCTGCACCGAAGATCGGCCGAGACCGATGGTATCAGCTGGCTCAACTTGTTGAAAAGAGTGGGTTTCCGCCCGGAAACCAATCCGAGGTTCTGGCGATTGCCTTGAGTGATGACGCACGCGGCATGGCCAGTGATGATCGTTTTCTTCTGTTGGAATCGCGGATTAGGCAGCCAAGACCGGTGCCTTTGTCCGGACGCAACTCCGCGCGGGGCGCAATCAAGGTCTCACCGCGCAGCGTCTCGATCACCATCACCAGCAAGGCCGATGCCCCGTTGCACCGCTGGATTGCGGAAAACCCCGATGCGGCGCTACAGGCACTGCGCGACGGCCTCACCCGCAACACCCACTCATAGAGGAGCACAACACAGAACGAAGAAGGCCTCCCGAGAAAGTTCCCGAGAGGCCCTGCGCTAGAAAGGGCGCCAACCCTTTTCTCGCTCTACATCAAGCGAAATTCTAGCTTAGGGCTGATTCGAGTGCAACACCGCTTTGGCGGTGAACAGAGGTTTGTTGCCCGATCCGGGCCTGATGCGCCGCCGACTGTCGGTCGCAACGGTTGAGTATGGGCACAAACCCGGAACCTTTCCCGCGAGGCCCACTGGCTTCTGCGTGACAACACCATGAAACAACTCACCACCTCCAGACATCCGCGAGGCACCGACGTCGACCCTCGTTGGGCGGCGCTGAACCTAGTGCAGACCGCCCGCGAGGCCCTGGGCCTACGCGACCGTGACATTGCCGTGTTGCGCGGGCTCCTCACCTTTATTCCGCCCGATCGCTGGGATGGCGCGCTGATGGTTTTTGCCTCGAACGTCCAATTGCGCGAGCGCTGCGACGGGATCGACGAGCGCACGCTGCGCCGCCGGTTGGCCCGTCTGTGCGAGGTTGGCCTGATCTCGCGTCGACAAAGCCCGAACCGGAAACGTTATGTCCTGCGCGATGCCGAGGGCGCACCACTGCTGGCCTATGGGTTCGACCTCGCGCCGTTGCGCGAGCATCTGTCGCAATTGCAACTGCTTTCCGACGAAAAGCAGCGCAATGATCGCCACCTTCGCTTGCTAAAAACCGTCTTGCGCGATCGGCTGTATCATCTGGAGGTCAGCGGACTTGCCGTACCTAGTGGCACACCGGACACCGCTGAATTGCGCCTTTTGCTGCGCCGGAAAGCCAGCGCCGCGCAGTTGTCGGAAGCGATTTCCCAGGTAGAGAGTCTGTTGCCAACCGCTCAGCAAGTCACTGGCATGACAGCAGCGTCCAGCAATTTGACCGACAGCGACGGGCAAATTGTCCGACGGAGTCAGAGTTCGGAAAAAGAATACTATGAAAAGGAAGCTCTGAGTGTTGATCAAACTCATTTGCCCTACGATCTGACTCTGGGGACTTGCGTTGACGCGGTTCCCGCAGCGATGGAGTTTTCCCCTACCCTGCCAAGGAACTGGACTGAGTTGACCGATATTGCCAGACGACTGGCGCCTGCGATTGGCATCAACCCGGATCAATGGCTGAGCGCAGCCAGCACTCTTGGTGAGCGTGGCGCCAGTCTGGCAATCCTCGGGCTGGTGCAGGCCTTTCAACGCATCCGAAATCCGGTGAAATACCTGCAATCGCTGCTGAACAAGGCAAACCAAGGCAGTCTGGACATTGCCCGCATGTTCAGGTCGCTCACCGCACAGCCGCGGTTTCCGGCCGGAAACCATACGCTTCAGCAGATTTGATGTTCATCGGTGCTGAGATCTTCTGCAATGCCTTTGTAACCCGCCTAGAGCGCGCCGTGCACCACATTCCCTTCGAACAGCGTAGCGAAGGGTGTGATCGCGCCGATCTCCTCGGGGCTCATTGTCTTGATGTCGCGCTCGATCACCACCAGATCCGCCGAAAGCCCCGGGCGCAGGCAACCGGTCACGCCATCCAGCCGCATCGCCCGCGCCCCTGCCGTGGTGAACAGCGCCAAGGCCTGATCCAGCGCGATCTGCTGGCCGTCACCCAACGTTCCGGGGTAGCGGCCCGATGGGTCTCGCCGGGCGATCATTCCGGCCAGCCCGGACCAAGGGTTTGCATCAGCAGCGGCAGCGGGCCAGTCCGAGCCATAGACGACCTCGGCACCCGCACGCAGAAGATCACCAATCGGATGGCATCGCTCGACCCGTTCGGGGCCCAGAACAGTTCGCTGACCTTCGGTCACGGGGCCGGGAAACCAGAGCTTTGGCGAGACCTCGGCCACCGTTTCGAGAGCCGCAAACCGGCGCAGGTCTGCGGGGCGGATAAAGGGGCAATGCGCAATCTCATGACGCAGGCCGCTATTGCCATTTGCAACGCGCGCGGCCGCAATGGCATCAAGCCCGGCCTGCACGGCGCGGTCGCCCACCGCATGCATCTTGACAGTGAACCCGGCGGCATCCAGTGCGGTGACCTCGGCCGCCAGCACATCCGGCTTCAGCAACAGCATTGCCTCAGGGTCATGCCGGTCAGGATCGGCGCCCAGATAGGCCTCAGTGAAGGCGGCAGTGCGACTCGGGGCGACGCCATCGAGAAAGAGCTTGGCAAAGCCAGTGTGCAGATGGCCTTGGCCAAAGCGCTGCCGCCAATCCGTCAGGGTCGCCATCGGCGTCATGTCGGGCCCAAAGGGTGACTGGCGCGACAAGTGGAGACCACAATGCAGGGTCAGCGCCCCTTCGCGGTCGGCCTGGGCATAGGCGATCAGTTCGGCCTCGAAAGCCATCGGCTCCTTGAACCCGGTTAGCCCCCAAGCGTGGAATCGTGCCGCCATGTGGCGGACAGCACGGGCGGCCTCCTCGGGCGGATGCGTCAGCCCGTCGCGGACTAGCGCCAGCGCGGTTTCCCGCAGGATACCGGTGGGAGCGCCTGTTGCGTCGCGCTCAATCTCGCCACCGTCAGGATCGGGTGTGGTGCGGCCAATGCCAGCCGCCCGCATAGCGGCGCTGTTGATCCAGGCCGAATGCTGGGTGATGTCCTTGACTACCACCGGCGTCTCAGGCGCGATGCGGTCCAGAAGATCGGCCGGTCGTGCCCCCAGCGACGCGCGTTCATGCGCGCGCCACGGTCCTGCCACCAAACAACGGCCCGGTGCCACCTGCCCCAGCCGCGCGGCGATGGCTTCGAGCAGGTCCGCATGGGTCGAGCCAAGGCCGGTGAACACCTCGAGCAGATCGCGCGAGGCGCCCCAGAGCCCGTGCGTATGGCTGTCGATCATCCCCGGCAAAACGCCGCGTCCGTGCAGGTCAACCACCCGCGTGCCGGGTCCAGCCAATACGGCCACATCAACAGCGCGCCCCACGGCCAAAATGCGACCCTGCGCAATGGCCAGGGCCTCAGCCCGCGGATTGGTCACGTCGGCGGTCAGAATGGCGGCATTGGTCAGGATCAGATCGGCCTTCATTCCGCGCCTCCCCTTATTGCGTTCAGCGTTCCGGGCAGCGGCAAGTCGGGCAGGGCGTCACAAACCTCAGTCAGACGCCGCAACTCGGCCAGCAAGGCGACCAGCGCATCGCGACCAAATGCAACCTCGATATCGCGGTAAACCGCTTCGGAAATCACCGCCACGTCGTCAAAGATCGCCTGCCCTGCGGCGGTCAGCACGAGCGGGCGGGTGCGGCCGTCCGGGGCGTCGCCGGGGACAACCAGCCCGCGATCCTGCAAGCTGCGCACGATGCGCGAGACCGAGGGCGGCAGCAGCGCACAGCGGCGGGCGAGCGTGCGGGAATCCAGAGCCTCACCCGAAGCCAGCGCCCGCATCACTCGCCATTGCGGCTGGCTGAGGTCGCGCGCATCGGTGTGTGGCTTGAACTTGTGCGAAGTGGCCGCGCGGGCACGCAACAGGGCAATCGGCAGGGCGGCTTCAAAACCGCGAAGCTTTTGTGTCATTGTGAATCATCCTCCTGCGGCGATGAAATCAGCGGCCCGCACCGCGATCATCATCACCGGCGCGTTGGTGTTGCCGGACGTCAAGTCCGGCATGATCGAAGCATCCGCGATGCGCAATCCCCGCACGCCGATCACTCGCAAACGCGGGTCGCAGACGGCCAGTGGGTCGGATTCGTCTCCCATCCGCGCGGTACCGGCGGGATGATAGACAGTCTTGGCGCTGTCGCGTATATGGGACAGCAGGGCGGCGTCATCAGTGCCGAGGGGCTGACGCAGTTGCCCGGTCAGGCTGGCCAGCGCCGGTTGTTCAAAGAGGTCGAGCGTCAGTCGCAGCGCCTGTAGTGACAGTGCGACATCTTCGGGATGCGACAGAACCCCGGCCTGAAATTTCCCGGGCAAGGCGGGATCGGCGCCCCGCAACGTGACCGAACCGCGCGATTTGGGCCGCAAGACGCAGGCCGAGACACTCAGTCCATGACCGGGCAGGGGGGGCAAACCTGGGGCTCCGGCAAAGCCCGGCAGCATGTGGAACTGCACGTTCGGGCGCCCGGTGCCGCCGAGGTCGACAAACCCCCCGGCCTCGACAATGTTCGAAGCCATCAGTCCACGTCGTGCCAGCGCATAGGCTGCGAAGTGGCGCGCACCTTTCAGCCCCCGGTCGTGACCAAAGGTCGAGATCGGCGTCAAGGTCTCGGCCTCCACCGGAATTGCCATATGGTCCTGATAATTTGCTCCGACGCCCTGTCGGTCCACCAGCACCGGGATGCCGTGGCGGACTAGCTCGCCAGCCGGGCCGATGCCTGAGCGCAGGAGGATCAGCGGCGTCGCCAAGGCACCCGCAGTCAGGACCACCTCACGCGCGGCTTCGATCTGGCGGCCGTCCGTCAACACCACGCCACTGGCGCGACCGTTGAGAAAGGATACCCGATCAACCCGCGCACCGGTCAGCACCGTCAGGTTCGCCCGCCCCATGACCGGGTGCAGAAAGGCCACGGCTGCGGAGCAGCGTCGACCATTGCGTGTTGTCGTCTGGTAAAAACCCACCCCCTCCTGAGTAGCGCCGTTGAAGTCGCGGTTCGCCGGCAGACCCGCCTGCATTGCCGCCGCGATGAACGCCTGCGACAGCGGGTGCCGGTGACGCGGATCGCTGACGCTCAGCTGTCCCTCGGTGCCATGAAAGGGCATGCCGAGAGCCGTATTTCCTTCCATTGCGACAAAAGCGGGCAGCACCCGGTCCCAACCCCAACCCCGCGCGCCCATTGCCTCCCAGCCGTCATAATCCTGCGGCTGGCCCCGGACATAGAGCATTGCATTGACCGACGAACCACCGCCCAGCACATGTCCCTGCGGCACCAGACACGGGCGCCCGCCAAGGCCGGGTTCGGGCTCTCCGTGATAGACCACCGCGTCGCGCCCGGCCCGCATCACACGAAAGAACGTGCCGGGGATGTGGATGAAGGGGCTGCTGTCGGTTCGCCCGGATTCGATCAGCAAAACACGATGCGAGGGGTCACGGCTGAGTGCCGCCGCCAGCACGCACCCTGCCGAACCGCCGCCGCAAATGATGGTGTCAAAGCCCGGCATCGCCCCACCCGAGAGAATAGTTGACGAGTTAACAGATTAACAGTTAACCTGTTATCCGTTGGCATGGCAAGGGGCGCAAATCCCGGGCCGACATGGGAGGATGACATGAAATTCTTACACGCTTTGACAGCGGCGCTGCTGGTTGGCGCTCCGGCGAAGGCCCAGACGACGATTCTGTTCAACAACTTTCTCAGCCCGAACGATGAAGTGAACCTCCAGGTCATCAATCCCTGGATCGCCGATATCGAGCGCGTGACTGAGGGCCGGGTTCTGGTGCGCCAGCCGGAATCCTCGCTGGCACCGCCGCCCGAGATCCTGAACGCGGTGCAACAGGGCATCGCGGATGGCGGCTTCATGATGGTGGGCTTCCTCGAAAACTCGAACCCGCTGCTGCAACTGCCTTTGCTCCCCAACGTCAACTCCAGCGCAGGGGCGGCCTCGGTCGCGCTGTGGCGGACCTATGAGCAGTTCTTTGCCGGTCACAACGACATGGGTGATGTGCAGTTGCTAGGCCTGATGCTGGTGCCGCCGGGCGGGTTCTATTCGATGAACGACACGGTGTTCGACGACATCAGCGATTTCGCCGGGGTCAAGATCTGGGGCCTGCCGGGCTATGCCGCGCGCTCGCTGGCGGCGCTGGGGGCGGTGGTCACGCCCGGGCCAGCGGTGCGAATGTATGAGGTCGTTTCGGGCGGCGTGGTCGACGCCTATTGCTGCGTCAACTACCCGTCGATCGAAGTGTTCAACGTCGTGCAGTTCACCCACTCGGCGACCGACATCCCCGGCGGCGTGTTCGCACCGACCTTTGCCTACTTTGTCCACAACGACGTCTGGTCGCAGATTTCGCCCGAAGATCAGGCGGCAATCCAGGCGGTTTCAGGCGAGGTGATGGCCCGCAACGCGGGCGGCGCCGACCCGCTCAGCATCGAAGCGCGGGATCGCTTCATCGCCGGTGGCGGCCAGGTTCTCGATGCCTCGCCCGAGTTCGTGGCCCAGCTCGATGCGGCTTGGGCGCCGATCCATCAAGGCTGGATCGATTCGGCCAATGCGGCGGGTGTCGATGGTGCGGCCGCGCTGGCCTTCTACCGCGAACAGATGGCGGCGGTCGAGGCGGGGAACTGATCCGATGGGCGGCCGTCTGTGGTTCTGGGTCGAACGCGCGCTCGAAGCCGTGATGGCCGCCTTTCTTCTGGCGATGGCCCTGATTACTGCCGTCGATGTGGTGGGTCGTTATTTCCTCAACGCCCCGCTGCCGGGGGGGTATGAGATCGTGCAGTATCTGATGGCTCTGTCAGTTTTCGCCGCCCTTCCGCTGGCGACGCGGGCCGAGGGGCATCTGACCATCGGCCTGTTCATCGACCGGCTGCGGGGGCGGCCCAAGCAGGTGCACCGGGTGCTGATGCTGTCGATTTCGGCCGGTGTGCTGATGTTCCTGGCCTGGCGGATGGGCGTTCAGGCCTCGGCGCTGTCGCGCGGGCAGAGCGCCTCGGGCTCGCTGGGCCTGCCGCTGGCGCCGATTGCCTGGGCGATGACGGGGCTGGCCTGGCTGGCGGTGGGGGTGCAACTGGCGCTGCTGGGGCAGGCGCTGGCCGGGCGTGAGAACACCGTAAAACATCGCGGCGAGGAGGTCGGATGACCCTGTCCCTCATCGGTTTTGTGGTGCTGCTGATACTGGCTTTTGTCGGCGTGCCGCTGGGATTTGCTCTCATCATCGTCGGTGTGATCGGCTTTGCCTTGGCGCGGGCTGATCTGACAGGGCAGGCCTTGCTGAGTTGGGGCGATGCGGGGCTGGAGGTGAACCAGCGCGCGCTGAACGCGTCGTTCTCGATGGCCGGACAACAGATGTTCGATGTCGCGAGTTCCTACAGCCTGACAGTGATTCCGTTGTTCGTGCTGATGGGAGCCTTTATCCATCGCAGCCAGCTCAGTCAGGATCTTTATGACGCCGCCAATGCCTTCATGGGCCATTGGCGCGGCGGGCTGGCCATGGGGACGATCGGCGCCTGCGCCGGGTTTGCTGCGGTCTGCGGCTCGTCCATCGCCACGGCGGCGACGATCTCACGCGTGGCGATGCCGTCGATGCGGCGGTTTGGTTATGCCGATTCGCTGTCGACAGGGGCGATCGCTGCCGGCGGCACGCTGGGTATCCTGATCCCACCCTCGGTGCCGATGGTGATCTATGGCCTGCTGTCGGAAACCGACATCGCCAAGCTGTTCATTGCCGGGATTCTGCCGGGGCTGATACTGACCGTGCTGTTCTTCATCGCCATTGCCGGCACCACTGCACTGAACCCCGCCGCCGGGCCGCGCGCCGAGCGTGTGCCGATGGCGCAGCGGTTCCGACTGCTGGCGCGGGTCTGGGGCATCGTGGTGATCTTTGCCGTCATCATCGGCGGTATCTATCTGGGGGTGTTCACCGCGACCGAGGCCGCAGGCATCGGCGTCGTCACCGCCGCGCTGTTTGCCGCGATGCGCGGGCGTTTGACCTGGCGCAACGTCTGGGAGTCTCTGGTGGAAACCGGAGTGACAACCGGGATGATCTTTGTCGTTGCCATCGGCGCGTTGATCTTTTCCAACTTCGTCAACCTCGCCGGCTTCACCCGCACAATGATCGACCTGCTGACCGGGTTCCAGATGACTGGCACGCAGATCGTGCTGGTGATCGTGGTGATTTACCTCGTCATGGGCTGTGTCTTTGACAGTCTGGCGATGCTGACCCTGACGGTTCCAGTGATCGCCGCGATCCTCAAGCCGATGGGCGTCGACATGGTCTGGTTCGGCATCATCGCGGTGATTTCGGTGGAACTGGGTCTGATTACGCCACCCGTCGGGATCAATGTCTTTGTCGTTCAGGCGGCAGCGGGGAATGTCAGCGTCTGGACCGTTTTCCGCGGTGTCTGGCCCTTTGTCATCGCCATGGTCCTGTTGCTGGCAGCCGTGCTGGCCGTGCCCGGAATCGCCACCGTTTTGCCCGCCATGATGGGGAGCTGATGCCTGATCCGATCCGTCAGATCCTCTTTGTGATGTATGACCAGTTGCGGCACGATTACCTTGGTTGCGCAGGCCATCCGACCCTGCGCACGCCAAATTTTGACCGTTTCGCCGCGATGGGGCTGCGCTTCAGCCGCACCTATGTGCAATCGCCGGTCTGCGGTGCCAGCCGGATGAGCACCTATACAGGGCGCTATGTCAGTTCGCATGGCGCAGCCTGGAACAACTTTCCGCTGAAGGTGGGAGAAGTCTCCCTTGGCGATCACCTGCGCAGGCTGGGGATGCAAAGCTGGTTGATTGGCAAGACGCATATGGCGGTCGATGCCGCGGGTATGGCCCGGCTGGGTCTGGCGCCCGACAGCGTGATCGGTGCGCGGGTGGCGGAATGCGGTTTCGACGTGTTCGTGCGCGACGACGGGCTGAATGCTCAGGGGCCCGAGGGGTTTTATGACGCTCGCCGCTCGCCCTATAATGAATGGCTGAAAGGGCAGGGTTATCCGGGCGAAAACCCATGGCACGACCACGCCAATTCCGGGGTCGATGATTCGGGGCAGATCGCCTCGGGCTGGCTGATGCAGAACGCACGCCTGCCCGCCAACCTTCGCGAAGAGGACAGCGAGACCCCGTGGCTGACCGACCGGGCCTTTGATTTTCTGGCCAGCGCGCAGGGGCCGTGGATGGCGCATCTGTCCTATATCAAGCCGCACTGGCCCTATATCGTGCCAGAACCTTGGTCCTCGCTCTATGGCCCGCAGGACGTGGTGCCGCCGATCCGTGCCGAGGGCGAGCGGGAGGATCCGCACCCGATTTACGGCGCCTTCATGGGCAATGTGATCGGCCGCGCCTTTGCCCGCGACGAGGTGCGATGCGAGGTGATCCCAGCCTATATGGGGCTGATCGCGCAATGCGATAACCAGTTCGGGCGGCTTTTGGATCATCTGGAGGCGACAGGACGACTGAAGGATACGATGATCGTGGTGACCTCGGACCACGGCGATTATCTGGGCGATCACTGGCTGGGCGAAAAGGACCTGTTCCACGATCCCAGCGTGCGCGTACCGCTGATGATTTACGATCCGCGGCCTCAGGCCGATGCGACACGCGGCACGGTCTGCGACGCGCTGGTTGAACAGATCGACCTCGCCGCCACCTTCATCGAGGCCGCCGGGGGGCAGGTCCCGGGGCATGTGGTCGAGGGGCGCTCGCTGATCGGCTTTTTGCACGGTCAGCCGCCGCAGGATTGGCGCGATGCGGTGTTCAGCGAATACGATTATTCCGCGACTGTGATGGCCGGGCAACTGGACGTCCCGCCGCGGGATGCCCGGCTGTTCATGGTCTTTGACGGGCGCTGGAAGCTGATGCATGCCGAGGGTGGGTTTCGCCCCATGCTGTTCGACACCGCGACCGACCCGGACGAGGTGCATGATCTTGGCGCCGATCCCGCCTTTGCCCCTGAGGTCATGCGGCTGATGGAAAGGCTGTCGCTCTGGTCGCGCCGCGCGGCGCAGCGCACGACGATCTCGGATGCGCAGATTCTGGCCACGCGCGGCAAATCGCGCGGCAAGGGTATCTACCTGGGCGTCTGGGAGGGCAGCGATCTGACCGAAGCACAACGTGCCACCATCTCGGGGACGGCAGGCAATCAGCCGTCCAGCGTCAACTCGGCGACAAAATCGTAACGGTCGCCGCGATAAGCCGAAACCGTCACTTCGATGGGCTTGCCATTGGCCAGAAACGATCGCCGCTCGATGCGCAACAACGGGCTGCCGGGCGCGATCTGCAACAGCTTTGCCTCGGCCGCCGTCGCCACCCCGGCATGCACACGCTGCAAGGCACGCACCGGCATCTGGCCCCGCGCCTTGAGCGCCTCATAGAGCGACGCCCCCAGAGTCTCGGCATCGAGGGCGGCGGCGGGTACCACAGCGTTTTCAATCGCCAAGGGTTCGCCATCGGCCAGCCGCACCCGCGACAGCCGCAGCACCGGTTCAGCGGGCGACAGACCTAATTTCAACATCTCGGACGGGTCGGGCAGGCTGATCGCCTTCAGGATCGTCTGAGACGATGCACCCGCCCCCCGCCGCCGCATGTCATCGGAAAAGCCGATTAACAGCGACAGCGGTTGTTCGATTTGCCGGGTGACGAAACTGCCTGCACCCTGTCGGCGCTGAACCAGCCCCTCGTCCACCAGCACATCCAGCGCCTTGCGAACGGTGACGCGCGACAGGCCGCTGGCCTCGGCCAGATCGCGCTCGGACGGCAGGGCATCACCGCCGCGCAACTCGCCCAACTCGACCATCCCGCGCAGGGTCGAGGCGAGGCGCAAATAGACCGGCCCCTCGCCACCGCCCGCGCGGGCAAAGGCGCCGAGGATGCGGGGCAGGGGGGCCTGAATGTCGAGTGTGGCGGGCTCGGCCATCGCTCACTCCGCCCGCCGCAGGCGCGGATCCAACGTATCGCGCAGCGCATCGCCCAACAGGTTGAACCCGAACGACAGAAAAAGGATCGCCAGCCCGGCAAAGACCGCAGGCCAGGGTGACAGCAGCAGGAAATTGCGTCCTTCGGACAACATCAGCCCCAACGAAGGTGTCGGCGGGCGCGCGCCTAGGCCCAGAAACGACAGTGAGGCCTCGACCAGAATCGCCGCCGACAGCAAGATCGAGGCTTGCACCAGAATGACCGACATCAGGTTTGGCAGCACATGCGAGGCCAGGATGCGGGCGTCCGACGCGCCGATTGCCTTGGCGCCCTGCACATACTCGCTTTCGCAGATTACCAATGCCGGGCCGCGCAGCAGGCGGGCAAAGATCGGCGTATAGACGATGGCAATGGCATAGGCGGCGCTAAGGCTGGAAGGCCCCAGAACCGCGATGATCCCGATGGCGAGCAGCAGAATGGGAAAGGCGAACAGCACATCCATCATTCGCATCAGCAGCCGGTCGGTCCAGCCGCGATAATAGGCCGCCAGCATGCCGATGCTACCGCCCATCAGCAGCGCCAGCGCGACGGCGGTACCGCAAGTCAACAGACTCGTACGATAGCCATAGACGATCCGCGCCAGCACGTCGCGGCCCAGCTGATCCGTGCCCAACAGATGCTCGGGCCCCGGTGGGCGGATGCGCTGCGCCATGACCTGCAGATAGGGGTCCTGAAAGCCCAGCATCGGGACCAGCAATGCCAGCCCGACCTGCAACGCCACCAGCGCCGCGGCAAAGCGCAGCAGCCGGTTCTGTCGCAAGACATGGAGAAGGGCGGTGCTCATAGCCGGGAAATCCTCGGGTCGATCCAAGCATAAAGCAGATCCACCAGAAAGTTGATGACGACAAACGAGGCCGTCACGACCAGAATCGACGCTTGGATCAGCGGATAATTCCGTTCGGCAATCGCGCCGAGGATCAGCCGTCCCAGCCCCGGTATGGCAAAAACCTGCTCCACCACGATTGCCCCGCCCAGCAGATAGCCGATCGAAACCCCCACCGAGGTGACAAAGGGAATCAGCGCGTTGCGCAGCGCGTGGTGATAGACGATCCGCCGCCGTCCCGCGCCCTTGGCCCGCGCGGTGCGGATGTAGTCTTGCGACAGCGCGTCCAGCATCGCTGTGCGCACCAGCCGCGAGAGGTTGGCCAGCATCGGCAGAGACAGCGCGAAAACCGGCAGAATCATGCGCTGCAGGTTGCCGAGGGGATCCTGCGAAAACGGCACATAGCCCAGCATTGACACGCCGGGCAGATATTTTGCCACCAGCAGGATCGACACGATACCCAGCCAGAAGCTGGGGATCGTCAACCCGGCAATGGCACCAATTCGCACGGCAACCTCGGTCCCTTTGCCACGCGATTGCGCCATGAAGGCGCCCAGCGGCACACTGAGGCCCGCTCCCACGATCACCGCCATCAACGTCAGTTGCGCTGTCGGCCAGAGGCTGGCGCCGATTTCCTGCGTCACCGGGCGGCCGGTCCAGATCGAGGTGCCCAGGTCGCCGTGAAACACCCCGGCCAGCCATAACCCGTATTGCTGCAACACAGGCAGATCCAGCCCTAGCCGCGATTCCAGTTCGGCGATGCGCTCGGGCGTGATCTCGGTATTGGCGCCCAGCATGATCGCCACTGCATCGCCTGGGATGAAGCGGATCATCAGGAACACCAGCACCGACACGCCAAACAGCACGACGATCAGATCGGCCAGCCGGATCAGGAGGAAATTGCGCGACAAACGAGGACGCCTGCTGGAAAAGGCGCCCCGCCGGTTTACCCGGCAGGGCGCGGTTGCTTCACTCGGCCAGCGTGACGCTGGTGAGGCTGGTCAGGCGGTTCATCGGGTGGATTTCGAACCCCTGCACCGCGGCCGAGGTCGCCGTCGTCAGAGTGCCATAGGCCAGATGCGCCACCGGCCCCTCGCAGGCCAGCATCGCCTGCGCCTCGGTATAGGTCGCCTGCCGCGCTGCCATGTCGGTCTGGCTGCGCCCGGTGTCGAGCAGTGTGTTCAGATCCGCGTTCACATACTGGAACACGTTCGTCGAGCCACCAGCGTAGAAGGTGCGATAGAAATACTGATCCGGGTCCGGCGCGCCGCCATTGACCGAGACAAACATGTCAAAGTCGCTGTTGCGCCAGTCCTGCACGAACTGGCCGATCTCGGGCGTGATCAGTTCCACCACAAAGCCCCCCGCAGCCAGTTGCTGCTGCACCACCTGCGCGATGTCGCGGGTGTCTTGCCGTGGCAACACCTTCATCACGATGGGGATTGGGCCGGTTACACCAGCCTCGGCCAGCAGCGCCTGTGCGGCCTCGACATTGTGAGCATAGCAGTCGAAAGCGCCGGTATCGGTCGCCCATTCCGTCAGTGCAGGCGACAGCGGACCGCCCGGCACCCCGGCGCCAAAGAGTGCGCCGTCGATGATGTCCTGCCGGTTCAGCAGCAGGTTGACCGCGCGACGCACGCGGGCATCGCCCAGCGGGCCGCGTGTGGTGTTCATGCCGACCAGCGAATAGCTGAGGTCGCGCGTCTGGTGCATGGTGACTCCGGGCTGCGCCGACAGTTGCAGCGCGGTCGCCGGATCGACACCGGGCAGCAGGTGATATTCGCCGCTAACCAGACCGACCTGCCGCGTCGCCGCCTCGGGCACGAACTGAAAGCGCACCGCATCCAGCGCGGGCTGGCCCTCGGCGTAATAACCCTCGTTGCGTTCCAGCCGGATAAAGGCGTTGGGCTGCCATTCGGCAAATCGAAACGGCCCGGTGCCAACGGGCGCCTGCTGCAGCGCGTCCTTGTTGGTCTCGACCTCGGCTGGGACCATGGCGATGCCCGCCAGCGACGACAGGAGCGGCGCGAAGGGGGCGCTCAAAGTCAGTTCCACCGTCAGCGGGTCGATCACGGTGACCGCAGCAATCAGGTTGATCCGGCTGGCCAGCGGCGAGGCAATCTCGGCCGACAGCACGCGGCGGATCGAAGCCGCGACATCCTCGGCGTCAAAGGTGCTGCCGTCGTGGAAGGTCACGCCCTCGCGCAGGGCAAAGCGATAGGTCAGGCCGTCGTCCGAGACCGTCCAGTCACTCGCCAGACCGGGCACCACCGACAGTGAGGCGTCCAGGTCGGTCAGCCCCTGGTAGATGTTCGCCTGCACGATCAGCACCGAGTTGAAGGCGGTAATCAGGTGCGGATCGAGGCCCGCTGGCGCCGAGTCGATGGCGATCTCCAGTTGTCCGGCGGCCAGCGCGGGCAGCGCGCTGCCGGCCAGAAGGGCCGCGAAAAGGGCCCCGCGGCGGGTGATCTGGTTCATGGTTCTTCCCCCTAGTAGCGCCAAGTCTTGCCCCGGGCCCAGTGGCGCGGCCGGGAAACGGGGGCTGAATATGAATCCACTTTAATACCAGTCTGGACAAAGTCAATCCTTTGGTATTATCGTCAAAGACAGCCAGAGCGGGGGAATGGGTGACGTCAGCGGCACAGGGTCCGATACTCGATATCCGCGACCTGAGGGTCGAGGTCGGCGGTCGCGCGATCGTCGATCAGATCGGTTTCAGCCTGCACCCCGGCGAGATGCTGGGGTTGGTCGGCGAATCCGGCTGCGGCAAGTCGGTCACGGCTCTGGCGATCATGCGCCTGCTGGCGGAGCCGCCGATGCGGATCGCACGGGGGCAGATCCTGCTTGATGGCCGCGATCTGGCGCAGTTGGCGGAACCCGCGCTGCAACGCCTGCGCGGGCATGACATGGCCATGATCTTTCAAGAGCCGATGACCTCGCTGAACCCGGTGTTCAGCGTCGGCGATCAGATCGCCGAGGCCGTGCGGTTGCACTCGGACCTCAGTCGTCACGCCGCGCGCGCCCGTGCCGCCGAATTGCTGGCCCGCGTCGGTATTGCAGCGCCCGAGGCGGCGCTGGATCGGTATCCCCACCAGATGTCGGGCGGGCAGCGCCAGCGGGTGATGATCGCCATGTCGCTGGCAGCCTCACCGCGTCTGCTCGTGGCGGATGAGCCGACAACGGCACTGGATGTGACCGTGCAGGCGCAAATCCTCGATTTGCTCGACGATCTTCGGCGCGAAACCGGGATGGCGGTGCTGCTGATTACCCATGATCTGGGGGTGGTCAGCCAGTACTGCGACCGGGTTGCGGTGATGTATGGCGGGCGGCTGGTCGAATCCGCAGCGGCCGGAGCGCTGTTCGCCCAGCCGCGCCACCGCTATACGCAGGCCTTGTTGGCGACGATCCCCGCCGCCAATCCGCCGGGCACCGAGTTGCCTGCCATCCAAGGCGCGGTGCCGCCGCCCGGCCAACGACCGGATGGCTGCGCCTTTCACCCGCGCTGTGCCTTTGCAACCGACCGATGCCGCACTGAACTGCCGCCGTTCGTGGACACCAATCCCGGCCATTCTGTCGCCTGCTGGAACCCCGCATGACCCTGCTCAGCGTGACCAATCTGACCAAGACCTATCCCGCCGCCAATGGTCGCCGGGTGCTGGCGCTGTCCGAGGTCTCGTTGCAGATCGCCGCGGGCGAGGTGCTGGGTGTGGTCGGCGAATCCGGCTGTGGCAAGTCTACGCTGGGCCGGGCGATCCTGCGGCTGTCGGATGCCGATCAAGGTGAGGTGATCTTTGACGGCCAGGATCTGATGCAACTGAGCCGACGTCAGATGAACGCCGTGCGGCGCGATCTGCAGGTCGTGTTCCAGGATCCTTTCGGTGCGTTGAACCCCCGGCACAGGGTGGGGCACATTCTGGCAGAACCCTTGATCGTGCAGGGTGTCGACAACCTTGAGGCCCGTGTGGCCGAGGTACTGGGGCTGGTGGGCCTGCCAGACTTTGCCGCCTCCCGGTTTCCACACGAGTTCTCGGGCGGTCAGCGCCAGCGCATCGCCATTGCACGCGCGCTGGTGCTGAACCCAAAGCTGATCGTCGCGGACGAGGCCGTGTCGGCGCTGGACGTGTCGGTGCAAAGCCAGATCCTGAACCTGATCGCCGGGTTGCGCAAACGGCTCGGCTTGTCGATCCTGTTCATCTCGCATGACCTTTCGGTGATCCACCATGTCAGCGACCGGATTGTGGTGATGTATCTGGGCCGGATCGTCGAAACCGGGCTGACCCGGTCGGTGATCGCGACGCCTCGCCACCCCTATACGCAGGCGCTGCTGTCTTCCGTGCCGCATCTGGGGCAGCGGCAGAGGCGGACCCGGCTGGAAGGCGAGGTGCCCGACCCCTCGGCGCCGCCGCCCGGCTGCGCCTTTCACACCCGCTGCACGCTGGTGCATGACGCCTGCCGGATCAGCCGTCCGGCGCTGCGGCGCCAGCCTGACGGATCGGAGGTTGCATGTCACCTGCATTGACCCCCCGACTGGAGCGCGCCTTTGCTTTGGTGCAGACGGCGATCGACGCGGGCCGGATTCCCGGTGCCGTGCTGGGGCTGGTGACGGCCGACGGCGCGCGCGCGGTGCGGGCGGCGGGGCTGGCGCAACTGTTGCCCGAGGCGCGCCCGATGACCGAGGAGACCTGGTTCGACCTCGCCTCGCTGACCAAGGTGCTGTTCACCACGCCGCGCATACTGGAACTGGCGGCGGCGGGCGTGATCGACCTCGACGCGCCATTGACCCGCTTGCTGCCCGACTTGCGCCAATACCGCTCTGATTCCTGGGAGCGGCAGGTGACCTTTCGCCAGTGCCTCGGCCACCTGACTCCCTTTCCCGCCGTCGAGCCCATTTATACCTATGGCCGCGACCCGCAGCTTTTGCGCGCCTTTGTTCTGCAGCGCGAATGGCGCGCCGGACCGCCCGTGTATTCAGACATCAACTTCATCCTGCTGGGCCTCGCGTTGGAGCGTCTCCACCGCTGCACCCTGCGCGACCTTGACCCCGGCGAGGGTTTCGCGTGGTCCGCCCAGCCAGATCTCAGCGCCGCGACCGAGGACTGCACTTGGCGCGGTCGTGTGCTCTGTGGCGAGGTGCATGACGACAATTGCTCGGCCCTGCAGGGTGCCGGTCACGCGGGCCTTTTTGGCACCGCTGGCGCGATCCTGACCCGCGCCCACGCGCTGCTGAATGGCCCTTCCAACGTCCATCGCACCCCTCTATCCGCAACTCGCACCCATGGATGGGAGCGCGCGCATCCCGGCTGGTCAGGCGGCGAACTTGCCAGCGCTGCCACGATCGGCCACACCGGATTCACCGGCACCGGCCTCTGGGTGGATTTCACCCTCGGCCATGCCTGGACCTTGTTGACAAACCGCATCCACCCGACCCGCCATTTCGACAGCGGGATCGTCGCGCTAAGACGCGCGGTGGGCGATGCGATTGCAGCCTGAGGAGGGCGCCATGCAACCGTTCTGGGCCGTGGGGCTGATGACCGGCACCGTGCTGGACGGCAATATCGACGTGGCCTTGCTGCGCACCAATGGTGAGAAGGTCACTGATTTCGGCGCCTGGCGCCTCAGCCCCTATCCGCCGGGCCTGCTGGAATTGCTGGAGCGCGCTTTGGCCGCCGCGCGGCTTTGGAACTTCGATGGGCCCGAGCCCACGATCTTTGCCGAGGCTTCGGAGGCCCTGACCCGCGCGCAGGCCAACGCCGTGCGTGACTTGGCGGACAGCGCCGGTCCAGGGCTGGACCGCATCGGCATCGTCGGCTTTCACGGCCAGACGGTGTTGCATCGCGCACCGGAAAACGGCCGCCTTGGCGCGACGAGGCAACTGGGTGACGGCGCGCTGATGGCGAACCTGCTGGGCGTGCCGGTGGCCTGGGATTTCCGCAGCGCCGATGTGGCGGCGGGTGGGCAGGGCGCGCCCCTCAGCGCGATTTATCACAAGGCGCTGCTGGATATGGCAGGCGAGGGTGCGCGGACGGCGGTGCTCAATCTCGGCGGCGTTGCGAATGTCACGGCGCGGGTCGGCGACGGCGTGGTGGCTTTTGACACCGGCCCTGCCAACGCGCCGCTCAACGATTTTGTGCGTGCGGCGGGCCATGGCCCGATGGACCGCGACGGTGTGCTGGCGTTCTCGGGGAGCGTCGATGAAGGCCGCCTCGCCCATCTGCTGACCCACCCCTGGCTGTCCGAACCCTACCCCAAATCGCTCGACCGCTATTCCTTTACCGCTGCGATGGCCGACGGATTGCCGCTGGCCGATGGTGCCGCCACACTGACCGCCTTTACCGCCGGTGCTGTGGGCAAGGCGCTGGACCTGCTGCCCAACCGCCCCGAACGGCTGATCGTCTGCGGCGGCGGGCGGCGCAATCCGGCGATCATGTCGGCACTGGTCCAGCGCGCCGGCGTGCAGGCGCTGCCGGCCGAGGCCCTGAGTTGGCGCGGCGATGCGATCGAGGCCGAGTGTTTCGCCTTCCTCGCCGCGCGGGTGCAGAGGGGCTTGCCGATCAGCTTTCCCGCCACCACCGGCGCGCCGCAGCCGATGACTGGCGGGCGGCTGTCCTATCCGCGCCCGGCCACCGAATCCGCCTCGCTCCGCTTTGCCGCGATCGAGGATTGGTCGACCGGCGATCTGGTCGAGGCCGTGCTCGACGGGCAGGCTACCGCGATTTCCGCGGTGCGAGCGTCTGCTCGCCCGCTGACCCGCGCCATCGAGGCCGCTGCGGATCGGTTGAAAGATGGCGGGCGGCTGATCGTGCTGGGGGCGGGCACCTCGGGGCGAATCGCGGTGCAGGATCTGGTCGAACTGCGGCCGACGTTTTCCTGGCCCGAAGAGCGCTCGATCCCGCTGATCGCGGGCGGCGAGGGTGCGCTGATTTCCGCTCGCGAGGGCGCCGAGGACGCCGGGCCCGAGGCCATCGCCGCGCTGGATGCCGCTGGCACAGGCGCTGGTGATGTGGTGATCGGTGTTGCGGCAAGTGGCGGCACGCCATTCACCGTCGCCGGACTGCGTCATGCCCGCGACCGGGGCGCGCTGACCATCGCGCTTTACAACAGCCCGGGTGCGGCAATGGCGCTGGCGGCAGAGCACCCGATCCTCTTGGATACCGGTGCCGAGGTGATCGCCGGTTCCACCCGGATGAAGGCGGGCACCGCGCAAAAGGCGGCGCTGAATGCGCTGTCCACTGGCATCATGGTGCGGCTAGGCTATGTTCACCGTGGCAAGATGGTGCAGATGCGGCCCACCAACACCAAGCTGCGGCTGCGTGCCGAAGCGATGGTGTCGGACCTTGCCGGGGTCACCGCGGCGCGCGCCGCCGAAGCGCTGGACGCTGCCGGTGGCCGCATTCCGCTCGCCGTGGTGATGCTGGCGCGAGGTCTGGCGCGTGGACCGGCCGAGGAACTGCTGGCCCGGTACGGCGGCATTCTGGGCCGCGCCTTGCAGGCGGCGCCATGAGGATCGAGGTCACGGCAGCCCCCGATCCCGCCGAACTGGCCTGTCTGGGCGAGGGGTTGGCGGGTTACAACGACGCCGATGTTGGCCCCTCACAGCGGCTGCTGCTGGCGGTGTTTCTGCGCGATGCTGCGGGGCAGGTCGTTGGCGGAATATCCGGTTATACCGCCTGGGGGTGGCTTTACATCCAGTGGCTCTGGCTGGCTGAGGGGCAGCGCGGGCAGGGCGCTGCCGGGCGCCTGCTGGCCGAGGCCGAAGGCGAGGCCCGTGCGCGTGGCTGCCATGGGGCGTGGATCGACACCTTCAACCCGGTGGCGCTGCGCGCCTACCAACGGGCGGGGTATGCCCCCTTCGGCGCCCTGCCCGATTTCCCGAAGGGACGCAGCCGGACCTTTCTGATGAAAGCTCTGACATGACCCATATGGCGGACGAGATCGCGGAAATCCCGGCTGCAGCGGCGCGGTTTCTGCAGCGGAACGCCGCGACGCTGATCCGGATCGGCGCTGTCATGCGGGCAATGGACCCTGCGCTGGTGGTGACTGTGGCGCGCGGCTCGTCTGACCACGCTGCGACCTATCTGAAATATGCGGTCGAGTTGACGACGGGGGTGCCGGTGGCCTCGGTCGGGCCCTCGGTCACCTCGGTCTATGGCCGCAGCCTGCGGTTGGAGCACGCGGTCTGCGTCGCCATCTCGCAATCCGGCCGCAGCCCGGACATCGGCGCCATGCTGACCTCTGCGCGGGCGTCGGGCGCAGTCAGCATCGCCATCACCAATGACCCGGACTCGCCACTGGCACAGGTGGCCGACCATTGTCTGCCGCTTTTCGCTGGGGTCGAGGCCAGCGTCGCCGCCACCAAGACCTTTGCTGTTTCGGTGCTGGCCGTTCTGGCGCTCTTGGCCGAGTGGCAGGACGACGCCGCGCTGCGCAACGCTGTTCAGGCCGTGCCCGAGGCCTTTGCCCAAGCGCTGGCCCTTCAATGGTCGCCCCTCGCCGACCGGCTGGCTCGGGCGCAATCGGCCTTTATCCTCGGGCGCGGCCCGGGGTTTGCCATCGCGTGTGAGTTGGCGCTCAAGCTCAAGGAAACCTGCGCCCTGCACGCCGAGGCGCATTCGGCGGCCGAGGTGTTGCACGGCCCCGCCGCGCTGGCGCGTGATGCCTTTCCTGTTCTGGCTCTGGCGGTGCAGGACGCAGCACAGGCTCAGGTGCTGACCACTGCGCAGCGGTTGGCCGGGCAAGGGGCGGATGTGTTCGTCACCGGCGCCGAACTACCGGTTGTCGCGCCGCTGCATCCGCTGGTTGATCCGCTGCTGCTGGCGGTGACGTTCTACGCCTTGGCCGAGGGGCTGGCCCGGCGGCGCGGGCTGGACCCGGACGCGCCGCGCCATCTGCGAAAGGTGACCCAGACCATATGAGCCGGATGCTGTTTCAAGGCGCGAGTCTGTTCGATGGTTACTCCCTCTCGCCGGGCGTGTTGGCGGTCGAGGAAGGGATTATCGTCACGCCCCCCGCCGATTCGAAGGGCTGGCAGGTGGTGAACTTGCCCGGCGGGGTGCTGGCGCCGGGGTTTGTAGATCTGCAGGTCAATGGCGGTGGCGGCGCGATGGTGGATGGCCGCGCCACATTGGCCAGCCTGCGTGCGCTGTGCGACGTGCATGCCGCGCTGGGGGCGACCGCCATTCTGCCGACGCTGATTACCGACACGCAACAGGCAACTCGCGCCGTGCTGGCAGCCGGGATCGAGGCGACACGGGCAGGCGTGCCCGGATTTCTGGGCCTGCATCTGGAGGGGCCGCACCTGGATCCGCTTCGCAAGGGAGCGCATGATCCGGCGCTGATCCGCGCGATGGACGCTGACGACCTGAGCGCGCTCTGCGAGGCTGCCCGGCAGTTGCCGGTCTTGCTGGTGACGCTGGCCACTGCCTCGGCCAGCCCAGAGCAGATTGCCACGCTGACGGCGGCGGGAGTGCGTGTCAGCGTTGGCCATTCGGATTGCAGTTTCGCGCAGGCGATGGAGGCCCGTCGGGCTGGAGCGCGGTTGATCACTCATCTTTTCAACGCCATGAGCCCGTTGACAGGGCGCGAGCCGGGGCTGGTTGGCGCCGCGCTGGCGGCGGATTTCGACGTCGGGCTGATCGCCGACGGCATTCATGTCGCACCAGAGTCAATCAAGCTGGCGCTGGCGGCGAAATCCGCGGGGCGGGTGTTTCTGGTCAGCGACGCCATGGCGGTGGCAGGGACGGATTCAACCGCCTTTACGCTCGGTGGGCGACGGATAGGCCGCGCTGGGGGGCGGCTGACGCTGGCCGATGGCACGCTGGCCGGGGCCGACCTGACCTTGGCGCGGGCGGTTGGCGTGATGGCGGGGCCGGTCGGCCTGCCGCTGGCGCAAGCCCTTGCGATGGCGACCCGGCTTCCCGCCGAGGCGGTAGGCCAAGAAGCGCATCATGGCCACCTGCTCGCGGGGCGCGTGGCCAACCTCGTGCATCTGACGCCCGAGGGTGCGCTGTCGGCCGTCTGGCGTGCCGGGCAGCGGCTGGGCTGAAGGATCACCGTCGCAGCGTAACCACCTCTCCCGGCCGCAGGGTCACCGGTTGAACGCAGGCTTGGGGCGAGCCGCGCGGCAGGTTCAGCAAGGGTTCGTCGCGACAGATCATCTCCATCAGTCGCTCGCGTCCCTCGCCGATATAGTAATGCTCGACCGCCAGATCTGCGGTCAACCGGTGAAAGGCGATGATGTCGGGCAAGAACAGCTCGGCGGTCAGTGGCCGGTCGCAAACCCCGGCATCGACGCAGCCCTTGATCGCGCGAAAAAAGGTAGTCAGCCGCACAGCCAGGTCTTCCGAGCGGGGCGGGAACGCCTCGCGGATACGCCGCTCAACATCGCGCGACAGGTCTTCTGAGGCCAGTTCGGAGAGCAAACTCAGCACCGCCGTGTCAAACCCGCTCAGACTGTCGCAGCGGTCGGGAAGGGGTGGCTGGGCGGGCAGGTCGCCGGCGGCCACGGCCTCGCGGAACCGTTCGCACTGAACCTGCCGGACACCCAAGATGAACTCCGTATCCGCCATCCCCAGCAGGTCCCTGCCCGGGGCCGGGAACCGATCCTGATACTGGCTGTGAAACTCCAACGTCGCCCGGACCCGTTGAATCTGCGCTGTCTCGGTATAGACGAACAAGGCCCAGCCTGCGCCAAAGGCCGACAGCGAGAGGGCAATCCAGGGCAGTATCGCTGCGCCGTTGATCTCCTTGCGTACGCCGCGGTTCAGGATTGCACTGTGTTTGGGTTTCATCGGCGCTCCGGCGCAGTGGAAAAGATCCTCTCGAGCCCAGGCATGCCATCGAAAGCCCCGAGGCTGCCTGGGGTGCTGGGGCTAGGTTGGATGACGCAGCGGATGATCCGGCAATAATCGACGATCGAGTCCATCGACAGCCCCCACAACCCGGCGCGGTCGCCGTCGCTGGCGCTGGCAAAGTCGAAGTCGGGGGGCACCACCGAGGGCAACAGCAGGCTCCAGTCCTGTGGGCCGGGCGTGGTCAGGCAGGTCCGGCCCGCAGGACAGGCATTCAACGCGACGAGTCCGCCGCCGGGATAGGGGAACAACCTCTGCTCGGCGGCAACAGGCATCGGCAGGATCAAGGCGAGGGCCAGAACAAGGCGCATGGTATGTCCTTTCCGGGTCATTTGAAGACGTCGAGCAGCCGACGCAGCAGCTCTATGAACTCGGCGGCACGTTTCAGGGCGTCGGCGACCGCCTGGATGTTCGAAACAGTGGTCTTTGCGGAGTCAGCTATTCCCCGCAGCTCGAATACGGCGCCGGACAGGTCGCCTTTCAGCCGAATCGCGTCGGCGGTTCGCCGCAACGTCAGGTTTTGCCATGAAAGCCTGAGGCATTCCTGCCGCAAGCGGGCGGCTTCGGCCTTGTAACCGGCTTTCCGCTGGGCGACGGCCGCGCGTTGCAGAATATCCATCAACCTGGCCTGTTCGGAGCGAATATTTTCGAGCTCTGCCAGAGCGATTTCGCGTTCAGACATGACCTACTCTCCTGCTGCGTCGTAGAGGGCGCGCAATTGTTCCAGAAGGCTGACGATCCGGGGCAAGGTGCCCGGATGAGCAGCGGCGCGTTCGAGTTGCGCGTGGGCATGGGCAAAGGCCCTGAGGCGCGCGGCGGGTGAACGCTCGAGCGCGGCAACGAACGACGCCTGTGCGGTGCGAAGCTGATCGACGGCCCTTCGATGCGCGCGATGATCGCCGGCAATTCGTGCGGTTTCCACCGCCTCAATTGCGCGGATACGGGTCTCATCAGCCCGTTCCAGTGCCGGATCGAGTGAGGCCATATAGGCCGCAGCATCCGGAATTGCGGCCTGAATGACGGGATCGGCGCGCCGGATCGCCCGGCGCAACCCGGCAAGCCGGACTTGATCCAGCACAAAGCCCGTGGTTTCGACGATCAGCGAGCGGCGCGCGCGCATTTCAGTGGCCAGAGCCTCAAAGGCTTCAGGGCGCCCGGGGTCAGGCGTGCCAAAGGCATCAACCAATGCACTGGCCTGCTTTCGCGCGGCATCGACATCCGTTGCGGTGGCCAGCCGGGTCAAGGCCTCGAGATAAGTATCGAGTACCGATAGCAAGTCTTGCGTCGTGCGCGCGTTCACGCCGGACGGCGCGGGCAGTGTCGAAGCCAGGCGGCAGGCTTGGACGATGGCACCGATTGGCAAGGTCGCATAGGGGTCGCACCCTTGCAAAAGCTCGACCACCGGCTCGTCCTGACGGATCAACTCGTCCTCGGCGGCGCGGAATTCGGCGCTGGCGGTGCGGGTCAGAGCAGGGCCGGTGTCGCGCTGGATCGCGGTCAGCAAGGCGCGGCTGGCGGCAATATCCTGCGTGACATCGGGGGCGGCGCAAGCGGCCAGCAACGCCAGAAGTGGAAGGGGCGTCCTCATGCACGGTCCTCCACGATCACCTGATCTCCGGCGGCGGGTGGCACGAAATAGCCCAGCGTGAAGGTGACCACCACGATCACCGCTGCCTGAACCGGCGGAGGAACGAGGAGGCCGCCGATCGATTCAACCAGCCACAGGACGATGGTAGCGATAGCCGAGCCCAGCGAGGCGGCGACAACCTTGCGGGCGGGGACAGGGGTTGCCATGCGGGTCATGCGCATCCCTCCGAGCAAGTCAGGCACTTGCTGGCGCGGCAAGGCGGTGTGATCTGGGCGAGGCACCGCAGAGAGCGGGCGAGGGTCATTGTGGTCCTCCTTGTGCAAGCCGGCCTTCGTTAGGGCCGGTAACACAGGGAACCACTGTCAGAGTGAGCGGCGCGTGAATCGGGCGTAAACCCGCCTCGGCTGGAATCACGCCAGACAAAGGAGGGCCGCAGTCACCCGCGGCCCCCTTGGCGCCCAGTGCGACGGGTTAAGCCGCAGGGCCAGCGATCAGATATTCCCAGCACCAGCGCTCGACGTCGACAACCGGGATCAGGCCATAGCCGGGCGCCGGAGCGCGGGGCGTCCGGCAGTCCGTTGCGCTGTCGCGGGCAAAAGCCTCGGTGCCAAACGAGTTGCGAAATACGAACCAGCCGTCGAGCCTGTCGTCGCTGCGCGTCCGGTAGCCCACAAGGCAGACCGCATGCCCATCAACCGGACCAAGTGTGACGGCCAGATCCTTTGGCGGATAGGAAGCCCGGCCGAATCTCTGCGCTTCGACGGACGTGAAAATGTTCATGCCCGGCACCGTGAAGATCGGCAGCGCAGCGACCACCGGCTTGCCTTCTTCGAGCGCGGCGTAGAACAGCGAGGCGACGGTCTGATCCTCCAGCAGAGGCTGAACCCAGTTCAGTTCGCCCAGAGCATCATGCTTGATGTTGTGGGCATAGCCGCGCAACGGGGCGGTGGGTTTTTCGGGTCCGAGAACCGAGCCTGCCTTGACGTGGTTCACCGGCAAGAGCGGGTCGATGTCGAAGGCCTCGCCCGTCGATCGGAAGCCGAATTGCGTCAGCGCCATCAGGGCTTCCTCAAGATAGGATTCGCCACGCTCGATCAACATCGGCACTTTTTTCTGCGGGCGCGGGATCTTCAGCGCCTTCTTGCCTTGTTCGTGGATAGCGTAGTGCAGTGCCTCCTCGGAAAAGGCGCCTTTCATCTTGCCCGCCCGGTGCCGTAGCAATTCCTCGGCGGCGATCACCGCAAAGGCGTTGCAGGCGCCGCGATGGCCCTGATTACGCACCGGCAGGTCGTCGGGCGAGACTCCGTCCAGCAGATCGAGGTCGCGCACGGACCTCTGGACACTGACATTACCGTCTTCGCGGCTAACGGCGGCGGCGGCTGCCGCTGTCCACCCCCCCGGAATGGCCGCGCCGCCGTAAAGGCCTGCCCAACTCATGCCTTGCCCCCGGCCGCCGTGACGCTGCCCAACTCGCGTTTGCAGCGCCTGACTTCGTCGCTCCAGCCTTTCAGTGATACAGCGGCCAATGCCTGGGCGATCTGCATGCCCAGATCCTCGCCCGCCGCGGTATCGCTGGCGAAATGCACGCCGGCCAGTTCGCGGTTGGTGCCGATGCGATGCGCCAATTCGCGCAGATAGGGCACGCGGGGGTCGCTTTGGTTCAACACGGCGGCCAGCAACTCGGCCACGCAGGTTGCCTGCGTCGCGTGGTTCGAGGGATACGAGGGATGCGCCGGGGTCGGGATCATCGGCAGGATGCCAGGCCAGACCTGCGCCGGGCGCGGGCGCATCTGTTCCAGTTTGCGTTGCATGCCGATGATGCCCGCGACCTGCACCGCCATCGAGATCAGCCGATAGGTCGCCGGGTGCCGTTGCGGGGTTAGCGACAGCACGATGTGAAAGGCATGCACGAACGAGCCGGACTGCGCCTCGATCTCGGCGCCATACAGGCCGATCGCCGCAGGACGCCCATTGAGCGCGCGGGCGAGGTCGGTCGCGATGTCGGCCGCCGATTGGTTCTTTGGCCAGCTGGCAACCTTGAACTTGCCCAGCGGACTCAGCGCCTTCAACACATCGGGCAGCTTCGCCAGCGCCCAGAGGTCAGGGTGGATGTCGGCGGCTTCATAGGCCACGGGTGACAGCGGCTGAAAGCCATGGGGCGAGGCCAGCGGCAGTGTCGAGCCGGTCACCGCGCCAGCACCGGGGCCGGAAGGGGCGGCAGAATTGCCGTGGCTGTTGCCGTGTGAATTGCCATGCGAGTTGCCGTGGCTGTTGCCGTGGGTTGATCCGGGAATGGTCAAGCTATCCTCCTGTTGTTGCCGGTTTCACTCTGCCAACGGGGCGTGAGTCTGCCGTGAAGGCGACGTCAGTCAGTGCGCCAACCCTGCCGCCAGCAACCGCTCGCCAAACCGTGCGCGCGCGTCTGGGTCACGCAGACCGTGGCGGGGCAGGAAGGCGGCGACGGAAAAGTCAGGCTCTTGGCGCCGATGCGCTTCGACCAGCGGGGTGGCTTCGGCGTGACGGCCCGCCGCGACCAGCGAAGCGATGGTCATGCGCAGATTCGAGCCATAGTCGGGTGCGCGGGCAAAGCATGACAGGCCCTGCTCAGCCGCGGCGTCGTACTCTTCGGCGCAATAGAGCGCGATGCCGAGGAAGTGTTGGTTGCGAAACAGGAACGGGTCCAGAGGCGAGAGGTCGATCGCCCTTCGCGCATAGCCCACGGCACGCCCGGCATGGCCATTGAAGGCCAGCGTCGGCGTCGACCAGACAAGGGTTTCGGAATCATTGGGCCGCAGCGTCAGCGCAGTTTCGATCAGCTTCAGTGCGCCGTTCTGATCCTGCGCAAAACTGACGCGGCAATGCCCCCAAAGCGCCATTGCCCGCCCGTCGCCGGGTGACAAGGTGATTGCGCGGGTCAGATGACGCTGCACTGCCTCGCGCTCGTCGTCGGGGCGCTGACCCCAACCCTGCCAGAACCGAAGCAGATGCCATTCGCCCAGCAAGGCGTGGGCTGGGGCGAACAGCGGCGCCTGCGTGACGGCCTGACCGAGCAACTCGCCCGCCGTGTCGAACGAGGGGCGGTCCAGCCGAAAGATCAGATCCTTGGCGCGCAGCACCAGATGATAGGGCTCCTGTGCTTCAGTTGGGACATCTGCGGCAAGGCGCAATTCGGCAATATCGACGCTGGGCATGACAACGCTGGCGATGGTCTCGGCCAGACTGGCGCGGATGTCGAACAGGGCCGGGGCGGCGACACGATAGGTTCCCGCCCAAACCACATGAGCGTTGGCGGTCTCGACTAGCTGCACCGAAACCGCCGCCTGACCGTCGTGTTGCAGCACGCTGCCCGACACGACGTATTTCGCCTGCAACTCGGCCCGCAACCGCGAAAGATCCGGCGCTTGTCCCAGATAACGCCGCATCGTGTTCGAGGATATCACCGCCGGGGCGCGATAGCCCGCCAGCTGACACGTGATCTGGTCCAGAAGCCCCAGCGCGACATAGGCGGGCACCGGCTCGGCGCCGAGAAACTCGAAGGGCAGCACGGCGACGGTCACCAAGGGCGCCTCGGCCCGCACCGGGCTCGCGACGGGGTGGCCCTCGGCCAGTTTGATCTGCACTGCCAGATCCTGCGTTGCAGGCGAGGGTTCGGCATCCATTCCGGTTTGCAGCCGGTCATAGAACTCGCCGTAAAGCCGCAGCGCGGCAGCCGAATTCCCGGCCTCGATCAACGCGCGCATCAGACCGCGCAGCGCCCCTTCGTCCAGATCATCGAGCGCCATCGCCGCCCGCGCCGCACGAAGTCGGGTTTGCAAGGACCGGGCGGGATCATCATACAGCCGCGCAAGCCGCTGCGCGGCTTGGCTGACGGCCTGTTGCAGGGCTCGGGCGGCAAATCCGTCAAATCCCTCGCCGATGTCGCGCAGATCGGCCAGCAGCCGGGGCAGGGCGGCAACCTGCTCGACATCGGCCTCTTGCGGCAAACCGGCATCGATGCTGGCCATCATCACCCGCAGATCGGTGTCGATGGCGCCCGGCATCAGCGCGACGGCCTCTGCCGAGGCCGAAAGCAGCGGCGCCTTCAGGGGATCGAGGGTCGCCCGCAGCCCGGCGATCACTTGCCGAAGCGACGCGCGTGCCTTGTCCTCGTCGCGCTCGCCCCACAAAAGCGTGGCGAGACCGGCCCGGGCTTGCGTTTGACCGGGCGACAGCACCAGACAGGCCAGCAACGCCCGCGCCTTGCGGCTGGCGATCTCGACAGGACCGCCCGGACCGTCCAACCGCCAGGACGAGATCAGGGTCATTCGGAACGGGGGCTGCACGGGCACCGGAACTTCCGTAACGAGACAAGGTCAGGGGTAATCCTAACCCCGCGTCACCCCTGTCCGGCAAGACATTATTCGCAATCCAGTGTTGGTGCGTGGTGGTCAGGTGCAATCAGCTGCGTGGTAGCACCGTCACTCGAACCCGCCAGGCGCCACAAACCGGCCAAAGACCGTAGTACAGGCCTCGTCTATGGCGAAGAGGGTGTTCTCGCCAAGGGCGGGGCCGATCAACTGAACGCCGGTGGGCAATCCCGCCACGCCCCCCGGTATCGGCCGCACCAGCGATGGCAGATGTGCGAAGGTGGCGATACCGGGCCAGAGCAGGTTCTTCATGTAGGGCTGCGCGACACCACCCACCTCCAGCACCCGCGCCATCTGCGGCACCGGGCCGAAACCGTCGCTGACCTGATGGGGGAATGCCTGCCCCATCGACACCGGCGCGAGCAGGGCATCGAAGCCGGTGAACCACTGGTCCCAGGCCGCGATGACCTGCGCCTGCGCCTCGATCAGATGCGCAACCTCGGCCATGCTCGCACGCACTGACCCGGCGATGGTCTGCACGATTGCATCATCGGGTCGGGCCGCGGCCATGGCGGCATAACCGGCCAGTTCCTGTGGTGGGCTTTCGGCGCCGATCACGGCGAACAGCAGGCGCAGATACAGCTCATCCGCCCCGACCATCGGCGCTGGCATGGTGTCCAGATGCGTGACCACGGCCCCCTCGGCGGCCAGCGCGTGGGCATAGGCCTCGATCGCGGCGGCATAGGCCGGATCGACGGGATAGCCCCCGGTCCAGACCGCGATCCGCGCGCCTTTCAGGCCCTGCACGCGGGCGGGCGGCAGGTCCAGCGCCCAGCCCGGCAGCCCGCCCGCCAGCAGCCCGAAGGCCAGCCGCAGGTCCGCCGTGCTGCGGGCCAGCGGCCCGCCCACCGACAGCGGTGCCGACGACAACGCCCCCGGCCCCGGGGGCACATGGCCCCGGCACGAGATCAGGCCATAGCTGGGCTTCAACCCCCAGACCCCGCAGTAATGCGCTGGAATGCGGATCGAACCGCCGATATCGCTGCCCAGTTCCAGCGCCGTGAACCCCGCCGCCAGCGCCGCCGCTGCCCCGCCGGACGACCCCCCGGCACTGCGCCCCGCATCCCAGGGGTTGCGCGTCAGGCCATAGAGGGGGTTGACGCTTTGATGGTCGGCGGCGGCCAGCGGCACGTTGGTCTTGCCCCAGATCACCGCCCCCGCCGCCTTCAGCCGCGCCACAGCATCGGCGTCGCGGGTCGGGTGGTTGCCAGCCAGATCGGGGATTCCGGCGGTGGTGGTGAAGCCCACCAGGTCCCATGTCTCCTTTATCGTCATCGGCAGGCCATGCAGCGCGCCGACAGGCGAGGCCGCATCAGCCGCCCGCGCCGCCGCCCGCGCCCGCTCGGGGCCTGTCGCGATCACGGCATTCACCGCACCGTCCAGCCGCGCCTGCCGCGCCATCATGTGATCGAGCAGTTCCACCGCGCCGATCCGGCGCGCGCGTAATTCTGCCAAAGCCTCGGTCGCGGTCCAGTGGTGGGGGTCGCGCATCGCCGTCATCCTTTCCTGAAAATTCTCGCCAGTGTCGGCCACAGCCCCCTCGGGCTGATTAGCAACACCGCCACCGACAGTAGGCCCATCACGATCCAGTATTGATCGCCGGAAAAGCCCGCCGCCGTCATGCCCTCGCGCAATCCGATCAGGATCGCGCAGCCCAGAACCGGCCCCATCAGCGTGCCGGTCCCGCCCATCACGGTGACGACCATCATCGCAACGATCCAATTGAGCTGGAACGCATCGTTGGGCGTCACATAGAGCGTGGTCATGTAGTAAAGCGCCCCGGCACCGGCACAGCCGCCAGCGGTGACGCAGAACAGGATCAGGTGCAGCTGCTGCACATTCACCCCCGCCGCGCGCGCCGCGCCCTCGTTGTCACGCAAGGCCAGCGTCGCCAGCCCGGCGCGGGTGCGCAGAAACACCCGCAGCGCCACCATCAGGCCGACCGCCGCCACCAGCGCGATCACGAAGACGATCTGCTCCGGGTAACCCTGAATCGACTGCCCCCCGGGCCTGAGCACCAGCCCCGCCGTGCCGCGCACGAAAGGCATCTTGTAGGCGATCTGCTGCACGATCTCGGCCACCACCCACATGCCGACGGCGAAATACGCGGCCTTGAGGTGGAACATCACCATCCCCAGCGGAATCGCCGCCAGCGCCACGGCAAAGGGCACACCCGCCAGCACCAGCCACAGGGGCAGCGTGGTGGCATTGGCGGTCAGAAACAGCGCATAGGCGCCGATCCCCACAAACACCTGATGCCCCAGCGAAACCTGCCCACCGTAGCCCGCCAGCAGGTTCCACATCTGCGCCATGATAAACAGCGTCAGCACCTCGCAGGCCAGGAACAGCAGCCCGGCATCCAGCATCCGGGCGCCCAGAATGCCGAGCCCCAGCGCCAGGGCCACGGCTACAACCTCAAACGGGCGGATCATGTCAGCCTCCCCGTCAGGGCGCGGAACACCAGCGCCAGAAAGAAGGTCAGATGCACATAGAGCATCCCGGCATTCGCATCGAAACGCTGCGCGATGACCTGCACGAGGCCCAGAAACAGCCCTGCCACCAGCACGCCGCGAATGCGACCGATGCCGCCCAGCACCACTACTTCGAAGGCAATCAGCAGGTGCGCCACGCCCGAGAACGGCGAGACACTCGCCCGCATCGCCAGAAGCACCCCTGCCAGCGCGGCCAGTCCCGCCGACAGCGCCGCCACCAGCGCATGCACGCGCGCCACGCGCACGCCCATCATCGCGGCGATGTCGGGCCGGTCCGACACCGCCCGCACCTCGCGGCCGAAGCGGGTGCGAAAGATCAGCGCGGCCAGCGCGGCAAAGGCGGCGGCGGCGATGCCCAGCGTCACCAGCGGCAGCAGACCAAAGGACAGCCCGCCGAATTCAACCCGCGCCTGCGCGAGGCCACCCACGTCAAGGCCGCGCAGATTGGCGCCCAGCGTCTCCAGCAGCCCGTTGCGGATCATCACCGCCAGCCCGAAGGTGACCAGCATCGCCACCATCGGATCGCGGAAGGCCATCGCACGCTCCACAAAGGCCGCCTGCATCAGCGCGCCCAACAGCGCCGCCCAGGCAAAGGCTCCGGCCAGCACCAGCGGCAGGGGCAGCGCCGCCTGCGCCGCCACCAGCCCCACGGCCATGAAGGCGCCCAGCGTGATGAATTCGCCATGCGCCAGATTCACTACCCGCAGGATGCCGAAATTCAGCGCCAGTCCGGCGCCGATGAGGCCATAAAGCGCGCCCAGCGTCAGGCCCTGAAACAAGACCTCGATCATGCCGACACCCCGAAGTAGGCCGCGCGCAGGCTGTGCGCTGTGACCCCTTGCGCGGGCCCCTGATGCGAGATGCGACCCTTCAGCAGGCAGGTCACCTGCGTGGCATCCTTGCAGGCGCGGGCGATGTCCTGATCGACCAGCAGCACGGCGAGGCCCTGTGCACGCACCTGTGCCAACGCCGCGTAAACCTCGTTCACCACCTTGGGCGCCAGCCCCAGGGCGATTTCATCGCACAGCAGCACGGCGGGGTTGGTGGCCAGCGCCCGTGCGATCGCCACCATCTGCTGTTGTCCTCCCGACAGGTCGGCAGGCCGTGCGTGGCGTTTTTCCGAAAGGATTGGGAACAGGGCGAACAGCGCCTGCAACGACCACGGTCCCGGCCGCCCGCGCTGGCCGATGAGGATGTTTTCCTCGACACTCAGGCTGTCGAACAACAGCCGCCCCTCGGGCACCAGCGCCACCCCGCGCGCGGCGGCGTGGCGGGGGTCATAGGCGCGCCCGTCCAGCGTGATCGCCCCGCGCCAGTCCAGCACCAGCCCGGACAACAGGCGCAGCAACGTGGATTTTCCGGCACCGTTGGCCCCGACCAAGGCGTGACTCTGCCCGGCCTCAACCTTCAGCGACACGCCGTCCAGCGCCCGCGCCTGCCCATAGAACGCCCCGATCCCCTCAAGCCGCAGCATCGGCGGGCACCCCCATATAGACCGCCTGCAACCCCGGATCGGACCAGACCTGCGCGAAGGGGCCGTCCAGCGTCTTGGCGCCGCGGTCCATCACGATCAGCCGCTCGCAGGCGGCCTTCAGGGCCATAGGGATGTGCTCCACCCACAGGATCGCCCGGCCTTCGCGGAGGCCCTGCACCAGGGCCACCATGGTTTCCACCTCAGGCTCGGTCAGGCCGGCGGCGATTTCATCCAGCAGCAGCACCCGCGGACGCGCCGCTAGCGCCTTGGCCAGTTCCAGACGCTTGCGGTCCAGCAGGCCAAGGGCGCCGGCGGTGGCCTGCGCCTTGTCGGCAAGGCCGCAGAGGGCCAGAACCTCGTCCACCCAGTCGCGCGCCGCCCGGTCGGACAAGCCGGCGCCGAAAAGCGCCGACAACCGCACCGAATCCAGCACGCTCAATCTGGCGAAGGTCTGCGGGATCTGGGCGGCGCGGGCGATACCCGCGCGCACCCGTTCGTGTACCGCCAGACGGGCTATGTCGCGCCCGTCCAGCGTCACCCGCCCGGCATTTGGCCGCTGATCGCCCACCATCAGCGCCAGCAGGGTGCTTTTCCCGGCGCCGTTGGGGCCGATGACGCCGACGCACTCGCCGGCATCCAGCACCAGATCGACCGCATCGACCGCCGTCAGCGCGCCAAAGCGCCGCGTCACCCCGCTGAGCGCCAGAAGGCTCATGCGCCGCCCATGGCGATCATCTCGGCCTCGACCGGGATTTCGGGGGCCGAGGCGTTGTTGACGACCTTCAACTCATAGGGATACCGCCCGCCCAGCCGCCGCCACTGGCCGCCCACCATCGGCAGCATCGCCACGCTGCGCACTGGCGAGGTGGCCCAGTTCACGCGGCCCACGATGGTCTGCATGTCCATCGCGGCAATCGCGTCGCGGATAGAGTCGTTGTTGGTCGGATCGCCGGCATTGGCGACCGCGGCCAGACCGACCTCCCACAGCGCATGGCCAAAGCCCAAAGGCTGGGTCCATTGCGCGTTGGTTTCGGCCTCCCACTGCGCGGCCAGTTCGGCGGCGCTCTGGCCGGTCAGCGATGAGGAATAGGGAAACGCGGGCGACCACCAGACCTCGGTGGCGACGCCATCCGCGCTGTCACCAAGGGCGGCCACGCCGCCCGGGAACAAGAACGCCGCCGCCACGATCACCGCTTTTGGCGAGACCCCGGCCTGCCGAAGCTGGTTCCAGAACGGGATGAAATGATCGGGATACATGAAGCCCGACAAGATATCCGGGCGTTCCGCCGCAAAGCGCGACACAAAGCTGGAGAAATCGTTGGTCATCATCTGGAACGGGCCGGCGGCCAGTTCGGCAAAGCCACTTTGCCGCAGGACGGCGGGCAGGCCCAGATCGGGGTGCATCAGCCCCTGTCCGGCGGGATTGTCCAGAAACAGCGTGCCGACGCTGCGGTTGGTCGGCACCATGTCCATCATCTGCACGAAATTGGCCAGCGCCGAATCCGCCCCGCCGAAGACGTGGAAGGTATAGGGAAAGCCCTGCGCCGGATTGCCGCCACGCGGGAACATCCAGGCCTGCCACGGCACCATCGTGGAAATCACCGGCACGCCGCGTGTATCGGCCAACTCGCCGATCGCCGCCGCGCCGTCGCCGTCTTGCGCCAGCACCAGATTGCAGCGCTCGCGCAGCACCAGGTCCTGCGCGATGCTGGCCGAGCGGTTCGGGTCCGACTGGTTGTCGCGGATCACCAGTTCCACCGGGATGCGCCCGCCGTTGACGCTGGGCAGCCCCTCGGCCAGCCTCGCCTGCATCTGTGCAAGGGTCCAGCTTTCCGTCTCGCCGAAGATACCGCGAATGCCGGACAGCGAGCCGACATAGCCGATCTTCACGCCCCGCGACTGCGCGCGCAGCAGGCTGGGCGTAAAGAGTCCGGCCGCCGTCGCTGCCAGACCCTGTGCCATCACGCCTCGCCGGGTCAGGCCCGGCGGGCTGGTGTGTTCCGTCATGGGAGCCCTCCCCTTTTTCATCCCAGGCCTCTTGGTGGAGCGGAAAGCGACCACTGGCCACATGCAGGCTTGCATTGCGTCGTGATTCGGTCAAGAGGACATGTGACCATTGGTCGCTTATCGCATTTCGGTCCCTGCCCTTGAACCGGACCGGAGTTTTGGGCATGACGGGCACAACACATGGGAAAGGCCGCGCATGAGTGTGACCGCTTTGGCCGATGACAGCGCCAGTCCTCGCAAGACCGGCTATCACCACCACAACCTGCGCAACGCCGCGCTGGCCGTGACCATCGATCTGATCGAGGCCCGCAACGGCCCGCATTTTTCGCTGCGCGAGGTGGCGGCCGCGCTGGGGGTGCGGCATTCGTCGGTCTACCGCCACTTTGCCGACAAGGGCGCGCTGCTGGACGCGCTGACGGCAGAAGGCTTCAATGCCCTCCGCGCCCTGCAGATCGAGGAATCCGCCCGTCATCCGCCGGATTCCCACAGCCAACTCGGTGCGCTGTGCATCGCCTATGTGCGTTTCGCGCGCGAGAAATCGGGGTTCTTCCGCCTGCTGTTCGACAATCGCCCCGAAGGCGAGGGCGAGGGCGAGGCCACCGGCCGCACGCAATTCAACGCCGAGGCCTATGACGTTCTGGTCGCTCTGATCCGGCGCGGACAGGACGAGGGCGTGCTGATCCCCGGCGATCCGGCCCGGATTGCGGGCTATCTGGTGCTCGGCGCGCATGGTCTGGCGCATTACCTGTCGCAGCCCGCCGCCCCCGGCCGCAGCGGTCCTGCGGGTCCGATCCCGCTGATGCCGCCTGAGGTGCTGGCGGATTTTGCGCTGATCCCGCTGCTGCGCCAGCCGCCAACTGCAGACGAGGTCGCCGCGCGCTTCTTTGGTGCGGGCTGACGATCCATTGACGTTGTCGCTAGACGTCATTTCAAGGATCAATTCGACTGATGCTTCGGCAATCTCTACGCTGCCGCCACGACAGCAGCGGAAGGAGCGGCCATGGCGCAGCGCATTATCGATCTTGCGGTCAGTCTGACGGCGGGCATCCGCTCGGACCCGCCCGGTTTGGGGCCCGAGATTGACTATATGGGTCACGCACAAGGTGCCCGCGAGTTTCAGGCGATGTTCGGCGTGCCCGAAGGCGCGTTGCGCGACGACGCCGGGGCAGCGGCGGAAAAATGCCGCATCACCACGCACAACGGCACGCATATGGATGCGCCTTGGCATTACCACCCGACGATGGACGGCGGCAAAACGTCGCTGACCATCGACCAGATCCCGCTGGAGTGGTGCTTTGGCCCTGGTGTAAAGCTGGACTTCCGCCATTTGCCGAACGGCCATACCGTGACGGCGGCCGAGGTGCAGGCAGAAATGGACCGCATTGGGCACACCTTGCAACCGGGCGACATTGTGCTGGTGAATACCGCTGCCGGGACGCGGTATGGTCAGGACGATTATGTCGCCACCGGCTGCGGCATGGGGCGCGAGGCGACGCTGTTCCTGACGGGGCAGGGGGTTCGGATTTGCGGCACTGACGCCTGGAGTTGGGATCCACCGCTGGCGATGCAGGCTGCGCGGGCGCGGCAGACCGGCGATTGGTCGGTGTTCTGGGAGGGGCACAAGGCCGGGGCCGACACGATCTATTGCCACATGGAAAAGCTGGGCAACCTGCACCTACTGCCTGCCACCGGGTTTCAGGTGATCGCGCTGCCAGTCAAGATCGAGCGCGCTTCGGCAGGTTGGTGTCGCCCTGTCGCACTGCTCGACTGAGAGGCAAGCGATGACGCAGACAAGAGACAAGGCCCCCGCCGACTGGCTGGCGCGGGCGACGGGACTGGTGGCGCTGGTCGCCGTGGGCGGCATCCTGACGGGTGCCCTTGTTGTGGTTGCCGATGTGCTGGCCAGCTGGCTGTTGGGTTTCGGCGTGGTCGCGCTGAACGAGATCATGTCGAATGTCTTTGCCGTGGCGATTGCGCTGACGCTGCCTGCTGGTGCGGCGCGGCGGGTGAACCTGCGGGTTGACCTTCTGGGTGCGCAGACCGGCCAACGCATGACCGCGTGGTTGACGCTGGCGGGCTCGCTGCTGCTAGCGGCGTTCTTTGCGCTGCTGGCGTGGCGGCTGGGCCTGCTGGGGCAGCGCTTTGCCACGCAGGGCAGGGCGACGGCGATCTGGAACTGGCCGCTGGCGCCGACCTATTTCGCCATGGCGGCGGCGATGGGCCTCAGCGCGCTGGTGCAACTGGTGAACGCGGCTGTCGACCTGAGGCTGGCGCTGAACGCCCGGCGCGGTGCGGGGACGCGGCCCGTGGTGATCCTGCTGGCGGTGCTGCTGGTGGGTGCCGTGGCGGGGTTGCTGGTCTGGGGGTTCGTCGATTTCCGCGGGCTGGCGTCGATGGCGGCGGCGCATCCGGGCAAGGCGGTGCTGGCCGGGTTTGCGCTGATGTGGTTGGGCGTGCTGCTGCAACTGCCGTTGGCGACGGTAACGGCGGCGATTGGCTTGACCGGCACCATGCTGGCACTGGGGGCGGGGACGGCAGGCAATGTCTTTGCCTCGGACGCTGCCGATTTCATGCGCGATTCTCAGGTGGCGACGCTGCCTCTGTTTCTGCTGATGGGCGCCTTTGCGGTGGCGGCGGGCGTGTCGGACGATCTGTTCCGCGTGGCGAATGCGCTCTTGGGCGGGGTCCGCGGGGGCCTTGCCTATGCCACGGTAGCGGGCTGCGCGGGGTTCGGCGCGGTCAGCGGCAATTCGGTGGCAACCTCGGCAACCTTCGGCCCGCTGGCTTTGCCCGAGATGGCGCGGCGCGGCTATTCCCCGGCGCTGTCCACGGCGACCGTGGCGGCGGGCGGAACTTTGGGTGCGCTGGTGCCACCGTCGGGTGTGCTGATCCTGTTCGCGCTGTTGACCGAAGAATCCATCGCGGCGCTGTTCGTCGCCGCCATGCTCCCCGCGTTGTTGGCGCTGTTCCTCTATTTTGCGGCGATCTGGATCAGCCTGCGGCTGAACCCGTCGCTGGTGCCCGCAGCCGAGCCTGCGTCCTATCACGACCTGCTGCCTGCACTGCGCTCGTCCTTGCCGGTGCTGGCGCTGTTCGTGGTGGTGATCGGCGGACTTTACGGCGGGCTGTTCACCGCCACCGAATCCGCCGCCGTGGGCGCTGCGGGGTCCTTCCTGCTGGCACTGGGGCGCGGGCGGCTGAATCGGCAGTCGATCCTGCGGGTGTTCTCGGAAACCACGGCCTCGATTGCAATGATCTATGGCCTGATCATCGGCGGGCTGCATTTTGCCTTTTTCGTCAATCTGGGCGGTGCGCCGGACCTGGTCACCGCATGGATAGGCACCATCGACGCGCGGCCCATCGTGATCCTGTCGGTGATTATCATCATCTATCTGCTGCTTGGGTCGGTCATGGACAGTTTCGCGGTGATGATCATCACGGTTCCGGTGATTACGCCGCTGGTTCTGGGGCTGGGCTATGACATCCTGTTCTGGGGTGTGCTGATGCTGGTGGTGGTCGAAACCGGCATGATCACGCCGCCGTTCGGGATGAACCTGTTCGTGCTCAAGGCGATCCAGCCGAATGTGCGGCTGGGCACGGTGATGCGCGGGGTGGTGCCCTTTATCCTCGCCGATCTGGTCAAGATCGTGCTGCTGATCGCCTTCCCGGCGCTGTCCTTGTGGCTGCCGTCGACCATGCAATGAAAAACAGCCCCCGGAGGGTTTCCGGGGGCGGTTCCTTGCTGCGCAGTCCGGGTTATTGCCCCGAGGCCTGTTCCAGCGCGACGCGGTAGGCGGCCAGCAGGTCCGCACCACCCGGCGTGCGCTGGATAAACGCCGCCTCGATCGGGCCGCCGACGCGGGCGACCAGTTCAGCGATCTGCTCATCCGACAACGTGTGGAACCGCCGCTCGCCCTGGCTGCGCACAAAGCCTTGTGCGTCGGCTTCCCAAGCGTCGATCTGCGCCCCCAGCGCGCGCGACGTGTCGCAGCCGGAGTGCCGCGCCAGAACCTCGCGCGCGGCTTCGGGCAGGGCGTCGTAACGGTCGCGCATCATGAACACCATTCCCAGCGCGCCGCCCAAGGGCGCGATCAGGTGGTCGGTGGTCACTTCATGCAGGCGGAAGCCGGGGAAGGCGGTGAAGTTCATCACCAGACCATCGGCGTTGCCGCGCTGCAGGGCCTCATACATTTCCGGCACGTTGATCGACAGCGGCGTGCCGCCATAGGCCTGCACTAAACCCGAAACCACCGGGCTGCCGGTCATCACGCGCCGCCCGGCCATGTCCTCCATCGAGGTGGCGGGCGATCCGTTGAAATGCAGCCCGGCCTGCGGGAACTGCACGAAGGCCAGTGGAACGATGCTGTCCATGTCGGGCGAGAACAGGCCCTGACCATGGATCATGCAGGCCGCGACCGAGCCCTGTTCAGCGCTGTCCAGCATGAAGGGCAGCGTGGTGACCAGCGAGCGCGAGAAACGGCCGGGGTCAAAGGCGGTGATGCCCCAGACGATCTGCACCACATCATCCTGCAGCCGGTCAAAGAAGTTTGCGTGGTTGACCAGCATGGGTCCGTTGCGCATCTCGATGCGCAGAACATCCGGCGCTTCGGCGTTGATCGCCTCGGCCCACGGCGTCAGGATACGGGTGACCAGCGGGTGCTGCTCGGGGTTCGAGGTGCCAAAGGCGAGAACGTCTTGCGCGCCTGCCGGGATGGCGGACACTAGGGCGGCGCTGGAGAGCAGCGCGGCAAGGGTGCGTTGGAACATGGGTCTCCTCCCGGGGACGTGAAAAAGGCCGGTCGCAAACAGGTTGCCAGGCCCCGTCAAAACGCTAACCGAGAGTGTCGATTTTGAAAATTTGATTGGTTCAATGGCAGACATTCACAGTGTGAATGCCTTGATTACTCCAGCGCCGCCTCATGCAACTGCGTGCGCAGCCAGATCAGCGCAGGGTCGGTGTCGCGCATTGTGTGCCATTGCACCACTTGTTCCAAGGGCGGCAACGATAGCGGCGGTGCGACGATGGCCAGACCACCAACTGCTGCCATCCGCTTTGCCAGACGGCCCTGCACCAGCGCGATGCGATCAGTGCCGCGCACCAGATCGGCCATCGAGACAAAGGAAAAGGTGGTAACCGCGACCGTGACACTGACCCCGGCCTCGCGCAAGAGTCGGGTGGCAATGCTTTCCCCCGCTACCGGCGGCTCCATGGCCACATGGCCCAGCGTGCAAAACCTTTCGAGCGTCAGGTCCTGCGCTGCGGGGTTGGCGGCATCCATTACGCAGACCAGCGGATCGCGCAGCAGCGTTTCGGCGGGGTGATCGGTCGACGCATAGGGGCGCGGCGAGATCAGCAGATCGGTGTCGCCCTGTTCAAGCTGATGACCCGGATAACTGCGCTGCGGCTTGATTGTCAGCCGGATGCCGGGCGCACGGCTGGCAATGGTCCGCACAAAGGGCGGCACGATGGTCGCCAGGCTGTAGTCAGACACCATCAGCGCAATCGAGCGATTGCTCGAGGCCGGATCGAAATCGGGCGGGGTGGCGACAGCGGCCTCGATGCGCACAAGGATCTCTCGGACCGGACGTGCCAGCCCCTCGGCGCGTTGGGTCAGCACCATCTTGCGGCCAACCTGCACCAGCAGAGGGTCGTCGAAATACTGCCGTAACCGGCTCAGCGCGTTCGACATCGCCGATTGCGTGATCGACATTTCGTCGGCAGCACGGCTGACACTTTGGAGGCGCAACAACTTGTCCAGCGCCGACAACAGGTTGAGGTCAAGATTCTGAAACCGCATGCTTGTCCCGATCGTTTACACTGTAAATACCTTACATTGATACTCGCAATTTTATCAATGCCCTGATCCCCATTAAGGTCGCGTCAACACAAGCAAGGGAGGGGCCTGCGTGTTTCGGTATTTCCCTACAAATTATGTCTGGGACCTGTCGGTCAACCTGTCGATCGAGATGGGCGCGCGCATGGGCGAGATCGCCGAGATGTGCGCCCCGCTTGCCGAGGCCGCCAAAGCCCCCGACGCAGCGGGCACGCAGGCCTTCCGTGAGACCTGGGTCCGCATGGCTGACCAGTTGATCGAATTAGCCGACGAGGACCTGCAGCGTGGCCGCGCACTGTCGGCCAGCTCCAAGCAAATGCGCGCAGCGAATTACCTGATAACTGCCGAGCGGCTTCAGGCGCATGGGTCCGAGGGGCGGGTGGCGTTGTATCGGCGGCATCTGGCGACCTTCTATCAGGCGCTGGCAATGGGGGGCTCAGGGGCTTACCGGGTCAGCATTCCCTATGCCGGCACGCATCTGGCGGGCATTTTCCTTCCTGCGCGCGGCGTGACTGGCCCGCAGCCGGTTCTGGTGCAGGTCAACGGGTTCGACAGTACCAAAGAAATGCGCTTCATGGCGCAGCTTCCGGGTATGCTGGCGGCGCGCGGTATTGCCTCGCTGGTGCTGGACCAGCCCGGCACGGGCGAGGCCTTGCGACTGCAAGGGCTGACCGCACGACATGACAGCGAACACTGGGCGACGCCCGTTTACGACTGGTTGGCCGCGCGGCCCGATGTGGACCCCGCGCGCATCGGGATCGAGGGGGTCAGCCTTGGTGGCTATTACGCCCCGCGCGCCGTGGCCTTCGAGCCGCGCTTTGCCTGTGGCGTCAGTTGGGGCGCCAACCACGACTGGCGCGACGTGCAGAAACGCCGGTTGGAGCGCGAGGGCAATCTGCCGGTGCCGCATTACTGGGCGCATGCCTGCTGGGTGTTTGGCGCCACAGACATCGACGATTTCATGCAAAAGGCGTCGCACATGCATCTGGACGGCGTGCTGGACCGCATCCGCGTGCCGTATCTGGTCACGCACGGCAAGCACGACAGCCAGATCCCGCTGAAATGGGCGCATCGCACCTATGAGCAACTGGTGAACAGCCCCCGCCGCGAGCTGGTGATCTTTGATGAACGCACCGGCGGCGTCCAGCATTCCAGTGTCGACAACTCGGGCCCCGCCCTTGATTGCATTTCCGATTTCGTCGCCGAATGCCTCGGCGGCCGCATAGCCTGACAGGAGACGCCATGAACATCATCGGCCCCGATCTGCTGGTTTTTGGCGTGGATGACGTGCCCGCCTGCCATGAGTTCCTGACCGCCTATGGCCTGACCGCGCGCGAGTATTCGCCCGAAACCGGCGGGTTCTATGACTCGCTTGATGGCACCGGGCTGGAGATCCGGCGGCGCAACGATCCCTCGCTGCCGCCCGCGCTGAAGACCGGCTCGATGCTGCGCCTCACCGTGCTAGGCGTGACCGATCAGGCGGCACTCGAGGCCGTCGCGGCGGAACTGCGCAAGGACCGGCAGGTGCTGCATCTGGCCGACGGGACGATGCGCTGCCAGGACGATCAGGGGTTCGAACTGGCCTTCCAGATCACCATCCGCAAACCCCTGACGATCGCAGGCGAAAAGGTCAACGCGCCCTATCACCCCGCCCGCCCGGTCAACGCGCTGGGGGTGACGCAGGATATGCCCGCCGCCCCACGCACCCTATCGCATCTGGTGCTGTTCGTGCCCGATATCGACGCCGCGGTGTATTTCTACTGCGGTCGGCTGGGGTTCCGCATCACCGACACGCTGACCGGCGCCGGGCCCTTCCTGCGCCCGCAGGCCAACCCGGACCACCACA
>Ga0209573_1000692_pt1 | contig 64615 bp, 60 predicted proteins | sample TNRBio252014_DNA_FD_185870 | JGI IMG/M metagenome (GOLD analysis project Ga0209573, IMG submission 185870) | Wastewater treatment Type I Accumulibacter community from EBPR Bioreactor in Madison, WI, USA - TNR Reactor_6/25/2014_ DNA (SPAdes)... | ecosystem: Engineered > Bioreactor > EBPR >...
TTCAAAAAACAGGAAGTGCCGGAGTTTTTATGCAGATGAATGTAAATGGCGTATCAACAGGAGTATTGCAAACCACCAGCACCGGTAATGTTTCCCTTACCGCAGTAAATGCCAATACACAGGTGCAGCTGGGTGGAGAAGTATTCATTAATAATACAACAAACACTACAGGTATCGGCACTTCATCACCCACTGAAAGATTGCATGTAAATGGCAAGCTTAAAGTGAGTGGCACAGATATGACGATTGAAGATGGCAGAGTAACCGGTACTGCTACCGGCCCTGCTTATAATCTTTTACCAGTATGTTATGGCCGGGTAAACGAAAATGGAACCAAGGCCGGAGGCACACAGAATTTTACGGTAACCCATGATGGAGATGGAATTTATACAATTACATGTCCGGGAATAACTGCCTCTTCCCTCATCTTCGTTAACCCATTAGGAGGATCAGGTACCAGCCCAACGTGGTTTACAGCACGAGGTGTCTATGCATCTGGAAATACAATGGAAGTTTATACATCTGAGTTCTTTAATGTAGACCGGACGCCTTCGGCTTTTCAATTTATAATCTATACTCCTTAATCATCAAATTCGATTAATCATAAAACTATTTCTCATGAAAAAGAATTGCATCCTGCTGTCTATAGCTTTTATTCTTGTGTTTTCTAACCATGAAGCATTATCACAGAAAATACAAAAGAAAAAAATAACTCCTGAAGAACTAAAGGAATGGGATAATACAATTGTTGCTGAAAACCTCCTTTCAAAAATCTCAGCAGCGGAAAAAAGTAAAGCTAAAGAGGAGGCACAGGCTATTGCCGCCTATGTATTGAAAGCAATGCTGCACCGGATAGATCCGGCTACTTATCCTATTGATGATAAGGCCGGTTCTATTGAAAAAATTGCTTTGGATGCCATTGATAAGTTTTCACCATCTACAATGAGTAAAGCTAAAGCAAGAACGCTGGTTATGTGGGGTGACCCTCATAAAAAAATAAAATTACTGGGGAAGTTTGCTACCCTGGATTTTAAAAAGAAAGTCATAGCACCAGACATAAAAAGAATCAGTAAAATAGAATTCAGACCTGTTTTAAAAAATTTGAATGATGGTGCCTTAGTATATCCAGCGCAGTCAACTATTCAGCTGGGTGGAGCAAAAGGACCTTCAGCAAATTATATAAGTGATAATTTACCCGTCTTTAATAAGCTTGACCTAGTATTAAGAAAAGTGCATTGTGCCGATGAAACAAATCCTGAAGGTGGTAATGATGATATGGTTATCGGCGGATTGCTGATAGGCGCCAGCGGGAACACAAACTCCGCAAACTCATTTGCCAGCGGCCATTATGATGATGGAGATATTACCAACCACGGGGCATACCCTTTTGGTACTTATAATCTTAATTCTACTTCCGGCTATCCCAAAGTATTTTATTGTATACTTCAATTAATAGAAGTAGATACAGATGAGGCAGAAGCTGCAGAAGCCTTAACGGATGTAATGAAACTCGTAGGCACTTTGGTGTCAACCGTTAATCCCGCAATAGGTGCATTGGTAGTAGCAGTAGCTGAAGCTGTACAGATATTTACCAGTTGGTTGATTGATGATGACCCATTTTACCCTTATGGGGTTACATTAAATCTTAATAGCCAGAATAAATTTGGAGCAGATGGCAGAAGCAGCAACTGGCATACAGGAAATATATCTGATCATGGGGGTACTTATCGGGTAGGTTTTTATTGGCAATTAAAAAATTAATAAGAGTAAACCTACTTTGATTTTTGAGGGGTAAGAATAGTAATCCGGAAACTTATGATTCTTTACTGGTAAGCCATTTTTATGATGCAAAAAATTAATTTATGAGATATGTTTTAGCCATTCTTGTTCTGTGTATTGCCCTCAACCCGGTCATATCTCAGGATGTATTGAAAATAGAATCGGGAGCGGTTCTTAAAACAACAGGCAGTGCAGTCGTTACTTTACAGGATATAAATCTTGTAAATGATGGCACTATTAACCAGTTAGTTGGTGAAGGAATTTTTCGTTTTTCAGGCACTGCCAATAATACTATATCAGGAGTTAATGCCCCCTTGTTTGATATTCTTCAAATTGCCAAAACCGGAGTTGCTAAACTTTCTCTGCAGCAAAATATTGCAATTGGCTCGGGCATTACATTTACCTCAGGTCTTATTGATTTAAACAATAATAATATCTTTCTTCAGCCAGCAGCTTTGCTTAATGGTGAATCGGAAACCAGTCGCATTATGGGATCTGTTGGCGGTTTTGTAGAAATCACTAATACATTAAATGTCCCTTCATCAGATAATCCCGGTAATCTTGGTGCCATTATTACAAGCGGTATTAATCTTGGTTCAACAACTATACGCCGAGGACACCAGTCACAGGCAAATAGTAGTGGCACCGGCAACAGTATCCATCGCTACTATGATATTTCCCCGGCGAATAATACCGGACTGAATGCTACTTTACGATTTCAGTACTTTGATGCCGAGCTGAACGGATTAGCTGAGAATATTTTAATGTTATGGAAAAGCGTTAATACCACAAGCTGGAACAATGAGGGATTTACCACAAGAGACGGCATCAACAATTATGTAGAAAAAACCGGAATCACTGATTTTTCCCGCTGGACATTGTCTTCACCAGGTAATCCGCTGCCAGTTACAGGATTTGTGCTCAGTGGCCAATGGCAGAATAATGTCGCAAAGCTTAACTGGAAAACAGAAACAGAAACTAATAACGATCATTTCACCATACAGCGTTATTATCAAGCCGGTCAGCAGCAGTTTACCGATGTGGCAACAGTACCCACACAGCATATTGGCGGTAATTCCACCAATACCACTTCCTATGATTATTTTGATGCAGCAGTTTCATCTTCATATGGATCAGTATTTTATCGTATACGGCAGACAGATATTAATAACCGGTTCACTTTTTCAAATACTATACGCATTACTCCAGATGGCATACTGTTGTTTATCGATAAAGTATATCCCACGATAGTGCAAAGTCAGCTGAATATACAGGTTGGTAATATCCCGTTGGATAAAATCACTATAACCATTCATGATATGGCAGGAAAACTAATTATGCAGAAAACAATGTCTTATCAATCACAGCAGGTTCAACTGCCGGTGATCAGCAGCGGTATGTATCATTTAAAAATTCAATCCGGTCAATGGGAATATAAAAGTTCTTTTGTAAAACAATAAAAAAGATTTGCTAAGACTGCTGTTGATAATTGCAACAGCAGTCTTTTTCTTGCCTTTATTGTTCTGCCCACTCTCCCAGTCCTTCTCTTATGAGCACTGGCTCATCTCCTGTGCAATCAACAACAGTAGAGGGGGTCATTCCGCCGATACCACCATCAATCACATAGTCTACTTCATTCCTGAAATTCTCATACATCACTTCAGGGTCAGTATAATCTTCCACCATTTCTCCGGGAAGGGAGGCGCTGAGAATAGGCCTGCCCAGTTCTCTGATGATGGCCATTGCAATATTATTATCAGGAATACGAAGACCTATAGTATCCTTTTTGCTTTGTAAAATCTTCGGCACCATTTTACTTGCCGGTAAGATAAAAGTATAAGGTCCGGGCAAATGGTCTTTCAGCAGGCGGTAGACAGGGTTTGACAATGGTTTAGCATAATCACTTAAGTGAGACAGGTCGCTGCATACAAAAGACAGTTGCGCTTTTTTGGGGTCTACTTTTTTGATGCGGCAAATTCTTTCCACGGCCTTTTGTTGTAAAATATCACAGCCTAACCCGTAGACCGTATCAGTGGGATAAATGATTATTCCTCCCTGTTGCAAACTTTCAACAATTTGCTTAATGAGGCGGGGTTGTGGGCTGGCAGGATGAATCTGTAATAACATTAGCAATCGTTCTTTTAAAAACTGTGGTTTAACAAATATTTCCAGCTTGTTGGTATTTGCCTTACAATTTGTAATTTGGCCGATAATTAAGCCGCTGATTATGCAATTAAAACCGGTTGTCTTTTTTGATTCTATTGAACCTAAGGTATTCAAAAAAGAATTTTATGAACCCGGTATCCCCGTTGTTATAAGAAACCTTGCCAAAGAATGGCCGGCTTATACCAAATGGAACTGGAATTATTTCAAGCAACTGGTCGGTCAGAAAAAAGTACCGCTGTATAATAATGTAAAAAGCGATGCCTACACCCCCATTAACACAGCTGACGATTACAAGACCTTCGGCGAATATATAGACATGATCAGCAGTGGTCCTGCTGCATGGCGTATTTTCCTGTTCAATATCTTCGACCATGCCCCGCAGCTGATCAATGACTTTACCTGGCCCGAGCACCTGATGAAGGGGTTTGTAAAAAAATACCCGATGCTGTTTACCGGTGGTGCCAGTAGCATCACCCATATGCATTTTGATATTGATATGTCGCATATACTGCACACCCAGTTCGGCGGACGTAAACGGGTATTGATGTTTCCATTCAAAGAGCAATACAAATTATACCGCAAACCCTGGGAAGTGCTGAGCCTTGCCGATTTTTCAAACTATTATGTAGATGGAAGCATTGATTACGAAAAGTTCCCGGCATTAAAACTGGCTGAAGGGCTTGATTTTATATTACAGCCCGGTGACACCTTGTTTATGCCTGCCGGTTACTGGCATCATATGGAATACCTCGACAGTGGTTTTGCTATGAGCCTCCGCGCCATGCAGCCATCACTGGGTGGTAAACTACAGGGCGCCTGGAATTTACTGGGTATGCGCAGCATCGATACAGTGATGAAAAAAACGGTCCCGAAGTGGTGGTATGAGAGGAAAGAAAAGAAAGTGTTTGCAAATGCCGAAAAGGAATTAAAAACTTTTGCAGCAATATAAAAGCCCCATACCGGGGCTTTACTATTTAATTACTTATTGTCAACTAATTAATCGTCCACACTTCATTTCCTTTCAGCAGTTTATCCAAATCTGCCGGCTTTCTTGATTTTGCTTCTTCAATTTGTGCGGCCATAGCATCTTCGTAACAGGTTCTGTTGGTTTGATAAAATACGCCAAAGGGCCTGGGCAAATGACCTTCTTTATGGGGGTCATCAAATATGCGGGTTAGTATCTGTGCTTTGTAAATATCCTGTTCATCATGAACCCATAGTTCATCTGCACTATGACCGGCAGTAAGATCCACTACTATAGGTCTGAAACCGTCCAGTTTAACTCCCTTTTCATTATTAGCGCCAAACACCAATGGCTTCCCTTGTTCCAGGAATAAGGTTTCCTGCAATTTGGTTCCTTTCTCTGTAAATATCTCAAATGCCCCATCATTAAAGATGTTGCAGTTCTGGTATATCTCAAGGAATGAAGCTCCTTTATGCCCGTTTGCTCTCAGCAACATGGCCTGCAGATGTTTGGGATCACGATCCATTGTCCTGGCGACAAAAGTGGCATCAGCACCAAGTGCCAAAGCTGCTGGATTGAATGGATGATCGATACTTCCCATCGGTGTGCTCTTGGTTATCTTATGTTCTTCCGAAGTGGGAGAATATTGTCCTTTAGTCAATCCATATATCTGGTTATTGAACAGTAAGATATTGACATCAAAATTTCTCCGCAGTATATGTATAGTATGATTACCCCCGATACTCAGGCTGTCGCCATCACCTGTAACGATCCATACACTTAGCTCTGGTCTTGATGCTTTCAAACCGGAGGCTATAGCAGCCGCACGGCCATGTATAGAGTGCATCCCATAGGTATTCATATAATAAGGAAAACGGCTGCTGCAACCAATTCCTGAAATAAACACAATATTCTCCTTAGGTATTCCCAGTGTGGGCATTACTTTTTGCACTTGTGCCAGGATAGAATAATCCCCGCAGCCGGGGCACCAGCGAACTTCCTGGTCGGTGGCAAAATCTTTAGCAGTCAGGGCAGGAGCTATAGTTACTTCACTCATAAAAAATAGATTCAGGCAAATTTAATGAATATCAGTATCGGATACTGAACGGAAATTCATGATTTTTATACTCCAAAAGGCTAATTCTTATCATTTACCAGCTCTTCCCAATACTCTGCTGCCCTCCGGGTATGTGGGATAACGATAGTACCCCCAACAATATTGGCTACCGCAAAAACCTCGTACATCTGCTCCGTGCTCACCCCCAGTTCGTGGCTTTTACCCAGGTGATATTTGATACAATCATCACAGCGGAGTACCATGCTGGCCACAAGGCCCAGTAATTCTTTAGTTTTTACATCCAGCGCCCCTTCTGCATAAGTATTCGTATCAAGGTTCCACAATCGTTTAATAACAAGATTATCCTTACTTAGAATAACCTCGTTCATCCTGGTGCGATAATCATTGAATTCTTTTACCATTGTACTCATATATAGATTTTTAGTCCCCAAATGTAGAGAAGATAGCCTTTCATCACTTACCATTACCGGAAACCATGATCAAATCGTATTTTCAGCAACCAAAATCTACAGCATGAGAAAATTAATGGTCTTCCTTATAATTTTTTTACCGGCTATTGTTTCTTTTTCCCAAAACGGAAAAGAACCGGTTAAGGTAACTGATATGCTGAAGATAAAATCTATTGCTGGTGTTAACATGAGCAAAGATGGAAGCAAAGTTGTTTTTACTGTTACATCAATAGAACCTGATGGAGACAATAAACCGGATCATAAATATGTAACCCATGTTTGGATGGCAGGTACAGATGGCAGTTCGATTCCTAAACAATTAACAGCAAAAGAGAATTCTTCGCAACCGGTATTCAGTCCCGACGGGAAACAAATTGCTTTCGTTCGATCTGTTGATGGCAAACCACAAATATTTCTTCTGTCATTAGATGGAGGTGAAGCTATGCAGCTTACAAAATATAAATATGGTGCTGCTAATCCTAAATGGAGCCCTGATGGTAAACATTTACTTTTTTCTGCTACTATTCCCTTTAAAGACCAGCTGAAAGACTCGCTCCTCAATCCTGGTAAAGAAATACCTAAATGGCCATTAGAAAAACCGGGGTTTGACAAAAACCAGCAATTAAACCCTACCGGAGCAAAAGCTGACCCGGATGGAAATTTAGAAGAAATCAGGGCTTACCTGGAGAATAATACAGCTGATAAAAAAGCCCGGGTGTTTACTAAACTGAATTTCCTGGATGAAATGGATATCAATGCAGAAATGAATTTTAATCATTACTTCATTACAGAAGCAAAATTGGATGCAAAGCCTGTTGCAGTTACCAATGGTTTTTATCGTTTCAATTATGCTGAGTTCACTCCCGATGGCAAACAACTGGTGCTGGCTGGCAATATGGATTCATTGCAACACCCTGACCGGGTACTGGAAGGTGAAATATTTATAGTAAATATTGACGGAAGTAAATGGAGAAAAATATTAGGAGAAAAAGACAAGAATTTCAATTCGCCGAGAATATCACCATCGGGCAAATGGCTGGCATTCCAATATGGCAATACCTCATTTGTCAGTGTTCCCCAACTGGCAATTATTCCCATCAATGGTTCTGCAAAGGATAAAATTGATATCCAATTCGACAGAAATAAGGGGAATATCACCTGGAGCAATGATGAAAAGTATATTTATTTCACTGCACAAAGCAACGGGGGACAACCAATGTACAGGGTTGATTTAAGTAGCGGATGGACGATGTATCCTCCGTTAAGTGCACTTAAGGATAGAGACAAGAATATAAGAATAGATCGGCTTACCGATTATAATGAGGGCATTGGAAGTTTTGATATAACAGAAAATAAAATAGTATTTGTTAAAACAGAAGTGGCCAATCCTTTTGAAATATATGTGGCAGATGCAACAGCCAAAAATCAAAAACGAATCAGCAATTTCAATACAGAGTGGATTGTAAATAAAAAGCTGAGCTTCCCCGAAAAACATAGTTTTAAAAACGACAAAGGAATGGAGATCGAATACTGGGTGATGAAACCAGCCGGCTATGAAGCTGGTAAAAAATATCCCCTGTTGTTAGAAATTCACGGAGGCCCTTCGGCTATGTGGGGACCTGGCGAAAGCAGTATGTGGCACGAATACCAGTATTTCTGCAGTAAAGGTTATGGAGTGGTGTATTGCAATCCCCGTGGCAGCGGCGGTTATGGGTTAGATTTTTTGAGAGGTAATATTAATGATTGGGGTGCTGGCCCCGCCAGTGATGTATTGAAGGCCTTGGATAAAGCTGTTGCCGGAGGCTGGTCAGACACAACAAAACTGCTGGTTACAGGAGGTTCATACGCCGGTTATCTTGTGGCATGGATCATTGCACATGATCAGCGGTTTGCTGCGGCCTGTTCTCAGCGGGGGGTGTACGATCTCTCCACTTTCTTTGGAGAAGGCAATGCATGGAGGTTAGTACCCAATTATTTTGGAGGCTACCCCTGGGATGCAGCTGCCAGGGCAACATTAGAAAGGGAATCACCGATTAATTATGTACAAAACATTAAAACACCTTATATCATTTTTCATGGTGATAATGACAGAAGGACCGGGTTTGTACAAAGTGAAATGTTGTATAAAAGCTTAAAAGTTCTGGGCAGACCTGTGGAATATGTCCGCCATCCTGCCGCAACCCATGAGCTGACAAGAAGTGGTAACAACCGGCAACGAATTGACCAGATGCTAAGGACCTATGAATTCTTTGAGCGGTGGATCAAAAAATAATTTTTAAGCAGATACCACCTATACACTTGTAAAATCGTCTAAACCGGCAATATATGTACAGGAATAAAATAAAAGCAATTACGGGCCTTTCAATATTCGTTCTGCTTGGAGTAGCAGCAGTACATGCTCCTCATCAAAAAGAAAAGAACCTGAAAATACTGCCCAAAGATATCAGCGATGAAAAGCTTGACAGTATAATGCAGACTTATAATAAAGCGCTGGGTGTAAAATGCGATTTCTGTCACGTTAAACAAAAAGTGTTTCCCGGAGATTTTGATTATGCTTCTGACGCTGAACCAATGAAAGAAAATGCTAGAGAAATGATGCTGATGACCATTGAGATCAATAAAAAACATTTCTACTTCGATAAGAATATAAAACCAGAATATCTTACTACGATTACCTGTAAGACCTGTCACCGGGGTGAGCCTTTTCCCCCGGAAGATTAATCGCTTTTGCAAGACTTCAGCCATTCTTTTATACCTGCAACAATCTGGACGGCCACTGCTTTATGAAATTCCGGATCAAGGATCAGCTGCTCATCTTCTTTATTACTCAAGAAAGCAACCTCAACCAGGCAATTGGGATATTCGGTAGGCCCGCTAAGTGCAAAATTAAAGCTGCCAATATTTCCAAACTCCTTTAGTCCCAATTCCAGCAGGTCTTTTAAAATGAACTGAGATAAAGGCCGGAAACCTATATGCCGGTAGTAAGTGCTGGTACCTTTTATACTGTCTTTTGCAGAAGAGTTAAGATGTATACTGATCAAAAAATGAGGATCTTCTTTTTGCAGCATGATGATCCTGTCAGGCATACTGAGTGAAGTGTCCTTATCCCTGGTCATAAAAACATTCGCTTTTTCATCCAGTAGCAATCTTTCCAGTTGCCTGGCAAAAAACAAAGTATAGTTTTTCTCCAGGATTTTTGTTGTAACTCCTGTTGCACCATTATTATCGCCTCCGTGTCCGGCATCTACTGCTATCTTCAGATTTTTTAATTCCAGTTCTGCTGGTTGTCTTTTCACCCTGATCACCAGCTTTTTTTCCTGGTAATAAATACTATATCCCCAATGCTGCTTATTCTTTAGTTCTATTATTACCCTGAAGACATCATCTTCAGTTTGTTCATGATACACATTCTTTACTTCCTCTGCGGTCGATAATTGGGTAATCCAGTTTGTATTGCTGGTAACACCAAAGATGTCAACTACGATCTTAGATGGATTAATCTGTTGTATGCTTTTATAGGGAAGTCGTTCATCCAGGGTAACAGTTACATAATCATAAATATCATCCCCTGAAACTCTCCAGCTGTTCGACAGATAGTATGGCAGCATCTTTATCCCATTCTCCTTTCGGAAATTTGCTTTGGGCAAGTAAGCAAAATGATCTTTTGACAATTGCACTTTATAATTAATAACTGTACTGTCCACCACCTTGATAAGGATACCTGTATCGAGATAAGTCATTTTAGCACCACCAAGTCGGTCAATACCCAACCCATACTCCAGGAATGGTAAAGTCCCGGTTGTTTTTCCTGTTATAAAATTATTTGGTACAGGTTGAGAATAACCCGAAAGCAATCCAAAAAAGAAGATTAAACAGCAAAATCGTATCATACCAGAAAGATAACATAAAAACCCTCTTAATGACTGCTCCGTAATAATACGAGACCTTATATCAGTTTTACTGAATTTTAGCACAAAGACTTCTATGTAAGCACTATATGTATTCAAGTCTCGTTAATATTGCAGACGGAATCGCAACCAGGCGACTTCCGGTTGAACCTGTATCCTAAGAAAAACCCAATAGACTATGACCTGGAATTCCATTATGGGCTTTGTTTCCTCTTTTGCCCTGCTTGCCCCGATAATTTTAATTCTCGCCCTGCGGCTGGGTGGTTACAGGAGTTTCCCCATATTATTGCTTTATTATTGCTCTGTACTGGTATATAATTTATTAACTGAAAACTATATTAATGCAAGTCAATCTGTTGAATATTACTGGGGTCTATTCAACAATATAATGGACACCCCACTAATGATTATTTTTTTGACTTACTTCAGCACTTCAAAAGCCTTTACCCAAAAAATGAAAGTGCTTGCTTTGGTTTTTGTTTTATTTGAAATAATAGTACTGGCAACGATCGGTCTTAATATTGACGCTGTAACAATTATTATGGGGCCCGGCTTGCTTATCGTTTTTGCTTTATGTATGTATTTTTTTATCCGTCATGCTAAGCTGGCCATTGAAAACCGCAAAGCAACAGGGAAAGCCGTTATCATTTCCTCATTGTTATTCGGGTATGGCTGCTACACCATTATTTATCTCATGTATTACATTTTCAAAGCCCATATCGGGGCTGACGGAAAAGTGAATGAACAATATATGAATGATACTTTCCTGATCTATTTTATTGCGGCCTCTCTATCGTCGATAATCATGTGTATAGGGCTTACTATTGAAAGAAAACGTATACAAAAGTTGCAGGAGTTGAAGGTGACCCGTAAAGAGCTTTCAACAATATATACAGAAACAAAAAGGGCTGCCCCGTTAAGAACAGCCATTCTTGACTTTGACAGAGACCAGTGGAATTAAAAACAATACTTTCCTTCTGCGATCATCTTATCAGCAATCCTTCTTCTCGCATCTTTGCTGTTGAAAGGCTCTGCTTTTGTAAACCGCTTTAAACCCATCAGTATCATTCTTTGTTCGTCTCCGTCAGCAAAAGAGTTAACAGCATCCTTACCTGATTTATTTACCTTATCAGCTGCATCATACAGGTAAGTTCTCATTATATCCAAATGATCCTGGCAGGCAGCTTCGCCTTTTTGCTCTGCCATCTTCACCACACGCAACAGCACACTCTCTGCATTAAAGGTTTCAATCGCCATATCAGCAATATTCATCAGTACCTCCTGTTCGTTTTCAATTTTCATCATCAGCTTTTGTACAGCAGCGCCGGATGTCATCAGTATGGCTTTTTTAAGATTAGCAACCAGTTTTCTTTCTTTTGCAAATGTTGTTTCATCTTCCGCACCAAAATCAGGGATACTCATCAGTTCTTTCTGAACAGCCATAGCCGGACCCATCAGGTCTAAACGGCCACCCATTGCCCTCTTTAGTGTCATATCTAAAACCAGCAGCCGGTTGATCTCATTGGTTCCTTCGTAGATACGGTTGATGCGGCTATCACGATAAGCTCTTGAAATATTATACTCAGCACTGAACCCATTACCCCCATGCACCTGCACCCCTTCGTCCACTACATAATCCAATACTTCACTGCCATACACTTTCAGCATAGCGCATTCGATGGCATATTCTTCTGCACCACCAAGTAGCGCCTCACTGAATGGCTTTCCTGCTGATAGTAATTCATGTTCCTTTTCATCAATCCATTTGGCTGTACGATACAAGGCTGATTCTGCGACAAAAACCTTAATAGCCATTTCTGCCAGCTTATGTTTAATTGCACCAAAATTTGAGATCGGTTGTTTGAACTGCTCCCTTGTCTTGGCATATTCCACTGTCCCGCTCAATGACTTTCTTGCACCACCCAGGGCTGCAGCACATAATTTTAAACGGCCAATATTTAAAATATTAAAAGCGATCTTATGCCCTTTCCCTATTTCACCTAACAAATTTTCTACTGGCACTTTACAATCCTGGAAATATAACTGAACAGTAGAAGAACCCTTGATACCCATTTTATTCTCCTCGGGCCCTTGTGTAAATCCTTCTGTTCCCCGATCTACTATAAAACCGGTGAATTTATCACCATCCACTTTGGCAAACACTGTGTATACCTGTGCAAAACCACCATTGGTGATCCAGCATTTCTGTCCGTTGAGTATATAATACTTTCCATCATCACTCAGCTTCGCCGTAGTTTTTGCGCCCAAAGCATCGCTTCCGCTATTAGGCTCTGTAAGACCGTAAGCCCCTGCCCATTCTCCTGTTATCAGCTTTGGAATATATTTCTCTTTTTGTACATCAGTACCAAAATACAATATGGGCAATGTGCCGATACCAGTGTGTGCGGCAATAGCTACAGAAAAAGAATGACCTGCACCGAGGTATTCATTAATAATAGTTGATGTAACAAAATCTTTTCCCAGCCCGCCATATTGTTCAGGAAATGAAGTGGCCAGCAGCCCTTGCTCACCAGCCTTTGTAACCAAGGATTTCATTAGCCCCTGCTCCAATGCATCAATACGATCGAGGTTAGGATAGATTTCCGCATCAAGAAACTGGTTACACATATCACGGATCATCAGCTGCTCTTCTGAAAAATCTTCCGGAATAAAGGTTTCAAAAGAAGATGATTCTTTGATCAGCCATTCACCCCCTTTCAGTGCTTTTTTTACTTCTGCTGCAGTACTCATAATGAATAGGTTTAAAATTTTATTAATACAGTTGAATATTATTTAAGGTTGTCATATACAATTTGCAATACCTCTTTACAGATATCTACTTTATCTGTTGGCACTGTCTCCAGTGCCTCGTTCAGTGTTTCATCAGCCAGTGCCATGGTTTCCTCCTGCAGTTTTTGTGCCTGCTTAGTGAGGTATATCAAATTAATTCGCCTGTCACTCTCAGAAGCCACCCGTTTAACCAGGTTAAGCTTTTCAAGATTATCTACTAAACGGGTAATACTTGGCTTGTCACGGAAAGTTGCATTGCATAATTCCTGCTGACTGATTCCTTCCTGTTTCCATAAATGATATAATACACTCCATTGCTCAATCGTGATATTTAATCCTGCAGTATTGAATTTTTTCTGCAATCGTCTGGCAATAGCAGTGGAAGCTTTACCGGTAATAAAGCTGTATAGTTCTCCTTTCTTAAATTGGTTGTTTGGCATATAGTTGTTTGTGCAACTATCCAAAATTAATATTATATTTGGAATGGCCAACTTAATTTTCTTTAAAATCTTTGATACCAGCTTTTAAATGGAGATCCTGCAACTTAGCTATCGAAATTCTACCATCCGGTTTTACCGGTTTGGCTCCGGGCCGAAGACAGCCGTCTGCTTTCACGGTTATGGGGAAGATGCAACAATGTTCAGTTTCATGGCAAAATATGCTGGCAATCAATATACTTTCTATTCGATAGACCTGCCCTTTCATGGTAAAACAGAATGGAAAGAGGGGTTCATCTTCACTTATACTGATCTTATGCAGATCGTTCAGGAAATTACAGGTAATCATAATCCCGTTCTTACTCTTCTTGGTTTTAGCCTGGGGGGAAGGATGGCCCTAAGCCTGTACCAGGCATGCCCAAAAAGAATAGAAAAACTTATTCTGCTTGCCCCGGACGGACTTAAAGTAAACTTCTGGTATTGGCTCGCCACACAAACATGGGCCGGCAATAAGTTTTTTGCTTTTACCATGAAAAAACCGGGTTGGTTTTTTGGATTGCTAAAACTGATGAACCGGTTGAAGCTTGTAAATGCCAGTATTTTTAAGTTCGTCAATTATTATATTGGAGACGAAGAAGTACGGCAATTACTTTATACAAGATGGACAACTTTAAGAAAAATAAAACCTGACTTGCGCAGTATAAAAAATCATATCCGGGCAAATCAAACACCTGTGAGACTAATATATGGCAAACATGACCGTATCATTCTTTCGCAAGTAGGTGAGAAATTCAGGAAAGGGATCGAACAGCATTGTACACTTTCAGTTATTCATTCCGGGCACCAGGTACTGCATGAAAAACATGCGGGAGAGATTGTTGATTCTTTATGTGGTTATTGAGTACTAAAAATTTCTAAAACAATGTCATAGGAAGGTCTGACTTTTTTAATCTTTTTTGATTGTTGATTAATTAGGGTGTATTTTAAAAATTCCTTTTCCCAACTCATTCTTTCTTGTGTATAGCTTTTTTCATCAATAACTGGTTGCGTAATGCCACTGAGTTGTAGTCTTGCCTCCATATATGCAGTTAAGCTTTTGTATTCAGTGTTGAAAAGTTTTTTGTCATGAGCCGGGCTCTTACTAAAATACCCCCTAAGAAAGTGAATTCCTTTTATAATTCCTGTCGTATCAACAACGATACCTAAATCCTGAAATTTAATATTATTAATATATAAGACACTCTTATCCTCTGGTGAACAGCTGAAAATTGTAACAGTATTTTTTTTATGTGCCGGGTTTATTACAAAATTTCTATTCCCATCAAAAAGTGAATCTTTAATTGACGACAATGGCTTTCCAAGTACCTCTTGTGCATAAGAAATGCCATCATATGTTGTATTTGCCTGACAAAAAACCTGACCGTCCTTAAAGAGGGCAATAACAAATAGGTAGCCGTATAATATTGAAAATCTCATTTAGCTAATTTATATCTTACTTAATGAAGTAAAAAGAATTCAATTAGTTTTGTTTCTATGCCCTTCCTGATTATCATCGCTATACTTTTCATTATTTATGCTTTGCTCATCATTTATTACTGGCAAAGCTGGAAAGCCATTCCAGAATTTAAAGCAAGTCTTCCTGCTACTGATATTACCATCTCAGTTATTATTCCAGCAAGAAATGAAAAAGAAAATATAGGTCTGTTGCTGAAAGCTTTGCAACAACAAAATTACCCGGAACACTTAATCGAAATAATAGTAGTAGATGACCATTCTGCAGATGGGACGGCAGGTGTTGTTCAGCAATTTTCCCTTGCTAAGCTGATATTGTTGAAAGAAGACAGTATCAACTCATATAAAAAGAAAGCGATTGAAACAGGAATTGCAGCGGCAAAAGGAGACCTGATTGTTACTACGGATGCAGATTGTATTCCCGGTCCCGGGTGGTTATCAGCACTGGCAGCATTTAAACAGGAAAAGAACTCCGTTTTCATTGCAGCCCCTGTTGTTTTCGTCAACAACAACTCGATACTACAAATTTTCCAGGCCCTGGACTTTTTAGTGCTCCAGGGAATTACAGCAGCTTCTGTTTATAAAAATATCCACTCTATGTGCAACGGGGCGAACCTTGCTTATGAAAGAAAAGCCTTTTATGAAGTAAATGGCTTTTCTGGCATTGACACTATCGCTTCAGGAGATGATATGCTGCTAATGCACAAAATATGGAAGCAATACCCCGGTAAAGTACATTACCTGAAATCAAGAGCCGCTGTCGTTTCTACACAGCCGATGAAAACATGGAAAACATTTTTCAATCAGCGTATCCGCTGGGCCAGTAAAGCCAAAAATTATAATGATAAAAGGATTGTGGCTGTACTACTGCTGGTTTATCTTTTCAATCTTTCATTTCCCGCAATGGCAATTGCTGGATTTTGGTGCTGGCATTATTGGTTGTACCTGGCAGGTTTGTGGATAGCAAAAACTATGATTGAATTCCCTTTTGTTACTGCTGTTGCCGGATTCTATAAGAAGCAATCATTAATTAAGTATTTCTTTCTGTTTCAACCTCTTCACATCCTTTACACCATCAGCTCTGGCCTTTTCGGCCAGTTTGGTAAGTATGACTGGAAAGGGAGAAAAGTAAAATGAGTATCTTTCCCAGTATGAGCCAATCCCAATCATTCCAGGCCGCTGCATGGCGAAGACTGAAGAAGAACAAAGGCGCCATCTTTGGATTGATTATAATTATACTGGCTGTGCTAATTGCCATTTTCGCCTATTTTATTGCGTCCGATTCTTCTCCCTATGCCAATCGTATCATTTTAGAAATTGGTGGCGAAAAACCGGGATACCAACAGGATTTTATCAAAGTAAAAAAAGAAAAAGACGTTGTTGCTGCCAGTTTTGTCCATCAGCTGTTTTTGGGCAAGGAAGATGTTTACTACTATATTCCGGTTGTAAGTCATGAACAAAAAGCAGACAGCATCATTGTTCAGAAATATATTGATGAAGGCATAAGTGAAAGATTGGCCTATCATGTTTCCCAAACAGCGCCAGTACCCATTATTACAAAAAAATTCATCACAGGCACCGACAAATATGGGAGGGATATTCTGAGTCGTATTATTGTTGGCACAAGGGTAAGCTTAAGTGTAGGCTTGATCACTGTTATTATTTCACTGAGTATTGGTTTGATCCTGGGCTCATTGGCCGGGTTTTACCGCGGCAGGGTAGATGATGTGATCATGTGGTTTATCAATGTCATCTGGAGCATCCCCACTTTGCTTTTAGTATTTGCCATCACCTTAGCACTGGGCAAAGGTTTCTGGCAGGTATTTATTGCTGTAGGATTAACTATGTGGGTAAATGTGGCCCGGCTGGTTAGAGGCCAGGTGCTTGGAGTAAGGGAACTGGAATATATTGAAGCAACCAGAGCTCTTGGCTTTTCCAACTTCAGAACAATAGTAAGACATATCTGGCCGAATATTATGGGTCCGGTAATGGTAATCGCTGCCTCTAATTTCGCTTCTGCCATTGTTATTGAGGCGGGCCTTAGTTTTTTAGGTGTGGGAGTACAACCTCCTATGCCCAGCTGGGGGCTGATGATAAAGGAGAATTATAACTTCATCATCACCCAAAATCCTATGCTTGCTTTAGCCCCGGGATTTGCCATTATGCTATTAGTTCTTGCGTTTAACCTTCTAGGAAATGGTTTAAGAGATGCCCTGAATGTCAGGGGAAGAATCTGATCTTGTATTAACATCTGTCATAATTAAAATGGAAAGACATAAAAAGAAAAGACTCCCGATTTTATCTGTCTCCACAAGGTCACTTAATAAATTCACTGTGATGATCATAACAATTATCACCCCGGCTGTTATCGCTGTTGTTTTATAAAATTCATCTTTAATCCTGTGAAACAAGTACTGAGCATAATAAAGCATAGCACCCAACAGAAGTACCAGAAAAATCAAACCAGGGTAACCCTGCTCAATAACCGTTAGCAGAAAATAATTATGTATTGTTGAGTGTTCCTTATTATCACTTACCCATGTTTTATAAGCCGGTACTGCATAGGGTTTATAATTATCGTAAAATGTGTTGGGGCCATAACCGGTTAACGGCTTATCTTTTATCATCCTCACTCCTGCGATCCAGCGGTAGAAGCGTTCTGCCGTAGAAACGTCTTTTAATTTATAGGTAGCCACCAGGTGTTCACTAAAATTCTTATGGAAAATAGTTGTCTGGTAATCGTGGGCATAACGCAGATAACGGTCATTACTTTTCAGCCAAAAAACGGCAGCTATGGCAGTTATTATAAACAGTGCATAAGCGACCGTCAAAATTTTCTTTTCAATCAACCAATAAGTAATAACCCCGGTAATAAGAGCCAGCCATGCACCCCTTGCATAAGAAAAGAACAATGCTGATAGCGAAATGATAATAGCTGCTGCAAATAGCCATTTCACCTTAGCTGTTTTTGCAAGCTTCCAAAAGGCAATCAATACCGGCACTATACAAACCAGCATCGCAGAATAATTCACATGATTACGGAAAAAAGGGGAAACTGATTCATTAATAGTTGCAAAACTGAAACTGTTGTTACTATGCCTTATTAAGGCAATGATTGTGACCAAAAACATAGAAAAGATTATCAGTTTAGCGGCCATCACAATTCTTTCTTTATTTTGAAACACTATTAAAGGAGCCAATACAAAGGCACCAACATACCAGGCCTTTGCCAGCAAAAATTTTATTGACACTAGTGTATCAGTGGAGAATATGACCGTTACTAGCATCCAGCCAAGCATAACTAAGAGTAAAAAAAACAATGGATGCCGCCACAGCTTTCCGAAAACTGCTTGAGGTGAGTAAAGCCAGTACGCAAAGAAGAAAAAAGATGTTAGCAACATTAAAGATTCATCCGGAATATCAGTTCCTAACGTAGGCGAAAAATTATACTCGAAAGAAAGTGGCAGTGTCAACAATAGTAAAAAGAAAACTGTATTCCGGTTTTGCCAACCTGCGTATAAAAATAAGGCGGCAAATGGAATGGTTATCAGCCAAAACAACTCAGAAAAAAAAGCAAGAAATAATACCAGGATAAATAAACCAGCAAGCGAAGCAAAAAGCCCATTCTCTTTTTTCATAGAAAAAATTATCACTTACGGATAGTTTTTCTTTTTTCAAGTACTAAAGCAAGGAATAAAGAAAAAATAAATGCAAGTACACCTGTTGCTACAAGCAGTTGTATTCTCTTAGGTCTGTCAGGCCAGTCAGAAGCTTTGGCTTTTTCCACTATAACTAATACAGGTGGTTTGCTGTCAACCACCAGTTGATATTCTGTAATCAGGTTATCATATTGCTTCAACTTTTCCTGCAGCAAAATATTTTTCTCCTGTGCGGCACTATCTGATTTTGCCTTTAACCGCTCCCGGCCTGATATTAATCCCTGCAGTGTTGCTTCATTACCTGCACCCTGTAAGTATTGGTGAATCGATTGCAACTGATCCATTATTGAATTAGCCAGCTGGGGTGCCAGTTCCTTATCTGTATCCCAAACCTTTACCTTTAGTTCCCCATACTCACTCTTCATTACTTTGGTATTCTTTTTCAATATTAAAGTTGCTTTGGTAATGGCAGCAGCTCCTTTTTCGCCCATTTTATAATGATCCCATAGGTTATATTTTTGAGCAACCACGGTATAGATAGTATCAAGGTTGCCCGTACCTACGATCACATCAAGATCATCCGGTGTGCCTAACGCTGTATACAGTTGCTGCACATTATCATTAAATATTTTTGCCTTATCTGACGAATAAGTGCTTGCCGGTACTGCCGTGGTTACGGAAACGTATTGTAGCGGTTTGGCATAAACAATAATACCAATAACAATCAATGAAACAATTACTACCAGAAGCACCTGCTTCCACCAGTTTTTTATGAGGTCAAAAATATCAGGCATAGAATTTTTTTACAATTGATCAGTTTGTTTAAAAATAATTTTCCAGTTATCTATTACTATCAATTTTGAAGCCGCCGAAACAATAAAAATAATTAGTACTAGTCCGGGCAAAAGAAGCCAGTTGTTCGATATACATTGTTGCCCAAAGTAAAGAAAACCGGCCATTATACCTGCAATGGCGGCATACAGAAAGAAAGAGAAGAAATCAATCCTGATCTTCTCTTTTATACTGGCATAAATCAATGTCGTAATACCGCAAAAAAAATGACTGATTAAAGCTGCATAACAACTACCCAAAGCACCTAAAGATGGTGCCAGGAATAAGTTCAACAAAACATTAATGATGAACGATACAAATACGATAAAGCAAAATGACATTATATGCCCTGTTGCGGTCAGTACTGTTCCATAAACCTGCACCAGGGAATAACCAACTAAAGCAGGTAAACAGTATTGCAAAACAGTTATAGCTGTTTCATTTTGATTGTGGTACAGCTTTTCCTGCACCCATGGAGCAAGTATAAATACCACAATACTTATTCCCAGGGAAAATAGCAGTAGCAGGTGACGGCTGTTTATTACTACTGCTGTTATGCTTTTACCCCGGCTATACTGCCTGGCAATAAAAGGAAGCAGGAAAGATGCCAGGAGGAAACCAATCATATTTGCAGCATCCAGCAACCGGTAAGCGCCGGCATATATACCTGCCTCATAAGCGCCATTATGATGTAATCGTTCCAGTAAAAATCCATCTAACCTGTAATGAGCCGACATCAATAATACTATCATTCCAAAAGGAAGAACTGATTTTATTAACCCTGCATCAGGTAAAAAGAATTTGTGAAAAGAAAATGAAAACCCGTTTTTATATAGTACCAGAGAGCTAATTATCAGGGCCATTGCGGTACAAACCACCTGGGTCATTAAAAAAATCTGAATACTGATAGTACCAACCAGCGACGGAAAAACAAGAAAGCTTCCACAAACAAGAATCATAAGCAGTTTATCCATTACAGATAGCCACGCATCAGTAATGAACCATTGTTCTGCCGTGATAATGCTTCTTACAAACAAGAATAAGGACGTTAACACCTGTATCAATACCACATATCCTGCAATATCCCAATGATCAACGCCTGCAAGCCAAGCAGCGACAAAAACTACCAGTACATAGAAAACAGAAAATAATAGTTTCACTAAAAAAAAACTGCCTGCTTTATTTATATAACCCGTCTTGTTAGCTGCCAGCTCCCGGTTAAAGAAACCGGTAAATCCCCAATCCAGTAAAAAACTGAATACAATAGAAAATCCAAGCAGGGAAAAATAAGTTCCATAGGTTTCAGTACCTACAATATTCTGTACCTGCCTGTCAATCCCGAAAATCCAAACAGGTTTAATGATAACATTAAGCAGTATCAGTAAACCCAATGAAGAATAAAAACGGGAAGATTCTTTCATGTATCAGCATTAATAAGTTCAATCGGGTAATGCAGGAATTATATCACTTTCACATTTCTGCTGAAACTCTCCTCCAGCGAAATAAAAGTTTCTGTACGTTCGATTCCTTTTATTTTCTGCAACTGGTCGTGCAATACAAATCTAAGCTGTGTAATGTCCTTGCAAACAATTTCTGCAAACATGCTGTAGTTGCCGGTAGTGTAATTCAACCGAACTATCTCCGGAATTTTCTGCAGGTCTTTTGCTACTGTATCATAAAGAGAGCTTTCCTTCAGGTATATTCCTATAAATGCAATAACATCGTATCCCAGTTGCCTGAGGTCTGCCTTTAACCTTGTACCTTTAACCACTCCGGCCTCCTGTAATTTTTTGATACGTACATGGATCGTACCCCCGGACACAAAAAGTTTTTTACCAAGGTCTGCATATGATATCTCCGCATTCTCCATCATATGATGGATGATCTGCAGATCGAGTTTGTCCAAATTTAATTTTGTGGCCATTTTTAAATAGAATTTTGATATTTTTTACTATTAATAGCAATTTAATAAATATTATCTATAATTTTAAAATTTTTATTAGAAAATTTGGAACAGATTGCCAAATCACCCTACATTTGTCTCATCAAGTTCTTATTAACACTGTGGGGTGATGAAATTTTTGGCAGACATGCCCTCTTGTCTCGGGGGTGGAGATAACAGGATAAATATAGCATAGAGCCGCTATTGCAGCAATGCAGGAGCGACCAGGGTCGACCACTGAACTTTGTGCTACAACTAACTGCTCCGTGGAGGTTCGATCCCTCCCCCTACAGCATATTCTCATATGCGATTTTTTAGCCTCTGTTTTTAACAGGGGCTTTTTTATTTTTGCACTACCTCATGTCGCCTAAAGCAGAACCAACCTTTGTTTTTATTAAACTCTTCTTATGAATCTACAAATTACTGCATGGTTACTTGTTCTTACTTTATATATTAGTTGCTCTCCCGGGGCAAAAATTGAAAAAAGGTACACCGCTGATGATAAAATTGTCTTTGAGCTGATTGAACGGTTAAAGAAAAATGCTAATGATGCCGAAGCTGCGAAGCTATTACCCCAGGCTTACCAGCAAGCTGCAGAAACAAGAAAAAATATAAATAAAGACACTTATAACAATATGAATGAAGGTGACCGCTGGATCGAAATATCTAAACAGCTGGGAGTAGCGGAAAAACTGTATATCGAAATCAAAGGAAATCCTATACTAAGTAAAATCATTCCTGATCCGTGGAACCCGGAACAACGAATCCGGGAAGCTAAACTGAAAGCTGCAGAAGAATATTATAATGAAGGAATAAGCTACCTCAATTATAACAACCGGCCTTATGCAAAAAAAGCTTACGATTTATTCGTGAAAGCTAATAACGCTTATCCTGGCTATAAAGACGTAAGGTCGTTGATGCAGCAGGCTAAAGAAATGGCTACAATTAAAGTAGTGGTTCGGCCGGTAAATTATTACAACTTCGGATGGAGCTATTGGGGATTTGACCGGGATTATCTTCAGTATAAAATGGTGCAGGATCTTAATAGTTCTTCCTCGTACCAGCATCTACGTTTTTATACGGACAGAGATGCAGATGCGCAACGTATCCGGGCCGACCGAATTGTAGAACTAAACTTTAATGACTTGTATATTAGTCCTGTCTACCGGGATGAATATACTATACAACGCTCAAAAAAAATAAAAACGGGGCAAACCAAATCAAACCCACCACAGCCAATTTACGAAACCGTGTATGCAACTGTTTATGTAACAAGACAAGTACTGCAAAGCAGGGCTTCTCTCGAATGCCGTATTTATGACTGGGCCACGGGCCGCAATTATTTATCCGACCGTTTCCCTGACAACTATACCTGGAGAGAAGAAAGAGCAAGATATACTGGTGACAGCCGTGCTCTTGAACCTTCTGATTGGGCACTTATCAATAATAACTCCGGATTCAATTCCCCGGAACGCAACCAGATTGCTGGGCACCTTATTAATAATTGTTATAACCAGCTCCTGAGCAGAATAAGAAGCGGGGTAACTTTTGGAGATTAACCATTATTTGGCCCGGCTAAAATTAAAAGTAATAGTATGAAAAAATTTATATCCCTTACATTTCTAATCCTTCCTCTGCTTGTATCTGCACAGGATGGAACTGTGAAAGCACTCCGTGCTGAGGCTGATAGAACAATTAAAAAAGAAGAGGACACTACAAAGAAATTATGGCGAAAAGGCGGACTCTATGGGATCAATATATCACAAGGCTCCCTGAGCAACTGGGCGGCTGGTGGGGATAATTTTTCCCTTTCTGTAAATTCATTACTCAGCCTTTATGCATTTCATAAAAAAGATAAACAGAGCTGGGACAATACATTTGATTTTAATATCGGTTATGTAAATACAACCAGCCTGGGCAGCCGCAAGAATGATGACCGTTTTGACCTGCTTTCAAAATATGGTTATGCATTAAATCCTAAGCTTAATCTTTCGGGTCTTATCAGTCTTCGTTCACAATTATTTAAAGGATATACCTATCCTGATAATATGAAAACCTTTTCGTCTGCTTTCATGGCGCCGGGTTATTTATTAACTAGTATTGGTCTCGATTATAAACCGGCTAAAAATCTTTCTATCTTTTTTTCACCTGTAACGGCCCGCTGGGTTTTCGTAAGGGATACAGCTCTTGCCAATAAAGGCTTGTATGGAGTAACACCGGGGAAAAAATCTAATTTAGAATTCGGTGCTTTTGCGAGCATTAACTACCTGAAAGAATTCAACAAGTTTATTACCTATAAAAGCAGGCTCGACCTGTTTTCCAATTACAAGCATAACCCTCAGAATATTGACCTCTTTATGTCAAACATCCTGAATGCAAAACTGGGTAAAGTATTATCCGTGTCCTGGAGTTTGGATTTTATATATGACGACGATGTAAGATTATTTGGTAAAAATCAGCGGTCGGCAGCCTTGCAGGTCAAGTCCCTGATTGGTATTGGGTTTCTGCTTAAATTCTGATTTGTTTCTTAGCATCACAAACCACATTCAGTAAATACTGAATGTGGTTTTTTTATTATACAAACACTCATTAGCATCTGTCATGTTTTAACATTCTGTATAAAATAAATTATTTCAATCTGTTGTTTCTTTATCAATATATCTTTGCTGAACCCTGCTGAAAACTAGTGCACTGTACAACCCCTTTTCTAAATTAAACGAACTAATGATGATGAACAGGAAAGTTTTATCATTTTTATTATTTTTATTCCCACTAATTGCTTTTTCGCAGGACGCTATCGTTAGAAAGTTACAAGTGGAATCTCTTCGCCAGGTAAAAAAAGATATTCCCGATACCGGGTGGAGAAAATGGAAAACAGGCGGGGCGTTTAGCCTGAGTATAGGACAGGGCAGTCAAAGTAACTGGGCGGCCGGAGGCGATGATTTCTCCTTTACTGCTAATACTTCATTTCGCTTGTTTGGATTTTACAAAAATGGAAAGCATAGCTGGGACAATACTTTTGATGTAAATTTTGGTTATATAAATACCACCAGCCTAGGTAGCCGCAAGAATGATGATCGGTTTGATCTCTTGTCAAAATATGGATTTGCATTAAATAAAAAATTCAACCTTGCTACTCTTGGTAATTTCCGTTCCCAGTTTTTAAAGGGTTATACATATCCTGATAATGTAAAAACTTTTGCTTCAGCCTTTTTATCACCCGCTTATGCAGTAATCAGCCAGGGCATCGATTATAAACCTAATAAGGACCTCTCTATATTTCTTTCACCTGTTACTTCCCGTTGGGTATTTGTAAGGGATAGTGTTTTGTCAGAAAAGGGTGAATATGGTGTAGCTCACGGCACTCATAGTATCAATCAAAACGGCGCTTTTGCCACCATAGGATATCAAAAGTCATTTAATAAGTTTGTTTCCTATAAAAGCAGGCTGGATATTTTCTCTAACTATAAAAAGGACCCACAGAACATTGATATTTTCATGACCAATATCTTATCAGCCAAAGTTGCCAGGATCATTGCTTTTAGTTGGAATATTGATATGATATATGATAACGATGTTCAGCTGTTTGGAAAAACAAACTCCTCCCCGGCACTGCAATTTAAATCAATCATTGGGGTAGGGTTGCAAGTAAAGATCTGATACCATTACCTATCGTCTGCAGAACGTCACTTACAATTAAGTTATCTTTGACCGCTTATGGGTCAGAAGAAATTAATTCGTTTTGCTGAACTGGAAACCTTTCGCAACGTCCTCCAGTTTCCCAAGGATATGGCCGGAAAATGGGGATCATTTTTTGGCAATAATAATCCCCTAACGCTGGAATTAGCTTGTGGCAAGGGAGAGTATGCAGTTGGACTCGGTCAATTATATCCTGGCCAAAATTTCGTTGGGGTTGATTTGAAAGGAAATCGCATCTGGGTAGGCGCCAAAAAAGCATTGCAAAATAATCTTCTCAATGTGGCTTTTCTGCGAACACAGATAGACCAGATAGCCGAATATTTTGGATCCAATGAAGTGTCAGCTATATGGATCACTTTCCCAGATCCTCAACTTCGGCTTTCAAAAGCAAAAAAAAGGCTGACGCATCCGAAATTTTTACGCCTGTATCAACAATTTCTTGCTCCCGGTGGTTTAATTCATTTGAAAACTGACAGCCCGGATTTGTATCATTTTACAAAAAATGTGATTGAGATGTATGATTGTCTTATACACTATGATTCTGCTGACGTTTATAAGGAAGGTATCATAAGTGATGAATTAAAAATTAAAACACATTACGAGTCACTCGATATTGCAGGAAGCAACCGCATACATTACCTGTGTTTCTCCTTACCGGCTCAACTACCGGGTAAAGAAACGGACATGAAGCTTAAAGAAAAACTGATGCAGCATGAAGGACTTGATTGAGGGTACTCATTATTATATCAATGAAGAAGGCTTTGTGGTATTAACAGAGCAATATCACCTGGAAAAAGGTTACTGTTGTGGTAATGGTTGTAAACATTGTCCTTTTCAATATGAGAACGTACCGGAGCCAAAAAGATCGGTCCTGCTGAAAGAAAAGGGCAAGTCAAAATAGATTTATCTTCATAACATGACTGTTAAAAAGAAGTCTGCCGAAAAGCCAAAAGCAATAAGACCTTCCGGAAAAAAAGAAGAGAATTTTTTTGAATTGGTTTTTGAGGTGGCCCGGCAAATTCCAAAAGGAAGAGTAACCAGCTATGGTGCTATAGCTGCCTGTCTCGGCGCCAAATCATCTGCCCGCATGGTAGGCTGGGCTATGAATGGAGCGGGAAAGGTAAAACCGAAAGTACCGGCTCACCGGGTCGTTAATCGAAACGGAATGCTCACTGGTAAGTATCATTTTTCTCCACCCGGTTTAATGGAACAACTACTGAAAAAAGAAGGAGTTAAAGTAAAAAATGAGCAGATAGTTGAATTTAAAAAGCTCTTTTGGGACCCTGCTAAAGAGTTAGGATTCTAGACATAATATGGGCTGATCATCCAGTACACTACAACTCCTGTAACAGCCACATAGAACCAAATTGGCCAGGTTATTTTTGCCAGCTTCTTATGTTGCGGCCACTCACCTATCAGTGCCCTGTAGGCTGTAAATAAAATAAAGGGGAGTATCAGCCCTGCCAACGGGATATGGGTGAAGAGAATAATATAATAAATAGTCTTACTGATTCCTTCCGCCCCAAACTTTGTTTCTCCCGCAAAGAGATGATGGCATATATAGCTGATTAAAAAAAGAACAGACAATAGCATGGCCGCAATCATCAGGTTTTTATGCACCTGGTATTTCTTTATTTTAACTGCTACCAATGCTGCAACCAGCAATCCCGCCACAGTTGAATTAATTATGGCATTAGCCTGTGCAAAAAAGTGCACATCAAACCCAAGATCAACATCTAGTTTTACCCGGCTCAGTAATACCACTGCCGCGAAAACAATAAACGAGAAAAGATAAATTAACGTTCTTGCTTTTTTATCATTCTTGACCAATACCGCTTTCAGCATTTTTTTTGTTTTTTCGTAAGAAGAATAGCAATAAGAATACCCCCAGTATAGCGAGTAAAAAAGAAACAGCCATGATCTGCAACTTGCCGGCAAAAAAACTTTTACGATTAGGGTCCTTTTCCATAGTCAGCATCACCAGGTCGTTGGATAATTTTGATAATGAAGCAGAATCTAACCCACTGTAGTATCCCCTCACATGCCGGTTACTGTCTATCAGTACAAATTTATCACTATGTATAAAATTGCTGTCTACCCCTTCTCCATCAATAAGCCCCAGCTTTACTTCGTTCAATGCAAAATCATAAATAGATTTCTTATCCCCTGTGAGCAGCCACCATTGCTCCGGGTCTATCTGAAACCTGTCAGCCCAGTATTTTAACCGCTCTACAGAATCTCTTTCCGGGTCAATGCTAAAAGAAAGGAAATGAACCAGCTTATTCGTTTTATCACCCACTCTCTTTCCATTGTGAATGGATGATGCCAGTCGTTTCATATTCATCGTCATTCCCGGGCAAATGGTAGGACAACGGGTAAAGAAAAAATCGGCTATGATGATCTTGCCTTTCAGGCTGTCCCATGTTATGGTCGTTCCTGTTTGGTTGATTAGTGAAATATCCCCAGCTTTGTGCCAAATAGTATCGGTTATTCTTTTCCCCTTTTCAGTACCCGTAATAACAGAATCAGGAAGATAATGCCGGGGCATTAAAATGGTATGCTCACTTTTTCCCTTAACAATAAAATAGGAGATAAGGGGAACCAGTAAGGCGATCATCACTGCATATAAAGCTGTTTTATTCACAATACTAAGTATAAAAGTAAAACCATTAAACCGCTTCCTTGTTCAGCTGGCAGCCGGTTTAATGGTTTTGATTATGAGAATTACAGAGTTGTTTATTCCTTTCCGGCTGGTTTTTCAACCGGTTTAGCCTCCTCCTTATGCTGGTGCTTTGCTGGCATGGTTGTTTCCTGGAAATGCTTGTCATAGGTGTTGCGCAAATTTTTATAGGAGTTGCCATCCCAGATAAATGCAGCAATGAACCAGATAAAAAGTAACAGCGGCACCACAATGGTCATGATCATATTTCTGATCTCATCGCCCAGGTGCATAAAAACCGAAACAATATAATATGCTTTGGCAAGGGTGAGAATACAAACCATTCCCTTAAACATTAAAACCAGTAACTCACTCGGATTCTCCCCTTTGTGCATTGTGTAAATCAAAAGGCCAATACCCAGTTCGATGACGGTAATTACCGACAGCAATATGGTTGTCTTTCTTACTTTCTTCTTAAACGTGGCATCATCAGTATGTTCATGATGAATGGTCACTTCTTCAAAAGCCGGATGTTGCATATAAAATTAGATTACAGTTATTAGATCAAATAGAAACAAAGGAATACAAATACCCAAACCAGGTCAACAAAGTGCCAGTACAATCCGGCTTTTTCAATCATCAGGTAATGACCCCTGTTCTGGAATACATTTTTTTGTGTCATCAATAACATAACAATATTTATGATAACCCCGGAAAATACGTGGAAGCCATGGAAACCGGTGATACCATAGAAATAGCCCCCAAATGCAATAGGTCCTTTTTCGCGGATATGAAGCTCATCCAGCTTTATTTCCTTGATCAGTTGCTGGTCTGTCATTGCTGCCAGTTGCTCATGCGTTAAAGCATGATTACTTTGGTGAGCCAGGCTTATCAACGTTTCATGAGGTGTTTTTTGCAAAGCGGCTAAAGCAGCATCATGACTTACCAGGTCACCCCATGGATTTCCTCCGGTTGTTTGTCCAATGATATCAATCTGTCCATCTACCAGCACTGCATGCTCACCCGTAATCAGGTGATGCCATTCCCATGCCTGGCAACCAAGGAAAGCAAGGCCTCCTACAATTGTCCAGGCAAGCCATTTGATAACACCTTGTTTATCTCCTTTATGTCCTGCATGTACAGCCAGCACCATCGTCACGGAGCTGATGATCAGGATAAATGTCATTACACTCACAAATGCCAGGGGAAGATTAGCATGCCCTGCTCCCGGAAAGGCGTTGAACACTACGTTTGGATCAGGCCAGAAGTTCTGGCTAAAGCGTATGCTTCCGTAAGAAATAAGAAATGCACCAAAGGTGAAGGCATCACTCATCAGAAAATACCACATCATCAGTTTGCCGTACTCCATGTTGAAGGGGCTTTTACCGCCGCTCCACCATTTGGTCTGATGTGCTGTTGCTGTTGTCGCCATGTCAGTTGTAAGGTTTTACTTGTTTTTATTACTCATCAGTTCCCGCCGATTACGAGGAAGAATACCAGCAAGTAGATCCATAACAGATCTACAAAATGCCAATATGTTGCTGCCACCTCTACAGGAACTGAACTGTATAATTTTGTCTTTCCGAAAAAAGCTTTGATAAACATCACTATCAATACCAATATTCCTGCTATTACATGCAAAGCATGCAATCCGAATATCACATAAAGGAACTGACCAGCTCCTGCTCCTTTAAATGTTACCTGTTGTGCCCATAGGTTTTGAAATCCCATCCACTGCAATATGATAAATGCTGCACCAAGAATAACAGTTATGCCTATAAGCATTCTGTATTTGCTCATCTCCCTGTCCTTAAAAGATCTTAGTGCCAGTTGGATCGTCAGGCTGCTTAGTAAAATAACAGCAGTAGATATCCAAAATACTTTAGGCAATGTTACAGGCTTCCAGTTTACCTGGTTGCTTTTTACAATAAAAGCACTGGTCAATCCCGCAAACATCATTACAAGACTGCCAATAGCCACCCACAGGGTAAACTTGTGGGGATGCATTCTTTGTTTTTGTTGATTGCTCACAATATCCATCTCTCTTTTTATAACTACGTTTTACTTAATAATAATGCCAGCATTACTACCGGCAAGTACATATAACTTCCAAACATCACTTTTCTTGCCGAAGACACATCCATATTCCTGTACAAAGCCACGCATCGTCCTATCATGAACAGGTTTGCGAAAATAATAAGGCCAATACTTATTAATCCGGCTGTGTCCTGATAACTGCACATGCCTGTATAATAAGGCAGCAATGTAACAGGTACCAGCAACAAGGAGTAGGCAATCGTCTGGATTGCCGTAAACTTTGTTGGTCCTTCATTAGCCGGCAACAACTTGAACCCAACAGATGAATAATCTTTATGTGCCACCCAGGCTATCGCCCAAAAATGGGGAAATTGCCAGAAAAACTGAAAGGCAAATAATATCCATCCACCAGTTGATAACTGATCGTCTCCGGCTGCCCAGCCTATCAGGCAAGGCAATGCTCCGGGAACAGCACCCATTAATACGGCAATTGAATTTACTTTTTTCAATGGCGTATATATAAATGCATACAAAAACAAACTAAAAGCTGCCAACCCGGCCGCCAACCAGTTGAAATAGTAACCAAGAATAAAGACCCCAACAGCCCCGGTGATAATTGCAAAGGCCCATCCTTCCTGTACACTCATTCTTCCGGCTGCCACCGGCCTTTTGGAAGTTCTTTTCATCTGAGCATCTGTATCCTTTTCTACTACCTGGTTGATGGCATTGGCACTGCCTGTTACCAACATCCCACCTGCAAAGAGCAAGAGTATCATTGCTATGTTGTATTCCACAACTTTGGGCGCCAGCAGGTAACTGATCACACTGCTGAAAACCACCATGATACTCAGTGAAGGCTTCATTAACAGTAAATAATCTTTGATCTTATTCATGCGCCTTCACACTATATTGTCAAAAAAAACTTCAAGTCTCTTCTGGCACTATTCACTAGTGCTTGCTTTCATTAGCACCCACCGGTTCCGTTTGCGGAATAAAATCTCTTCCGTCTTTTCCGTAATCATATGGCCAGCGATGCACTTCCGGAATTTCACCTTCCCAGTTACCATGACCAGGGTTGATCTTCGTAGTCCACTCCAATGTGTTTGCTCCCCATGGATTAGGAGTTGTTACTTTTCTTCCTTTAAATATGGAATAGAAAAAGTTGAAAACAAACATCAGCTGAACCGCAAATACAATGATTGAAACAACTGTTATCATTTTATCAAGTTCTCCGAACTGGTTGAACGATACCCAGCCTTTCTTATCAAGATAACGGCGGGGTATACCGGCAAGACCCTGGTAATGCATTGGCCAGAAGATCAGGTAAGCACCGATCATGGTAACCCAGAAGTGCATATACCCGAGTGTATTATTAAGATAACGGCCAAACATTTTGGGGAACCAGTGATACACTCCTGCAAACATGCCAAAGAAGGAGGCTACTCCCATTACAATATGGAAGTGAGCTACCACAAACATGGTATCATGCAGGTGAATATCAATAGTGGAGTTGCCAAGAAAGATACCAGTCAATCCACCAGATATGAATAAGCTTACAAAACCAATTGCAAACAACGTGGCAGGAGTAAAACGAATATTCCCTCTCCACAATGTGGTAAGCCAGTTAAACACTTTAATAGCAGAAGGAACAGCGATCAGTAAAGTAAGCAGTACGAATACAGATCCAAGGAATGGGTTCAACCCGGTAACAAACATATGGTGCGCCCAAACCAGGAATGCGAGGATAGCAATGGCAAACAGTGAACCCAGCATCGCCATATATCCAAAAATGGGTTTCCGGGAGTTCACCGAAAGTATTTCGGATACCATACCCATGGCCGGTAATAAGATGATATATACTTCAGGATGACCAAGGAACCAAAACAAGTGCTGGTAAAGAATAGCACTTCCTCCTTCGTTTGGCAGTATCTCTCCATTAATAACAATATCACTCAGGTAAAAACTTGTTCCGAGGTTGCGGTCAAATAACAACAAGATAGCACCAGATAATAAAACAGGGAAGGATAACACACCTAACACCGCCGTAAAGAACATTGCCCAGATTGGAAGTGGCAAACGGGTCATACTCATACCTTTTGTCCGCATGTTTAAAATGGTAGAAATGTAGTTAAGACCTCCGAGCAGTGACGATACAATAAATAAGGCCATACTTATAAGCCACAGGTCGGTTCCAATCTTTTGTCCTTCACCGGCCTGGCGAAGTGCACTTAGTGGCGGATACATTGTCCATCCGCCTGAAGCAGGACCGGTATGTACAAAAATGGAAGCCAGCATCACAATACCTGCTATAAAGAAAAACCAGTAGGACAGCATATTAAGAAAAGGCGAGGCCATATCTCTTGCACCAATTTGCAGCGGAATAAGTAAGTTGGCAAAAGTTCCGCTAAGGCCTGCTGTCAGAACAAAGAATACGAGTACTGTTCCGTGCATGGTAACCAGTCCGTAATAAAATTCGGGTTGTATCTGACCTCCTTTAGCCCAGTTGCCAAAGAAAGTTTCCAGGATCGGAAACGACTGATCGGGGTAACCCAATTGCAGACGGAACAATACTGAAAAAAGACCACCTATGATAGCCCACACCATCCCCGTAATCAGGAATTGCTTACCAATGGTTTTGTGGTCCATGCTGAACACATACTTCGAGATAAAAGATTGCTCATGATGTCCGTGGCCGTGATCATCATGATGCACTGCGTGTGCAGCAGCCACTCCGGAATGTACATTCATTGCTTCGCTCATAGTCATTTATTTTAACAACAACGCCTGTTGTTTATTTATTCAATTTCTTTATCTGTTTATTACAGCACCGGCTACAGGTGCGCTTGCGATCACACTGTCTCTTTTAACAGACGGATCTTTGTCAGGATTTGCTACAAAGTATTGAGGCTTTTTAGAAGCCAGCCATGCATCAAACTCTTCCTGTGTTTCCACAATGATCGTTCCCCTCATACTCCAGTGGCCTTTCCCACACATCTGGTCGCATGAGATTTCATACACAAAATCAGGGTTTCCTGTTTTTTCTTTCATTTGCTTTGTAGTGTACTTTGGTGTAAACCACATAGTAGTCGGTGTTCCGGGTACCGCATCCATCTTCATTCTGAAGTGTGCTAATCCCACATCATGAATTACATCTTTGGCGCCAATTACCAGTTTAACCGGCTTATTTACTACTAAATGCATTTCCTGTTCCACAAACACATCATCATGATTATATCGGTCCTCCCATATCTGGCCAACGGGATTATTGGCGGCCGGATTTACATTCTTAAAATATTTTTTTCCAAGAACACCATCTTTACCGGGATAACGGAACTCCCAGCCGAATTGCTTACCTACCACTTCTACCTGCATCGCATCATCAGGCGCATCACCGGTTATTTTAAACCAGTAGAAAATTCCAAACCCAACCAATACGGTGAGAGTAATGGCAGGTATTACGGTCCAAATCAATTCAAGTTTGTTATTATGAGGGTAATAAAAGGCCTTTCTTTTATCAGATTCCTGGTATTTATAAGAAAACCAGAATAAAGCCACCTGTGTAATAATAAATACGACGAAAGTAACAGCTAGAGTAACATAGAGCATTCTGTCTACCAATACGCCATGGTCTGAAGCCGGTTCACCTAATATTTTCCCTTTCAGTCTTTCATTGCAATAATAAACACCAATAAGGCCCAGGATAAGAAATGCCAGTAACATAAAACCATTTAGCTTATTGGTTTGCTTCCGGGATTTCTCATAACCCCGCAAGACCGCTACATACTCACTGGCCTTGGCAATCTGGAAAGTAATCAGAAATCCAAGCGCTAAAATGGCAACTATGAAAAATGTTTGCATAAACTATAATTCAATTTTTCTAACCTAATTTACTTTTCAAGCCTCTGTTTATTCTTTATGTATGATGGATCAGGCTTTCCTTAACAAAAGGATGATTCTTTGCCAGCAACGGCGCCTTACTAAGGGCTCTTCCTGTTACAAACATGATTAATCCCACAAAACCCAAAGCCACCCCAAAGTCATACAATATCATAGGTACTTTTTGGGGAGATACTGCCGGGAACACCATCTGGTAAAAGTCAAGCCAGTGACCAAAAATGATCAGCAACGCCATAAATGTAATAGTTCCATAATTTCTCTTTGCATCCCTTGTCATTAATATTAACAACGGAGCAATGAAATTGATTATAAACATTAGCCAAAATATTCCTTTATAGATACCATGAGCCCGGGGCTGGAAATAAATGGTCTCTTCCGGAATATTTGCATACCATATAAGCATGAATTGGGAAAACCAGAGATAGGTCCAGAAAACAGAGAAAGCGAACATGAATTTACCAATATCATGCAGGTGTTCATTATTAGTATATTCCAGGTAGCCATTGTTTTTCAGAAACACTACAAACAAAGCTATCAGTGCCATACCTGATACAAATGAACTGGCGAAAGTATACCAGCTGTACATAGTGCTGTACCAGTGTGCATCAATACTCATTAACCACAGCCAGGGAATAGAAGACATAACTGTCAGGGAAAAAACAACAATATAAACCGCAGCCCATACCGTGTTATTCCAGATATATTTTTTTCTTTCTTCTACTGTAGCAAGTGGCCTGGCATCAAGACTGCGGGACAACTGTCTCATTTTCCATCCAAGTACAGACCATAATACGATTGTAAGAACAGTAGCCGCGGCAAAAAAGCCTTTATTTAAAAACCCTTTTTTGTGATTCAGAATGGGATCCTCCGCCACATGATGAGTATCTGTCCAGTGATAAATAGTATGATTGTCCCCGAAGACAATAGCTAATAAAATCGCTCCGCAGATAACACCAATCACTGGTACTACTGCAGAGATAGCTTCAGGCACCCGGCGGAAAGCCATCTGCCATCCACCCCATGCCAATGTAGTGGCACAAATAAAAAACATGGATGCGTTTACCACCAGTAAAAAGAAAACACTGTTTTGAAGGAGCGATGCCCAAAAACGGGCCTGCTCTTTAGGATCATCTTTTGATCCGCTGGTAACATACAAACCAATGATCGCCAGAATACCAACAGCCATTAATGCTAAGGCTATTGTATTATATCGTTTTGGCACTACAAAATTTTCCCGGATAGACATCAGTTATTATTTATTGTTTCTTCAAAAACTATTTTACTTTTTTGCAGCACTATCAGCCACTGGTGCTGCCGGAGCCGCACTAACTACTTTCTTTTGTTTTGATTTAATATAAGCAATCACTTCCCATCTTTGTTTGGTGCTCAGTTGTGATGCATAACTTCCCATGGCGTTTTTGCCATAGGTTAAAGAATGAAACATTGTTCCGGCTGCCATAGCTTCATACTTTGCGTCTCCAACCAATGCAATCGGTTTGGAAGGAAAGGGCCCGTTTCCATCTTTCCATAAAGGTCCGTTTCCATCCAGTTTTGTTCCGTGACAAATGGCACAGTTTACCAGGTACAGTCTTTCCGCTTCTTTCATATCTACTGCTGCAGAATCAAACGGGTTTTTCACTTCCGCTGATTTTACATATCCTACGGAATCATTCTTATAAGGATATGCCGCCATTTCCCCTCTTGCAATTGTTCCGTCAACAGGTTTTGCTATATAATGGATGTTTGCCTTATCCAGTGCTTCGGTGGAAGCATATGTTTCATATGCTCTGCTGTAAGCCATATCCGGCATATATGCACGGCCTGTATTTCGCCTGGTTTTATTACAACTAACCATTGCCACCACCAATGCCAGGCATCCTGTTATGATCAAAGTTTTTCTCATCACCAGTTTTTATTAAGATTAATGATCCGCTTCTTTTTTCTGAAAACGCATTGTGTCTTTGTCATATCGGCCAAGCCACCATCCTGTTTCTTTATACTCCACCTTTACTTCTTTAGCTCCGATAGTTTGCAGGAAACTCATCGCTTCTGTTTCACTTGTTTTATCTGTACATTCTAGTGCCATCACAAATGTGTCATCTGTAGAACGGGGGTTAAAATGATCCTTCTTTACAAAAGGAGCCAGCTGACAGAGATAGCAAAAGGTCAATACCATACCTACTGCAGCAAATAACACGGTCAGCTCAAATGTAACCGGTATCCAGGCGGGAAGCGAAAAGAATGGCTTACCACCAAAGTTGATTTGCCAGTCAATGGTTAATGCCCAGGTAATAAACCCAACAGCAGTGGCGGTACCAGAGATACCATAAATAAACCCGGCAGTGTGCAAGCTGGTATCACGAAGCCCCATGGCCTTATCCAATCCATGAATAGGAAACGGAGTAAACACATCGTGTATTTTATATCCTGCCCGGCGAACTTTTTTCACTGCTGGAAAAAGCACTGCCTCATCATCAAAATTGCCGACTACAAATTTTTTTACAGCCATTTTTTAAGCTTTTAGCTGCTAGCCCATAGCTGCTAGCTTTTATCGTTTAAATCAATTTTTATCTTTCATAGCTACCCGTTAACAACACAGATAGCCAATCATTTTTCTATGCTCCGTGGTCATGTCCGTGTTTCTCACCAAATTCTTCCGTCGATTCTTCCTCCACCTCATCCATGTTATCTTTAAAGTTCTCACCATTTTTCTTCAGGATATGTTTGATCTCCGCCAATGCGATGACCGGAAAGAATTTAGAGAAAAGAAAATAGCAAGTAAAGAATAACCCGAATGTGCCCATATAAAATCCGACTTCCCAAATAGTAGGAGTATAATATGTGCTCCATGCAGATGGGAGATAGTCGCGGTAAACGGATGTAACGATAATTACAAACCGTTCAAACCACATACCGATATTCACCAGGATGGACATAAAGAAAGTCACAAAAAGGTTCCTTCTCATTTTTTTGAACCAGAATATCTGTGGCGACAATACGTTACAACCCATCATGATCCAGTAACTCCAGCCATAAGGACTGCTCAGATTCAAACGGTTTTCAAAGAAGGCAAATTCTTCATAACCCACCGCTGAATACCAGGCCATAAATAACTCCGTGAGGTAAGCAATACCCACAATAGAACCGGTGAGTACGATTACCTTATTCATTACATCAATATGCTCAATGGTAATATAATCTTCCAGGCCCAATACCTTTCTTGTGACCACCAATAGTGTCTGCACCATCGCAAAACCAGAGAAGATGGCCCCTGCTACGAAGTAAGGCGGGAAAATCGTTGTATGCCAGCCGGGAACAACTGAAGTAGCGAAGTCAAAGGATACTATTGTATGCACAGATAATACAAGCGGTGTACTCAAACCGGCCAACACTAATGACAATGCTTCATGACGTTGCCAGTGCTTGGTGGAACCAGTCCATCCGAATGCCGCCACACCATAAAATGCCTTTCTCCATTTCACTTTTGCCCTGTCACGAAGTGTTGCAAGGTCAGGAAGCAACCCGGAATACCAGAATAAAAGTGAAACAGTGAAATAAGTTGATATCGCAAATACGTCCCATAAAAGTGGTGAGTTAAAGTTTACCCATAACGGACCTCTTGTATTGGGATAAGGAAGTACAAAGAATGCGTTCCATACACGACCCATGTGCCAAATCGGAAATTGACCGGCGCACATTACCGCGAAGATGGTCATTGCTTCTGCAGCACGGTTTACACCTGTTCTCCAACCCTGGCGGAATAGCAACAAGATCGCTGAGATCAGGGTTCCGGCATGACCAATACCTACCCACCACACGAAGTTGGTGATGTCCCAACCCCAACCCACTGTTTTATTCAGGTTCCACTGACCGGTACCATAGATCACCTCCATTGTAACAGAGATGATTCCGAAGATGAGTAACGCAACGGAGACTAAAAATCCAATCCACCATAGCCTGGATGGGTTAGCCTCTACCGGGCGGCAAATATCTTCCGTTACCTGGTGATAATCTTTGCTTCCATCTACCAATGGTGGTCTTACCTGTGATTCGTATCTGAGTAATGCCATATTCTGGTTGTTTGTCCTTTTGATCCTTACCGGACCTCCGGATATAGTTAGTCAACTTTCTTCTTTCTTAATGATGTGCTTCTTCAGCTTTTTTTTCTTCTTTTTGCCCTGCAGTATGTTCTGTTTTAGCAGGCCCATGATGCCCTTCTGGTTCAATGATCTCTGCCGTATTTCTCACTTTGGCCAGGTAACTCACATTTGGCAGCACATGCAATTGTTCCAGTACATAGAATCCACGCTGTGTATTCTCAGCTCTTACCTTCGTTATAGCACTGTCTTTATCATGTACATTACCAAACACAATTGCATTAGCTGAACAAGCTGTTTGGCAAGCTGTTTTTGCATCACCATCTTTCAGTGGCCTGTCTTGCTTCTTAGCCTCCAGTTTAGCCGCCTGTAAACGCTGGAAGCAGAAAGAACATTTCTCGATAACCCCTCTCGAACGAACCGTTACATCCGGGTTCAATACCATTCTTGTCAGATCATCATTCATCTGGAACACAACAGGGTCGAGTTTACCAACCAACTGCTGATCCTGGTTATCACCAAAGCTGTCAGCCCCGGTGTAATCAGCCCAGTTAAAACGACGTACTTTGAACGGACAGTTATTTGCACAATATCTTGTACCGATACAACGGTTATAAGTCATTTGGTTCACCCCTTCTGCGCTGTGGTTGGTAGCTGCAACCGGGCAAACGTTCTCACAAGGTGCATTATCACAATGCTGACACATCATTGGCTGGAACACTACTCCTTTCAGTTCATCAGGATTTTTATCATCGCTTACAAAGTAGCGGTCGATACGCAGCCAGTGCATGTCATGATAACGGAGCACTTCACTTTTACCCACTACAGGCACATTGTTTTCTGCATGGCAGGCAACCACACAGGCGCCACAACCATAGCAGGCATTCATATCAATATTCATCCCCCACTTAATACCGGGTTGCTCATGATGTGGATACAACGTTCCCTCTTTGGCATAACTGGTTGTTTTACCATCCTGGCTTTTCCCATAAGTTTCTTCCAGGTGATGGCGATAATCAGGAATGGTATTCGGATATTTCTTCAGCGTTGCCAGCGTTGTTTCCCTTACTACCTCCACCCGGTCTTCGTAAGAGTTATGTATCTGTGTCTGAGCAATCTTTTCTTTGCGCCCTGCGTCTGCAACAGTTACGGCAGCATGATAAGAAATTGTGGTGCCATCAAATGAAGCGAATGGATAAACATTCTTACCAACACCCGCAGCAGTTTTTCCCAGCTTCTCTCCTCTTCCATATCCAAGAGCAACAGCAATGGTATTTGCCTGCATTCCAGGAATTACCAATACGGGCAACTCTACTTCTTTTTTACCAACCGTTAATTTAATAACTGGCTTTTGCGGATAGTATTCGTAATTATTGCTTTCCTTCTCTGACCCATCGATAAGATTAAGGCCAAGCACTTCTTTTGCCATCGACATGCTGATCAATGCATAGTTATCCCAGGTTGCTTTTGAAATAGCATCAGGCAATTCCTGCAACCATGGATTAGTAGCACCGGTGCCCGTTCCGATAGAAGTCTTTTGATATAATACAACCTCTGCACCATTTACTTTTTTAGCAGCAGTGATTGCAGCAGCAGCTTCGGTTATACCTGCACCATTATATGATCCGGCACCGGCAGTTACAGCATCTTCTTTGATACCATCCTGAAGCACCTTATTAAAAGCATCTTCTGAACCAAGCTTACCCGTCCAGTAACTTTTAAAATAGGTTTCATAGTCAGTATTGTTACCGCTCCACTTCAGCAATGAGGTCTGGAAAGGGCGGGTTTTGAATAAAGGATAGATGGTGGGCTGCATGAAACTCAACACACCTGTCTTAGGTTCTGCATCACCCCAGCTTTCCAGGTAGTGATGGGAAGGAGCAACATATTCACACAGTTCTGTTGTTTCGTCCATTCTTTCATTGAAAGAAACAGTCACTTTTACTTTGCTTAATGCAGCAACAAATTTTGCAGCATCATGATAGTTGTAAGCCGGGTTTGCACCACTTATCAAAATTGTTCCAACACTGCCGGCTTCCATATCTGCCACTAACTGTGCAAAATCCGAATCGATACCCTGGCGATAATTAACGGGTTTGTTCCAGTCAATTGTTTTGCCATAAGCCCCGATGGCATTATTGATAGCATTAATAATTACCTGTACATTTTTATCATTGCTTCCGCAAACCACCAGGCCTGCACCGGGATTAGCTTTTAAATCTTCAGCAACTTTTTTAATTCCGGCTGCAATTGATTTTGTTGTGATCTCACCTGTTCCGTTAATGGCATTTAAAAGGTCCAATGCAACGGAACCTGTTTCAGAAGGACGGTGGGTAAATCTTTCGTCGGCACTGGCACCAGTCAGGCTTAAATATCCTTCAAACTGGTAGTGCTTGCTCATCGAAGGATTCTTCTCATCTATTTTACGGCCAACAGTGTATCCTTTCGCATTTTCAACTGAATTGAGCCAGGTTCCCAGGAAATCAGCGCCAAGACTTACAATTACTTTGGCCGCGCCAAAATCATAAGATGGTATTTTTCTTCCGAAACCACTGGCTTCGTTGGCCAGCAACATACCGCTGTACGAAACAGCATCATACTGCACATGTCTGAGGCCGGGGTAGTTAGCAATTATTTCTTTAGTAGAAGGAGAAACAATAGTGCTGGTCAGTAATACAGTAGTGCCTCCCGCATTTTTTATCGCTTCACCCACCATTTTATCAAACTGCTCAAATGTGGGGACTTCTTCAAATTTTGCATCCGCTCCTTTACCTACTCTGTGCTGGGGGAAACGAAGACGATGTGTGTCGTACAGGTCAAGCACTGAAGCCTGTGTACGGGCCGTAGTGCCTCCATTTGTGTAAGAACAAAGATCATTTCCTTCTATTTTGATAGGACGACCATCTCTTACTTTAGCTACCACCGGCACTACATCACCATCCTGCACATATGTAGTGGCATAATATTTAGCCACCCCCGGAACAAGATTTTCCGGCTTGTTGGCATATGGTATTGCTTTCTTTACAGGAATCTTACAACTGGCAGCCAGCGTAGCTGCAGCCGTACTGAAACCCAGATACTTTAAAAAATCCCTGCGGGGAGCTTTGGCATCAATTAATCCATTGTCATCAAAACCCTCAAATGGCAACTCTTCCTTAAACTCATCCTGTTGCTTTTTTTGAAAGTTTTCGTTGTCATTCACCTCTCCGAAACTTTGCCAGTACTTTTTTTGGCTCATGAATATCAATTTGATAATTCGATAATGTGCTGATTCGCTTACCTGAAATCTTCAACTGCTAACTAAGATCAATAGTGACATTTCTGACACTCTAGTCCACCAATATCTTTCACTGTTATGCTATCCATTTTACCGGACTTGAAATCATTGTGAAACTTCTCATATATACTGTAATACTTATTTCCCTTCGTGCTGTCATAGTTAAAATTCACTTTGGTCTCCCGGTGACAGTTGATACACCATCCCATGCTGAGTTCAGACACCTGCTTTACTTCATCCATAGCGGTGATCTCACCATGGCAACTCTGGCATTGTACATTACCGGCTCTTATGTGTTGAGAGTGATTAAAATAAACATGGTCAGGCAGGTTGTGGATTTTTACCCACTCGATCGGCTTTTTGATCATGGACGGATCCCATTTGTTTGCATTATTGGGATCAAACCCTGCTGCTGCATGCAATTTGGCAATTTCAGCAGTACCATTGATCTCATTTCCTGCTTCATCATAAAGCTTTGGCCCTTTTTCGTAGGTAACGATAGCTTTATGGCAGTTCATACAGGTATTCACAGAAGGAATAGCCGCATGCTTACTGTCCCAGGCAGAGCCATGGCAATACAAACAACTGATCTGGTTAATGCCGGCATGTACTTTATGTGAGTAGTAAATAGGTTGTTCAGGTTGATACTCTTTTTGACGACCAAGACCGATTGCACCTTTTGCCACCATATAACCTCCAAACACGAAGAAGATGATTGAGGCCATGGCGATATATACTTTATTACGGTAGAAAGGAACCGGGTCAGGACGAACGATACCTTCTGAGTCATCAGACATTTTCTTCAGGTTACTGTTCACCTGCATAAGGATCAGGGCAATAATACCGAGGATAAGAGATATGATACCAAAGATCAGGGCATTTTGATTGTCTTTTGGCTCTTCTGTTACTACAGGACCCTCTGCTATCTTAGGTTTGGCAGCGTCATTGATATACGCCACCATATCATCTACATCTTTCAATGTAACGTCGGGAAACGCTGTCATCATAGAACCATACTCATTTTTCAACCCCTGTGTATAGGGGTCATTGGCCATATATGCCGCCGGATTATTGATCCATTTCAGTAATTCATTATGGTCAGCCCATTTGCCTCTCTCTTCCAGCCCGGAAAGAGCAGGTCCTGTACCTTTTTTCAGCACATTATGGCAGGCGGCACATTTGCTCATGAAAAGAGCCTTGCCAGCAGCAATATCCTGCGCTGATATATTAACTATAGAAATAACAAAAAGAGATAGAAATAATGCTGTCAGTCTCTGGCCGATTGGTTTACAAGAAATCATAGACGCAATTGATCTGAAAAATGTGGATAAATAGCTCTAATCAGGCGCAAAAATAAGTCAGTATGAGTATAAAACGCCAAGAGGTTTAACTTTTTTTTGATCCGCTACCAGCCTGCATTTCAGCTGATTTAAGGTGTTTTCCTGATCGTGGTTATTATTGTTTGTCATAAATCAGTCAACCTTTCAATAAAGTTCAACAGATGTGAAAATTGCCTGCATTCCTGCCTGTTTTTTCCTGACTTTTGCGTCGCTAATTTTTAAAACTCTGTCATGTTTGAAGGATTGCAGAAAAAATGGAAGGTAAATGGTCTTCAGCTGACCCTGATCCTTTGCACATTTGCCATCGGCGGCAGCGCCACAGGATTTGTGGGCAAAAAGATAATGAATGTACTGGCCATCGGACAAGATTGGCTTTGGGCAGTTATTTATATAGTACTGATCACCCTGCTCTGGCCGTTGATGGTAATATTAATAAGCATTCCATTCGGACAGTTTCGCTTTTTTATCGTTTATATCCGGAAATTGGGATTAAAAATGGGGGTGATCAAAGAAAAAAAATGAAAAGAATTGCTGTTTTTGCTTCCGGAGCAGGAACTAATGCTGCTAAAATAGTAGAACAGTTTCGTCATCATCATTCCATCCGTGTTTCGTTAATTGTCTGCAATAAACCCGACGCCGGTGTGCTTACTGTTGCCGCAACAGAACACATCCCCTATCTCATTATCGGGAAAGAAAAGTTTTACAGGGGGAATGGGTATGCAGACGAATTGCTGGATATGAAAATCGATATGATTGTGCTCGCCGGATTTCTATGGAAAATCCCATCCACGCTGATAAAAGCTTTTCCTGGTAAGATTATTAATATCCATCCTGCATTACTTCCCAGGTATGGTGGTAAAGGAATGTATGGCCATCATGTGCACCAGGCCGTTATTGATAATAAAGAAAAAGAAAGCGGTATCACCATTCATTATGTAGATGAACAATATGACCATGGTCAAATCATCTTCCAGGCTACTTGCCCTGTTTTTGAAAATGACACACCCGGCTCACTGGCTATCCGGGTACAACAACTGGAACATGAGCATTATCCAAAAGTGATTAGTGAATTGGCTTGCTAAGATATTAGAAGGAAATAATTTCCCGTTCCTGATCCAATAATTAACCAATTAACCAACTCTTTGCATTTTCTTTTGTTACTTGCCGCTGATTAATTCCGTTTGAAGCATATTATATATATATTATTTATCAGCTCCCTGCTATTGACTGTTTCTTCAGCTTTTGCACAAACCTATAAGATAAAAGGAGTGGTGTATGACAGTTCAAGAAATTACCCGATGGAAGCGGTAAGTGTGTTGTCAACTTCCGGTACAGGTACTGTTACTAATGCTGAAGGCTATTATGAGATCGAGGTGACAGAAAGAGATTCCATCTGGTTCAGCTACCTGAATAAGGCCACGGTCAAATTTCCGGTGATGAAGATCAGCAATCCTATGCAATTTGATATTTCATTGCAGGTAAATGTACCGGTAATGAAAGAGGTAAAAATATTACCGAAGAATTACCGGCTGGATTCACTTCGAAACCGGCAGGACTACGCTAAAATTTTTAATTACGAAAAGCCAAAACTAAAAACTGTGACGCCGCAATACGGCACTGCTGTTGGTTTTGATCTTGATGAGATCATTAATATGTTCCGGGTACGGCGAAACCGGAGTATGGCGTCTTTTCAGCGAAGATTACTACTGGAAGAACAGGATAAATATGTCGACTTCCGTTTCAACAAAGCATTGGTGCGTCGTCTTACGTTACTTGATGGTACAGAACTGGATAGCTTTATGCGGGTGTTTCGTCCTTCTTATACTTTTACCAAACTGGCCGGCGATTATGAATTCAGGCTATACATCAAACAAGCTCTTTACCGTTTCAAAAGAGGGTTACAACCCGAAGCCTGGTTAAAGGAAGAGGAAGCAGAACAATGATTGACTTTTCTTATTAATAAATAAGAAAAGAAAGCTAATTTTCACTGCATTTTCAACTATCAGTATAGTATATGGAACAAACCACACTTGGCATAGGCACACGGTTACAGCATGTTCAATACGGACCTGGTGTCATCGTTGGTATTAAATATGCCACCTATATCATTTCATTTATCAATACAGGTATAAAGGAAATAGATAAGACAGATACACAACTGGAAGAAATCATTCCTGAAAATATATCTGCCGAAATAGAAACCACCAGCGAAGTAGAAAAATCTTTACTGAAGATTTTAAAAATGTGGGGAGGCATTACTGAGAATGTACCGCTTGGCGATAAATGGATAAAAGGCATGATGCTGTTGCAGCCTGCTGATAAAAGTTTAAAGCCAAAAGAAATCCCTATTGAGGATTTTTTTCATAAAATAGTTATGCTGCGGGATCGCCTGAGAGTACTGGAACAAAATATCAACAGCAGCAAAACATTAAACGATGAAGAAAAAGTAAACATCCAGCAATACATTACCCGCTGCTATGGCTCCCTTACTACTTTCAATGTTTTATTTAAAAACAAAGAACAGCATTTTGTAGGAGAGAAAAGCGGTAAGGAAGATTAAAATACCCACCAGCCCGTATAGCGTTATTTTCGTCTGCTGTTTATATTTATTTCCCTGAATTGACTATCAATGCGTAAACTTTTTCATTTGCTATTCCCGGTAGCAGTAATGTCTGTACAAACCATTTTTGCTCAGATACGGGCAAAAAACATCTGGCCTGCCGTTGGTGAGATATCAATAAAAAACTTTCATTTAAACTACCGGGCCAGCGAAGGTGATATTCTCTACCAGTTTTTCCTTAATGACTGTATAGAAGGCAACTGCAAAACGGGTGAAGGTGTTTGGGCCACTACCAACTCCCGGAAAGTAGAGTTCAGAGATAATGGCAGTTTAGAACTAACCATCAATTTATACAAGGGCAGTTTTTCAGAAGATGGAAAAAAATTCAACGGAAAAAAACTGGTGTACAATTACACTTTATCCGGCAGCGGTGCAAAAAACAGGGATTTTTACGCTAATAAATTCACTCCTTTCTCAGCTGAAAACCTGGCCGGCGATTTAGACAATCCTATTGCTGCCAGTAAATATATTGTGGCCGAAGGAGAAGCCGTTCGCACAGAGATAAAGGTAGGAGACAAAACAGCGTATAGCTATACACTGCATGGTATTGGTGCAGACAGAGGTGCAATGACAGAATTAGGCGCCGCTTCTATGCAGGGAAAATACGAGAATGGCCAGTTACAAATGGCAAAGATTATAGTGAAGGATAATTTTCCGGCGAAAAGCTTTACCGGTAAAATGAATTTTAAAAATAAACCTTTGGTGGGCAAGCTGGAATTTAAAGATGGCACCTGGTACGAAGGTTTTTTTTATGATGGTAAGTACAATGGCCCCGGTAAACTGGTTGACCCGAATGGTAAAATTATCCAGGGGTTTTGGGACAACGGTATTTTAAAAGATTCACAGGAAGTCAATCTTCCCTCTTCACTTTGGGATTATAATAATGCGGCGATGGCTGAGTCAAAACCATTGAGCATTACTATTGAGGATAAAACCTATACCGGTAATTACGCCGGAGATTGGAAAGACGGCAAGCCGGATGGCCATGGTTTGTTCTCCAACAACGCCAATACTTTTTTCTATGGCAGGTTTGAAAATGGTATGGCCTCCGGGTTAGGCTATTTTTATAGTTTATACAAAACAGAAACCTGGGCTTGCTGCCTGCGGCAATCAGAACTTGTGCTTTCTGGTTTGTTCACCAATAACTGGCTTATGTATGGCAACAAAAGTCTCTACGAGTATATGTGGTACACCAGTTCTTCAGATCCCAATTATATAAAGGGCTACATTCCGCAAAACAGTTACGTTTTCTCTGGTACTTTTAACAAAAAAGGCCTGGATGGTTGCGGAAAAAGTGTTTACAAACGACTGAGCAGCGAAACAGAATTATCCTGTACTATGATAGGTAGTTTTAAAGATGGCGGCTTGCATGGTTGGGCCACGGTTGATTTTCCTTTTAAAAAACCGGATGATAAATGGAAGGGAAAATACTTTGGGTATTTTATTTATCACCCGGTATCTCCCTATGCGGTGAAGCAAGACCTTTTAGCCGGAATGCCTTATATGCCTTCTGGTGATGTGGTAAAACGGTATACTGATTATGAAAAAGAGGTGGAACTTTTTTTAAAAGAAATAGCTACCGGCCAGGAAGACTGCAACAGCGGGATTATCAGTGAAGCTGATAAAAAGAAATATATTGAAGATGCAAAAAACAATGCTTTATATGCAAGAAAGATGGCGACTGATTACAAAAATCAGCCGCCTCCGGTTACCCTGGTAAGTAATTATCAAAATGCAGTAAAAAAAATAAAATACCCGGCAGGAACAACCATGAAGCTGAAAAATAGTGGTTATTTGGTTTCAGTAATTACTGGTTATAGTTACGATAGACAATTGTATAAAGTAAGCACTGGTACTATTAAACCCATATATGGCAAATCGGGCAACTACAAGGGCAGTAAGGATGCAACAGATATTGTGTGGTTATCTGAACAGGATATTGAAGCCCGGTATAATATTGAGACCGCTGTGTATCATATATGTTCTGTATGCAATGGCAGCGGATACACTACAGGCACCGTACACGGAGGCAACAAAGGCGGCTGGGAAAAATGGACTGATAATGTATTTTATAACAGACCAAGCACAGCCTACAGCTATGAAGTAACCACAGGTTGCGGTTCTTGTAAAACAGTAGGATGGAGATAAAGTACAGGCAATAAATACCTGCACTTACAATTATCAATTTACTATCCTACTGCTTTTTCGGGCAGGTATTCAGTCCTACCAGCGTATATAATGGGCAGAAACTTACCAGGCTGGTTAATACAAATACACCGCCTAATATTACCAACACCAATCCCAATGTACCTGTTACGGTACCGCTGAAATAGAGATACGCAAATACTGCGGCCAGTAATAACCGTATGATACGGTCAACATTGCCCATGTTCTTTTTCATATTGTTTGTTTTAGTTTTAGGTAAGTTTCAAGACAAGAATTGTAACCAGCCCCAGGCAAACTAAACAAACAATGGCCAGTTTTATTCCTTTATTCATTTACCAATAAAGGTAAATAGTTATTCTTTTGACTGCCTGTGATATTAATCACATTGACATTTTCTGCAGGAGGCATCATAACGAGTAATATCAATTACTATTAGTAACTTCCTTCTCTCTTTTGTTCCCCGGCCTAAGATTGCTACCGAAACTAAAAACCAACCAGCTATGCAGACCTTAGTTCCTGTTCAAACCAAAGAAAGAGAGGTATTTATGGATGTGCTCCGGGGCTTTGCTATCCTCGGAATCTTCATTGCCAATCTCAACGGATTCAGTTGGTACAGAGAAGGACTTCCTGCTTCGGGTCCTTATTTATTACCTCAGGCGGACCGCAGCATGTCTTTTCTACATCATATGTTCATAGAAGGAAAGTTTTACTCCATTTTCAGCTTATTATTTGGCTGGGGTATAGCACTGCAATTCAAAAGGGCAGCCGCCAATGGCATCAATGCACTGCCCACTGTAAGAAGGAGGCTCTTATTCATGCTGCTGCTTGGCGCCGCTCACTTACTGATATGGCCGGGTGATATTGTTTTTTTCTATGGCCTTCTGGCCTTCCTGTTACTGCCTTTGCGAAAGTTTTCTAATAAAGTGTTGCTGATAACAGGTGTCATTCTTGTTCTTTCTCCTATCCTCTTATACTGGCTGAAGATGACCTGGCCTGTTTTAAATTATCCTTCAAAACTACTTATCAACACAGGAATAAAAGTGGATGGTGCTATCATGAATATTAAAAGCGAGGAAGAATTCCTGAACCTGATGAAAACAGGAAACTGGTTTGATCAGTTAAAAATGAATATCAGCGGCTTCTTCTTTCGGTACCAGTACCTGATTTTTGTAAGCCGTGTTCCCAAAGTGCTGGGCATGTTCTTAATCGGTTATGTATTGGGCCGCTCTGATTTTTATAAAAATATTGCACAGCACAGAAAATTAGTATACACAATTATTATTGCCGGCCTGCTCATTGGTTTACCAGCCAATTATTTTCTTGCCAGGCAGATGCAGGATCATATGGGTGATTATTTCGAATTGAAAATGAATGGCTGGTATCAGACCATTGCTTATGCATTGGGAGTAGCGCCACTGGCATTGGCTTATGTTGGTTTGTTCATGCTTTCGTTTCAAACATTTGCCGGCAAGAAAATATTAGCTGTATTTGCACCCGCAGGGAAAATGGCATTCAGTAATTATGTTATGCAGTCACTCATTGGCAATTATGTTTTCCTGGGTGCCGGTCTTGGTTATATGTGGAAGGTTGGTCCTGTATATTATACCATTTTTGGAGTGCTGGTATTTACTGGTCAAATCATCATCAGTACTATCTGGTTAAGATTTTTTCATTACGGCCCGGTGGAATGGGCATGGCGGAGTGCTACGTATAAAAAATGGCAACCGTTATTGAAGAAAAAAAAATATCCCCTGAAATAAATTATTTCTGGAAGTTTTTATGTTGTCTCTCGCTGTGTTCTGCGGCTTTTAGCACCAACATTTTAGGTAATAAGGATGGACATCATAAACACCGTAAGTTAAATTGGGAACCCTACTAAAAGTAACTAAAAGTTATCGCTGTGTATCATTAGTTTTATTTATCACTCCGCCACTCCTGCGGCGTTTTGCCCATCTCCTGTTTAAATATCCTTGCAAAATACCCGGGATCGTTGTAACCACAATCCAGTGCAATGGCGGCAATGCTTAACGACGGATTGACTAATAATTCTTTTGCTTTATTTAAACGAACTATACGAATAAATTTATTGGGTGAGCAGCCAGTAAGTGCTTCCAGTTTACGGTGCAATTGTGAGTGGCTCATAAAGATCAGTTTGCATAATTGCTCTACTGAAAATTCATAGTTGGTAAAATTCGCCTCCACGACTTCCCTTACTTTTTTCACAAATTCATGTTCAGTCTTTTCTTCTGTAACAAGTTTAACCTCCTGATTAGCTGAAATCCTGCCGTTATCTGATATACCAATCTGCCTGCTGTAATATTGCTGTAAGCTCTTCCGGAGCTCCAATAATTTTCTTATCCGCAGCAACAGTTCTTCTTTATGAAAAGGCTTTTCTAAATATGCATCGGCCCCTTTTTCAATTCCCTCCAATTTACTTTGCATGTCTGCTTTTGCCGTGAGCATGATGATCGGAATGTGGCTTGTCCGCTCATCTTCTCTTAATTTACGGCACATTTCAAACCCGTCTACAAAAGGCATCATTACATCGGTAATTACCAAATCTGGTATAATATCTATGGCAATGTCAAAACCTTCCCTTCCATCTTTGCCTACAGCTAATTTATAATCCGGCAAACAGCTTGCCGTGTAGGCTACTACATCAGCATTATCTTCTACCAATAAAATTAATGGATTGGTACTGCCGGTATTTTCAGAATGAATTAAACGGGTCATTGATTTTTCTTCTGTCATTACTGTCATACTGTTTCCTTTGTATGCTGGTATTACAAGGTTTTCAGCATCTGCCGGATTGACTTTGGTTAACGGGATAGTAATAATAAACTCCGTTCCTTTGGTTGCCCCCACCGGCGGGCTTTTTACAGCAATGGTTCCATTCATTAATTTGACCAATTCCCTGGTGAGTGAAAGCCCGATGCCTGTTCCTTCTGCCTTACGGGTATGGCTGTTGTCTAATTGATAAAAGCGGTCGAATATGTGGGGAATCTGGTTTTCGGGTATGCCAATACCGGTATCTTTTACTTTTAATACCAGCGTTGTTTGATCGTTGTTGGCGGCTGCCTGCTGTGAAATACTTACATATACATTCCCCGAAGCCGGTGTGAATTTCAACGCATTGGAAAACAAGTTGGTGATGATCTGCCTTATTTTCTCCGCATCAAAAGCTACTGTTAATTCATCCGTATCTGCTAGAAAGTGAAACTGCTTCTGCTGACTTGCGGCTAATGATTGAAACGATTCCACGATGTATCGCAGGAAAGCAACAATATCACCTGTTATCAGGTTCAGCGTCATTTTGCCGTCTTCCAGCTTCGATAAATCAAGCATCTCATTGACCAGGTTCAATAAATTTTCTCCATTCCTAACAATCATATCTACCCCGGTGCGCAGGTGCTTTTCCGGGTCATTTTTTACCTGGTTGGCCATACCCAAAATGACGGTAAGCGGTGTTCTGAATTCATGGGTGATATTGGCATACAGTTGTGTTTTAACAGTATCTAGTTCTTTTACCCGTTTTGCCTCCTGTTGCTCGAAATGCAATTGGGATTGCAGTTTTGCTTTGTTTATTCTAAACTTAAAGTATGTTCTTACAGCAAATCCTATCAACAACAAATAAGTAAGATAAGCCCACCAGGTACGCCACCAGGGGGGCTTTACAATAATGTTTAACTCTGCTATTTTATCGCTCCATACCCCCTGGCTATTGCTGCCCTGCACTTTAAAAACATAACTGCCCGGCGGCAGGTGCAGGTAAGTAGCACTGCGTCTTGTACCGCTTTCCACCCAATTTTTATCTATGCCCACCAACTGGTACCGGTATTTATTCTGAGCGGGGGCAGTAAAATCGAGCGACGAGAATTCCAATGTTAAAATATCCTGCAGGTGATTGAGAGTAATAGATGATGTTTGCTCAATAGAATTTTTTAGTACCCCGGTTTTATCATTTGGCAGCACGGGCAAATTGCCCACCAAAATGTTTGTTATAAAAACGGGGGGCTTATAATTCTTCGCTAATATTTCTTTTGGGTTAAAAATATTTAATCCGTTTACCCCGCCAAAAGCCAAATTACCATTGGGCATTTTTTTGTATGCGTTGGTATTAAATTCATTATCCTGCAAGCCATCTTCTTTTGAAAAATTTCAAAACGCATGGCTTTCTTTATTATCCTTTTTTGAGATGTTTAAACAAAAAATTCCCCTGTTTGTACTTCCCCAAATATTGCCGGCATCATCTGCCAGTAACCCATATACAACATTATCGGGCAAACCATCTTTTACCGTTAGGTGAAAAAAATTGCCAGTAGATTTCTCCAACCGGTTTAGTCCTCCGCCTTTAGTCCCTATCCATAAGTAATTGGAATTAGCCGGATACTCTAAAAAGCAAGACACATGATTGTAGTTAAGAGAATTTGAATTACTATTTGTATAATACCATTGGGTTTGTATTCCGGCATCCGGTGTTTTGCTCAACTGCACATTAGCAAAACCATCTACCGTACCGATCCAATATGTTCCATTTTTATCTTCATACAATGCTGTAGCTATGGCAAATTCTGATAATTTTTTAGGGGCATCGGTATTAATATTTATCGTTGTTAATTTTTCAGTAACAGTATTCAGCAACGTTATATTACCGCCTAAGCCGGTGAACCAAATTTGATTTTTACTATCCTCCATCATGGGTTGTTTGGAACCCATTCCTTTGTAATTATTGATGTTTGGATAGGGTGTTAATTTTTTAGTAACAGGGTTGTACTTAAAATATCCTTTATCGTCGCTTTTCAACCAATAGTCACCGGTTTTTGCAATTAAAAGATTATCTATTTGTGTTACCTGTGGCAGGTATGCAAAAGCATTTTCTTCAATTACTTTATTATTACTTCGTTTCCACCGGTATCCAACATCTCCTATAAAAAAATCGTCATCTGTATTAGGCAGTATGTTGTAAGTGCTATACCCATAGAGCTGGGTATTAAATCTATCATTATCTACATTATACTTCCTTAATCCATAGCCTACAGTACCACACCATATCAAACCAGACTTGTCAAATATAAACGGGTAGATAATTCTTTTTTCAGGCAGCTTTAACCCCCATTGAATTGGTTTGCCTGGTCCCCAGGTACTCACATCATAAAAAGATGTTTCTCTGTGGTGTTTATCCCATAAATTACTATTGGGTCTGAAAATAATATTGCCTTCCGGATTTTTATGGGTGTCAAATAAAGGTATTACGTCGTTTCCGCTATATAAGTAAAGGTTGCTATTAATTAAAATATCTTCCCCGTTAGCCAAATATCCGTTGTTTAATAATTGCGCATTGGGCAATAAGGTGAACCTGATTTTTGTTGCATCAAATTTATATACGGCCCCATCCATACCACCAATCCAGGTAGTTGCGTTTTTATCATTACCAATTCCATACACATTGGTATTGTTTGGCATTGCTACCACAGTAATAACCGGAACTGCATCTTTATCAAAAAAATTATCCTTCAGTGTGATAATATTCAATTTGCCATCATCAGCAGCTACCAGCATTCTGCCATCCGGCGTTTCTTCTATGAATTTTATAACATTACCCGAAAGTCCATTGGCATTTGAAGGACTATGTTTGATTCTTAAAAATTCACCGCTTTTTTTATCGTAAACGTTCAGTCCTTCATTTTCTGTACCCACCCAAATTCTTCCTTTACTGTCTTCAAAAAGTTTATTAATGCTATTACTGCTCAAACTCTTATTATTAGAGGGGTCGTTGGTGAATACTTTAAAAGTATACCCATCATACCGGTTAAGCCCATCTTTTGTGCCCACCCAAATAAACCCTTCTTTGTCTTGCAAAATATCATATATCATGCCCTGCGACAGGCCATGTGCTATGGAAATACTTTCGTAGGCGTTTTCTTTCTGGCCAAAAGCTGCTGCCGCAGCCATCATAAAGACAACCGTAAGCAGCAATTTAATATGGCGAAGTTTTTTTGGCACCCTGTTATAAAGATAGCAGTAACAGACCTTTATAGTTTATTATGATAAAATAAATCAAGGCTGTTTTTTTAAAATGATGAATTTGTCCCGTTGTTGCACAGTTTGTCCCATCAATTGGTGAAACTGTAGTGTTTTATGGTTGGTTTGTACTCACAAAATTTTCCATTTGAAGTGAGTTTTGTAAAGGATTGCAACCGCAATCGATACCATTCATTCACCAAAAAAATTCTAACATGAGACACAGATTTAATGCAAAGCTTAGCACATTCCTGCTTTTTATTATGCTGGCACCGTTTTGCGGCATTGGCCAAACGAAGAATGTGATTTCCACCCACCGGGTATTCCCAAAAATGGATAAAGTAATGGAATTTGAAAAAGCATTGGCGGCACATGCCCAAAAATATCACAGCGGTGATGTTCATTGGAGGGTGTTCGCTATCCAATCGGGTCCTGATATTGGCGGCTATCATATTACCGAAGGTCCTAAAAGCTGGGATTCAGAAGATGCAAGAGGAGATATAAGCCCTGAACACCAAACGGACTGGAATAAAAATGTAGCAATCTATTTAACCGACAGGCAATCCGGCGGATATTCAGTTTACCAGGATTCATTAAGTACGGTAGCGCTGGGCGATTTTTCGGATAAGATCAATATTACCCATGTGTATCCAAAAGTGGGGCAAGGGGATGAGGTAGTGAAAATAATAAAGAAGCTGAAAAAAAATTGGGTAGCGGCAGGAGTTACTGTTGCTGTTTATACCGCCAGTTCTTCCGGCCCGGGACAATACACTTTAGTTACAAGGTACAAGCAGGGTTTAAAAGAAAGAGCTGCGGGTTTTCGTAAGCCATTTAAAGAGACTTATGAATCCGTAAACGGCGAAGGGTCTTATGCCCAATACCTGAAAGATGTGGCAGATTATGTACAGGAAAGCTGGAGTGAGTTACTTTTTTTACGAAAGGATTTAAGTTCAAAGTAAAACCAGGCTCGTAATAATATGGTGACAATCAGTTTTTAACCTTAAACCGTTATACCTCCGGAGGAGTGAGTAAAATCACTCCTTCCTTATTATAAAGGTGTGCGGGTAAACTAATATTCAGATGAATTCCCCTGCTAAAAAATCTTATCTTTTGCTAGCCATCAACCGTCTTTGAGGATTTCCTTTTATTACAAAACCATAAACCACCAACATGGAAGTACAGCACCATGCCCACACTGCCCGGAAAAAATGGACTCATTATTTCTGGGAATTTTTCATGTTGTTCCTCGCTGTAACTGCCGGTTTTTTTGTAGAAAACAAACGGGAACATATTATTGAACATAAAAGGGGGAAACAGTACATAAAATCTTTTGTGGAAGATCTAAAAATTGATACGGCAAAATTCTCCCGCAGTTTAAGTACCTACCAGAAGTTGGAGTCCAAACTGGTTTCCCTGTATTCATGCTATGATTCAATTATCCATAATCTAAGTCCATCGGGTTGTCTAAAAAATATATTTGATGCAACAAACGGTTTCCCTGATTTGATTTATACTGACAGAACGCTGGAGCAACTGAAAAATGCCGGAGGGCTCCGGCTGCTTGAAGAACAAGATGCGGATAGCATTATCAGGTACGATGCTTTTTTGCGCTATGTGTTAAAGGCAGAGAGTACCTCTATGCAGGAAAAAGCAATCCAGGTTAGAAATACCCGTAACGCTGTTATTGCTTTTTCAGAAATAATAGATACAACTTTTGGTTTGGGGAATAAATTATTTACCCCGCCTGAAAAACTGGAAGTGGTTACGAAAGACAAAGATTTACTTAGCCGTTTTTTTAATGAAGTGCTGATGTACAGGGGTGTCTGCGGGTACATGCAATGGTTAATAATCCGGCTTCGGGAAAGGGCAGTAAGTCTGATAAAATTTTACACAGAAAAATATCATTTGAAATAAATTTTTATGGAAGTACATGCACACACCCACACTCCAAGAAAAAAATGGACCCATTATTTCTGGGAGTTTCTCATGTTGTTTCTGGCGGTGTTCTGCGGATTTTTGGCTGAATACAAATTAGAACAAACTATTGAGCGGCACCGGGAAAAAGAATATATGCAACTGATGGTGGAAGACCTGAAAAAAGATACTGCCAATATAAACACCATGGTGGCCGGCAACCGTGTTTTAATCAGCGGACTTGATTCTTTACTAGACATGTTATCTAATCCACAAGCAGACAAAAACTATCAGCGTAAACTATTTACTTACTCGCTGATGTACACTTATTGGTACATGCCTATACAGTTTTCAGAACTCACTCTTTCCCAATTAAAATACAATGGTGGATTCCGCTTAATAAAAAAACCGAAAGTAGCAAACGGCATTCTGCAATATGACCAGGGCCTGGATGCCTGCAAATACAATTACGATCTGTTGCTTCATTATTTCCATACATTCGAAACTACCAACAAAGAACTTTTTAACATGAACCTTGCCCGCAAGGCTTTTAAGGCTATTGAAACTGATTTTAAGACAGTGTTTCTTCCATACAATGAATTTGAGAAATTAATTCCTGATGGAAACTATCTTGACAGAAGCGATCCGGTAATTTTTGCAAAATACCATGATGATATATTGTATTACCAAACTACTTTGAGTAACCTGACAAACATCGTTGCCAATCAGAAGCTTTCTTCTGATTCACTTTTACAATTAATAAAAACTAACTACCATTTTAAAGACTAACCTATGGAAGTACATCACCATGCTCACACCGCCCGAAAAAAGTGGACACATTATTTCTGGGAGTTTTTAATGTTGTTCCTTGCTGTGTTCTGCGGGTTTTTAGCAGAGTACCAGTTGGAGCATAAAATAGAAAAAGACAGGGAAAAACAATATGCCAGTTCATTGTATGAAGATCTGAAAATAGACACAGCCACTTTAAAGGAGTCCATGCGGATCAACGATTTTGTTACTCGCAAGATTGACACTTTCCGCAATATGGTTCAGCACCAGTCGCTGCAATCGCTGCCTGCCGGGACCTGGTATTACTATGGCCGGTTCGGCACCCGCTACATGCAGGTAGCCTTCCAGGATGCCACTTTGCACCAGTTAAAAAGTTCCGGTGGTCTTCGTTATTTCAAGAACCGGCAAATCGCAGATGCCATAGCCCGGTATGACCAGGCATGCCGGCGTTTACAAACCCAATTGACTTTCCAGGACCCGGTCTATGCACTGCTCCTGAGTACCCGGGATAAGATATTCAACGCTTATTTTCTTGATGAGGTGATGGACCTGGATTTGCCTGCTGAGAAGATCGATTCTTTCAAACAAAAAACAATGCCATTCCTGACTGAGGATAAAAAAGATTTTATTCAATACGCTAATATCTGTCAAATACGATCGAACAACAACAAGAATTTGTGGCAACGTAAATCTGAAACATTAAAAAGGGGGGAACAACTGCTTGCCCTTCTAAAAAGTAAATACAGGCTGCAATAAATACATTTTATGGAAGTACATGCACATACCCATACCCCCCGAAAAAAATGGACTCATTATTTCTGGGAATTTTTAATGTTATTCCTCGCTGTGTTCTGCGGATTTTTAGCAGAGTACCAGTTAGAGCATAAAATTGAAAGAGACCGGGAAAAGAAATATATCCGGTCATTTGTTGAAGACCTTAAATCTGATACTTTATTTATTGCCCGCTATCTGAACCACAAAGGTCAAAAAATAAAAGATTACGATTCACTCATCCGGTATCTCAACTCCTCCGATCCCGATCAATACGGGACGAGAATTTATTTTTTGGGCCGCCAGTTAACCAGGAGTCCGATTTTCATGCCTGCTGACGGAACGATAAAGCAATTGATAAACTCAGGCGGTCTCCGGCTTATAAAAAATCAACAGGTATCCGACAGCATCATGGCATACAACCAGGCCACCGAAAGAATATTGCTGACACAATCCAGGCAAGAGGGTGAAATTGCTGACATCAGGAATCTGACAGGCAAGCTTTTGGATCCGAATATCCTTGAAACAATGGTTGACGGGGAAATAATATCTCCTCCTGCAGGAAACCCGGCACTTAGAACAAATACCAAAGAATTCATTCTCGATTTTATTTATGCTGTTCACCAGCTTAAAGGCAGTGACAGGCTAAACGCTGTTCGCCTGACCCGGCTAAAAGAAAGGGCGGATGGAATTATGCTTTTTTTAAAGAAGGAATATAATATTAAATAGTTTTTATGGAAGTACATGCTCACACCCACACTGCCCGAAAAAAATGGACCCATTATTTTTGGGAATTTTTAATGTTGTTCCTCGCTGTCTCATTGGGGTTTTATGCGGAGAACACCCGGGAAACTATTCTTCACAAAAAAGAAGTGAAGACGCAGTTGAACTCCATGTTATCCGATCTTCAATCGGATATCACTCTTTTTGATTCAGTAACAGACCGCAATAGTTATAGTGCGCTGATGGCCGATTCACTGGTTGAGATGCTACACTCGGATATTACAAATACCACCGGGATTTATTTTGCCGCCAGAACAGTTACGGCGAATCTTGGGTATTACTATACCAACTCAAAGTCTTTTGAGCAGCTTAAGACTGCAGGCTTGCTCCGATATATAAAGGACAAAGAATTGCTGGATAGTATCGGTACTTATTATGCATCCTTTCAATGGCTGGGCAATCAAATAGACTTGCTTCGTCTGAAAATGGATGAAGTTCACAAAGGAAATACCCGGTTGTTTGATAGTTATGTTTTTCAGCAAATGACGATGAATATAAAAATTATGGCTATTAGTGGTTTGGGGGGGCAAAGAACAACTATCAGCAAACCGTTGGTAAAACCATCCCTACTTTCTGCTGATGTAAAGGATATAAACACCGTATCGCTGAACTATCATTACTATTCCACTACCATTAAGTTTTATATCCGTAATGCCATTGCCCTTCAAAACCGGGCAAAGGGGCTTATTGAAATGATTAAAAAAGAATACAGGTTTAAGTAAAAAAATAAATTTATGGAAGTACACCACCACTCTCATACTGCAAGAAAAAAATGGACGCATTATTTCTGGGAGTTTCTTATGTTATTCCTTGCTGTGTTCTGTGGTTTTCTGGCAGAGTATCAGTTGGAGCATAAAATAGAAAGAGACCGGGAGAAAAAATTTATACAGACATATATAGAGGATTTAAAATCAGATACAGCAGCCATCAGGCAAAATATCTTTTACAGGCAAAACAAGATGAAAGCTATGGATTCGTTGCTTGTTCTTTTAAACAACCAGCAAATAAAAGGATATGAAAATGAGTTATATTATTTTGGAAGAACTTTTGTAAGAGGTTTAAGGTTTCAAAGTAATGACAGAACTATTACACAATTAAAAAACTCAGGTTCATTAAGGTTAATACGAAATGAACAGGCCGCTGACAGTATGATATCTTACCAAAAAATAGTGGATTATATTTATTATAGCCAGGAAGATGACCGGATTGAAAGAAGAGATGCAGATCAATTGTTATCTCATATATTTAACCCGTTTGTTTTTGAAAAAATGGTGACTATTGATGGCATAAACAGACCGCTTGATAACCCCCCTTTAAGGTCATACGACAAAAACCTTCACTTCGACCTTGCTTATTATGTTCACCAGCTCAAAGGCACCAATTTCATGCTTGAAGTGCGGCTGAAATTATTGAATGAAAAAGCAAAAAACATCATTACTTTTTTACAAAAAGAATATCACCTGAAATAAAATTTCAATGCAACAATCATTAACCTCCAACCAAAGAAGAATTGAATCCATCGACATTGTCCGTGGCCTAGCTATGGTCATTATGGCACTGGATCATGTCCGGGATTATTTTCATATCGGTGCCAACCTGGATGACCCACTGAACCTGGCCACCACAAGCCCCGCTTTATATTTTACAAGATGGATCACCCATTTCTGCGCCCCGGTCTTTGTCTTTTTATCGGGCACTTCCATTTACCTGCAAAGTCTTAGGAAAACTAAAAAAGAGCTGGGTGTTTTCCTGCTGAAAAGGGGGCTGTGGCTCATTATTGCTGAATGGACCATTATCGCCTTTGCCTGGACCTTTAATACCAATTTCAACTTCATTCCTTTCCAGGTTATCTGGGCTATCGGTATCAGTATGTTTATATTGGGCTTGCTGATACTCGCCAGGCTTCCATACAAAATAATTCTTGGGCTTGGTATTGTTCTCGTTGCCGGGCATAACCTGCTGGATATCCCCGAGTCTGCCGCTGGTTTTCAACCAACTTTTATATGGGACCTGCTGCATCACGGTGTTTTTACCCCTTATCAAATAACCGGTAATCATTTCGCTATACTTGTTTACCCCTTCCCCGCATGGACAGGACTGATGATGCTGGGATATTGCGCCGGTGTTTTCTTTGCTTCTTCCTATTCAGCAGAGCAGCGAAGAAAAATATTACTGCGTACCGGTATCGGGCTGATCATATTCTTTGTTCTTCTTCGCTTCACTAACCTGTACGGAGATCCTGTTGACTGGGCGAAACAGAAAAACAGTCTGTATACCTTTTTCTCTTTTATGAAAGTAAATAAATACCCGCCTTCATTACTGTACCTGTGTATTACCATTGGGCCATCTCTTATTTTACTCGCCTGGGTGGAGAATATCAAAACCTGGTTTACCCGTTTCATGATCATATTTGGCCGCACAGCTTTTTTCTACTATATCCTGCATATTTATCTTATTCACCTGCTGGCAGCCATTTTCTTTTTTGCGAGAGGACATTCCTTTGCAGATGCCAAAAATGTAGGGCAGCAATTTCCTTTTATGTATGTGGCGCCGGGTGAAGGATATGGGTTACTTGTCGTCTACGGAGTTTGGATTGCCGTAATAATCATATTATATCCTCTCTGCAAAAAATATGACCGGTATAAAACAGCACATAAAGAAAAATGGTGGCTGAGTTATTTATAAAAAAATGAAAAATAAAAGAGCTGCGCTTATAGCAATAATCTTATTGTACTCATTTGCACTCACTGCACAGGTACAAGTAGGCAAGGAACCACGGCACAACAATGTGTTGGAAAATAAATATGTACGGTTGCTGGATGTACATATACAACCAGGTGATACCAGCTTGTTTCACATTCATTCGACACCGTCGGTGTTTGTACATTTTACTACAACGGTTGTATGCTCACAAATAAAAGACAAGGAATGGGTAACGGCTAAAAATACAGCAGGCAATGCCTGGTACAGGTCATTTCTTAATGATACATTAGTGCACCGGGTGAGTAATTGTGATACTGTCCCTTTTCATGTAACTGATGTTGAGCTGCTTTCTCCTTACAATCCAGCTAAAAAATTACAACCTCTGCCATTCATTGTATTGTTTGAAAACGAAAAAGTAACCGCTTACCGGCTAACTGCAGCAGTGTTCAATAATCAAATCATTAAAGGCCGGGGCCCAATGATTGCAGAACTGGTAACTGGCAACGAAGTAAAACTTTATAACAAAAAAGGTAAAGAAATTTCATTGTTGAAGGCAGGAAAATACTTGTATATAAAACCCGGTACCACATTTTCATTTTCTGCAACGGCAGATGCTGTAATAAATATGGTGCTGTTTGAAATTAAATAGTGTTCATCACCTCACCGGAGTTTAAAGCCCGGTGGTAAAAAATAAAGTATGATAAATAAATCTGTACGGACTACTTCCCTGCTTGCAGTACTGTTTTGCATTTGCATTAACTCAGCTGCACAAACAACTATTGAATATGATATTGTATTGTCCGGTGGCCGGGTCATTGACCCGGAAACAAAATTAGATGCCATCAGAAATGTTGGTATTCTCAACAACCGCATTGCACAAATTTCAACCGACCCTTTGAAGGGAAAACAAACCATCAATGTAAGTGGTTTGGTTGTTGCCCCTGGCTTTATTGACCTGCATGTACACGGCCGCAGCAATGTGGAGCAGGAATACCAGTTGCACGATGGTGTAACAACAGCCCTGGAACTGGAGTGGGGAATAGAAAATCTGAAGGAATGGTATGCAAGCCGGCAATCAAAGGCCCTCATTAATTATGGCGCCAGTGTATGCTGGCCTTTTGAAAGGTTTAAAGCAATAGACAAATATAAAAGCGGGGTTGACAGTTTACTTCAAACCACACTGAAAGGAGAAGCAAGCATTGGGACAATGACCAACACCATTTTACGGGCCGCTAATGAAACTATTTCTCCAGCCGAAATGAAGCAAACATTGGCAAACATTAAAACTTCATTGAGTGAAGGCGGTATTGGCATTGGTGCTCCTATAGGTTACCTGCCTAAAACAAATCCGAATGAACTATACAGCGTTTTTCAATTAGCTGGAGAAATCAATGCGCTGGTCTTTACACATGTAAGAAACCCCGATATTATTTCTATACAGGAAGTGATAACCGATGCCGTACTCACCCATGCGCCGCTGCACATTGTTCATATTAATAGTATGTCGCTGGGAAATATTCAGCTATCTATAGATATGGTAGCTGCTGCAAAGAACAAAGGGTTTGATATTACTACCGAGCTGTATCCCTATACCGCCGGTTCTACAGCGCTGCAAAGTGCTATGTTTGCTGATGGCTGGCAGGAACGGCTGGGTATTAGTTATGGCGACTTACAATGGGTGGCTACCGGCGAAAGATTAACAAAAGTAACCTTTGAATCGTACCGGAAAACAGGAGGCGTAGTGATTTTACATGTAATGAAACCAGAATGGATTAAAACAGGTATTGCAGCACCGGGAGTAATCATTGCATCAGACGGGATGACTTACGCAAAACTGGCGCACCCAAGGACAGCGGGTACGTTTTCAAGAGTGCTGGGTAAATATGTAAGAGAGGATAAAGTGCTTGATCTAATGACTGCTATTGAAAAAATGACATTACTTCCTGCAAAACGTTTGGAAAACATTGCTCCCTCCATGCGTTTCAAAGGAAGGATACAGGTTGGTGCTGATGCTGACATTACCATTTTCAATCCCACTACTATTATAGATAAAGCAACTTTTGAAAAAGGCCTGGAGTTTTCAGCAGGTGTTGAATATGTAATGGTGAATGGAAGTTTTATTTTAAAGAATGGTAAAACAGTAGCCGGTGTTTTTCCCGGGCAGGCGGTGTTTGGGAAGTTTAAAAAATAAAACGGTGAAAAAAAGGATACTCTTTCTTCCTGCAATTTTCTGCATAACATTGTTACAGGCCCAGCAACCAACAGCCAGCAAAGTGCAAATGGTTCAACAAACTGTTGTTAAGTTATTTGATGCCTTATCAAACCGGGATTCTATAAGTCTGAAAAACTATAGCACGGCAGATATCACGTTATATGAGTATGGCCAGGTTTGGAATATGGATTCGCTTATTCTAAAAGCCATTACACTTAACCAGTCAGCCGATTTTAAACGTACTAACAGTTTTGACTTTATCAATACCACAGTAGATAAAACTACGGCATGGGTTACTTACCATTTGCAGTCAATAATAATAAAAGATGGTAAACCGTCAACGGTACAATGGCTGGAAACAGTAGTTTTAGTGAAAGAAAGAAAACGGTGGAAAGTAAAACACCTGCATTCAACCCTTATTAAAAGAAGTTAAAATCAACCCTTCTGAATTTTAATGATACAATCATGACTGTCATGAAAAAAATAATAGCCCTCTTTTGTTTTGTTGCAGGTATGCAAACTGTTTTTGCACAAAAGGCAAACGTAGATTCCATATTGCAAAAAGTGGCTGTGGAAAAAGACGAAAACAAAAGATTTGACTTATTCATAAGCATGGTGGGTACAGAAATTAACAATGACCCGAAATGGTGCATTGAGACCGGGTTAAAAATATTAAACCAGGCACAAAGAGAAAATGATAACATTGGACAGACAATGGCCTATTCATTTTTGGGGCAGGGTTACCGGCTGCTGGGCAACCCTATTAAAGCCCTCGATTATCACCATAAAGCCATTGCTATCGCAGAAAAAACCAATAATCTGTCTTTATTGGCTTCCGCAGAAAATCAAACAGCACATATTTACAGGGACAGGGAGGAATACGATAAGGCTGCCAGCATTTACCTGTCATCCACAGCACATGCTGATAAAGGACATAATGAAAAAATGAAAGCCTGGGCTCCTTCAAACCTTGGTGCCGTATATCTTGCTACCAACAGTCTGGATTCATCGCTGATGTATTCACAAAGGGCTTATGAAATTTTTACCCGGCTAAAAATAGTTTCCAATAATCCTTATGTATTTATAAACCTCGGTGGCGTACATAGTAAACTGGGTAATACCCCGCTGGCTATGGGCTATTTTAATATGGCTCTCAACCGAAGTGAAGGTGCCAATAATATAAGGTATCGCAATCTGACATGCACAGCCCTGGCAGAGCATTTTCAACGGAATAATCAAACAGATTCCTGTGCATTTTATGCAAGAAAAGCGATTGAAACGGTAAACAATACACCCTTCTTTTACCTGAGCAGTAAACCAGCAAAACTGCTTTCTGATATGTATGAAAAAACAAATTGCGACAGCACATTAAAATATGCAAAGCTTATAAAAACAGCCAACGATTCGTTAACCAGCAACAAAACCAACCAGCAAATATTGTTAATGACCTTTGAAGAAGATTTACGGCAGCAGGAAGCTGCGGCGGAAAAAATAAAAGAAGCACAGCAACGAAAACAAAACATTCAATATGCTTTATTAGCACTGGGCATCTTAAGCTTCATCATTCTGTTTTTAGTACTCAGCCGCCGCCATATTACCAACACTAAATTGATCCAGTTTCTTGGTGTGGTGGCGTTATTACTGGTGTTTGAATTTTTAAATTTATTGATGCACCCTTTTTTAGAACGCATCACTCATCACTCACCGGCGCTGATGTTGCTGGCATTGGTTTGTGTTGCAGCACTATTAGTCCCTCTGCATCATAAATTAGAAAAATGGGCTACGCATAAATTGGTGGAGAAGAATAAAGCAATAAGGCTGGCAGCGGCGAAGAAAACGATTGAAGAATTGGAAAAGAAATAGTTTGTATTAGTAAATTACCGGTTCATACTCACCTATATGTTCGGAGATAATACCAACTGGAAGAGCCGCCTGCTGCGGTTTATCATTTATGTTGCAGTGGGTTTTCTTTGTGCTTTTTTATACAGGTACCTGAAAAAATAACTCCCGGCCTTGTTTCTTCTTTATAGCTCCTCAGCTTTCTGTAACTTTCAGGAATGAAATGGATAATTTGTCTCCTGCTTATGCCGGCTGTTCTTTTCGGGCAAGATTGTG